>Ga0233375_1000365_pt1 | contig 25794 bp, 25 predicted proteins | sample ElkDunMinimDraft_10_FD_191539 | JGI IMG/M metagenome (GOLD analysis project Ga0233375, IMG submission 191539) | Fecal eukaryotic communites from dung pellets of Tule Elk in California, USA - Elk Dung E16 | ecosystem: Host-associated > Mammals > Digestive system > Large intestine > Fecal | place... | reverse complement strand
TCAGCCCGGGCGCGGTGTGGGTCAGGTATTGGGTTCGTCCGAGTCGAACGTCCGGTCGGTGGGCCCGACCAGGACCTCCTCGTGCAGCTCCATCCCTTCGATGAGCTCGTCGAGGTAGTCGGCCGTGATGGTCCGTAGCCACTGGGGCAGGTAGTCCATCGACCCGTCGGGCTCGGAGTCCTGGACGGCGCGACCGATCGCCCATAGGTGCGCGAGCAGGTAGCACATGGCGGCGTCGGTATCGATGGGGCCCTGGTTGTGCAGGTCGGTGGCGCGGTAGCGCTGCCCGGTGGGCTGGTTGATGACGAGGTAGCTGTACCGGTGCAGGGCGATGCCGTTCTCGCCGGGCTCGTCGCCCGCATGCTGCAGCGAGAGATACAGCGGGCCGATCTGGCTGGTGACCGGCCCCGTGTTGAGCTGAGGTGTGCTGTTCGTGTTCATGCACCGCAGGTGCACGAGCACCACCGCGCTTGGTGCGTGTGTGGTTCAGCCGGGCAGGATCGAGCGGGCGATCGCCTGGGCCTGTTGTCCCCAGAGTCGGCGGGTCTCTACGCCGGCTTGGATGGCGGCCTGCTCGACGGCGGCGACGTCGTGCTCGAGCCGGTCGGCGTCTTTCGCGCTGATGGTGATCAGACCGGTCGTCGTCAGGAGGCTGTGGCCTGCAGCGAGGTCGGCTTCCTGCTGCAGGACGTCGGCGAGCTCCGCCTGGTCGATCGCGTCGGTCGTCTGTCCCATCCGAGCCCGCTGGGTGGCGTCGGACAGGTGCCCGGTACGCCGCCGGCGCAGCTCCCGCATCGCGACATCCGGGCGCACCGGCCGGTAGGTCAACGCGATGGTCCGCTGGACGCCGGAGGACAGCAGCAGCGGACCAAGGAACCCGGGGTAGGTCCGAGACTGGGGCCATTGGGCAATCCACAGCACACAGTGGTGCGCGCCGTCGGCGCGCAGGTTGCCCCAGGTCTCGGTGACTGCGATGGGCCCGGCGGCGGCGAGCTCTCGCCCGAGGGTGGGGTGGCGTTCCAGGGCGGGTCCGATCGCGGGGTCGTACGCGGTACGCAGGTGGATAGCGAGCCGTCCCGCGTCGTATGGCTCGCCGGGGGTGAGGTCGGCGGCGCGTAGCGCGATGGTCAGGGTCTCGACCTCCTGCCGCAGTACCGCCGTGCCCCCGCGCAGCCCGCCGCCGGCAGCCCGGATGGTCCGCGCGGCGGCGTTCATGTCCAGGGACAGTGCGATGGTGGTGGCGTGCTGTTCCCCGGCCGGCCCGGCCCGCTCGATCAGATCGGCGTAGGTGCGGGAGGCGAAGGACCCGTCGTGGGTGCCGTGGGTCTGCCACCAGTCAGCCAGCGAGGCACCTGACCCGGGCAGGGTGCGTTCCGTGACCTGCAGGGCGGCGATGTGCCCGGACCGGGAGACCGTGGCCAGGACCCGGCCCCAGGCGGTGACGCGGCGCTGCTGCTCGCCCGGGTCCAGGAGCACGAACGCGGGGTGGGTGACCGGCAGCAGCGTGGTCAGGGTCGCGGCGTGCGGGTCGTGCACGAGCACGGCGCCGGTGACGGGGTCGGTGTACTGGCGCAGCGCCGCGGCGTCCCCGGGCAGGGCCAGGGTCCCGGCCGGGCGAGGCCGCGTCGCCCGTCCGGTGATCCGTGCGCGGAAATTCAGCTGCCCGGTGACGGTGCGCCAGGCCCACGAACCAGCGATCGGGACCCAGGTGATCGCCTGCCGACCGCCCACCGGGACGAGTGCGGCTGCAACGGCCACGGCGAGAAGGACAGCTGCGTAGAGGGCGCCGGTGCCGGTGTAGAGCGCGACCACCAGGGGAAGGCCACCGATGCCGATGGTGGCCAGCTGGGTCGCGCTCAGGCCCAGGAGCAGAGCCCGCTTGGACAGCCGAGAGAACTTCACCGCGCGCAACTGGCCGGCGGGGGCATGGTCGGTCATGGGTTACTCCCCGTCCTGGAACAAGATCCCGGGCTGCTCCCGGGGCGATGCCGACGACGGCTGCGGACCATCACCGGCTGGTGCCGCCGGGCGCCCACCGGCCAGGGTGCCGGCTGGTGTGGGCTGGTCGGCGGTCGCGCTGTCGCTGGTCTGCGCGGCGGCTTGGCCGCCCAGGGCCTGCCCCGTGCCGCGGCCCGAGTTGAAGGCAGCCTTGGCCAGCGCGGCCCCTGCGACGACAGGGGCTCCTGGCCCAGCTGCCGCAGCACCAGCACCAGCACCCGCATTCGCGCCGACGCTGGCACCGGCCCCAGCACTGGTGCCCGTTCCGGTAGCAGAGCCAGTGCCGCCGCCCACGCTCGTACCGCCAGAGGCGGTGGTGGTCTTGGCGGCGCCGTCGCCTGCTCCGTCGGTGGCACCGTCGCCGTCGGTGGTCCCGTCGGAGTCCAGGACCTTGGCGGGGTTGGGGCGGGGCCATCCGCCGGGCAGGTAGGGGACGGGCCGGTTGAGGGCTTCCTTGGCGTCGGTCTCGGTGGTCATCGTTTGGTAGAGGTCGAAGCCGAGGAAGTTGAGGAACTTGTACGTCAGGTACGGCGCAAAGGCACCGATCACGAGCAGCACGATCCCGGTCAGGGGTTCGGCGACCGAGGCGATGTCGACCTGGATGGGGGCCGACATCTGCTCGGTCGCGATCAGGAAGATCACCACCAGCACCAGCTTGGAGACGATCAGCGCGATCGTGAACGTGGCCCACTTGGTCACCCAGCCGCGGGTCGCGTCCCACGACGCCCCGGCCAAGGCCAACGGTGCGAGGGCGATGGCGATCAGGATCAGCGCGGAACGGACCAGCAGGCTGATCCAGACGGTGAACGCCCCGGTGAACGCCAGCCCGGCCAGGAACACCGCGAACAGCGGGCCGACGCCTACTACCGCGGTGGAGATCGAGATCCCGGTGACCATGACGATCAGCCGGTCGCCGACCTGTTCCATGGTGGTGCCGGCGGCGCGGACCAGGCCGTGGCAGAGCTGGTCGGTGATCTCCAGCAGCGCCGCCGTCAGCGTGACGACCAGAAACGACCCCAGGATCGACTTGCCCAGCCCGAGGACACCGCGCCCGAGGGCGCCAGGATCGCGGCGGACCATGCCGGTGATGACCTGCAGCAGGAAGAACAGCAGCATCACCAGGACAGCGATCCCGAACACCAAGGAGTAGACGCGACGAAACTGGGGGCTGGTGACGTCGGTCATGGTGGTGGTGACCATCAGGGCCCACATGCCTTCCATGACCCAGGCGGCCAGGTCACCGACCATGTCCGCGAACGGCTGGATCGGCGAGGCCGCCGTCGCTGCGGACCCCGCGCAGACCTGGGCGACGAACGGGAGGGAGCAGATGTCCATCAGATCTGCTGCCCGAGGTCCCACCCGAAGTTCACCAGGGCCACGGCGGCACCACAGAGAACTCCGGCGGTGGCGGCGACCAGGATCCCGGTCTTGCCCCTGCCTGCGAGGTGCGGGTTGGAGGAGTTGGCGCCGAACGCCCACACGATCGCGGCGATGATCAGCGCGACTACGGCCAGGATCAGGCCGATGCTCATGATCGCGCCGACGATCTCCTTCAGCTGCGGGATCCCGGGTAGGCCGCTGGTGTTGGGCCGGATGTCGATGTCCCCGGGCACCCGGGTCGCAAGTCCCGCCGCGATCAGGGTGGCGTGCTCGGCGGCGTGGGTAGCCGCGAGGGTCGCGGCGTGGGTGACGGTCTGAACGTGCAGCATGGCGGTTCTCCCTCAGCGCGGTGATGTCTGCGCTGGGCAGGTGTGCTGCTCGCACCACGCCCGGGGCCGGCAGGGCGTGCTGCCTGCTGGAGGGGGTGACCGCCGGCCGGGGTTAGAAGGTGTGGCCGAGGTCGATGAGCCAGTTCATCCAGGCCAAGGCCCCGCCGGTCAGGATGGCGCCGGCGAAGGAGATCAGGACGCCGGTGCGGGCCTTGCTGGTGGCCTGCCAGTTCCCGGATGCCGACGCGATGGGCCAGACGAACGCGCAGACCACGAACATCGCGACGGCGAGCACCAGGGCGATGGTCAGCACGGCGCCGATGATCGGGTACAGGCGGCTACCGGTCACGGCACCGAAGTCCGGACCGACGCCCGCGTGTAGGTTCACTGTGACCAGAAGAAAGGTCGACTCCATGGCCGTCGACTTTGTGAGGTTGGTCGACCGATCTCCGATGAGAGTGGAATCATCGGGAGTATGCGGGCGAACGGCTACGGCGCTGATCTCGAGCTGACCCAGGACGCGTTGGTAATCCATGCGGGGAAGGTGGTCGCGACGGTCCAGGGGACGCAGACCGTCACGATCCCGTTGACCGACATCGAGCGAATCGAGTGGAAGGAGGCGGGCAGGCTCGTCAACGGTCGTATGCGTGTCTTCGTCTGGGACGGCGTCGATCTGAGGTCGTACGGACCACAGCCCAACGTGATCAGCGCGCAATCGCTGGTAGTCCACTGGCGGCGTAAGGACCGGGCCGCCTTCGAAGCACTACGCGAGCAACTCGACCGGCTCGGAGCCGGGCGAGAACCAAGCGGGCGCCCGGTCGAGGCGCAACCCTCGCGTCAGGAGGGAACCGGGTCGAGGACGCTGAACTTGACGACCGGGGCGGCCAGCGATGAACAAGCACTTCGAGAGCAGGTAAAGAAGGCGAAGCGAGGTGAGCTGAAGCTCGAAGCCTTCGAACTCTGGAATGGCAGCGGGGGCTCCGTTGAGGTCGTCGGGGAGGCGTACCACCGGCGGGCGCTCGCAGCGCTGTACAAGCCACGCGGGCGCCGCTCGGGTGAAGAGTTCTGGACGAGCGCCGTGCTAGTCGCCGAGGTGGACAACGCCCACGACCCGAATGCCGTCCGCGTTGACATCGAGGGACATACGGTCGGACATCTCGCCCGCGAGGACGCCATGCGTTACCGTCCCTACCTGGTCAGGCTCGTTCTGGAAGGCCAAGCCTCCGTCGTAAAGGCAAGAGTGTGGGCAACAGATGCGGACGGCACCTGGCGTGGCCGAGTCGCGCTGCAGCTCGGAGAGCCGGCCACCGTTATTCCAGCGAACGCGCACCCTGGAGAACCCACGGCTGAACTGCCCGAGGGCCGCACGATCCAGGTGACGGGTGAGGACGAGCACTTAGACGTTCTGGGGCCATTGGTCGTCTCTGGGCAGACAACGGCGCTGTGGTGCACGCTGCATGCGACCACGATCAAGGGTCCGCGTAGTGAGAAGCGTGTTGTCGAGGTTCGTGTTGACGGACACACCGTCGGGACGTTGACGCCGACGACGTCGGCGGGCCTGCTGACGGTGATCGACCGTGCCGAAATCCTTGGGCGTATCGTCCTCGCCCATGGGCTCCTGTCAGGGAACTCGCTCACAGCGTCGATGACACTCTCCGCACCACGCACTGAGAATCTCACTGAGGAGTGGATCAGAGAACATCTGAATGCGAAAGCATGACCGCATCGCGTTGACGGCGTGAGAACAGCGCGGGTGCTGGACCGGTATGCCGGCTCGACCCGCCTTCGGAGCCAGCGCGGGCAGGATCAGCAAACCCTAGGTGCACTGTGAGGACGAACAACGGCCGAGCCGTCCAGGGCAGTGGGGGAGTGAGCCGCGAGCCACGGTTCGGGGTCGGTGGGCGCAGCCTCGAACCCACCGGGGTGGATCTGCAGGTGCAAGTGCGGCCCTGTGGACTGCCCGGTGGAACCGACCTGCGCGACCTGGCGCCCTGCGGTCACGGCGTCGCCCTCGGCCACCACCGTGGAGCCATCGCTCAGGTGGGAGTACGCGGAGGCCACACGCTGCTGGCCCTCGGGCCCCGGGATGGTGTGGTCGATGACGAGCAGGTTGCCCGCGCGTGCGTCCGGGCCCGCGTACGCGACGACGCCGTCGGCCAGTGCGAGCACGGGCGTGCCGGCGGGGGCGGCGTAGTCCGTCCCCGCGTGCAGCGTCCGGATTCCGGTCAACGGGTGGGTCCGCATCCCGAACCCGGACATGCGTGTCCAGGTGTCCGCCGGCAGGGGGAACACGATGCGCGACGACACGGCCGGGGCGCCGTCCCGCTTGGTGTCGGTCGCGCCAGGCGTGGTCGTCAGCTGCTCCAGGATCGCCTGGGCGACGGGCTCGTACTGTGCGTACCGGTCCGGGAACGCGGAGACCTCGACCGCTTGCGCGGCTGCGCCCTTGGGCAGCTGCTGCCAGTCGGGGATGTCAAGCAGGCCCCGCGGTGATCCGTGGTTCGGGCCGGTGGGTCCGCCGAAGAACGCCGCGGCCTGGTAGGCCGGGTCCATGAGCTGAGCGACGGTTCCCCAACCGGCGGCGGGGCGCATTTGGAACAGGCCGAGGCTGTCGTGGTCGCTCGCGTCGCCGTCGTTCGGGAAGCCGGCCGAGGACGGGTAGGCGCCGGTGTTCGCGAGCATCCGCAGGTGCGACTCGGTCAGCGCTGCCATCAGCGCGACCAGGACTCCGTCCCGCCCCACGCCCTCGGTCGTGGAGCCGGTGGTGATGATGGTCGCGGCATGCCCGAGCTGGACCCGGTCCAGCCGCACGACCGCCCCACTCGTCGTCGACGCGGTGAGCTCTGCGGGCAGTGATCCGACCGGGCCTACTGTGGTGCCGCCGGGCGTGCACCCGCTGGTGGTGGGGGCGAGCAGGGCGTAGGCGGTCAGCGCGGTGGGTGGCCCGAACAGGAACACCACCACGGCGATGATCGCGAGGGCGCGCATCATGGGTGGTCCTCAGAGCAGGGCGGTGTCGGAGGTGGACAGGCGCAGCAGGTGGCACTGCTCGTAGGCCGGGGCGCAGATCATGAAGATCGTGAACTGCACCTGCGAGCTGGCCGAGACTGCGGCACCGTCCCAGGTCCCGGCCCGGTGTCGTAACCCGGTCACGGTGCGCGCCGTTGTCCCTTCGACGACCGCACCGTCGGGTGCCTGTGCGACGCCGTCGCGCCACGCGTCCGGCTCGACGGCGTCGGTGACTTCGAGCCACTGCCGGGTCTGGTACTGCCCCAGGTGCGTCCACGCCTTCGGAGTCGGCAGGTAGGTCCGCAGATCCAGCAAGAGGCCGGGGGTCTCCTCCCCGGTCGGGTCGGCGACGTTGAGGAGCTGCTCGGTCAGGTTGGGCAGGTTGGAGCTGGTGGTGTCCCAGGTGAACAGGGCCTCGGCCACGGACCGGGCGAACCTGTCGGGGTCGGTCGTCCCCCCAGCGATCGGTGCACGCGGGGCCGGGTCCGGCGCCGTGGGCGTACCGGCAGGGACACCAGTCTCGGTGGATGTAGCGGAGGGAGCCGCCGGCGATGCGGCGTGGTCGTCATCCACAGGGCTCGGGGTCGCGAGCCGAAGCACGACGGCGATGAGCACCAGGGTGAGCACGACGATCAGGGTGCTGAGTGCACGGTGGTCCAGGACCCACGTCTTGAGGTCTCGTAGGTTGCGCATGGTCATGCCTCCGTGTGGTCGCGGCGTGCTGCCTGGGCCTGGTCGCGTGCGGCGCGGGCTGCGGCGGCGAACCGGGTGGTCTGGTCCAGGACGTTCTCGAACACCGCCCAGTCCTTCTCGTGGGTGCCGGGGCCGACGTCGGTGGGGTCGTAGTGCTCCCACCACCCGTCCAGGCCCTGCCACAGCAGCGCGAACGCCCGCAGCGAGTGCCGGCTCTTGCCCCGCGTCTCCCGGTCCGACTCGGGATCGTTCAGCCGCTGGATCGCGGCGGCGACGACCTCGTCGACCTCCTCCTGGCTGACCGGCTCCACCGCTTGGGCGGTGGGGTCGGTGGCGGCGAGCTCGGCCTTGACCTCGTCGTACAGCGGGAACACGGATGCTCCCTGACGGATCTGTTCGAGGGCCTCGGTGGCCAGGGCACGGATCCGCTCGGGACGGGCGGGGTCCTGGGCGATGTCGGACAGGGTCGCGATGCGGTCCAGGCGGGAGTAGGACGCCTTCCCGGTGACCATGCGTGCCGCCTGTGCCCGAGTGCGTTCGCGCAGGTCACGCGGTGGTGCCAATTTGGCACCACCGTCGATGTCCGAATTAGCCCCCACCCCGGATGCAGGCTCTGCGGAGGTGTTCTGGGCGTCGTCGTCGGCACCGAATCGGGTGTTCGACTGGCGGCGCGCGGCGTCCTCCGCCAGGAGCTGCTTGATCTCCCGGTACAGCTGCGCGGCCTCCACGTCGTCCAGCGGCTTGCGCAGCTGTTCCTCGTCTCGCTCGGCCAGCACCTCCTGGAGGCGGTCGGAGATCCCGCTGCGTACCCACGGTCGTGTGGTCGTCCAGCCGAGGCGCTGGATCGCGACCAGGCGCCGGAACCCACACACCAACACCAGGTCCGGAGTCACGGTGATCGGCTGCAGCAGCCCGAACTCCTGGATCGACGCAGCCAGCGCATCGATGTCCCCGAGATCGTGCCGGTGCCGCTCGCCGACGGTGATCCCGTCGACGGCGACGTCCAGGCGCAAGACGCCTTCCGCGGTGTCCTGTTTCTGTCCCCGGGTCTCAGGCATCGCACACCACCCGCAGGTCAGGCCGCACCGTACCCTCGGGTACTGCGGCGCGGGCAGGGCTGGCGGCGACCAGCGCGCGCACGAAGCGCTCGTCGGCGAGCATCTTGGCGGTCCGCTGTCCGCGCATCAGCCGTTCCAGCAACCCGTCCCGGACCGCTAGCGCCGGGTGGTGGGGGTGGCCGAGGACGACGGCGCACAACGCGGTCCACTGCCGCAGTTCCAGATCGAACCGGCCCAGCGCCGTCTTGTCCCGGCGCAGGTACTCGAACGTCCGAGTCCTGTCCCCGGTGATCGTCAGGCGCTCGGTGATGTAGTCCAGGCACGCTCGGGCATGAGTGACCTTCCAGCCGAAGCCCGCCAGGATCTTCGCGGCGAGGTCCAGGGCGGTGCGGGTCTCGATCGTCGCGACCTGTGACGGGCGCGACGCGACGAGAGTCTCGGTGGCGTCGAGGTGATCAAGGAGCGCTGGGTCGACGGAGACGACTTCGCCGGTGATGGTCTCGATGGATCGGGCGCCGTCGAGTTCGTAGTCGCTGAACCTGGTCGCGTCGTGCTGGTCTGAGGTCAGTAGCCGGCGGGCACGGGACTGGTCACACAGTAGGCCGTTGGCTCGGTCCTCGGCCATCAGCGAGAGCTGCACCGCGCGGGTGACGACGCCCCAGGGGTCGTCGGCTTCTGCGGTGGCCGGGGCGCGCAGGACGTCGAACGCGGCGAACGCGGCGTCGTGCGGGGTCTGTCGGTACTTCTTGGCCATGCTGGCGTACTTGGCCATGCAGAACTCGATCAGCTCGGTGGCCTCCGGGTCGGTCGACCAGGAGGCCGGCCCGTCCATGTGCAGACGCAGCAGGAGGATTCGCAGGCCCTCACCAGTGGTGAACAACGGCTTTTTGCCCTCAGCCGCGGCGGGCTCGGGAGCCGTGGGAAGCGTCGTGGTGGTCATCAGATACCCATCCCTTCGGTGCCTTGCTGGGGTGCGGTCCGTTCCTGACGTCGGGCATTCGGGGTCAGCGCCCGCTTGGCGGCCTTGACGCCGTTCTTCATCGCCGCGGTCGGTCGGCGCATCGCCCGGCGCACGATCGCGGCATGCAGGTCGACCCCGCGCACCAAGACCTTCCGGGTCGTCAGGGAGGGCAGGTCCCCGGCACGGACCCAGGCGACCTCCCTGCCGCGGGCCGAACGCGGCTGGGGCTTCGCACGGGCGGTCTTGCGGCGGGCTTGGTTGTCGAAAGCGTGCGGATCGGTGCCCGGGGACTGGGCCGAGGGCTCGGGCGCGGCCGGCTGGGTACGCGGGCCTCGGTTGTGCTGCGAGTGCGGGGATTGCGGGTTCACAGGCTCACCACCTCGTTAGGCCGACGACGAGGGCCGTCGGCAGGGAATGCGGGCTGTGCGCCCGCAGGTGTCGGACGCGGGTCCGTGGTGCGGAGAGGCCTGTGGCCCGGTGGCACCGTGTCGCTGGGCGCCAGGGACAGCTGTCGGTCTCGTGCGGTGGCGGGATCGACGAGGCGACGCAGCGTGACCGCGTTTACCGGTCCCGTGCGGGCGTCGCCGGGGCCGACGACCTGGGGGCGGGCGACGACGCCGTCGGCGTGCAGAACCAGCGACGGCGGCAGCAGGATGTGACCGCCGTCGCCGTGGAAGCTCAGTCCCGACCTTGGCGCGTCCCATGACGACTGGGTCGCTTCCGGCGGGTGGGGGAACACAAGGTGTAGCCCGCCGGTCGGGGTGCTGATCGCCAGGCCCGGCCGGGGCAGGAGACCCGCCCGCATTGCGAGGCGCAGCGCGCTGACGCCCGACCGGTTGCGGTCGGCGTAGACCTCGACGACATCGAGACCTGAGGCAGTGCCGGTCGGGATGGCGAGGTTGGTGGTCGGGTACCGCGACCACCACGAGGCCACCCGGTCCGGATCGGACGAAGCGGTGCGCGGCCCGCTGGGCAGCAAAGGACGAGTGCTGCCCTGGGCGCAGGGGAAGACCGGCACGCCCGCGGCGGCGAGCAGCAATGCCGCCTCGGCGGTGCCGCTAGCGCCCGCGGCGCGGCCGACTGCCTCCAGCGGTGCCGGGTCGAGCTGGTGCGTGGTGTCCATGGCTCGACCCTGACGATCCAGCGCGCACTTTCCGCACACCTAACGCGCGCGCACCACGGGTGCGCACGGCGTTCTTGCAGGTCACACGCGCGCACCAAGTCGTTTCAAACAAGGGTTGACGCGGCTTGCACGCGCCCTGACGGCCCGTCCCAACCGGAACCCCGGCCAGGCGCGCGGCAGGTGTGCACGGCCCCGGTGCGCTCCGCAATGCACGCCCTGACCGTCGCAGTGCGCCTCATCGCATTGGTTGCCGAGCTCGACGCCAACCTCACTCCGCGGCGCGGCATCGCGCCGGGGCAGACCCTGACACCTCGCTACCCGGAGTCCTCACCGCGTAACGGCCGAGCGCGGCCCTTCGTCACAGGCGTGGTTCGGCGTCGAGCAGGTCGGCTCTCAGGCTCGCCGATCTTTCTTGCCAGACGGTCGTGGAGTCATGCCTCGCCGCGCGGCGATCTCACGGGTGCGTTCCGGCGGGTCGGGCGGCGGCCACTCGTCGTCGCTGCGGTCGTAGATCTCTTCGGCCAGGCGTTTGCGGGCCAGCTCGGCGTGCCCGGTGACGTACTGAATGGTGATGTCGTCCAGCCGTGACGTCTCGTCGTCAGGGTTGGCCTGCCTGCCGACCTGTGCCGCCCAGCGGGCCAGGTCGATGTTCTCCTCGGCCATCGCGCGGGTGTGGACCAGGTGGGCGACGTCACCGATCGCTGCGGTCATGGTGTGGTCGATCCGGTCGCCCTCGAACAACCAGGTCCACCCGTCGGTGCGAGTCTGGCTGAACGGGCGGCCACGCACGATCTTGAGCGCCGTGACCAGATCGTCGATTCCGTCGGCGCCCCGGACTCGTGCCCGGGCCTGCAGACGCTGGAACAGGTCGATATCGACCAGTAGCCCCTCAACCTGGTACGCGGGCTTACCCGATGCGGCGGAGGCGGCCGTCTTGGTCGCATCCGGCACGTAGAGCTTGTCCGTGGCGGGGTCTGTGCCGAGCCAGGCCCGCACCCCGGTGACCAAGGACCGGCCGCGGCCCTCCACGATGGAGAAGTCCTCGGCCAGCTCCGCGGGAGTCACACCGCGAGGGTGGAGCGCGAGATACGCCAGGGTCTCCACGTGCAGGGCCTTGAGCCGCGCCGTGGGCTCGGTGATCCTGCCGTACCCGGTCGCGGTCACCGGACCGAGCAGCATCAACCGCGGACGCCGGTACCGGTCCGGGTCAAACCACGCGGCAACATCTTGGTCCAGGCTGGGGTCGACGTCATGGATCTTCTTGTCCGGTGGCGGAGCCACGACCGGCGCCAGAGTCTCGACGTCCTGGGCCGTGGTGGCGGCGGCCTCGACATAGTCGGCGGTCGGTGCGGGCAGCAGCGACCAGGGGCCGGCCGGTGCGTGCGGGTCGACAGGACGCGGCTGCACGGCTTCCAGGGGAACAGCGGCGGGCGCGGGGCCCGCCAGCACCGGCTCGGCCGCCGCGGGCGGGGCTGGTGCGAGACCTACGGGGTCCAGGGCTGTGAAATCGGCCTGTGGCTCTTCCGCGGCTCGGGTGACTTCGACGATGGCGACCGACGCGGCGAGTTCGTGCTCGGCCAGCCCGACCGCAGCCAGGTCCCACCCCAGGGCGGGCACATGGAGCCGGCCGTCCGCGATGTTGAGGACGAGCCCGGACGTGGCCGGTTCGTCGAGCGCGGGTGACGGTTCGGCGGCCGCGCCGAGCAGCACGACCGCAGCACCGACCCGGCCGCCCGGGGCGTCTTGGTGTTCGGCCAGGTTCGCGGTGAGGGTGTGTAGGGCGGAGCGGGTGGTCGTCCCGATGCCCGGGGCGGCGATCAGGGCGTGCGACTCGTCCCGCTCGCGCCCCGCGCTTTCTCGCAGGGTGGTGATGGCGGTGTCGACCTCGCTGACGCAGGCGAGGGTGTCGTAGTCGTCGGTGTGGTCGTGGTGGTGGCGGAAGTCGGCCAGACCGGTCACGTCCCAGCGGGTGGCCAGGGCGTGCAGGGTGGTGTTCTCCGTCCACGGGTGCAGCAGCAGCTCGGCCGTGACGTACCGCCCGAAGGCCTCGACCGATTCGGGGTCGCCGGTCACGGTCACGGTGCGGGCTTGTTCGAGGTCCAGTAGCCACACGTGCCGGGCCTCGTCCATGCCGACGGTCACCAGCAGCGGGTACGGCGCCAGCACATCGTCCGTCAGGGTCCCCGCCGGTGCCTCCGACAGGGCAGCGGCCCACCGGGTGCCGGACCCGACCCACGGCAGCGGCAGGTTCGTCGGCTCGGCCAGGTGGACGACGGCGTCGGTCCCGGTGAGCTCGACACCGACCAGCGCGGGCACGTCCCCGGCCGAGTCACCCTGGTGTGACGTGGCCAGGCCGCGCAGGAGGCGGTCCAGGGCGTCGATGTCCCCGACCCACGCCTGCCCGGTGGTCGCGATCGTGCGTTCGACCGGCACGGCGATGCTGGGCGCGGGGGTGATCCGGTGGCCGGGGCGTCGGTAGCGCCACTGGGTCGCGCGACGGCGACGCAGCACGACCAGCAGCCCGGCCGCGAGCATCACACCCCCGCCAGCGAGCCCCGGAACCAGCCACGCCGGGCCCACGATCTCGCTCTGGTCTGCCTCCGCAGCGTCGTCCTCTGTCTGGTCTAGTGGCGTTGACGGCGCGCTGGCGGCTTGCCCCTCACTAGTGCCTGTTGGCGCGGGCGTGGACCGGGTGCCGTCGCGCACACCCTGGTGTGCGGGCACCGCGTCCGGGGTCGAAGCACTGGAATCCTGAGGGCTCTCGGGGACGCTGGACGCGGCGGACTCCGGTGCCCGGTCCTGCTCGGCCTTCGCTTTCGGAGTGCCCGAATCCTTGGCTGGCGCCTGGGAGGCGGCCAACCGTTCTGTCGTTGTCTTGGTCGCCGGGGTGGGTGCCACGGGCTTGGACGGAGCGGGCGTGACGGCGGGGATGGTCAAGCGCCAACCCGGCTCGATGCGGTCGGGGTCAGTCAGCCGGTCCCCGTCGGGCTGCACAGTCTGCTCGGAGGCCTCCACGATGTGGGGGTACCGGTTGGCGTCCCCCAGCTCGTCCAGCGCGATCTGGGTCAAGATGTCCCCGAGCTTGACCGTGTAGATCTCGTCGCGCGGCGCCTCGTTGTCCGCCACCGTCGCGGCCGCAGCTACATCCTGCCCGGCGCTGCCCTCGGCATCGTCGTCTGTTGGTGGGGCGGGCAGACGCAGGACGGTTCCGGGGACGAGGAAGTCGGGCCGGCCGGCCAGAACCTTCTGGTTGAGGTCTTTGAGCTCGGTGAACCGCATCGGGTCACCGAGCTGGTCGCGTGCGATGCTCCACAGGCTGTCATCCTCGACCACCGTGTACGACACCGTCCGCGGGCGTGCGGGACGTTCGTCCTGGTCGGGGCTGGTGCGCGCAGGTGCGCGCGAAGCCTCAGGGCCGGCCGAGGTGGTGTGCGCGGTGGTGGTCTCTGCGTGTGAGGTGGCCGCGTCGGCCGGGGTCTGGGCCAGCGCCGGTGGGACGGAGACGGCGAACAGCAGGGACGCGGTGGTCAGCAGGCGTCGGGCCAGACTGCGTTGGAACCCGAGCCGTCCCGGAACCGCGATCCGGCCGCTCAGCGAGATCGCTTCCAGGATGATCGTGAGCGTCAGGTACGCCCAGGCGGCCCACGTGACGCAGCCCAGGACCACGACCACGAGGGTGGTGCTGCCGGCACTGGTCAGGACCAGGCCGAGGTCGTCCCATCCGAACCCAGGCGGCACGAGGCGATGCCGGGCGAGCTCCAGCACGACCGGGACACCGAACACGAGCAGCAGCAGCCCGAGCGTTGCGAGCAGTCCGCGTAGCCGGTCGCCGGTCGTGGGCCGCACACCAGGGTGCGCGCGCTGTGGTGCGCGCCTGGAAGTGGGTGAGGTCGTCATGAGCGTCCTTCCTGCTCTGTCCCGGCGAGGGTGCGCACCAGGCGTGCGGTCGCGGACCCGGAGACCTGCCGGGGTCCGGCGATCGAGCCGATGATCGGTGACTGGTAGGTGTCCGTGACCGTCACGGTGAGCGTCGCGTCCGTGACGGTCACCGACCCGGCGACCCCGGCGGTGGACAGGTGGGCCTGCGCGGCGGAGCGCGCGGCGTAGGGGTCGACCGTCAAGGTCTGAGACCCGGGTGTCCCGCCCTGTGTGAGCGCGATCTGTTGGCCGCCGGTGCGCGCGGCCTGGGCAGCCAGGTTGTTGACGCGTTGCTGGGCGTGCAGGGTTCCGCCGAGCTCGACGACGAACGCCGCGCACACCAGCAGCGTCGCTACGCACACCACCAGGAACGGCAGCACCGACCCCGCCTCACGCTCGTTCTCGGCCCGCGGCACGGTGTGGGCCGGCTGGTGCTGGATCACTGAGACCTCCAGGTATCGACGGGGGAAGACACGGTGGCCTGCATCGTCAACGGGCGCCCGATGGGGATGCCGAGGCGGCGGGGGTCCAGGCGGCAGGAGACGGTGGCCGAGACCGTCGACGGCTGACCGGCTGGCGCCAGCAGCCCGGCCGTGTCGAGGGCGACGTCGGTCGCCGCGCAGCGCAGGTCCTGGTTCGCCAGCGACATCGAGGCCGCCGCGGACGCGTCAGCCTGGGCGGTGGAGACCGTGCGGGCCAGGGACGCAGTCCGGGCCGCGTCGGCGGCAGCGGCCTGCACGGACTGCTGTGCCAGCACGGACAGGGCACCGACGATGATCGCCCAGCCGATCAGCGCCACGGCCGGGATGGTGATGACGAGCTCGATCGCCACGACCCCGGCCTCCCGTGACCATGTGCGGGTCCCGAGGGTGGCTCGCGTGGTGGGCAGTGTCATGGGGCACCTGTCCCGGCAGGAGCGGTCAGGCGTTCGACGGGCATGGTCGCGGTCTGGGTGATGGTCAGGTCCCAGCCCGCGATCAGGGACTGGGTGCTACCGGTCACGGTCACCGACGCGGTGGCCTCGCTGCGCGTGACGGTCGCACGGGGCACCAGGAGGAAGCCGCGTCCGGTCGTGCTGGCGAACTGGACGGCGGCGGCCTGCCCGGTGCCGACGGTGCCGGTCTCGGCCGCCGCGCTGCGCGCGCCCTCGCTGGCGGCAGCGACGGCGACCTGACGGCCGGCGAACCACAGCGTCGCCTGGACGCACGCGATGATCAGCAGCAGCACCAGCGGCAGCAGGATCGCGGTCTGGATGGCGGCGTGCCCCGCCTCACGGCGGCCCGCACACCACGGTGCGCGCGCCTCAATCGCACCCATCAGGGCCGGGGTGCGCGCACGGCGGACAGGTACGGGTGACTGGACCGAGGTGTGCGCGGCACTGGTGGTCACGTTCGTCCCTTCGGCGGTGAGGTTGGGTAGGTGTCACACGGGTGTCAGCAGGCGCATGACCGAGGGAGCCAGGAGCAGCGCGATGAACGTCAGAGCCATGACCGCTCCGGAGGCGCTCATGCGCACGGCGATGGCGTTGGCAGCGGCGAGGTCTTGGTTGCGCAGGGCGTTACGTTGGGCCTTGGCGCTCTTACGGAGGTTGTCGTAGATCGCGGTGTTCTCCGTGGCCGACTGCTCAAGGGTCTCGGCCAGGTCGCGCAGCTCGCTCACACCGACCTGGTCGGCCAGATCCTTCAGCGCGTCCCAGGGGCGAGTCCCGGACATCTGGGCCTGGGCCAGGGTGATGGCGATCCGGTTCAGGACCCAGGAGCCGGTGCCCTGGGCGGCCTGCTCCATCGCCTGCGGCACACCGGACCCGCTGATCCGGCGCAGCGCGAGGAGGCTGGTGTAGAGGGACAGTGCGCGGCGGAACTCGGTGCGGGCCTTCGTTGCTTTGTCCGCGACGGTGTAGTGCGGGATGTGGAACAGGGCGGCACCGGCCAGGCCAGCGGCCAGGGCCGGGACGGTGAACGGCACCGTGATGCCCAGCACGCCGAGACTGAGGACTAGCAGGGGGCCGGCGAGCACGCCCAGGGCCGCGCATACCAGCTGTTCGCCGTGGAACCTGGCGGGCGGGATGCCGAGCAGGGCCAGGTCGCGGTGGGGTGTGCGCACCCAGAGTCCGGTCGGGAGGTGGTCGCGTCCCCACCGGCCCAGCCGTTCGGTGCTGCCCGGCGCGGACGGCTCGTGTGGCTGGGATCGGGACGGATGGTTTGCCGGGGCCAGGCGGGTCAGGCCGTCGGTGAGGTCGACGTGCGCGGGCAGGAGCTGGACGACCAGGAGCGCGAGGGCGAGCGTGAGTGATCCGCCGGTCAGGCCGGCCCAGAAGAGCCCGGTCATGAACGGCCTCCAGTGGTGAACAGGCGTGTGGGCGCGGTGCCGTTGGACATGCGGTTGAACCAGAACAGCGTCAGCGCGAAGAAGGCGGTCAGGACGAGGAAGACGAGCTGGCCGAGCGGGGTGCGGTAGGGCTCGATGTAGGTGCCGTTCAGGAGCATCGCGGCGAGGGTGCCGACGGTGATCACGGTCAGCCACGTCGCGGTGGCGCGGTAGGTGGCACGGCTGGCTTCGACCTCGCGGCGGGCGCGGACCTGGTCGGCGACGTCATCGGCCAGATCGTCCAGCACCTTGGCGACGGGGCCGCGCAGCTCGATCGCGGTGGTCAGGGACTGGGCGACCATGTCCGCGGTCGGGTCGGCGAGGTCGTCGGCGAACGCGGACAGCGCCACCCGCGGGTTCCAGCTCGACTCCAGCCGCGCCGCCAGCGCCTGGACCTGCGGGGCGATCGGGGCCGGTGCGGTCCACGCCGTGGACCGCAGGGCGTTCTCCAGTCCCTTGCCGCCAGAGAGCGATCCGGCCAGGGACCGGGTCCAGTCCTGGATCGCCTCCAAGCGGGCGATCCGCTCGCCCTGGGCCCGGTTGGACAGCATCGACGGCACACCGACCGAGACGACCGGTCCGACGAGCAGGAGCAGCGTCCAGCCCGTGACCAGCCAGGCGACCAGGCCAGCGGCGATGCCGACCCCGAGCAGGATGCGGGTCCGGCGCGGCATCCGGCCGAATACTGCCCGGGCCCTGTCGACGAGGCTGGTGCGCGGCGGGCGTGCGGCCTGCGGCAGAGCTGGCGGTACGGGGCGTAGGGCGTAGACGAGGCCGACCAGACCACCGCACACCAGGGCACCGCACAGGGCCGCGACGATCATGACCGGACCCCTGTCGTCGCCCGGCCTGGCACCCCGGGGTGCTGCAGAGCCTCGGTGAAGCCCTGCAGATCGAACCCATACGCCTCCAGGCCCTGATGGTCCAGGTCCGGCATAGTTTTCGGCACGGCGGCGCCGTCGGGTCCGGGGGCGAAGATCTGGGTGGTGGCGTACCCGGTCTCGCGTTCACCGGGCGCAACCGAGATGATCTCGGCGACCTGGCGGCGCGGGGTCTGGCTGGTGGGGTCGTAGGACAGGTCGACGTGCACGATCAGGTCGATCGCGTGCGCGAGCTTCGAGGTCGCCAGGTCGTGGGTGACCTGCTCCTCACCCTCCATTGCGCAGGTCACCAGCTTCCGGATAGCGGCGACCGCGCTCGTGGCGTGCGTGGTGGACAAGGATCCGGTGCCGGACTCCATCGCCTTGATCATCGGCCAGACCTCCGCACCGCGGACCTCACCGACGATCAGCCGGGACCGGTTGTACCTAAACGACCGCCACAGGGCCTCGGCGATGGTCGACTCCCCGGCCTGCCGCCCGTCCAGCCCGACCTCACCGGACCCGGGGCGGGCCTCCCACGCGATCACGTTCGGGCGCAGGTCCTGCAGCCCGAGCTCGTACTCCGTCTCGAACGTCGCGATCCGTTCCCCGGCCGGGATCTGGTCACACAGGGCGCGGGTCAGGGTGGTCTTGCCGGCGCTGGCCGCGCCGGAGATCACGATCGACTTCCGGGCCCGGACCGCTGCCGCGAGGATCGACGCGGCCACGGGGGAGAGCATGCCGAGCGAGACGAGCTGGTCGAGGGTGACCTGGATCAAGCGGTGGCGCCGGATGACCACCACAGGCCGGTCAGTCACCCACGCGCTGGCGGCCAGCCGCGCGCCGCTACCGGGCAGGCGCATGTCCACGTACGGGTTCCGCTCCGAGAAGGGCCGTGCACCCGAGCCGGTGCGCGAGGCGATGTCCTGGATCAGGCCGATGAGTTCCTCGTCGGAGTCCGCGACCGGTTGCCCGGCGACCCAGGTGCCGTCGGCGAGCTGCAGCTGGACGGTGCGGTGACCGTAGATCTCGATGTTCTCGACGTCGTCGTTGTCCAGCAATGGCTGGAGGCGCCCCATGCGGAACAGGCTGTTGAACACGGCATCGCGCAGGACCTCGCGCTGGGCGGGCGTGAACTCGGCCTTGCCGTCGTTACGCCGGTCGGTCGAGGCCTGCTTCACCAGGCGGTTGATCGCCTCCTTGCCAGCCTCCTCGCGCACCAGAGTGTCGGTGCCGGGCTCGAACCGCTCGGCCTGCTCGGTGGAGACCTGCTCCCGCAACGCGCCGACCAATGCCCAGTCCACCGGCATCGGTCGCGCCATCGTCGCAGCGGAACGGTTGGGCCGGGGAGACGTCCGGTCCACCGGGTCGGCGGAGTCTGGCTGCCCGGAACCGACCCAGGGGTTGGTCGGGCGCCTCAGGTTCGGCGGCAGCTCGTGCGGGACCGGGCGCGTCAGGTACGCGATGCCCGCCGGGTCGGTGCCCTCGGGCGACTCGGTGCGCGGCTCGGCCGTCATGCGTGCTCCTGTCGACGATCAGCGGCAGCAGCCCAGACCGCCGCCGGCCCCGCTCCCCGACCCGGTGCCGGGACGGGGCCCGCAGCTGCGCCCGAGGGGCTGAGCGGTGCTGGCGTGGGTGGGGCGGTGCCCAGGGATACCTCGGCCGCCAGAGCCTTGGCCGTCACGGCGAGCGAGCGCGCGTAGCTGCTCTTGTGGAACCGGGCCCGGGGCGGCGTCCCAAGGTGATAGGTCTCCGCGTCCTTCGGCGAGTACGCGACCGACCCGGCCAGGGGGAGTCCGAGGAGCTTGGCCGCGCCGCGCCCGGAGTACGGGCGGTCAGGACCGACGACCAGCAGCCCGGCACGCTTCCACGCCCGGGTCCGCACGACCAGATCAGCATGAGACCGGAGAGCCGCGAGCGCGGGCAGGTCGCTCCGGGTCACCAGCAGTGTCATGTCGGCCCGCTCGAGGAGCAGTCGTGGGGAGTCGGCCATGCCGAGGCGCCCGGCGTCGATGATGACGTCCTGCCCGGTCGCGTCCAGCCCGGCGAGTACCTCGGCGAGCGGTCCCCACAGCCCGCCTAGTTCCCGGGCCTCCAGGTGTGACCGGACGCCGGGCACGAACCGCACCCCGTCATCGATCGCGACCGCGACCCGGTCCAGTTCCTCGGCGACGGGCTCGGAAGAGAACGCGACATCCAGCAGGCCACTGTCGTGGTCGTGGGCGCCCTGGAACCACCCGGCCAGGATCGCGGACCCGCCCACCGGGTCTGCCTCGACCAGCAGCACCGGGCGTGGCCAGGCGATGGCCAGGCCGAGCGCGGTCGTGGTCACCCCGGGTGAGCCGGAGGCGGAGCACAGTGCGATGACGGCCATCAGCCCTCCTCGGTCGCGGAGGAGCCGCTCGGTGAGGCAGACGGGTCGGCCTCGTCACCGGACGGCGCGGCGCTCTGTTCGTCGAGTTCGCGGGAGTCCAGGACCAGGGTCACCTTGCCCGCGGCGGCCTCAGCAGCGAGCGTGATGGCTTCCTCGTGGGAGACCAGGACATCGACGACGGTCTGCCCGTCCGGGGCGGGCGGGTTGACCGCGACGACCTCGGCCTCGTGGAACGTCGGCGTCTGTTCACCGCCGCCGTCGGCCGCGGTGACCACCGCCCGCACCTGGTCGCCGGGCAGCAGGCTCAGGCCTGGCGAGACTGGTGGTGGTAGGACGATGCCGAGTACCGACATGCCGGACGGCGGCACGAGCTCTTCGGTCACCACGCCGGCCGTCAGGGCGGCGCCGGCCGCGACGTCCCACGCCGCGCGCTGCCCGACAACATCGGCCCGCGCCCCGGCACCGATCAGGTCCAGGGCGACGTCCGCGCCGACCTGCGTCTCGGTCAGGTCCTCGGCCGTGATCACCGAGCCCCGCACGATCGTGTCACGGGCGACCAGAACCGTGCGCGTGTCGGTCAGCGTCGCCCACAACAGCACGGCACCCAGCGCGCCGACGCCGATCGCTGCGATCATCACCACCGCCAGCACCGGGCGCCGCCTCAGCTTCGGCGGTGCCAGCCTTGCTCCCGCCGGTGCCCCTGGCGCCGGTGGCCCTTGCATGGTCGTGCTCGTCATCCCGACAACCCCCTTGGCCGCCCAGCTCGGGCGGCCCGTCAGTTCACCAGTACCTGTGCCTCGCCGATCGAGACCTGCACGCTGCGCGATAGGTCGTCCACGTCCAGGGACCCGGACTGCCCGGCCCCTTCCCAGTCCACGACCCACTCGCTGGTGGCCGTGACCGTGTACCGCTGCCCGGGCTGGAACCCTGATTCCCGCGTATAGGTGTGCCCGCAGTCCGGCGACGCGTCCCGGCCGAACCGGGACTCGTACGGGGTGCCCGGACCGGTGCACACCACCTGGGTGCCGTCGCCCATGTCCCACACGATCCGCTCCACCCGCGCCGTCGCGGACACCGTGACTGACCCCGCCGACGCCGTGCGCGTGATCGGACCGAACGTCTGCTCGCCGGGGTCCTGGACCCACAGCCACGTCGGCAACGCCACGACCCCCGGACCGTCCGGGTCCGGCGACATCCCGATCTCGACCGCGCGCAGGTTCATCCGCTCGACCGCGATCTGGGCTACCTCGCCTGGACTGGGGCCGACGTCGGCCGCGTCCGGTGGAGCGGCCAGCCAGACCCCGCCTTGGAGCCCGCCGGAAGGGATGCGGCACTCGTAGATCGCACCGTCTCCCTGCTCATGCCCCTCCCACTCGGGAGCGCCGGTCGGCGGCTGCGGTGTGGCCTCGCTCAGGTAGCAGTTCCACCGCTCGCTCCACACCCCGTACTCGGACGTGCAAGGCACCGGGCCACCGGCCTCGTCGAGGTGGATTGTGATGCTGCCCTGCGGCTCCCACGTGCAGGCCGACCCGTTGCCCGACCGGCGCGCCGGTTTGGCCGGTGCCTCGGAACGCCCGCCTGTCCCCGACGCTGAACGGTCCGGGCCTGGCTCAGCGGTCGATCCAGGGTCTTGAGCGATGATCACGCACACGCCGGAATCCCGGTCGATGGCTTTGCAGTGAGGGTCCGCTGATGCGGGTATCGCTACCCCGCTGATGGCGAATGCGACGATGGCAGTGACTGTCGCCCTCAGCCAGTGCATGGGGCCTTCTCCAGTGTCTCCAGCGAGGCGACACGCCAGCCGTTGTCGGGATCGGTCTTGTAGTCGTAGTTGGCGACGTAGAGACGTTCCCATCCACGATCAGCGCGGTCCGGGCTCACCCTGGAATTCCCCGCTTGATCGACGAGGTCGACCTCGCTGACGTCGTAGCAGACGTCCACCTGGACAGTCGGGACCCGTCCCACGTCTGGGTCGGAGTTGTCCATCGTTACGGACTGGACGATCAGGTCGGCGATCGTGGTCCGCCCTGTCTTGCGCCACCCATCGGCACGCCACTGCTCCACGATCTGCTGGCGCGTGCTGAGCTCCACGCTCGTAGCGACCCCGTCAAGCCGCGATAGCCGGGCATCGGGATCTTGGCCGACCTTGTCCGTGACGGCGTAGTAGTCGCGCACAAGCGCCTCGGCATGGGTCCGAGCGAGCGCTTTCGGATCCGTGGGGCTCGGTGACGCCGACGCTGACGGGGTGGGTGAGGTCGCTGACTCGCTCGGTGTGGGCGAGGTCGACCCGGTGCCGCTCGTGCAGCCGGTCGCCAGCGCTAGCAGCAGTGCTGCGGTGAGAACAGGTCGTGTGATGCGCATGTTGGGGGGCCTGCCTCCCTGGGCGCGCCGTCGGGACGGCGCGCGGTGATCGCCGACGAGGTCGAGATTGTCGCTCGGGTGAAAACTGGGGGAAACCATTACCGCCGATCCGAGTCGTTGATGCAAGGCAATTGGTACACCTGTTACGCGCCCGAAACGCGCAGCGGCGGGCTTGATGCTGGATTTGGTCGAGGTCTTCACGGACGGAACGGTGGCAGGCGTGCGCGCGCTCTGCGCACACCCTGACCCGTGCACACCATGGTGTGCACGGGTGTCAGCGCAGGTCAGGAGCGCGCACCAACTCGCCTCAACAACGCTCCCGGGGCGGGCGTGGACATGCCCTGAATACATTTGGACAATTGTCCAAATAGTGCGCGCACCATAGGTGCGCACGGTGTGCAACGGGGCAAGAGCGAGAATTCACCATGCGAAATCATGCGGGCACGACGTGCGTGAACGGGCCGGCGCGGTTGCGGTGCCTCGCCCGCTCATAGGGCCCGCCCTGTGGAGCGGTGTCGAACTAGCATCGGGTGCGCGAGGTGAGCGCTCGCCGGCCAGGTGCGGACCAAACCGGGCCGCGCGCCGGGGCATGTAGGACGGAGGCGTCATGAGCGATGGGCCGTTGCGCAGGATGACGGGTAGTGAGGTCTGGTGCGCGCGCGAAGCGCTCGGTCTGGAGCGCTCAGATCTTGGGCGTCTGCTCGGTAACCGCGCCGAGATCGTTCGCGACTGGGAGCGTGGAAAGCTGAATGTCCCGTTCCGGGTGCGCGAGCAGATGGACGAGCTGGAAGCGATCACCGCGAAGGAGGTCGAGCGGTTGACCACTGATCTGCAGCAGATGCCACAACCGGTGGTGGTCGTCTACTTGGACAAGGAGCAGCAGCCCCCCGCCGTCGCGCGGTTCGGTGTGCGCTGGTGGCGCGCAGTCGCCGCTCGCGCGGCAGCAAACGTGCCCGGCACTCGAATTGGGACTGCCGCCGAGATTGACGCCATCAGCCATGAAGGCTCAGCAACAGAAATAAATGATTAGTCTGACGTGCGAATTGCGGCTTTTATAAGTGGTCTGATCGCTGTTTGTGGCGTAGAATGGAGACAACGGCCCGGGGTTATCCCAGGCCCTGACGGCACAAGGAGCCGATCATGTCTGTGCAGACCGAGAACAAGAATGCCGAGAAGGTGGCGGGTAACGCCTTCGAGAAGGCGGAGGTGCGGTACGTGGACCCGCGTACCGTGAAGTTCGGAACGAACGTCCGCAGCGACGTCGAGAAGACCCTCGACTCTGACTTCGTCGACAGCATCCGGGAGTTGGGGATCCTGGAGCCCCCGTCGGTGTACGCGGAGCCGGACGGCACGCTCACCCTGGTGGACGGGGGTGCGCGACGGACCCGGGGAGCGATCGCAGCGGGCATGGCGCTGTACCCGGTGATCGTGGTGCGCACGCCCACCGGCAGCGCACTGGACCGGCTGGTGAGCCAGTTCCACGAGAACGACCAGCGGCTCGGGATCAACGACGCCGACCGCACGGCCGGGTACAAGCAGATGGCGCTGTTCGGTGCGACCGAGGCGCGGATCGCCAAGCGGACCAAGACCACCACTGCGAAGGTGAAGGCCGCGCTCGGCGTCGCCGACTCGAAGACCGCTTGGGCCGCGCTGGTCGACCACGACGTGTCTATCGTTCAGGCTGCTGTGATCGCAGAGTTCGAAGACCACCCGAAGATCGTCGCCAAGCTGACCGAGGTCGCCACCAAGAACCCGGGCCAGTTCGCGCACGAGGCCCAGCAGCAGCGCGACGCGCTCAAGCGTGCACAGGAACTGGCCCAGGTTCGCGCGACGCTGCGTGAGGCTCGTGTGCGGGAGATCCCGAACCCCGGGTACGGCAACAAGAAGATCACCCGGATCGGTGACCTGGCCGACGCGCAGGGCAACAGCCTGACCGAGGAGACGCACCGCACCTGCCCCGGCCACGCCGCGTACCTGGACGTGTACAGCCGCAGCAAGGTCGTGTACGTGTGCACGGACCCGAGGGCGAACAAGCACGCCAAGGACGGTCGCGTCCTGGGGGTACCGCTGAGTGGTAAGGAGAAGGCGGAGCGGGACGCGGTGCGCGAGTTCAACCCGCGCTGGGAGTCGGCCACGGACGTGCGCCGTAAGTGGCTGGCCGAGTTCTCCAAGAAGACGACCGCCCCGAAGGGCGCGGACGAGTTCATCGCGATGTCGGTGCTGCAGGAGGGCAGCAGCCTGGACAAGGCGGGCAACACCGGACACGCCCTGGCTGCCGAGTGGCTCGGCATCAAGAACCCGGGCTACGGAGCACGCCAGGCCATCGCCGAGATGATCAGCAAGGCCGCCAAGGCGGGCAGGCCGGGGCGGGTACAGCGGATCACCCTGGTCCTGGCGCTGGCCGCGATCGAGGCCCGCACCAGCAAGGCGACTTGGCGCAGCACGCGCGAGGCCCGGTACTTCCTTGCCCTGCGGGACTTCGGGTACGACCTGGACAAGGTCGAGGAGATCGCCGCAGGCCTGCGCACTGCTATCCCGGACGACCGGACCCCGCAGTCCGCCGAGGCGAACACCGCGCCCAAGACCAGCGCCTCGGTCAAGGCCGCGACGGTCCCCGCGTCGGCGGATGCCGCGACCAGGGGCACCGGCCAGGGCAAGCGTCAGGCGGTGGCTAAGCGCGACAACGACAACCCGGCCCCGGCCACCCCGACCAAGGCCACCGTGAAGGCACAGCCCGCCCGCAACCCGCGCAAGGCTGCGACCGCGAGCACCACGTCGGAGGCGAACCCTTCGCCGACGACGCAGGGAGCCGCGAAGCAGGAGCCGGTCAAGCAGCAGCGACCGGCGGTGAAGCCGCAGGAGCAGAAGACTGCCAGCGTCCCACAGCCTGCCATTGCCGGGTCGATGTAGTGCTCGCCGCGTAGCTTCGGGTCCAGGAGGCCGCCATCCCCGTACCGGGGGATGGCGGCCTCTTTCGTGTGCCCGGGGGAGGGTCCAGCCGTCCGCTGCCGGGGGGCATTGGGCTGGGGTCCCCACCGCCCCGGGCTCCAGCGGCACAGGCGACGAGCAACGACAGCTATGCACGAGCGCGCGACGACACACAGGCGCGTAACGACGCACGCGCGCGACGGACGAAGCGACGCGCGCGGCGACGTGACGCGGGCAGGCGGGCTACAGGACAGCGGGTCCCGCGGACCGCCACGACGAAGGCCACACACCTCTTGCACAAGCCGTGAAAGGGTGGCGAATCAACTTTAAGTTGACGCGTGCGGGCTGATCTGTGGGTCGAATCCCTGGCCCGTGGGCGTGGTGAGCGGCTTCAGCGTGCGGACGGGCGACCTTGGGCCTACTTTGAGTGGTCAT
>Ga0233375_1000363_pt1 | contig 25861 bp, 22 predicted proteins | sample ElkDunMinimDraft_10_FD_191539 | JGI IMG/M metagenome (GOLD analysis project Ga0233375, IMG submission 191539) | Fecal eukaryotic communites from dung pellets of Tule Elk in California, USA - Elk Dung E16 | ecosystem: Host-associated > Mammals > Digestive system > Large intestine > Fecal | place... | reverse complement strand
GAGGGTGGTGCCGCCGGTCAGCTGGTTGGTCAGCACCACCGAGAACACCGCCGTGCCGATCGACGCCGCGACCTGCTGGATGATGTTCATCAGGGTCGACCCACGGGCGATCGTGTGATCGGTGAGGGTCGCGAGCGCCGCCGTCATCGTCGGCATCATCGTGAGACCCATACCGAGCCCCATGACGAACAACGCCCCGAGCAGGAACACGTACGAGGTGTCGGCGCCGACCTGGGTGAACCCCGCCATGCCGACCGTGGTCAGCGTGAGGCCCGCGATCACGACCTTGCCGGGACCGATGCGATCGACGAGCGCGCCGCCGATCGGCATCGTGAGCATCGCACCGATGCCCTGCGGAGCGAGCAGAAGACCCGCCATGAGGGTCGTCTCGCCACGGACCTGCAGGAAGTACGCGGCGAACAGGATGCTCGCACCGAAGAACGCGATCGCGAAGAACGCCATCGTGATGACGGCGACCGTGAGGTTGCGGTGCTTGAACAGGCGCAGGTCGACGAGCGGGTGCTCCGGCCGGAAGGCGTGGAACACGAACGCCACGATGAGCACGGCCCCGACGGCTGCGGTCACGAGCACCTTGGTCGCCCAGATGGTGCCCTCCTCGGGGATCGACGAGACGCCGTAGAGGAAGAGGGCGAGTCCGGGCGACAGCAGGATCATGCCCGTCCAGTCGAACGACTCCGAGGGCTCCGGCGCGTCCTTCGGCAGCACACGCCACGCGTAGACGAGCCCGATGATCCCGATCGGCAGGTTGATCAGGAAGATCCAGTGCCAGGTGAAGCTCTCGATGAGCCAGCCACCGAGGATCGGACCTGCGATCGGGCCGAGCAGCATCGGGACCCCGAGGACGGCCATCACGCGGCCGATCCGGTGCGGACCGGCGGCGCGCGTCATGATCGTCATGCCCAACGGCATCAGCATGCCGCCGCCGAGGCCCTGGATGACACGGAACGCGACCAGCTCGGTGATGCCCCCGGCCAGGCTGCACAGGACGGAGCCGGCGGTGAAGAGCGCCAGTGCGGTCATGTAGAGGCGCTTGGTGCCGAAGCGGTCGGCAGCCCACCCTGTCAGCGGGATGACCGTCGCGAGGGCGAGCGTGTAGGCCGTCATCGACCACGCCACCTCGGCGTACGTGGCGTTGAACTCGTTCTGGAAGGTCGGCAGCGCGACGCTCACGACGGTGATGTCGAGGATGGACATGATCGCGCCGAGCACGACGACACCGGCGACCTTCAGGACGGCGGCGTCGAGCTTGTCACCGCTGGCCGGCGGGCTGGTGGGACCAGATCCGCCGGGCGGCGTCTGGGTGTCTTGGCTCATGAAGAAAGGTCCTTACCCGGGGGTGTGGGTGGGCGTTCAGCGAGTGCGGCTCGTAGCGCGCGATCAAGGAGATTACGTGTCGGGACCGACAGATCGCGAACGATTTCTTGGAGGGCTGCTCGCTTGGTGCGCAGCTGGCGTCCGACGAGGTCACGGCCCTCGTCGGTGAGCGCGACAAGGCGGGCGCGGCGATCGTTCACGCACTCCCGCCGGGAGACCATGCCGAGGCCGACGAGCTGGTCGACGGCTCGACCAGCCGCGGCCACCGAGACGTTGAGCGCTCGGGCGACGTCGCTGATCTGGGTCTCCCCCGAGCGGCTCGCCACGGCCAGAAGCGTGCGCGACTGCGTGGCGGAGAGGTCGGCCGCCAGGAAGGCGTCGATCCCCTCCTCTTCACAGCACGCAGCCACCTGGAGGAAGAACTCCTCCAGGTGGCCGGCAAGGGTCTCGGGTGTCGTCACCCAAAAATGCTAACCCGAACGCAAATGTCTCGGGAAATCAATTACTGCGTGAGGTACATCACTCTGCGGCGGTCGGTCCCGACCAGTTCTTGTCCGGCTGCGGCACCGGGCGCCCCGGCTGCTCGCCACCACGGTCGTCGAGGTAGCTGTCCTTGGGCACCATGACCTTGCGGCGGAAGATGCAGACGACCTTGCCGTCCTGGTTGTAGCCGATCGTCTCCACGTAGACGACTCCGCGATCGTCCTTGCTCTTGCTCTCCCACTTGTCGAGCACGGTCGTCTCGCCATAGATGGTGTCGCCGTGGAAGGTCGGGGCGACGTGGCGCAGTGACTCGATCTCGAGGTTCGCGATCGCCTTGCCGGAGATGTCCGGCACGCTCATGCCGAGGAGCAGGGAGTAGATGTAGTTGCCCACCACCACGTTCTTGCCGAACTGCGTGGTCTTCTCCGCGTAGTTGACGTCCATGTGGAGCGGGTGGTGGTTCATCGTGAGCAGGCTGAAGAGGTGGTCGTCGTACTCCGTGACCGTCTTGCCTGGCCAGTGCTTGTAGGTCGCGCCGACCTCGAACTCCTCGTAGCTGCGGCCGAACTGCATGGGGACTCCTCACGTCGATGAACCGGCGGTGCGGCTGTCATCATGACCGACTCGACGCACGAACCTACTGCTGGGTCACATCCTCACGCGCAAGGAGGGTGGCGCTCATCGGGAGCAGGAGCACGGTCAGCGCACCGCCTGCCACCAGGATCGAGCCCGTCTCGGCCGACATCTGGCCGGCATCGACGGCGACCGCCGTGACCGCGACGATCAACGGCAGACCCGTCGACGCCCACAGCGCGACGCGCAGAGAGTCACGCCCGTCGAACGTGCGTGTGCCGTCCGGCTCACGCTGACGCAGCGTCGCCACCAGGACCGGCACGCCGCGCACCACCAGGATGGCGATCACGAACAGCACCAGGGTCAAGGGAGCCGCAGCGATCGCTGCGGGGTCGATGGCCATCCCGGAGGTGACGAAGAAGACCGGGACGAGGAACCCGAACGCGAGTCCGTCGAGCTTGGTCTCGAGGCGTTCGTCGCCGCCGGGAAGCAGGTGGCGGAGGATGAACCCGGCCGCGAACGCGCCGAGGATCGTGTCCAGCGAGAACACGATCGCGACCGCGCTCAGAGCGACGAGCAGGAGGACAGTGAAGCGCACCGTCGTCTGGGCCGTGGTGTCCGCGCCGGCCTTGAAGACGCCGTGCACCCCCTCCGCATGGAGCACGACACGCGTGGGCACCGCAGCGACCACAACTGCCGCGACGACGAAGACCAGGAGCGCCGCCAGGGAGCGCTCGGGGCTGGCGACGCCGAGCAGGATCGACATCGCGAGCACGGGCCCGAGCTCGCCGAAGGTGCCGTGGTTCACGACCGTACGGCCGAACGTCGTCCCCATGAGATCCATGTCCTTGAGGATCGGCAGGAGCGTGCCCAGGGCGGTGGACGTGAGCGCGATGGCGACGGCGACCTCCGCGTGCCGCTCGTCAGCCGTCGCGAGCGCCGCGACGAGCGCGAACGCCAGCACGAGACAGACGAGCCAGGTGACGAGCGCACGCCTGCCGCCCCTCCCCCGCAGCTCCGAGACCTCGATCTCGTAGCCGGCCAGCAGGAAGAGCATCCCGAGACCCAGGTCGTGCAGAAGGTCGATCGGCGGGTCGATCGCGGCCAGGTTCAGCCCGTACGGCCCGACGAGCATCCCGCCCGCCAGCAGCAGGACGACCTCGGGCACCAGCCGCCTCGGCACCGCCGCAGCGATGAGGGGCGCGCACGCGGCCACCAGCATGATCCAGAACAACGACTCCACGCGTCCCCCTCGCGGTCATGCGTTCCACCGTGTGATCACGGGATCGATCTCGTGCTCGTAACCCAGCACCGACACCGTCGCGGTGTCCAGCGCGAGCCGTGCTGCGAACCTCACCGGCTCCCCGAGGAAGCGCGCTGCCAGCGCGCGCAACGAGTGACCGTGCCCGAACACGAGCACCGGACCGTCCGCCTCGCGCGCACGGGCGAGCACCCTGTCGAGCCGCGCCGCCACGTCCTCGGCGGTCTCGCCGCCCGCCGCTGCGGCGCCATGGGTCCAGACCGTCCAGCCAGGGACCGTCTCCCTGATCTGGGGCGTCGTCAGGCCCTCGTACGCCCCGTAGTCCCACTCGACGAGCTCCGGCACGACCGTGGCGTCGGGGAAGCCTGCGAGCTCGGCCGTACGGCGGGCCCGCTGCATCGGACTGGTCAGCACGAGCGCGAAGCGTGTGTCGGCCAGTCGAGACGCCAGCGCGCGGGCACGATCCTCGCCGTCGTCCAGGAGCGGCAGGTCCGTGCTACTGGTGTGGCGTCCGTCGAGCGCCCACTCCGTCGGCCCGTGCCGCACCATCCACAGCGTCGCCGGCATCGTGCTCCTCACGCGGTCCAGGTCACGGGCAGGCCGTGGGGCGGGCCGGACCCGATCACCGTCGCCTCCCCGAACGGCCACGTGGTCAGGGTGACGGGGTACCGGCCTTCGGGCCGGTCGTCGGCCTCGAGCCGGACGCGCGCGAGAACCCGGTCGGGACCTGCGGTCGCTCCGAGCGCCTCGAGCCGCGCCTCCACACGTTTCTGCTCAGCGTCGTCGAGGTACGGCCACATGACCGAGTGCCACACCACCGTCGCCGTCCCGTCCTCGAGCTCAAGCGCGTCGAGGGCCTCCCCGGCGCTGCGTCGTTCGAGCGTCACAGGCACCTCTTGAGCGACGGCCGTCGCAGCACGCAGGCGCGAGAGGCGTTCGGTCATGTCCGGCCAGGTGTACGCCTCGAGGGTGCGCCGGTCCTCCTCGCGGCCGACGTCGAGCGGCGCGATGTCGTAGCCCGTGCGCTCGACGATCTCGAGCGGCGCGTCGACCGGTGGAGACAGCCCCTCCCAGGCGCCGGGCAGGACGACCCGCGAGTCGACCGGCCCCCACCACCCCGAGGGGGAGCCGAATCGGAAGCGGTCCATGCAGAGGTTGAGGCCGGCGCTGGCGCCGATCTCGATCAGGCGCACCGGGAGGGCGAACCGGTCGGCCACGCGGAGCAGACCGCCGGCGAGCGCGGCGGAGCGCCCGATCTCGTTCGTCTGAGGGGCCTGGTCGAGCGACGCACGAAGGCTCTCCCTGTGCGTGGCGAGGGCCTCGCGGACGTGCGGCCAGGCAGCGCCGACGTCCCAGACACCGCCCACGCTCGGGTACGACCGCGCGAGCTCGGGCGCGTCCCCGGCAAGGACGAGCCGGTGCAGCCCTCCGGCCAGCCTCAGCGCCAGCCGGCCGCGGTCCTCCGTGTCGCCGTCCGCGAGCGTATCCAGAACATCTCGAGTCGGGCCGCCGCACGCGATGTCCTCGGCCATCGCCCCGAGGAGATCGGCGTACATGGGCGATCCCAGCGTTCCGCACGCCGCCGCCTGGCTGCGGAACGCCTCGACCGTCCCGGCAACGGAGCCGGTCACGCCCCGGGCTGCGCGGGCGGTGCCTGCGGGGGCGGCTGCTGCGCCTCCGGTGCCTGCGGTGCCTGCGGCGCTGCCTGCGGCGCCTGCGAGCTCTGAGCCGCAGCGCCTTGCGCGGCAGGGTTGTGGAGCCCGGCCAGCACCCGCTGACCGTCGGCGAGCAGCTTGTGCTCGACGAGCAGCTCGTACCGCGTCGCCACGACCTGCGTCACGGACGTGAAGTCACGGCGCCCGCCGGTGAACGCGTAGCCGATCAGGCCCCAGATCACGCCGAACACGAGACCGAAGAGGATCGCGGACAGGACGATCGGGAGCCAGTCCCCCGGCTCCGCGAAGATGCCGACGATCAGCCCGAGCAGGAGCCCGAACCACGCACCCGTCGCCGCGCCGTACCCGGCGGCCTTGCCCCAGGTCATCCGACCGGTGACCCGCTCGACCTGCTTGAGGTCCGTGCCGACGATCATGATGTTCTCGACCGGGAACTTCTGGTCCGACAGGTAGTCCACCGCGCGCTGCGCGTCGGCGTACTGGTCGAAGAACGCCAGGTGCTGGGGGTACTCCAGCGTGAACCCCTGCCTCTGCTGCTGGGCCATGCGAATCCTCCTCGTCGACTGCAGATCACCCTAGTGACTAGGGATGCTCCGCGCCCTGCAGGACTCGCCCACGGCGGCGACGACTCGGGGTGCGTCGACCGTCGTGCGGAGACAGACTGGCACGGCGGCAGGGCGCTCGCCGTATGCTGCCGTGGGAGGAGGGACCCATGCCTGACGAGACAGTGCTCGTCGTGAACTCGGGCTCGTCATCCCTGAAGTACGAGCTGCGAGACGCGACCTCGGGACTGCGCCTGGGACGAGGAATCGTCTCCCGCATCGGACACGACGGTACGTCGTTGCGCTACCAGGTGACCGGCTCCGAACCGATCGAGCGGCCGCTCCCCGGAGCCTCGTACGCCGAGGCGATCGCCGCGATGTTCGGCCGCTTCGACGAGGCCGGTGCGCGGCTCGACGGGCTCGTCGGGGCCGGGCACCGTGTCGTCCACGGCGGCACCGAGTTCAGTGCGCCGGTGGTGGTCGACGACGACGTCCTGGCCCGCATCGACGCACTCTCGTCGCTCGCGCCCCTGCACAACCCCGTCGCCGTCGAGTGCATCCGGCTGATGAAGGAGCGCGATCCGCAGCTGCCGCAGGTGGCCGTCTTCGACACCGCCTTCCACGCGACGCTGCCGTGGGAGGCGTACTCGTTCGCGATCCCGCAGGACCTCGCGGCCGAGCACCAGATGCGCCGGTACGGGTTCCACGGGACGTCGGTCGAGTACGTCACCGGGCGGACGGCGGCGCTCCTCGGCATCCCGCTCGCCGAGATCAACCTCATCGTGTGCCACCTCGGCAACGGTGCGTCGATCACCGCCGTGGAAGGGGGCCGCAGCGTCGACACCTCGATGGGGTTCACCCCCTTGTCCGGTCTGGTGATGGGGACCCGAGCGGGCGACTTCGACGCCTCCGCGGTGATGTTCCTCCAGGACTCGGTCGGGATGACGACCGCCGAGGTGGCCACGCTCCTCGAGCGGCGCAGCGGTCTTCTCGGACTGACCGGTGACTCCGACATGGCGGTGGTGCGCGACCGCGCCGAGCGCGGTGACGAGGACGCGCTCGCGGCTCTGCGCCTCGTGGCGTACCGGATCCGTCAGTACATCGGCGCCTACCTCGCCACCGTGCCCGGTGTTCACGCCGTCGTCTTCACCGCGGGGATCGGCGAGAACGACGCAGATCTCCGTCAGGAGGTCTGCGGTCCGCTCGGCCACCTCGGCCTCGAGATCGACCCGGAGCGCAACACCGCGGAGGTTCCCGACGAGGGCATCGTGGTGGGCGGCGGACCGATCCGGGTCGCGGTCGTCCCCACCGACGAGGAGGCTGAGATCGCCCACCACACCGTTGCGCTCGTCCGGACGGGCTCACCTGCCCGTCCCGGAGCAGCGACGGGCCACTCCGAAGCGAAGGAGCACGTATGACCGAGACGACCTTGGACGTGACCGCGCTCGCGAACCCGACCGACGAGGAGGTCGCGACCGTCGACGCGTGGTGGCGTGCGAACAACTACCTGACGGTGGCGCAGATCTACCTCAAGAGCAATGTCCTGCTCCAGAACCCGTTGTCCCCCGACGACATCAAGCCCCGTCTGCTCGGCCACTGGGGGACGAGCCCGGGGCAGTCCTTCGTGTACGCCCACATGAACCGGCTGATCCGGCACACGGGGCAGTCCGCGATCTACCTCTCCGGCCCCGGGCACGGTGGCCCCGCGGTGGTGGCTGCGGGCTACCTCGAGGGCACGTACTCCGAGGTCTACCCGGAGGTCTCTCTCGACACCGCCGGACTGACGCGGCTCTGCCGGCAGTTCTCGACGCCCGGTGGCATCCCGAGCCACGTCTCGGTCACGACGCCCGGCTCCATCCACGAGGGTGGCGAGCTCGGCTACGTCCTCGTCCACGCGTTCGGTGCGGTCTTCGACAACCCTGACCTCCTGGCCGTCGCCGTGGTCGGTGACGGCGAGGCCGAGACGGGGCCGCTCGAAGGCTCCTGGAAGGGAATCTCGTTCCTCAACCCGGAACGCGACGGCGCCGTGCTGCCGATCCTCCACCTCAACGACGGCAAGATCGCGAGCCCCACGGTGCTCGGCCGCAAGCCTCCTCAGGAGGTGCGCGAGCTCTTCACCGGTCACGGCTACGACGTCCTCGAGGTCGAGGGTTCCGACCTTCCGGGCATGCACCAGCGCTTCGCCGCGGTGCTCGCCGAGGCGTACGGCAAGATCCGGGCGATCCAGCAGTCTGCACGCGACGGCGACTGGGACGGTGAGATGCCGCGATGGCCGATGATCGTCATGCGGACCCCCAAGGGCTGGACCGGCCCCCACGAGATCGACGGTGTCACGATCGAGGGCACCTGGCGCGCGCACCAGGTGCCGCTGTCCGGGGTCCGGCAGAATCCTGAGCACCTCGCGATCCTCGAGGCGTGGATGCGGTCGTACGGTCCCGACACCCTGTTCCCCGGCGGTCGCCCGAGCCCGGAGATCGACGCGAACAACCCCGTCGGTGATCTCCGGATGAGCGCGAACCCGGTGGCGAACGGCGGGCTGCTCACGAAGGACCTCGCCCTGCGCCCGTACACGGACTACGCGGTCGAAGTGCTCCACCCGGCCGCCGAGCGCTTCGAGAACACCCGCGTGCTCGGCGCCATGATGGCCGACATCTACCGCGACAACCCGGACAACTTCCGGCTGTACTGCCCGGACGAGACCAACTCGAACCGGCTCGGTGCGGTCTTCGAGGTCACCGACCGGGCGTTCATGGAGCGCGTGACGCCGGACGACGTGAAGCTCTCGCGGAACGGACGCGTCATGGAGGTCCTGAGCGAGCACAACTGCCAGGGCTGGCTCGAGGGCTACAACCTGACCGGCCGTCACGGCCTCTTCGCGACGTACGAGTCGTTCGGCATGGTCAGCGCCTCGATGACCGTGCAGCACGCGAAGTGGCTCGAGGAGGCCGGCCACCTGCCGTGGCGCGCCAAGATCCCCAGCCTCAACATCCTGCTCACGTCGACCACCTGGCGCAACGACCACAACGGCTTCTCCCACCAGGGCCCGGGGCTGATCAACGTCGTGCTCAACATGCGCGGGACGGTCTCGCGGGTGTATCTGCCGCCGGACGCCAACTGCCTGCTCTCCGTCGCGGACCACTGCTTCCGGTCGCGCTCGTACGTGAACCTCATCGCCATCGACAAGCAGCCCCACCTGCAGTACCTCTCGATCGACGAGGCCGCCGAGCACTGCGAGAAGGGTGCCGGTGTCTGGGAGTGGGCCGGCAACGACCACGGGTCCGAGAAGCCCGACATCGTGCTGGCGTGCGCGGGCGACGTCCCCACGGCCGAGATGGTCGCGGCCGCCCAGCTGCTCAAGGAGTGGGTCCCGGACCTGTCCACCCGCGTGGTCAACGTCGTGGACCTCATGACGCTCCCCCGGCAGAAGGACCACCCGCACGGGATGTCGGAGGCCGAGTTCTCAGCACTGTTCACCGACGACATCGACGTGGTCTTCGCGTTCCACGGCTACCACGGCGCCATCCACAAGCTGGTGCACGGCCGACCTGACGCCGACCGGTTCCACGTCCGCGGCTTCATCGAGCAGGGCACGACGACGACGCCGTTCGACATGACGGTGCTCAACGGGATGTCGCGCTACCAGCTCGTCGAGGACGCGCTCAACAACACCGACGTCACGCCGGCCAACGCGCAGGAGCTGCGCGAGCACTGCCGCCAGATGCTCGAGAAGCACCACCGCTACGTGCGCGAGCACCTCGAGGACATGCCGGAGGTCAAGGACTGGGTGCTCAACCCGGCCACCTGACGAGGTCACGTCCGTTGATGTGACGCAGACGTAACACACCGCAACTAGCCTCCCGGAATGGACAGCCAGGCACGGGAGAATGTCCAGGCGTTCGTCGCCGCCTGCGAGTACCGCCGGATCGCGACCGAGGACGTGTACACGCGTGTGCAGACGACGCAGGGCCGGTTGCTGACGTACACGACCTCGCGCAAGCCCGTCACCGCCGGCTGGGTGCTGCCGGCCGCGGTGCCGGTCGAAGACGCGACACATGCGGTGGTGCTGCCGGTGGGGCTGGTCTACGGCGCGGCGGTCGTACGCCGCAAGCTCGGCCGCAACGACCGGGGCAACGGCACCTCCCCGGACGCGTGGGTCATGCTCGACGTGTGGTGGCGCCCCTCCTCGTCCCACGACCACGGGCTCACGGAGGCGATGTACGAGTTCGTGACCGGCTGGGACCAGGCGCGGCTGCGCTGAGCGGCCTCACACCCGCCGGTGCAGGAGCAGCGGCAGGACCGCGGTGGCTCCTGCAGCGCGGAGCGCACCGCCGACCACGGTGACGGGCCACTGCGACGCGGTGGCGTCGACGACGAGGAGCACCGTACGGCCGGAGACCGCCGCGGCGGTCTCGGCGGGGACGGGCACCGCGTCGCGCCACATCGCGGCTTCGTCAGCCGAGGTCATGTCGCGCACGTCCGCGCGGATCGCCGCGGGATCGACCGGGACCGACGCCCGCTCGAGCCGCCCGACGGTCGCGAGGTGGTCGGCGACACTGCCGGTGAGGGCGGGGAACCCGGCAGCGGCCAGGTCGACCGCGACCTCGGGGCGTGACCGCCAGTCGCCCTTCCACCGTGAGAGCACGCCCACGCAGGCGTCGAGCAGCTCCTGCGGCGCAGGGGCATCCGTCGAGAACGCGGCGCGTACGACCTCACGCCACTCCGGCGCATCCGCGTGGATGACCGCCCGGCCAGGGTCGACGGCACGGTCGGGGCCGATGCGCCCGCGTGAGCCGAACGCGCCGCCAGGCCACATCTTGCGCGGCTCCAGCACGGTGTCACGCCCGCGCAGCACCGCGGCCACGGCGCGTACGGTCTCGGGCTGCGGCGCAGCGGCCAGGCCGTCGGGGAGCGTACCGCGGCACACCGAGCAACGACCGCACGGCGCTGCGGCAGGATCGTCCAGCGACTCCTGGAGAAGCTGCATGAGGCATCGCTCGCCGCGCGTGAAGGCCCGCATGATGTCGGCCTCGCGACGTCGCACCGCCACCACACCCGCGTAGTGCTCCGCATCGTGCGTCCACTCGCGACCGGTCCGCACCCAGCCCCGCTCGACCCGCTCGGTGACCTCGTCGACCGCGAGCTGCTTGAGCATGAGCTCGACGCGCCCCCGTCGCAGCCCCGTCTCGGCCTCGAGCCTCACCACGGTCGCGGGGTCGTCCGGTGTCGCGTCGCTCATCGCGGCGAGCAGCCTCTCGACCTGCTCCGCGACCGGGATCGTCGCCGTGGCGAAGTAGTCCCACACACCGTCGTCCGCGCTCGAGGGCAGCAGGACCGCGTGCGCGTGGTCGATGGCGCGCCCGGCACGCCCGACCTGCTGGTAGTAGGAGACCGGGGACGGTGGGGCGCCGACGTGGACGACGAAGCCGAGGTCGGGCTTGTCGTAGCCCATCCCGAGCGCGGAGGTCGCGACGAGCGCCTTGACCTCGTTGCGGCGAAGGGCGTCCTCGAGGCGCTCCCGCTCGGCGGGCTCGAGCTGGCCCGTGTAGGCCGCCACCGGGACCCGGTCACCGTGCACCGCACGGACGGCCGTGGCGAGCCGCTCCGCGTCGGCCACGGTGAGGACGTACACGATGCCGGAGCCCGGGAGCGTCGGAAGGTGGTCGACCACCCACGCGTAGCGCTCCAGCGGCGACAGCCGGTCCACCACCGACAGCTCGAGGCTCGAGCGCGCGAGCGGCCCGCGCAGGACGAGCGTCTCCTCACCCAGCTGGACGGCGACGTCGTCGGTCACCCGCGCATTCGCCGTCGCGGTCGTCGCGAGCACCGGGGTGTCGGGGTTGAGCCGCTGCAAGACGTCGGAGACCCGGCGGTAGTCGGGGCGGAAGTCGTGGCCCCAGTCGGAGACCGCGTGGGCTTCGTCGACGACGAGCAGGCCGATCCGGCCTGCGAGCGCGTCGAGCACCCGGCGACCGAAGCCCGGGTTGGCGAGACGCTCGGGCGAGACGAGCAGCACGTCGACGTCGCCCGCACGCAGCGAGTCCTCGATGCGCGACCACTCCTCGATGTTGGACGAGTTGAGCGTCTCCGCCCGCAGGCCCGCTCGGCCGGCCGCGGCGACCTGGTCACGCATCAGCGACAGCAGCGGTGAGACGACCAGCGTCGTGCCCGCGCCCTCGTGGCGACGGATCGCGGTCGCCGCCCAGTAGACGGCGGACTTGCCCCACCCGGTCGCCTGGACGACCAGCACACGGGCCTTCGGCTCCGACAGTGCCGCGACCGCGGTGACCTGGTCGTCGCGCAACGTCGCGCCCGCGCCCGCGAGCGCGCCGATCACCCGGTCGGCGACCGCGGCACGGGACGGGGTCAGGGTGGGCGGTGCGGTGGTGGAGGACATGACGTCCACCGTACGCAGCCGCGGCGACACCCGTCCTACGCCCTCCACAGCCCCGCCGGCCCCGCCACCGTTTGCCACGTTCCCGTGGCAAACGGCGACCACCCTCGGCAAATTTGCCGAGGGTGGTCGCACGTTGCCACGGGAACGTGGCAAACGCGAAGGCGGTGGGGGGTCAGCGCTGCTTGTAGTCCTTGAGCAGGCTGCGTCCGATGATCATCTTCTGGATGTCGGAGGTGCCCTCGCCGATCAGCATGAACGCCGCTTCGCGGTAGAGCCGCTCGATCTCGTACTCCTTGGAGTAGCCGTAGCCGCCGTGGATCCGGAAGGACGCCTCGACGACCTCGTTGCAGTACTCCGAGGCGACCATCTTGGCCATGCCCGCCTCGACGTCGTTGCGCTCGCCCGCGTCCTTCTTGCGCGCCGCCCGCACGACCATCGCGTGCGCCGTCTCGACCTTGGTGCCCATCTCGGCGAGCCGGAAGAGGATCGCCTGGTGCTGCGCAATCGGCTTGCCGAAGGTCTCGCGCTGCTGCGCGTACGCGATGCCGAGCTCGAACGCGCGGTTGGCGATGCCGACGGCACGGGCGCCGACGTTGACGCGACCGACCTCGACTCCGTCCATCATCTGGTAGAAGCCCTTGCCGGGAACGCCGCCGAGGATCTGGTCGGCCGAGATCTGGTGCTTGTCCAGGATCATCTCGGTCGTGTCGATGCCCTTGTAGCCCATCTTGTCGATCTTGCCGGGGACCGTGATCCCCTGGGCCGTCTCGCCGAAGCCGGGCTCCTTCTCGATCAGGAACGTCGTCATGTTCCTGTAGACGGAGTCCGCGCCCTCGTCGGTCTTGGTCAGGACCGCGACGAGGTTCGACGAGCCTCCGTTGGTGAGCCACATCTTCTGGCCGGTGATCGAGTACGAGCCGTCGTCCTGCTTCGTCGCCTTCGTCGCCACCGCCGACACGTCCGAGCCGAGCGAGGGCTCCGACATCGAGAACGCTCCGCGCACCTCGCCCGTCGCCATCCGCGGGAGGTACTTCTGCTTCTGCTCCTCCGTGCCGTGCTGCATGAGCATGTAGGCGACGATGAAGTGCGTGTTGATGACGCCGGAGACGCTCATCCACCCGCGCGCGATCTCCTCGACCACCAGCGCGTACGTCAGCAGCGACTCACCGAGGCCCCCGTACTCCTCGGGGATGGTGAGCCCGAACAGGCCGAGCTCCTTGAGCCCGTCGACGATGGCCTGCGGGTACTCGTCCTTGTGCTCCAGCTCGGTCGCGACCGGGAGGATCTCCTTGTCCACGAACTCGCGGACGGTCTTCAGGATCTCCTGCTGGATGTCGGTCAGTCCGTCGGTGGTGACCAGGCGGCCCATGGTGTGCTCTCTTCTTCCGTACGGCGGGGCTGGGCGGGCGGCGCGACCTCAGGAGGTCGGCGGCTCCCACGTCGTGGTGCGCTGCATCCCGGCGGCGCGACCCTTGGCCGAGATCACCAGGGCCATCTTGCGGGAGGCCTCGTCGATCATCTCGTCGCCGAGCATCGCGGAGCCCTTCTTGCCGCCGGCCTCGGAGGTGAACCAGTCGTACGCGTCGAGGATGTTCTCGGCGTGGTCGTAGTCCTCCTGACGGGGGCTGAAGACCTCGTTGGCGACGTCGACCTGGCCGGGGTGCAGGACCCACTTGCCGTCGAAGCCCAGCGCGGCCGCCCGGGAGGCGACGCGGCGGTAGCCCTCGGTGTCGCGGATCTGGAGGTACGGCCCGTCGATGGCCTGCTTGTCGTACGCGCGCGCTGCCATGAGGATGCTCATGAGGATGTGGTGGTACGCGTCGCCGACGTCGTAGCCCTGCGGCTGCTCACCGACGACGAGCGACTTCATGTTGATGCTCGCCATGAAGTCGGCGGGGCCGAAGATGATCGTCTCCACGCGCGGGCTCGCGGCGGCGATGCCGTTGACGTTGGTGAGGCCGAGTGCGTTCTCGATCTGCGCCTCGATGCCGATGCGGCCGACCTCGAGGCCGACCGACTTCTCGATCTGGGTGAGGAGGAGGTCGAGCGCGACCACCTGCTCGGGCGTCTGGACCTTCGGCAGCATGATGCAGTCGAGGTTCGCGCCGGCGCCCTCGACGACCTCGGTGACGTCCTGGTAGGTCCACTGCGTGGTCCAGTCGTTCACGCGGACGACGCGGATCTTGTCGCCCCAGCCACCCTCGTTGAGGGCTGCGACGATGTTCTTGCGGGCGTCGGGCTTGGCCAGCGGCGCGACGGCGTCCTCGATGTCGAGGAACACCTGGTCGGCGGGCAGACCCTTGGCCTTCTCCAGGAAGCGCGGGTTGGAGCCGGGAACGGCGAGGCAGGAGCGGCGCGAGCGGAGCGCCTTGTTTTCGACGGACACGGGTCACCTCGGTGCTGCGGGGACGGGATCAGGCCTGACTGTACCGACGGACGTTGTTAACGCCTAGTAACAAGCGCACCAGTGTGACCCGCTTCTCAGTCGGAGTCCGGGACCTCCGTACGACGGGGTGGCCGGCGCATGACGACGACGGCGAGCCCGGCGAGGATCAGCCCGAGGCCCACGTAAACACCCGCCCCCGGCGCCTGCCCGAGCAGCGCCGACGCCAGCACGGCCGCGCCGGGCACCTCGAGCAGCAGGAGGAGGGAGACGACCATCGGGCTCATCACCGCCAGCAGGTGGTTGATCACCGAGTGGCCGAGGAGCTGCGCGGTGACCGTGACCGCCACGATCCCCGCCCATGCCCCCGTCCCGAACCCCACGAGGGACACTCCCCCGACCAGGCACGCGACGAGGAGCAGTGCGGCGCACACGCCGTAGCAGAGCAGCGTGTACGAGGTGGTGGTGAGCGTCTCCCGCGCCCGTGCCCCGGTCACCGTGTAGACCGCGGCGCTGAGCCCACCGATCATGGCCAGCAGGTCGCCGAGCAGCGCCTCCCGCGAGACGGACAGGTCGACACCGGTGATGACCACGACGCCTGCGAAGGCGGTGAGGAGCCCGACTCCCACACCGAGCGGGATCTGCGCGCCGCGAAGCCGTGCGATGAGCGCCACCCATCCGACCTGCATCGACACGAGCGCGGTCGCGGCCGCCACCGACGTCAGCTTGAGCGCGCTGACCCACGTCGCGAAGTGCACGGCCAGGGCGACTCCCGCGAGGACACAGGTACGGACGTCGGCACGGGTCAGCGATCGCAGCTCGCGCCGGTGGCGGGTCGCCGCGACCGGTAGCAAGACCACCTCGGCGAGCGCGTTGCGCCAGAACGCGATGGCGAGCGCCGGCGCCTGGGTCCCGGCCATCAGGGGGCCCGACAAGGAGACGCCGAGCACGGCGACGGTGGCGAGGAGCGCGTTCACGTCCGCAGTATGCGCCGCAGGAGAAGAGCGCGCGTCCACGGCCGTGTCGACGGGCCGACCGGGGCCTATGCTGGCGGCCATGGACCCCGCCGAGCCGGCCGACGCTGACTTCGACGCCCTCTTCCGCAGGGCGTTCGTGGCCGAGGTCGCCAAGAAGTCGGGCCTGATGTGGATCGTGTACGACGGGACGTGGCACCCCGTCTGGCACGCGTGGCTCGAGGACGCGGCGTGCGTCGTGGCCGGCGGTGACGAGCAGCCGCTGCCAGGGATCAAGGAGCAGACCGACGTCGTCCTCGACCTCCGCGCGAAGTCGACACGCGCCCAGGTCGCGCAGGTCCGGGCGACTGTGGAGGTCCTCGACCCCGGCCACCCCGACTGGGCCGAGGTGACCGCGCTGCTGGCGTCCGAGCGGCTCAACCTGTTCGAGCCGGACGAGGCGGTTGCCCGGTGGGCTCGCGAGTGCGTCGTCGTCCGTCTGCGCCCGACCGACCTTCTGGCGTCGCCCGGCCACCTCGGCGACAGCTCCCAGCGCGAGCACCCGGTGGAGTCGCCCGCCCGTACGGTGCGCGGGCGTCCGTTCGCGCTCCACCGACAGCGCCGCGCCCCTCGGTTGTCGCCGGGAAGCGACTCCTGAGCGGGCCGACCGTTCGTTGAATGCTTTACCAGCAATTGCGCTGGTCAGCGTGGGCCTTTCATGGGTTATGTTTCTGTCGCACCATTCGTCTTGCCCAGGAAGGCAACCCCTCTGTGAAGACCCTCCTCAAGAGTGCCGCAGTCACCGTGACCGGCGCCGCGCTCGTCTTCTCGGGCGCCATGCTCGCTCCGGCGTCCGCTGCGATCGACGTCAAGCCGCAGTCGGCCGACGCCCGCTTGGCAGCCGCCCCGATCGACGTCACCCGGATCAACGTCGCCGCCATGTCCGGCAACTCCGCGATCGCCGGCACGTCCATGGGCGTGCGAGTCGGCACGGAAGCCAACGCCGATGTCCGACTGCTCGGCGCCAACGGCTACGCGAAGGTGTACGTCGACGTCTACCGCGGCTCGACCAGGCTGCAGAGCAACCTGCAGATCGCCTACCTCTCGTCGACCGGCTACAACTGGGCCAGCGCCTCGTTCTCGTTCCGCAACGGATGGGGTCGCGGCGCCTTCCGCCTCGCCAACGTGCGCGTCACCTGGTACGACGGCGTCAGCAACTACACCGTGACCGATGGGAGCTACGCCGGCGGCGGCTTCTCGATCAGGTCGGACATTCGCGCCACGGGCAACATCCGCTCCTGGTCGAACTCCAGCCGCAAGGTCGCCAAGATCACGCTGAAGAAGTACAACACCAACGGCAAGTGGGGCCGCTACAAGACGAAGGTCGTCCTGCAGCGCAAGGCCGGCGGCAAGTGGAAGAAGGTCAAGACCCTCAAGCTCAACCGCAAGGGCAAGGTGACCTACTCGTTCCGCTCGTCCAAGCGCTACAAGTACCGCTTCGTCGTGAAGGCGACCAAGACCACCGTCGGTGGCAAGTTCACCACCCGCGGCAAGAGCTGATCCTCGCTCGCACCGGACCGCACCCCGACGCCCCGTCACCGCGCACCGCGGTGGCGGGGCGTCGCACGTCCACGGTTTCGACTCGTCGCGGGGCTAGGCTGACCCCGTGACCTCGACGAGCCGCATCTTCCTCGCCAGGCTGGCCGGGCAAGCCGTCTTCGACCCTGCCGGGGACCAGGTGGGCAAGCTCCGCGACGTCGTCGTCACGCAGCGCAGCGCCGGTCGGCTCCCCCGTGTGCTGGGGCTGGTGATCGAGGTGCTCGGCCGTCGACGCGTGTTCCTGCCGATGACGCGGGTGACCTCCGTCGACGGCGGCCAGATCATCACCACAGGCGTGCTCAACCTGCGGCGGTTCGAGAAGCGCCAGACCGAGACGCTCGTGTTCGGCGAGCTGTTCGACCGTACGGTGCAAGTGCCGTCCCAGGAGTTCGAGGGCGTCGTGTACGACGTCGCAATGGAGCAGGACCGCCGGCACGACTGGTACCTCACCGAGGTCGCCGTCCGCGAGCGCGCGAAGCGGTTCAGCCGGCGCGGCCACGGGATCGTCGTCGCCTGGAACGACGTGGCCGACCTCGCGGGCGAGCAGCCGGCGCAGGGGGCCACGCACCTCCTGGCCACGATGGACACGATGCGCCCCGCCGACCTCGCCAACGCGCTGCGGGAGCTGCCGGTCCAGCGCCGTAGCCAGATCGCCGCAGAGCTCGACGACGAGCGGCTCGCCGACGTCCTCGAGGAGATGCCCGAGGTCGACCAGGTCGAGATCCTCGGACGCCTGGAGTCCGAGCGCGCTGCCGACGTCCTCGAGGAGATGTCACCCGACGACGCCGCCGACGTGATCGCCAAGCTCCCTCTCGCCACCGCCGAGGAGCTGCTGGCCCTCATGGAGCCCGACGAGGCCGACGACGTCCGGCGACTCATGGTCTATGAGGAGGGCACGGCCGGTGGTCTGATGACCTCCGACGCCGTGATCCTGCCTCCGGACGCGACGCTCGCCGAGTGCCTGGCCCGCATCCGCGAGCCGGAGCTTTCACCCTCGCTCGCCGCGCTCGTCTACGTCGCCCGGCCTCCGGTCGAGACGCCGACCGGACGGTTCCTGGGCATCGTGCACTTCCAGCACCTGCTCCGCGAGCCGCCCTCCTCGCTGGTCGGCTCGATCGCGGTGAACGACATCGACTGGCCACGCCCGGACACGTCTCTGCACGAGGTGGCGCGGATCCTGGCCACGTACAACCTCGTCGCCTGCCCCGTCGTGGACGAGTCCCAGCACCTCGTCGGGGCGATCACCGTCGACGACGTCCTGGACGAGCTGCTGCCCGAGGGCTGGCGTGACTACGAGTCGGAGCTGGCCCGATGAGCGACCGCGACGACCGCCGCATCCGGCTGGACCAGCCACGCGAGGCCGGACGGGGATGGCGTCGCCAGGGTCGCCGCCGGATGGATCCTGAGACGTTCGGCCGGTTCGCCGAGGGGTTCGCCCGGTTCATGGGGACCGCGACGTTCATCGCGTGGATGACCGTCTTCGTCGCCGCCTGGCTGTTCTGGAACACCCTGACGCCGGAGTCCCTGCGCTTCGACCCGTTCCCGTTCATCTTCCTCACACTGATGCTGTCCCTCCAGGCCTCGTACGCCGCACCGCTGATCCTGCTCGCCCAGAACCGCCAGGAAGCCCGCGACCGCGTCACCCAGGAGCAGGACCGCGAGCAGACCGCGCGGGCCCACGCCGACATGCAGTTCCTCGCGAGAGAGGTCGCGAGCCTCCGTCTGGCGCTCGGCGAGGTGGCGACACGTGACTTCATGCGGTCGGAGCTGCGAGGCCTCGTCAGCGACATCGAGGAGCGTCTCGCGGGGCCGGAGGACGAGCAGGCTGACGGCCAGGTCGACCCGACGCCGAGGTGACTTCCCCCACGCACGTAGCATCGATGTCATGGCCGTAGAGACCGTCGTGAACCCGGACGCCGTCAACGACGCGCTGTCCACCGTCAACGACCCCGAGATCCGCCGTCCGATCACCGAGATCGGCATGGTCGAAGGCGTCGACATCGACGGCGGCAACGTCATCGTTCACCTGCTGCTCACGGTCTCCGGCTGTCCCCTCAAGGACACCCTCACGCGTGACGTCACCGCCGCGGTCATGAAGGTCGCCGGCGTCACCGACGTCGTGGTCGACATGGGCGTGATGAACGACGACCAGCGCAAGAACCTCCAGGAGGTGCTGCGCGGCGGTCAGGCCCAGCGGGAGATCCCGTTCGCCAAGCCGGGCGCGCTCACCAAGGTGTACGCGATCGCCTCCGGCAAGGGTGGCGTCGGCAAGTCGTCGGTCACGGTCAACCTCGCCGCGGCTCTGGCCGCGCAGGGCCTCAAGGTCGGCATCGTGGACGCCGACATCTACGGCCACTCCATCCCCGACATGCTCGGCGTGGGCGATTCCCGCCCGACGCAGGTCGAGGACATGATCATGCCGGTCCCGGTCCGCGGCATGCAGGTGATGAGCATCGGCATGCTCAAGCCCCGCAAGGACCAGGTCGTGGCCTGGCGCGGACCGATGCTCGACCGCGCGCTCGTCCAGATGCTCTCCGACGTCTACTGGGGCGATCTCGACGCACTTCTGCTCGACCTGCCCCCGGGCACCGGCGACATGGCGATCAGCCTCGGTCAGCACCTCCCCAACGCGGAGGTCGTCGTCGTCACCACGCCGCAGGACGCGGCCGCCTCGGTGGCGGAGCGCGCCGGCACGATGGCCTCGATGATGCACCAGCGCGTCGTGGGTGTCATCGAGAACATGTCCTGGCTCGAGCTGCCCAACGGTGACCGCATGGAGATCTTCGGGTCCGGCGGCGGTCAGACGGTCGCGACGACGCTGAGCCAGCGCCTCGGGTACGACGTGCCGCTGCTGGGTCAGGTCCCGCTGGACGAGCAGATGCGCATCAGCGGCGACACGGGCGTGCCGATCGTCGAGGAAGCCCCCGAGAGCACGGCCGGCAAGGTTCTCCTCGACATCGCGTCGACGCTGTCCGGCCGGTCACGAGGCCTTGCCGGGATGCAGCTGGGGCTCTCCCCGACCGGTCGCTGACCGGGGCCCTCCCTCGGGGCTAGGCTTCGCGCATGTTCAGCGACATCGGCGTAATGGAGATCCTCGTGATCGCCATCGTCGCGATCGTCGTGTTCGGGCCGGAGCGGCTCCCCGACTTCGCGCGGCAGCTCGGCAGGTTCGTCCGCACGGTCCGCCAGATGGCCGACAACGCCAAGGCCGACCTCCAGCGCGAGATGGGTGACGACTTCACCTCGCTGCGCGACGAGCTCAAGGGGCTCGACCCTCGCGAGATGGTCAAGGGAACGATCGACGACGACGAGCCGACCCCGACGCCCACGCCCGCTCCGGTGCAGCAGAAGCCTCTGGAGCCGGGCGAACCCCCACCGTTCGACGTCGACGCGACGTGATCAGCGGGCTGGGCGCTCGCCGGGGGTCGCCCAGGACGTGAGCCGCGCGAGTCCCGTACGGACGCGGTCGAGCACCCCGTCTCGCAGTGGCTGCTGCGGCAGGTCCTCGAAGACCTCGCGCAAGCGGTCGGGCGGGCCGTCGGTCACGACGGTGAAGACGATTCCCTGGGAGTCCCACGTAGCCACCGTCGGCGTGCCGGGACGCACCCACACGGGGGTGCCGGCCACCTCGCTGCGGTGGAATCCTGCGGTGGCGCCCTCGTCGAGGGCACCGTTCTGCTCGTAGACGGTGAGGGTGGAGTCACCGTCGGTGTAGGTCAGCGCGATCGCCTTGTCGCCGGCGAGGTCGACCCAGCGGGCCGAGACCCGCTCGAGCGCAGCGCCCAGACGGTCGTGGCAGGGCCAGCCGACCGAGGCCAGCTCGCGCATCGTCGCGGCGTCGATGCGGTCAGCCAGAGCGGCACGCATCGGCGTCCCGTCGCCCCCTTCGTCACCGGACTCCGAGACGGCAGCCGCCGTCACCGCGTCCGAGGGCCCGATGTCCCGTGAGACGGGCCGCATCGCCTGAAGCATCGTGCCGTCCTCGGCCGCCTGCGAGTAGCGCACCACCCGCTCGACACGTCCTGCCGCGTCGTCGATCACGTACGACGCGATGCGGTGGCCGGCCGAGGCGACGACCACCTCGGTTCGGCCGGGCACGGGCGATGCCGCGACCGACAGGTCGTACCGGTTGGCCAGCAGGCGGACGCTCACCACGGAGCCCAGGGCACGCTCGAGGAGGTCCACGGCCTCAGCGGAGTCGACGGACGTCGGGACGATCGCGTGGCCGGGCGCGACGGCCAAGGACACCTCGGTGCCGGGGTGGCTGGCGGAACGGACGGTCTGCTGGACGGGGTCGGCCTCGCCGCGGAACTGCGCGACGAAGCGGTCGACAGGCGGGTGCACGGTGTCCACCGGCGCGGGCGGAGCGCCGACGACGTACGCGAGCCCGACCAGCACCGCTGAGGCCCCGGAGGCAGCGATCGTGCCCCGCAGGAGCGCGTGGTCGAAGAGGAGGTGCAGACGTGACGGCGGAGCCGACGCCGCGAGGCGTGCGGGGTCGGACAGCGCGGACAGCAGGCTCGTCGAGGGAGTCGGTGCGGCGGCGCCGAGGCCGGTCATCCGCCGCTTCAGCGCGCGCTGGGCGAGCACGGCCTCGCGGCAGCTCTCGCACGACGCGAGGTGGTCCTGGGCACGCTCGGTCTCCTCGGCGGGCAGCTGCCCGTCGACGTACGCGGCGACGCGATCTCCCAGGTGTGCCATCAGCGTGGCGCCACCACGGGGTCGAGGGGCCCGGCGAAACGGGTACGGCTGCCGGAGGGCGCCCGGTGCTCGAGCGCGACGCGCAATTGCTTCCGGCCACGGTGGATGCGCGAGCGTACGGTGCCGAGCTTGACCCCGAGGACGTCGGCGATCTCCTCGTACGACAGGCCCTCGATGTCGCAGAGCACCACAGCGACGCGGAACTCGTCGGGCAGGGACGCCAGGGCGGCCTCCACGTCGGCGTCGAGCGTGGCGTCGCTCCAGACGCGCTCGGGCGACGGATCGGCGGCTGTCAGCCGCTCCTCGGCGCCGTCGCCGAACCGGTCGAACCGGAACTTCGACTTCCGCCGGACGCGGTCGAGGAACAGGTTGGTCGTGATGCGGTGGATCCAGCCCTCGAAGGACCCGGGCTTGAACGAGTCGAGGGAGCGGAACACCCGGATGAAGACCTCCTGCGTGAGGTCCTCAGCGTCGTGCTGGTTGCCCGTGAGGCGGTAGGCGAGCCGGAAGACGCGCGCGGAGTGCTGCTCCACGATCTCTTCCCAGGTGCCGACGTCCCCGCCGGCGGTGGACCGGGGGTCGGTCGGCTGCGTGGTCGTGCCCATCGTCTGACGACCTCCTGTGTTGGTCGGACTCTGATCGTCTCCCAACAATCTGAGACAACGATGAGACGAGCCTGGAGGTTCCCTATGACGGAGGTCCCTCCGACCCGGGGTCAGACGTGGCCTTTCTCACACTGCGGCACAGCCTGTGCGCCACGCCCCTCGTGCGTGCGATGCTGCCCGGTCGGACCGCCCCGATGCCTTAGGCTGTGGGGCAGTGCCGGGTTGGACCGGCGTCCGAGAGGAGTCCGTCATCGCCACCGCGATCACACCGCAGAGCTGGCTCTACGCCGAGGAGTTCGTCGTCGAGGACGAGCACCTCCTCGACGCTCGTGCGCGTGCTGACGAGGTCGGTGTCGCACCCATCGGACCCGGCGGCGGGGCCGCTCTGCGTCTGCTCGCCGCCGTCTCCGATGCCGGCGCCGTCGTGGAGGTCGGGACCGGTACGGGCGTGTCCGGCCTGTGGCTGCTCCGCGGAATGCGCGCCGACGGCGTTCTCACCTCGGTGGACCGTGAGGCCGAGCACCAGCGCCTCGCCCGAGCGACACTGACCGAGGCCGGCTTCGCTCCCAACCGCTTCCGCCTGATCTCCGGTTCTGCCCTCGAGGTGCTGCCTCGCCTCGCCGACGGCGGGTACGACCTCGTGTTCGTGGACGCCGACAAGCGGGACTACCCGCTTTTCGTCGAGGAGGCCGTGCGTCTCCTTCGTCCAGGCGGGGTCCTCGCGTTCGACAACGCCCTGTGGCACGACCGGGTCGCCGACCCCGCGCGCCGTGACGAGGACACCGTCGCCGTCCGCGAGCTCGGCAAGGCACTGCTCGACGACCCGCGGTTCCTGCCGGCGCTGCTGCCTGTGGGCGACGGGCTCCTCGTCGCTCAGCTGCGCGCGAGCTGACCGGAGCGGGACCGGTCTACCCCCGCAGCTCGGCATCCTCGCTGAGCCGCTCGGCCAGCGCCTTCCGTGACCCGATGCCGAGCTTGATGTAGACGTGCCGCAGGTGGTACTCGACGGTCTTGGGGCTCACGAAGAGGGCTGCGGCCGCCTCCCTCGTGGTCCGTCCCGTTCCGAGCAGGCGCGCGACCTGCAGCTCCTGAGGAGTGAGCGGCTGCTCCGCCCCGACCGCACGGCGCTGGACGCGCTCTCCGGTCGCTGCGAGCTCTGTGGACGCCTGCTCGGCCCAGGGCGCAGCAGTGAGCCGGTCGAACGTGTCGAGCGCCTCTCGGAGATACGTCCGCGCCTCCGTCCGCCGACGCGTCCGCCGCAGGTGTGCCCCGTACGCGAGCAGGGTCCGGGCCCGTTCATACGCGTCGGGGCTGTGAGCGTGCTCCTCAAGGGCAGCCTCGAACTGCTCTTCAGGAGTGGTCCCGGCCAACGCGACGGCGCGGTGCGCGCGGGCGCGCGACCACGGCTGCCCCTTGGCGGCGGCCAGACCCTCGAAGGCCTCCGCCTCGGAGCGCGCGGCCGCGACGTCGCCCACTCGGAGCAGGCACTCGACGAGCTCCGGCGCAGGTGAGAGGTCGGCGTCGTCGACACCGAGGTGCCGGACGAGCGCCTGCTGCTCGCGGTAGTGCGTGACGGCCTCCTCGTACCGGCCGAGGCCTGCCGCGAGGTCCCCCCAGGCGAACCTCAGCCACGTACGTCCGAAGTTGAGGCGGCTGCGCACGCACTGGCGCTCCGCCTCCTCCGCCTCGCTCCGCATCGCATCCTCTTGGCCGCGACGGGCGTACAGCCAGGCCAGCCCGGCTCGGGCGACGGCCTCGTCCGTGCGCTGTCCGGACTCGCGGGCGAGGGCGATCGCCTCCTGGTACCCCGCCTCGGCCGAGGTCCACCGGTCCGTGGTCGCGTCGTCGCGCGCGGCGTGGAACAGCAGGAACGGGAGCGTTCCGACCGCCGCGCGCTCACGGGCGTCGAGGACGACGGTCTCGACGAGCCCGCGCGCAGCCCCGGAGTCGCGCAGCCAGATCGGGACGAGGAGCAGCCACCCTCGCCAGCGGGGGTCCTCGACGAGCTCGCCGGTCCCGGCGGCAGCAGCCGCACGGCGCATCAGCACCGCCCCCTCGACGCCTTCGCCGGTCATCACCCGCCCGATCCCGCGGGCGAGGTCGCCGAGCAGCCGGCTGCGTGGCGCGGTCGCCCGGTGCTGCAAGGCGTCGAGACGGCCCACGACTGTACGGACGCCCGGGCCGTCGCAGAGGTAGACGCAGGCGTAGACGGCCTCGGCGAGCAGCATCACCGCGAGGTCGGGGTCGTCGCCCGCGATCGGCGCAGACGCTTCTAGGAGGAGGTCGCGGGCCTCGACGAGAGAGCCGCAACGGGCGCTCACGACACCGCGCAGCGCAAGCGCACGGCGCCGGGACTCCCCTGTCGGGGCGGAGGCGACCGCCTCGCCGAAGATCTCGAGCGCACGGTCCGCCAGACCTCCGAGCCAGGCGTGCTCGCCGGCGAGGGTGAGCCGCTGCGCGCGGCGGGCGGGGTCCGCACTCACCTGGGCCGCCCGCTCACCCCAGTCCGACGCGACGGCGTAGGCCCGGCGGTGCGCCGCCGAGGCGGTCGCCTCGTCGAGGACCACAGCAGCGTCCGCGTCCGGCCCGAGCGTCGACGCCGAGAGGTGGAGCGCGCGACGGTCGAGGTCATCGTCGGGGACCGCGCCCGCCAGCATCCGGTGCAGGTGGCGCCGACGGGCCGGCGCGGTGGCCTGGACGAGGGACGCCCGCACCAGCGGATGGAGGAACCGGACCCGGTCCGCTTCGACAGCCACGAGCTCGGCCTCCTCGGCCTCACCGAGGTGGTCCAGGTCGGTGCCGGAGGCCGCACACGCCCGCGCGAGCGTCCCGAGGTCCACGTCCCCCGCGAGCGCGACGACCGTGAGCGCGACCCGCGCCGGCGCCCCCAGGGCGTCGAGTCTTCGTACGAAGGCCCGCTCGATGAGCCGCGGGACAGGAACGATCGCGACCTCCCGCGTCAGCAGCTCCGGACGACGCGCCATCTCCAGCGCCGCCAGCGGGTTGCCACCGCTGACGGCGTGCAGCCGTTCGACCTCAGGCGGGGCCAGCCCACGGGGACCGACGAGCACGCCGCACTCCTCGCGTGTGAGACCGGTGAGGTCGAGCCGGTCGAGGCCGGTCAGCAGGTCGTCGGCCCCCTCCCCCGGCCGCGTGGCGAGCACGACGGCGACCGCGTCGGTGAGGAGCCGACGGGCGGTGAAGAGGATCGCGTCCAGCGAGGGCCGGTCGAGATGGTGGACGTCGTCGACGAGGAGCAGGAGCGGCTGCGCCTCCGCTGCTGTCGTGATCAGTCCCAGCGTTGCCGCAGACACGGCGAACCGTTCCCCCCGCCCGGGCGGTCCGTCGTGGTGCGG
>Ga0233375_1000362_pt1 | contig 25899 bp, 20 predicted proteins | sample ElkDunMinimDraft_10_FD_191539 | JGI IMG/M metagenome (GOLD analysis project Ga0233375, IMG submission 191539) | Fecal eukaryotic communites from dung pellets of Tule Elk in California, USA - Elk Dung E16 | ecosystem: Host-associated > Mammals > Digestive system > Large intestine > Fecal | place... | reverse complement strand
CGGGTCGGCCAGCGGGAATTCCGCGTGGATGCCGGAGGCTTCTGGCAGGTGCACCGCTTCGCCGCGACGGCGCTCACGCAGCTGGTCTCCGAGCACCTCGGACAGGCGCAGCCCGACGGTCTCGACCCCGAGGCGCTGCACCTGGACCTGTATGGGGGCGTCGGCCTGTTCGCCGCCGCGCTGGCCGACATCGGCGGCCCTCGCACCCGAGTGCTCAGCGTCGAGTCCGACTCCCGCGCGACCGAGCACGCCGGTGAGAACCTCGCCGAATGGGTCGGTGCCCGCGCCGAGACCGGCCGCGTCGACCGCTGGCTGGCCAGGTGGAGCGAGGAGGCCTCGACGCGCGACCGCGACCGGCTGGCGCGCGGAGCGGTGGTGCTCGACCCGCCGCGCTCCGGCGCCGGGCGCGAGGTCGTCGAGGCGATCGCGGGACTCGCACCGCAGACCGTCGTCTACGTCGCGTGCGATCCGGTGGCGCTCGCGCGCGACCTCGCGACCTTCCGGGATGCCGGATATGCGGCATCCCGCATCGACGCACTCGACCTGTTCCCGCACTCGCATCATGTCGAGGCCGTGGCCACGCTCATCCGCGAGGACACGCAGCGATAACATGACGAGCATGATCCGTGTGGCGCTCATCGACGACCACGAGTCGGTCCGACTCGGGCTCGAGGCCGCCTGCCTGCGCGCCGCGACGAAGGACGTCGTCTTCTCCGGCAGCACCGTCACCGAGTACCTCGACTGGCGCCTGTACAGCCGGGAGGCGCCGGCCGACGTGGTGGTCCTGGACCTCACGCTCGGTGACGGCACGACCGTCACCGAGAACGTCTCGCGTCTGGTGGGCGACGGTTCGAGCGTCATCATCCACAGCGTCGCCGACCGGCCCGCCACGGTGCGCGAAGCACTGTCGGCCGGGGCCGCGGGTGTGATCAGCAAAGCGAGCCGCATCGATGAGGTCGTCGACGCGATCCAGACCGTCGCCGACGGCCACCCCCTCGACAACGTCGAGTGGGCCAGTGCCGTCGACGGCGACCGGGCCTTCGCCGACGCGCAGCTCTCGGCGCGGGAGCGGGACGTGCTGCGGCTGTATGCCGCAGGCCTGCCGCTGAAGGTCGTCGCCGACCGCCTCGGGGTGGCGTACTCCACCGCCAAGGAGAACATCACCCGCGTGCGGTACAAGTATGTGGAAGTCGGCCGCCCCGCCCCCACGAAGGTGGACCTGGCGCGGCGCGCCATGGAAGACGGACTGCTCACCAGACCTTCCGAGACCCCCGGTGCCTTCTGAGACCAGCCGCCGTGTGCTGGCCGAGGCGCACGGCACGTTCGGTCACACCGCCGACACGGCAGCGGGGATGGCGACGTTCACCCGCGCGCGGGTCGTGCGGTTCACGACGCTCGCCGTGGGAGCGGGCTGCATCGCCCTCGGCGCGCACGCGCTGCTGACGGCGCTGGCCTCCACCGAGGAGCACGCCGACTGGCGCACGGCGCTCATGATCGTGGTCTTCGTGCCGCTGGCCGCCATGATCGTGGCGTGCCTGGTCGGACGAGGCGTGCACCTGGCAGCAGGGGTGTTCGCGGTGGCGTACCCCATCGCCCTGCTGGCGTGGCCGCTGGCCACGGCGGGATCCCACCCCTCACCCGAGGACGGGCCGTGGATCTGGCTGCTGCTGAACATCGCCACGGTCGCCGCCGTGCTGGCGTTCCCGTTCCCGCTGCAGATCGCGTGGACGGTGCTCGTGCCGGTGCAGTACGGGGTCGTGCGGCTCGCGCAGGCGGGGTTCGACCCCGAGTTCTGGGCGCCGGTCACCCTCGATGTCATCTACGCCATCATCCTCGGCGCCGTGCTGGTGACGATCGACCAGGTCTACCGGGCCGTGGCGACCCGCGTCGACCAGGCGAGGGTGGATGCCGTCGCCTCGTACGCCGCAGCGGCCGCCGCGGACGCGGCCGAACGCGAGCGCGTCGCGGTGGCCGCCCTCATGCACGACAGCGTGCTGGCGGCGTTGATCGCAGCCGAGCGGGCCGAGTCGCCCCGCGAGCATGCGCTCGCCGTCGCCATGGCCCGCGAGGCCCTCACCCGTCTCGCCAACGCCGAACAGGACGTCGGTGAGGGGCCCGATGCCCCGATCGGGGTCGGGGAGCTCGTCGAGCGTCTCGAGCGCGGCGCGCGCGAGGTGGGGATCGACCTGCACGTCGACCGGATCCTGGCCGACGAGACCCTGACCATTCCCGGCCGCGTCGGGCGCGCCCTGGTGCTGGCCGCCACCCAGGCCGTCGCGAACGCCGTCGAGCACGCCGCCTCCGCCGGGCTCGAGGTGTCGGTCTCCGACGGTGACGCGCCCGGCGGCGTCGTGATCGTCATCCGTGACCACGGCAGCGGGTTCGACCTCTCCACCGTCCCCGACGACCGCCTGGGCATCCGCGCCTCCATCTACGCCAGGGTCGCCGCCGTCGGCGGCGAGGCCCATGTGGCGCCCACAGCACGCGGCACCACCATCACGCTCGAGTGGAGCCCGCCGGTATGACACTCAACCCGCGCTTCGTGCTGTCCGCCCTCGGAGTGGCCTTCACCGCCTACCTCGGCCTCGGCTGGCCATGGTGGGACAACGGCTTCGACGCCCCGTGGACCGTCACGTTGTTCGCGGTCGCCCTGTACCTCGTGACGTCGTGGATCTGTATCTTCTGGGAGGACCGCACGCGTCCCGCCCCCGCAGAGGCGGAGGACCCCGCGATCGCGGGCAGCGGCGGCCGGGTCGACGAGGACACCAGCACGGTCGCGGTGCAGTCGCTCATGACCTCGGGGGTCAGCGGCCCCACCGTCGCGCCGGCATGGGTGGCGGCGCTGGCGCTCGTGACCGCCGCCGTGCTTCCCTCCCTCATCTGGGCCAACGTCGCGGTCGGTGACCGGCAGCTGCCGTACGCCACCTGGACGATCGGCGCGATCGGCGCCCTCATGGCGATCGTCGTGGTGCGCCGGCGCCCGATCGTCGCGTGCATCGGCATCGTCCTGCTGGGCCTGCAGGGAGCGCTGTGGATCGGTCTCGTGCCGACGCTGTCGCTCGGGCTCGTCGGGTCGGCGATGTGGACCGCCGTCGCCCAGCTGCTGATGTGGTCCACCGATCGGGCTTCGCGGGAGAGCATGCAGCTGGAACAGCTGCAGCGGGCGGCATCCGAGTGGCTCGCCTCGCAGGCCGGGCGCCAGCGGGAACGGCGCGTGCAGGTGCGTCGCGCCCTCGCGGTGGCCGGACCCGTGCTCACCCGCACCATCGCCGCCGGCGGCGACCTCGCCCCGCACGAACGTGAGATGGCGCGCCTCGCGGAGGGGCGGCTGCGCGATGAACTGCGCGGTCGGCGTCTGCTCGACGACGATGTGCGTGGCGTCCTTGAGGCGGCGCGACAGCGCGGTGCGAACGTGACCGTGCTCGACGAGGGCGGCCTGGACGGTGTGGGCGAGCGCGAACTGCGCGTCGTGCGGGCCGAACTCGCCGAGGTGCTGCGCAACGCCCGGTCCGAGCGCATCTACATCCGCACCGCGCCGCACGACACGATCGCGGTGACGGTGGTCGGCCGCTCCCGTGCCGACGGCGAGGACACCGTGGACCTCTGGCAGGAGATCGCGCTGCCCACTCGGGAGCACTGAGCCCGAGTCGCGCGGGTGCCCGTGGGCAGAGAAAAGGCGAGGGGCGGCGAAGCCGCCTGCCCCTCGCCTTGCGGAGCGGTTACCCGAAAACCACTCCGCAGGGGGTCGATTCCCGGATCCGAAGAACGAAGCGGGTCGACCGACGCAGAATTGCGTTCAGCACACTCAGTATCCGTCGGTGGCAAGACGGGTGTCTGTAGGTATTTTGGGGGACACCGCGCCGCGTGTCAGCGGATGCCGCGACCCCAGCCCGCGTCGCGATCGAACGGGCGGCGCAGGCCCCGCGCGGACAGCTCCCATCCGGGGCGGACGGGCGGATCCTCGACGACGGCGGTCGCGGCCTCCCGGGCGTACGCCTCGGTGACCACGGCGACCACGGCGGCCAGCTCCTGGTCGTCGGGCGTGCCGCGGCGCACGTCGACGCGGATCGGGGCGGGGGTGTCGGAGGTGCTCACAGCGGGATGTTCCCGTGCTTCTTCGGCGGCAGGCTCGCGCGCTTGCCGCGCAGCGACCGCAGCGCCTTCGCGACCGACACGCGCGTCTGGGCCGGCTCGATGATGCCGTCCAGCTCACCCCGCTCCGCCGCCAGGAAGGGCGAGGCCACGTTGTAGGTGTACTCGGTGGCCAGGCGCGTGCGCACGGCGGCCACGTCCTCGCCGGCGGCCTCGGCGCGCTTGATCTCCCCGCGGTAGAGGATGTTGACCGCGCCCTGACCGCCCATCACGGCGATCTCCGCCGTCGGCCAGGCGAGGTTCACGTCGGCGCCCAGCTGCTTGGAGCCCATGACGATGTAGGCGCCGCCGTAGGCCTTGCGCAGGATCACCGTCACCAGCGGCACGGTGGCCTCGGCGTAGGCGTACAGCAGCTTCGCGCCGCGGCGGATGACGCCCGTCCACTCCTGATCGGTGCCGGGGAGGTATCCCGGCACGTCGACGAGGGTCACGATCGGGATGGAGAACGCGTCGCAGAAGCGCACGAAGCGGCTGGCCTTCTCGCCGGCCTCGATGTTGAGGGTGCCGGCCATCTGCGACGGCTGGTTGGCGATGATGCCGATCGTGCGCCCCTCCATGCGCCCGAATCCGATCAGGATGTTCGGGGCGAACAAGGGCTGCACCTCGAGGAAGTCCCCGCCGTCCACGAGGCGCGAGATGACCTGGTGCATGTCGTAGGGCTGATTCGCGGAATCGGGGATGAGGGTGTTCAGGCCCCGGTCGGCATCCGTCGTCTCCCACTCGAACTCGTTCTCATAGCGGGGCAGCTCCGCCATGTTGTTGTCCGGCAGGAAGCCGATGAGCGTGCGCGCGTAGTCCAGCGCATCGTCCTCGTCCTCGGCGAGGTAGTGCGCGACGCCGGAGCGGGTGTTGTGCGTGTGGGCGCCGCCCAGCTCCTCCATGCCGACGTCCTCGCCGGTGACGGTCTTGATGACGTCGGGGCCGGTGACGAACATCTGGCTGGTCTTGTCGACCATGATCACGAAGTCCGTGAGCGCCGGGGAGTACACCGCGCCGCCGGCGGCGGGGCCCATGATGATCGAGATCTGCGGGATGACGCCGGAGGCGGCGGTGTTCAGTCGGAAGATCTCGCCGTACTTGCCGAGGGCGACGACCCCCTCCTGGATGCGGGCGCCACCGGAGTCGAGCATGCCGATGATGGGCATGCCGCCGCGCAGGGCGAACTCCATCACCTTGATGATCTTGTCGCCGGCCACCTCTCCCAGCGAACCGCCGAAGGTGGAGAAGTCCTGCGCGTACACCGCGACCGTGCGGCCGTGGATCGTGCCGGTGCCGGTGACGACCGAGTCGCCGTAGGGCCGCGAGCGATCCATCCCGAACGCGGTCGTGCGGTGGCGCACGTACTCGTCGAACTCGACGAACGAGCCGGGGTCCACCAGCAGCTCGATGCGCTCTCGCGCGGTGAGCTTGCCTTTGGCGTGCTGCTTCTCGCGCGCGGCGATCTCCGCGTCGAGCACCGCCTCCTGGTAGCGGTCGCGGAGATCCGCGATCTTGCCGGCGGTCGTGGAAAGGTCGGGCTGATCCGTCACCGTTCCACACTACCGATGACACACCCGGGGGAGTTGGAGGGTGCGCACAAGGGGTTGCGGCATCCGCTGTGGAAACCGGCCTTCGGCGTAGGGTGTCGCCATGACGCTCCCCACCGAAGGCTTCCCGCAGGCCGCGGCCGTCTCACCGCGGCTGCAGGTCATCGAATCCACCGGCTCCACCAACGCCGACCTCGTCCGCGACGTGCAGCGCGACCCCGCAGGGCACCCGCACCTGTCGGTGCTGCTGACCGACGACCAGCGTGCCGGCCGCGGTCGGCTCGACCGCCACTGGACGACGCCGCCGGGCACGGCCCTCGCGGTGTCCGTGCTGCTGCGCATCCCCACGCTGCCGGACTTCGCCCGCGGGTGGATTCCGCTCATCGCGGGGACCGCCATGACGCGCGCGATCGCCGACGCGCTGCGCGGACGGTCGCACGAGGTGCGCATGAAATGGCCCAACGACGTGCTGCTGGACGGGGGCAAGGTGTGCGGCATCCTCGCCGAGGCGGTGCCCGGGGAGACCGGAGCGGTCGTCGTCGGGGCGGGCGTGAACACCACGATGACCCCTGTCGATCTGCCCGTGCCCACCGCGACCTCGTTCGCCGCGGTGGGGGTCACCGTCGACCTCGACGATCTGCTGGCACGGTACCTGCGCGAGCTCGACCGGCTGCTGGGCGCGCTCGTTGCCGCGGGCGGTGACGCCGCGGCATCCGGGGTGCGCCAGGAGGTGTCCGAACGGTGCGACACCCTCGGCCGGGACGTCTCGGTGGCGATGCCCGACGGTGGCGTGCTCGTGGGACGCGCCGTGCGGCTGGACGCGGACGGGCGTCTGGTGGTCGAGGTCGCGGGGGTGGAGTCCGTGGTCTCCGCCGGCGACGTCGTGCACGTGCGCTGAGCACCGCTTCGGGCGCGCCACACCGCCGAGGTCGCCGCGGCCCGACACAATGGTCGTGTGACCCAGCCGATGAGCTTCGCGGGGCGCCCCCTCACCCCGGCGCCCGGTGCGCCCACGCCTGAACTGCGGGTCGCGCGGCTGCGCGGCCACGCCCGGCGCATGGTGTGGCCGGCTCTCGTGCTCATCGCCGTGGCCGGTGCCGTCGGGTTCTACTGGGGCAATCTGCCGGAGCCCTTCGAGGATTGGATGCTGCCGACCGCGGCCGCGGCGATCGTGCTGCTGCTGGTCGTGCTGCCCTTCCTCGCGTGGTTCTCCCGCACGTACACGATCACCACGCGCCGCGTCATCGCCCGCTCCGGGCTGCTGACGACCCACCGCAACGAACTCACCCACGCCCGCGGCTACGCGATCCGCGAGCGCCGCGGTCCGCTGCAGCGGCTGTGGGGCGCAGGCACCCTCATCCTCGTCAACGGCGTCGACGCACCGCTGGTCATGAAGAACATCCCGGCCGTTTCGCTCGTGCACGAGGTGCTGGCCGACCAGGTGGAGGTGAGCCAGATCCTCGCCCACCGAGACTCCCACGCCATTCCCACCGTCGCGCACGATCCCGGACCCCCGCCGCCGCTGCCCGGTCGCTGACCCGGTCGCGCGCGCGGCGATGCCGATGCGCGAAGATGAAGGGGACGGACGGAAGGATCGGCATGACGTTGCGAGTCGGAGTCGTGGGAGGCGGGCAGCTGGCCCGCATGATGATCGCGCCGGCGGTGGAGCTCGGCATCGAGCTGCACGTGCTCGCGGAGCAGCCGGGCATGGCCGCCGCGCTCGCCGCGACGGCGGTCGGCGACTACCGCGACGCCGAGACCGTGCTCGCCTTCGCCCGCGACGTGGACGTCCTCACCTTCGACCACGAGCACGTGCCGCAGCCGGTGCTGCACGCCCTGCAGGACGCGGGGGTCGCGGTGCGTCCCGGCGCCGATGCGCTGCGGTTCGCGCAGGACAAGCTGCTCATGCGTGCGCGCCTGGAGGAACTCGGGATGCCGCAGCCGGACTGGGCCGCCGTGGCCGACGCCGCCGAGCTGCAGGACTTCCTCGACGCGCACGGCGGTCGCGCCGTGGTCAAGACACCGCGCGGCGGGTACGACGGCAAGGGCGTGCGGGTCGTCTCGGCGGCGACCGAGGCCGATGACTGGTTCACCGCGCTCGCCGAGGACGCCCGCGGGGGAGCGCTGCTGGTGGAGGAGCTGGTGGAGTTCACCCGTGAGCTCGCGCAGCAGGTGGCGCGCCGGCCCTCCGGCGACATGCGCTCGTACCCGGTCGTGGAGACCGTGCAGCGCGAGGGCGTCTGCGCCGAGGTCATCGCCCCGGCTCCCCACGCGGCCGATCGACTCGCGGACGTCGCGCGCGGCATCGGCGAGGCGATCGCCGAGGGCCTCGGGGTCACCGGCATGCTCGCCGTGGAGTTGTTCGAGACGAGCGACGAGCGGGTGCTCGTCAACGAGCTCGCGATGCGGCCCCACAACAGCGGCCACTGGAGCCAGGACGGCGCCGTCACGGGTCAGTTCGAGCAGCACCTGCGCGCGGTCCTCGACCTGCCGCTGGGCGACCCCGGCCCTCGCGCCGCATGGTCGGTGATGGTCAACATCCTCGGCGGCCCGGCGGAGGGCGCGCTGGGCGACCGGTTCGCCGCCGCGATGGCGGAGCACCCCACGGCGAAGATCCACACCTACGGCAAGGACCCGCGCCCCGGCCGCAAGGTCGGCCACGTGACGGTCGCCGCCGCCGACCTCGACGAGGCGGCCTACGAAGCGCGCGCCGCAGCCGCGCACTTCGACGCCTGAGCCTGCGCCGCAACGCGCAGGGCGGGTCGGGCGCGCGCCGTTGCGGGCAACTCGCAGGCGGGCGGCCTAGCCTTGACGGGTGACCCGGCCGCTGCACTCCTCCGAAGCACCCCTCGTCGGCGTCGTCATGGGCTCCGACTCCGATTGGCGCATCATGAGCGATGCCTCACAGGTGTTGAGCGAGTTCACGGTGCCGCACGAGGTCGAGGTCGTCTCCGCCCACCGCACGCCCGACAAGCTGCTGCGTTACGGGCGCGAGGCGCGCGCACGCGGGCTCAAGGTCATCATCGCCGGTGCCGGCGGCGCCGCCCACCTCCCCGGCATGCTCGCCTCCGTCACCGGACTTCCCGTCATCGGGGTCCCGGTGCAGCTGGCGACCCTCGACGGGCTGGACTCGCTGCTGAGCATCGTGCAGATGCCCGCCGGCATCCCCGTCGCCACCGTCTCGATCAACGGCGCCCGCAACGCCGGACTCCTCGCCGCCCGCATCCTCGCCACCGGCGATGACCGGCTCGCCGACCGGGTCGCCGCGTACGCGCGCGACCTCGAGGCGCAGGTCGAGGAGAAGAACCGGCGGCTGAAGGACTCGCTGTGAGTGTGACCAGTCCGCCGCGCAGCCAGGCGGGGCGTACGGCGACGTCGCGATCGCGGCTCGTGCAGGACCGACCGATGCGGCATCCGGATGCCACGGCGCCCGAGGTCATGACCCGCCGGGCCTGGTGGCTCGTGGCACTGAACTTCCTGCTGCCCGGGTCCGCCCAGGTGCTGGCCGGCAACCGGCGGCTGGGGCGCGTGGGACTGGCGGCGACCCTCGTCATGTGGCTGCTGGTCGTCGTCGGCGTGCTCGCCACCCTGCTGTGGCGGCCGTTGGTCACCGCGGCGGCCTCGAACTGGTTCGTGCTCACCGCGGCGCAGGTCGTGCTGGTCGCGTACGTCGTGCTGTGGGCGGTGCTCACGGTCGACACGCTGCGGCTCGTCCGGCTGGTGCGGGTGCGCCCGGCGGCCCGCGCGGGCGTCGCGGGGCTCGCGGTGGTGCTGCTCGTGCTCGCCGGCGGCACCACGGCCTACGCCGCGTACTCGGTGGGCACCCTGCGAGGCGCGTTCGGGGCGATCTTCGGCCAGAGCGGCCCCAGCGTGCCGCCCTCGGACGGCTACTACAACATCCTCCTGCTCGGCGCCGACAGCGGTGACGGCCGCGACTCGATGCGGTTCGACAGCATCTCGGTCGTCTCCGTCAACGCCGACACCGGGGCCGTGACGATCACCGGCATCCCGCGCGACATCCAGAACGCGCCGTTCTCGGCCGGCCCCATGCAGGATCTCTACCCCGACGGGTTCGAAGGTCACGGCGACACCACGTGCGGGTGGGGAGCGGGGATCAACCAGCTCATGAACGCGGTCGAGGTGTGCCGAGACGGGGCGGGACTGTATCCCGATGCCGCCGCGAACGGCTCGAGCCCGGCGGTGGAGGCGACCAAGGATGCCGCCGAGGGCATCCTCGGCATCGAGATCCCGTACTACGTCTTCGTCGACATGCACGGGTTCGCCGCCATGATCGACGCCCTCGGCGGTGTCGACATCACCGTCGCGGAGCGCCTGCCCAAGGGCGGCGGCCCCGCCTACGACGGCCAGCCCGCCGAGGACTGGGCGTCCGGGTGGATCGAGGCGGGCGAGCAGCACATGGACGGCGATACGGCCCAGTGGTACGCGCGTTCCCGCTACACGACGAGCGACTGGGACCGCATGCAGCGCCAGCGCCAGCTGCAGCAGGCGATGCTCGCGCAGTTGGACCCGACCACCGTCCTCACCCGGTTCAACGAGATCGCCTCGGCCGGGCAGGACCTCATCCAGACCGATCTGCCGCAGTCGATGTTCCCCACGCTCGTCGAACTGGCGTTGAAGGCGAAGGAACAGCCCGTGACGACCCTCGAGCTGACCCCGCAGGGCATCGGCATCGATCCGGAGGACCCGGACTACGCGTACGTGCACGAGATCGTGCAGTCGGCGCTGCACCCGCCCACGCCCACCCCGACCTCGGAGGGCTGAGCGATGACGACGACACTGCGCGTCGTGCTGGACGATGCCGCCCCTGCGGGGCCCGTCGCCGAAGCATCGCGGGAACTGGCGAGAGGGCTGGTGCGCACCGCGCCGTCGGGATGCGAGGTGTCCGTGCTCGTGCCCGCGACCTCCGACGATGCCGTCGCCGAGCTTCGCACCGAGGTGCCGGGAATCGTCCGGGTCGATACCGCACCGCTGGCGCGCCGGGAACTCGCGACCTCGTGGCAGCTGGGGATCGCCGCGGGTACCGGCGGCGGCATGATCCACGCGCCGAGCCTGATGGCGCCGCTCGTGCGTCACGACCGCGTGCACGACCACGACCAGACGGTCGTGACAGTGTGGGACCTCGCCCCCTGGGAGGCGCCGGAGGAGCTGCCCCGCACGCAGGTGCTGTGGCACAAGGCGATGCTCAAGCGTGCGGTCAAGAACGCCGACGCGGTCGTGGTGCCCACCCACGCCCATGCCGAGGCACTCCGCGGTATCGCTCCGAAGCTCGGGAACCGACTGCGCGTGGTCGCGGGCGCACCGCCCGCAGGATTCGGGGTGCCGGCGGATGAGGTCGGACGCCGCCGGACGTTGAACCTGCCGACGGAGTACGTGCTGGTCGACGGTGCTCGTCGTGCGGGCCTCGACGATGCCTTCGCCGCCGTCGCGCGGGTGGGCGGCGACCTTTCCGTCGTCGTGACAGCCGTGGGCGACGAAGCCGCGGCGGCGGTCGCAGAGGTCGCTGCGGCGGCGGGCCTCGCCGAGTCGCGCGTACACGTGAGAGGGCGACTGGACACCGGTGATCGTGCCGCGATGTTGGCGGGTGCCGAAGCGGTGCTGGCGTCCTCGAGCCTCACGGAGTTCCCGTGGACCCTCGTGGAGGCCCTCGCGGTCGGTGCCCCGGTCGTCGCCGCGGACAGCGCCGTGCACCGCGAGTTGATCGCGGAGGGCGGACTGCTCGTCGGCGCGTCGGCGGATGCGCTGGCCGATGGCCTGGCCCAGGCCCTCGGTTCCGATGCCGCCCGGCACCGGATGGCGGTGCTCGCGGGTGACCGCGGCCGGGCCTTCTCCTGGCTCGGCGCCGCCGAGCGGGTGTGGCAGTTGCACGCCGACTTGTAGCACCACCGCGGCGGGTTTGGGCGGGTCGTTGGTGTTCTCTTGCAACTTCCGCAACACTGGTCACATGATGCGCCCCCACGCACGCCGCTCGAACGCGCGCCCTCGACTCGTAACCGCGGTGCTGGGGGCGATGCTCGTTGTGACGGGAATGCTCGTTGCAGCGCCCGCTCCCGCGACCGCCGTACCGGGCGTGGTGAAGACCGCGGACATGACGAAGTTCCAGGCGGGCAACATCATCTCCGACGCCGTCTTCTCCGACGCTGCGAGCATGACCGAGGCGCAGATCCAGACATTCCTCAACGGCAAGGTGGGCACGTGTCGCTCGGGCTACGTCTGCCTGAAGAACAAGAAGGACACCACGCGAGCCATCGCGGCGGATCCGATGTGCAAGGCGTATGCCGGCGGCGGCATCGAGACCGCTGCGCGGATCATCTACAAGGTTGCACAGGCCTGCGGTGTCAACCCGCAGGTGCTGCTGACGATGCTCGAGAAGGAGCAGAGCCTGGTCACCGACACGTGGCCGGTGGACTCGCAGTACCGGATCGCCATGGGTCAGGGCTGTCCCGACACCGCGGCGTGCGATTCGCGCTACTTCGGATTCTTCAACCAGGTGCACGGCGCCGCCTGGCAGCTCAAGCGCTACGGCAACCCTCCCGGCACCAGCAACTACTTCACGTGGTACGCGCCCGGCAAGACCTGGAACATCCGGTACCACCCCAACGTCTCGTGCGGCAGCTCGCCCGTCTACATCGCGAACAAGGCCACCTCCGCGCTGTACTACTACACGCCCTACCAGCCGAACGCCGCGTCGCTGCGCGCCGTCTCAGGCACGGGCGACGCCTGCTCGTCGTACGGCAATCGCAACTTCTACCGGCTCTTCACCGACTGGTTCGGCTCGACCCAGCACAAGCCGAACGCCTGCGTCGCGCCGAAGGACGCGCAGGTGACCCCGGCCGACGGCGAAGTCGCCGTCACCGTGTCGACGCTCAATGCGCGCATCGCCCCGACCGTGGACTGCGAACTCGGCAAGACCCAGTTCGCACAGGGTGCCGTCCTCACGCGCACCGGCACCTTCGGGGGATGGACGCGGGTGCGCGTCGACGGCACGGTCTACTGGGTTTCCAGCGAGTACCTCGCCCCGGCCCCCGCGGTGGGATACACCGTCGACCGCCTCCAGGGCGCCAACCGCATCGTCACCGCCGTGGAGATATCCAAGCGCGGGTTCCCCGATCCCTTCCCGGCCGGCACCGGCGTGGTGTTCGTGGCGTCGGGGGCGGCTTTCCCCGACGCGCTGACGGCGTCCGCAGCCGCCGCCTCGGCAGGCGCGTCGCTGCTGGTGACCGGACAGGCAGGCCTGCCCGGTGAGACCCGTGCGGAGATCCTCCGGCTGAATCCGGCACGTGTCGTTGTGCTCGGCGGGCCTGCTGCCATCTCCGACACCGTCGTGTCGCAGCTGCGCTCCGCGCTGCCTTCCGCAGCGGTGGAGCGCGTCGGCGGGATCAACCGATTCGACACCAGCCGCCTCGTCGCGACGCAGCTGATGGAGTCCTCCGCCGCCGTGTACCTCGCGACGGGCGTCAACTACCCGGATGCCCTCTCCGCGGCTGCTGCCGGAGCGGCCAAGGACTCGGTCGTCCTGCTCGTCGACGGCCGTCGGAGCGACGTGGATGCCGCGACGCTGGAGACCCTCGAGAGCCTCGGCACCAAGACGGTGTACATCGTCGGCGGCGAGGCGGCTGTACCGGCCGAGACCGGGCTGCAGCTGCGCGCTGCGGGGTACTCGGTCTACCGGGTATGGGGGGACAACCGCTTCCTCACCAACCTCGCCGTGAACGCGCAGGTGTACCGGGACGGTTTCGACACGGCCTTCCTCGCCACCGGGCGGAACTTCCCCGATGCCGTCGCCGGAGCGGTCCTCTCCGCGCGCCTCGGAGGGCCGCTGCTGCTGGAGCCGGGCAATTGCATGACCCGGGGCTCCAAGGACTTCATCATCCGCGGCGGTGCGACCCAGGTGACCCTGCTGGGCGGGTCGGCGGTGCTGTCCGACGCCGTCGCACGCTCGTCGCGCTGCTGACGAGGGTGAGCGGGGCGCAGGCGGCACGCTGACACCGCCCCCGCCGGCCTCACCTCGGGGGGGGACGACGGGGGCCCCGCCCGGGTGCCGCGCTGCTGCGTCGGCATCCGGCCGGGGCCCCATGGTGGGATCCGTCGTTACGGGCGACCCATGCCGTAGTAGTCCCACCCGGCGGCGCGCCAGGCTGCGGGGTCGAGGCAGTTGCGGCCGTCGACGATGACGCGGCCGGTGACGAGGGATGCCGCGTGGTCGGGCGCGAGCTCGCGCCGGTACTCGTCCCATTCGGTGACGACGATGACGGCGTCCGCGCCGCGGAGGGCTTCGTCGCGGTCGGGAACGTAGTTCAGCTGCGGATGCCGCGCGCGGGCGTTGTCGATGGCTTCAGGGTCGGTCACGGTGACCCAGGCGCCCAGACCGTGCAGGCGCACGGCGACGTCGAGGGCGGGGGAGTCGCGGATGTCGTCGGAGTGGGGCTTGAAGGCCGCTCCCAGCACCGTGACGTTCTTCTTGAACACCGACCCACCCAGGGCCTGCACCACAAGATCGACGGCCCGGTCACGGCGGCGCATGTTGATCGCGTCGATCTCCCGGAGGAACGCCACCGATTCGCCGCGGCCGAGCTCTTCGGCCCGGGCGGCGAACGCGCGGATGTCCTTGGGGAGGCACCCGCCGCCGAAGCCGATGCCGGCGCCGAGGAACCGCCGTCCGATCCGCACGTCGTGCCCGATCGCGTCGGCGAGGGTCGTGACGTCGGCTCCGGTGACCTCGGCGATCTCGGCCATCGCGTTGATGAAACTGATCTTCGTCGCCAGGAACGCGTTCGCCGACACCTTCACCAGCTCCGCGGTCGCGTAGTCGGTGACGATGAACGGGGTGCCCTTGGCGACCGAGGGGTGGAAGACCTCCCGCAGCGTCTCGGCTGCGCGCTCGCCTTCGGGGCCGGCAGGCACGCCCGCGACGAGCCGGTCGGGGTCGATGGTGTCCAGCACCGCGAAGCCCTCTCGCAGGAACTCGGGGTTCCAGACGAGGGTCGCCCCGGTCGGGTGCACGCGCTTCGCCAGCGCTGCGGCGGTGCCGACGGGAACGGTGGACTTGCCGGCGACGATCTCGCCCGCGCTCAGATGCGGGATGAGGGCGTCGACGGCCGCGTTGACGTAGGTGAGGTCGGCGGCGTAGCCGTCCTTCTGCTGCGGGGTTCCCACCCCGACGAAGTGCACGGCCGCGCCGCGCGCCGCGGAGATGTCCGTCGTGAAGCGCAGCCGCCCCGACGCGATGCCGTCGGTGAGGATATCCTGCAGCCCGGGCTCGAAGAACGGCGCCTCGCCGCGTGACAGCGCGTCGATCTTGTGCTCGTCGACGTCGATGCCGACCACCTCGTGGCCGATCGAGGCCATGGCAGCCGCGTGCACGGCTCCGAGATAGCCGCAGCCGATGACAGACAGCTTCATGCGGAACGCTCCTGAAGGTAAGCGGAAAGCGAGGTTCCCGCGTCGGCCGGGGTGAACCCGGTGGCCTCGATCTTCGCTGTCTCCAGCACGCTGTTGCGCGGCCGGGGGGCGACCGGCCCGGCGGCGGATGCGAAATAGTCGTCGGTGCTGACAGGCGTGACACGGGCCGGGTCGTGGCCGGTCAGCTCGAACACCCGCCGCGCCACCTCCGCCCACGACGTGGGGTCGCCCGTGCCGGTGAGGTTGTAGACGCCGTACGCCGCGCGCGTGTCCAGCAGGTGGCGGATGCCGCGCGCGAGGTCCGTCGTGAAGGTGAGGCGACCGACCTGATCGCCGACGACCGTCGGGTCGATGCCGCGTTCCGCGAGGGAAGCCATGGTCCGCACGAAGTTGCCGCCCTCGCCGATGACCCAGCTGGTGCGCACGATGTAGTGGCGGGGAACCGTGGCCACCACGGCATCGCCGGCGGCTTTGGACTGTCCGTAGACACCCAGCGGCGCCATCGGGTCGTCCTCGGCGTAGGCCCCGGGCTTTGTGCCGTCGAAGACGTAATCGCTGGAGACGTGCACGAGCGTGATGCCGTTGGCGGCGGCCACACGGGCCAGCGCGCCCACGCCGGTCACATTCGCCGCCCAGGCATCCACCCGTCCCTCCGCCGTCTCGGCGCGGTCGACCGCGGTGTAGGCGGCGGCGTTGATGATGACGTCGTAATCGCGCCAGTGGCGCGCGGTGTCGAGGCCGGGCGCGGTCAGGTCGAGTTCGGCCCGGTCGGCGTACTCGATGTACGGGGCCTCGCCGAACTCGGCACGCAGCGCGCGACCGAGCTGACCGCCGGCGCCGAGCACCAGCACCTTCTTCGGTGGCACGGGGGTCACGTCGGCCAGCCGCGGGTGCGCGGCATCCTTCGCCGACAGCTCAGCCTGATCCAACGGGATCGGCCAGGCGATCGCGGCCGTCTCGTCGGCCAGGTTGAGGAAGGTGTACTGCGCCTCGGGTGACCAGTGGTCGTTGACGAGGTAGGTGTAGGCGGTGTCGGGTTCCAGGGTCTGGTAGGAGTTCCCCACGCCGCGCGGCACGAAGATCGCCTTCGACGGATCGAGCTCGGCGGTGAAGACCGCACCGAACGACGGCCCCTCCCGGAGGTCCACCCAGGCGCCGAAGATCCGGCCCGTGGCCACCGACACCCATTTGTCCCACGGTTCCGCGTGGATGCCCCGGGTCGTGCCGACCGCGTCGTTGAAGGAGATGTTGTTCTGGACCGGCCCGAAGTCGGCAAGGCCCGCCGCGGTCATCTTCTCCCGCTGCCAGTTCTCCTTGAACCAGCCCCGGCTGTCGCCGTGCACGGGAAGGTCCCAGATGACCAGCCCCGGAATCGGCGTCTCGGTGGGAGCGAGCGCCTTGCCGTACTCGGTCACTACTGGCCCTTCGCCGCGTAGAACGCCTCGACGCCGTCCTTGGCCGGTGCCCACCAGTCCTCGTTCTCGCGGTACCAGTCGATGGTCGCGGCAAGGCCCGCCTCGAAGTCCTCGAAGCGCGGCGACCAACCCAGCTCGGTGCGCAGCTTCGTGGAGTCGATGGCGTAGCGCAGGTCGTGCCCGGCGCGGTCGGTGACGTGGTCGTATGCGTCGGCAGGCTGCCCCATGAGGGTCAGGATGAGCTCGACGACGTCCTTGTTGTTCTTCTCGCCGTCGGCGCCGATGAGGTAGGTCTCGCCGATGACGCCCTTGTCGAGGATCGTCAGCACCGCGGAGGAGTGGTCGTCGGCGTGGATCCAGTCACGCACGTTCTCGCCCTTGCCGTAGAGCTTGGGGCGGATGCCGCGCAGGACGTTGGTGATCTGGCGGGGGATGAACTTCTCGACGTGCTGGTAGGGACCGTAGTTGTTCGAGCAGTTGCTGATCGTCGCCTTCACGCCGAACGAGCGCACCCACGCGCGCACCAGCAGATCGCTGCCCGCCTTGGTGGACGAGTAGGGGGAGGACGGGTTGTAGGGCGTGTTCTCGGTGAACCGCGCCGGGTCGTCCAGCTCCAGGTCTCCGTAGACCTCGTCGGTGGAGATGTGATGGAAGCGCACGTCGTGCTTGCGTGCCGCTTCGAGCAGCGTGTACGTCCCGACGATGTTGGTGTCGAGGAACGGGCGCGGGTCGTGCAGCGAGTTGTCGTTGTGCGACTCCGCGGCGTAGTGCACGACGGCGTCCGTCTCGGCGAACAGTTCGTCGACGAGCGCGGCGTCGGCGATGTCGCCCTGGACGAAGCGCACGCGGTCCTCCGGAAGGCCCGCCAGCGACGCCCGGTTTCCGGCGTACGTCAGCTTGTCGAGCACCGTGACGTGGTCGTCGGTGTGGTCGACGACGTGGTGGACGAAGTTGGAGCCGATGAAGCCGGCCCCACCGGTCACGAGCAGTTTGCGCATTCCTCTAGGGTATCGATCCGCTGCCGAGCGGGCGAATGCCGAGCCCGGGTCAGCGGTGGTGGGACCGGATGCGGACCGCGGCACGCTCGCAGAGGCGGAACAGGCGTCGTCGGCGCAGGCTGTCCAGCACCGCCGCCTTCCGCTCCAGCTCCCGGTTGGCCGTCGTCAGGCGGTCCAGCTCACCGCGCAGGCCGTCGATCACCGCGTCGAGTTCGGCGACGTGGCGCAGCCGGTAGTCCAGATCGTCCGTCGCCTTGCGCTCCCGAGCCTCGAGGTCTTGCAGGCGCTTCTCCAGCGGCGCGATGCGGCGCATGAGGGCACGCTCCGACGCGGCGAGCGACTCATCGAGCGGATCGTCCGGCTGCGGCGATGGGATGAGGTCGGCGACGCGGCGGTCCTCGACGAACCAGCCGTTCGCCAGGCCCTCGGCGATCTCCTCCGGCGACGGATGCCGGGACACGTAAGCCCCGAAGAGGAATCCGTCCTGGAGTCGGCGGTAGTCGCGCATCCCGTGATGGTTCGCGCTCGGCTTCAGATGAGGGGAGGCCTCATAGGCGCGTCCGGCGTTCTCGACCTTGCGGGAGAACTGCGCCCACGACCGCCAGGGGAAATGGAGGACTTCCAGGCCCTCGCCCGGTGAGGGCTGCCCGTGGCTTTCGACGTTGACGAAGTGGTTGCCCTGGGCGACGACGACGTCCTCACTCGCGACGAACGCGACGTCGGGGGTCGCGTGGGAGTGGATGCCGAGGCTGCGCATCAGCTCATCGGGGCGCCGGTCCTGGTAGATCAGGCGCTGCAGGCCCGTGCCCGCAGCCGCGGGCGGACCAGTCATGTCCGTGACGGGGACGACGAAGGCGCCGATGGCGGGGTCGATGCGCTCCAGCGTCTCGCGGATGGTCGACGCGCCGTCCTGAGCGATCCAGAACTCATCGGCATCCGCGTTGAGCACCCAGCGCGCACCGCGTCGGGCGGCCTCGCGGGACATCGCCGTCACGACTTCGTGCTGCTGCTTGAGGTGTCGCGGGTCGTGCCGCAGCTCGATCCTGCCCTGACGGGCGAACTCCTCCAGGATCTCGGTGGTTCCATCCACCGAGCCGTTGTCGGTCACCAGGAACAAGTCGATGCCCTGGTCCAGGTGATGCTGGACCATCGCTCCGACGATGTCCGCTTCGTCACGGACCATCATGGTCATGGCGATCATCGGAAGAGGTCTCCCACTCTGCGTGATGGCGGGGAATCGGGTCTCCCCACGCGCAACTCCACCCTAACGCGTACCCTGGGACCTCCAACGAGACGGCTGCCGGGGGCTGTGCCCCTTCGCGGTCGGATGGGCGGTGGGCTATGAGGGCGATCATCCGCAGGCTTGCAGGCGGGGCGGCTGCTGCACTCGAAAGGACCGGGGCGGCGGTCGCAGCGGCGGCAGACATGCTGCGCAAGGGCGTGCGCACGTCGCTGCGGGACCGCCGCGCGGCCAGGCTGGCCGAGGCGCGCGAGGGGGCCACCTTCGCCAGCGGAGTGACAACGACCTTCACACCAGCGCGCGCAGAGGCGTGGTTCCGGCTGGAACGCCGTCCCCTCGTCATCGCGCTCCTCGGCGACCGAGCCGCCGAGGACATCGGGGTATGGGCAGCTCACGCCCAGTCGGTGCTCAACGCCGAACTGTTCATCGGCCACGCCCTCGCCGCGCACGTCGATCCGGGCCTGCCGCGCGCGGTCGTGGCGTCGCCCAACCCGGCGGTGCCGGAACTCGCCGCGCTGTGGGAGTGGGTACATCGCGAGTGGCGGCGGCACGATCTGCTGTTGCTGGATGCCGCCCAGCCCCTTCCCGATCCGGCCGCCGTCATCCAGCTCCAGCACGCGGCGCACGAGTACCACCACGACCGCGAGATCGGCATCGTCGTCCCCGCCTTCGAGTACGAGGGCACGCGCGTCAGCGGGTACGACATCGAGCGGCCCTCCGCAGCGGTGGTCCCCGCCATGGGCGGGCGCGACTACGGTCAGCACCGCATCCCGCGGTACGTCCTCACCGCGCCCATGCACGGGATGTACGTGACGGCGGAGGCGCTGGACCGCGTCGACATCGCCGAGCGCCATCTGGCGGGCCTGTCGCTGGACGACCAGGCCGGCCGCATCGTGCGCCAGGCATGGGCGGGGCACGTGCGCACGCTGTGCCTGGCCGACACGGCGTTCCCGGTGACGCGCTTGCCGCAGCCGGTGCTCGGAGCCGAGCAGCGGCGATGGCAGCTCGAGCGTCGCGTCTGCGCGGCCGATGGGCGGCCGCGCCTCATCTTCGTGCTCAACGCGACGTCCGTCAGCGGTGGCATCCGGGTCGTGTTCGAGCAGGCGAACGGCCTGGCCGAGCGCGGCTACGACGTCGAGATCTGGTCGCTCGAGTCCGACCCGGACTGGTTCGACCTGCGGGTTCCGGTGCAGCGGTACCGCACCTATGAGGATCTCCTGCTGGCGCTGCGGCACGTCGACGCCATCAAGGTCGCCACGTGGTGGGAGACCGGCGAGATCGTGTGGCTCGCCTCCGTGAGCCACGGTGTGCCGGTCTTCCTCGTCCAGGAGTTCGAGACCTGGTTCTACCCCGACGACCCCGTCGCCCGCGCGGCCGTCGTCGCCGGATATCGACGGGAGTTCCTCACCGTGACGCAGGCGGGATACCAGCAGCAGGAGCTGGCCGAGGTCGGCGTCACGGCCCGGCTTCTCCCGATCGGCTACGACGAGCACGTCTTCCGCCCGCTGCCGGAGGTGCACCGCGATGCCGACACGGTGCTGGCGCTGGGCAGATCGTTCTTCCAGAAGAACTTCGAGATGACGCGACGGGCCTGGGAGCGCCTGGGCGAGCGCCGTCCGACGCTGCTGCTGTTCGGCAGCGAGCCCGGCCTGGTGAGCGATGACCGCGCGCGCTATGTCGTGAGACCGAGCGACGCCGAGGTGAATGAGCTCTACAACCGCGCCACCCTCTTCGTGCAGACCTCCCGGCATGAGGGATTCGGGTTGCCCGTGCTCGAGGCGATGGCCGCCGGCTGCCCGGTGATCACGACCGACTCCCACGGCAACCGGGACTTCTGCGAGGGCGGCAGCAACTGCATCATCGTCCCGCAGGACGACGACGCGGCGCTCGCCGACGCGATGCGGCGGCTCCTGGACGACCCGGAGGAGTGCGAGCGCCTGCGCCTGGGCGGGTGGGAGACCGCGCGCCGTCACCCGTGGGGCGTGGTGCTCGAGGAGACGGTCGCTTTCTACCGGCAGGTGCAGGCGGAGTCAGCGACGGCGTAGCCGGCGATAGACGCTGCCGGCGACGGTGCGTGAGAGCCGGAACCGCAGGCGGGAGACGGGGCCCGGCCGCACCGAAGGCGTTTCCGACGAGCCGACCGCCACGGGGGGTGGCTCGACCGGGCGCGGCACGAGGGTGTCCTGCCAGTGCGCCACGACCCGCACGAGCTCCGCAGTGGTCGACGCCCAGCGCCAGTCCTCCCGCACGGCGCTCACGCGCCGACGCACGGCCTCGCGCGCCGCGGGATCCTGCAGGCGCTCGATGGCCGCCACGGTGGCGTCGACGTCCGCATACGGCACCACCTCGCCCAGGCCGTGCTCGGCGATGTACTCCGCGAACCAGTCGCCCTCGGAGACGATGCTCGGCAGCGACGCCCAGAAATGATCGAGGATACGGGTGCGGAACGCGTACCGCGTCTCGAAGGACTCCTTGTGGGTGGACACCGCGGCGTCGGCGTCGAGCAGGTAGTCGGCGCGCTCAGACGCGGGAACCCACCCCTCGATGAAGTGCACGCCGTCGCCGAGCACGCCCAGCTCGGCTGCGGCGTCCATCGCACGTGTCACCGCCGTGGGGCGGCCGATCGCGGCGTTGGGATGCGTGGTGCCGTAGAAGACCAGATGCGCCGCGACACCGCGCTGGCGGAGCCGGGCGACGGCGCGGATGGGCGTCTCCGCGTCGAACCAGTCCCAGATGCCGCCCGCCCACAGCAGCACGAGATCGGTCTCGGGGATGCCGAAGCGATCCCGGATGCCGCGCCGGTCACTCACCGGCTCGCCGTCGTCCATCCCGAACGGGCACAGCCCGATGACCTCGTCGGGGGTGCGTCCGCGCAGATCGCTCGGCAGCAATGCCTCCGCGGAGATCATGTAGCCGATCCAGAAGTCGCGCTGGCGCTCATTGGACGTCACGAAGTAGCTGCCCGTGCGCAGGGCGAAACGGAAGAAGCGCAGGACGTCGCGGAAGACGTCGTCCATCTGCGGCTGGGTGTCGAATCCGCCGATGCGCTCGGCTCCGATGGCCTCGGCGGGAAGCGCGTTGTAGAGGTCGAAGATGAACCGGCATCCGGCCCGCTGCGCGGCCGTCACCGCCTCCTCGTCGATGAGCTGGCAGAAGGCCACGTCATGCGCGGAGAGCAGTTCGATCAGCTCATCGCGGCCCGTATAGGCGACGACATCGAAACCCCGGCCGCGTAGCGCCGAGGCATCGCTGCCCTCGATCCCCACTGCGAGCGTGACGTCGGCCACCGTGGCCAGCTGCTGGGCGATCTCCGCGAAGCGCAGTCCGGGGCCTGCCATACGCGCACCCACCACGTCGGGGGCGACGAGCACGACTCTGGGCTTCGGGGAGGGCGCAGGAGGGGTGGGTAGCATGATGTGCCGTGTCTCCTCGATCGATCTGGACTCGCCTGTCCCATCTGCCGACCCGCGTCCTGCGGGCCGGCTACCGACGGATGCCTGAGCGGGTGAAGTCCGCGGTGCGGGACGCGCGCATCGAGCGCTCCTATTCTCGCAACACCGCGGGGGTGGCGGCCAGCCCGGACATGCAGCGGTGGTTCCGCGCCCACGGCCGCCCGGTGAGCATCGTCATCCCCAGCTACAACGACGTCGCGCTGCTCACGGTCGCGCTGCGCAGCATCGAGGAGACGCTGCAGGAGGCGGACTACGAGGTCATCATCGTCGACGACTACATCGACCCCGGTGTGGGGGCGCAGCTGCGCGCATTCGAGTCGGACCGGGTGCGGGTGATCCTCAAGGATCGCCGTCTGGGCTTCGCCGGCACCGTGAACGTGGGGATGGCCGAGGCGCGTCACGACATCGTCCTGCTCAACAGCGACATCGTGGCCAAGCCGGGCTGGCTCGAGGCGCTGCAGCACAGCGCGTACGAGATCGACCCCGCGATCGGCATGGTCAGCCCGAAGCTCGTCTACCCCGACGGCCGCATCCAGTACGCCGGGACCTACTGGGCGCGCCTGCTGGCCCCGCAGTGGTTCGGTCACCTGCACGTGGGCTCCCCCGCGACCAGGCCCACGGCGAACGTCGCCGGCTACAACACCTCCATCTCCGGGGCGTGCGTCTACATCACACGGGCCGCGTTCGACGCCGTCGGAGTGCTCGACGACGAGTTCTGGCTCGGGTTCGAGGACGTCGACTACGGGCTGCGGGCATGGGATGCCGGGTGGCGCTGCTACTACCAGCCCGCCGCGATGCTCGTCCACCACGAGTCCGCCTCGCGCGGATACAGCCAGGGTCACCGCGAACTGGCTTCGATGCGCCGTTTCTGGCGGCGGTGGCAGTCGCGGTTCCTCACCCGGTCCCTCGACGCGGCTGCTCCGGTCGACATCGTGCTCGGACCGGCGTCCGGGGGTCTCTGGCGGCGCTACGCGCAGTCACTGGCCGATCACCTGCGCGGCGGGGGCCGCGACGTCGCCGTGCACATCGCAGAGGGGGCCTCCCCTCATGAGGATCTGATCGCGGCGCTCGCCGCCAGGGGAGGGGCCGTCGTCGCCTGCGACTGGACGGTCGCGGAGACGGTGTGGCTCGCCACACGACGCGCCGGCGTGCCGGTGTATCTGCTCCCCACGGTCGAGAGCGTGGCGTTCCCTGACCAGCCGGACCTGCAGGCGCAGATCGTCGCTGGGTATCGCTCCGAGTTCGACTACATCGCTCCGACCCGGTGGGCGCAGCGTCAGCTGCAGGCGGAGACGGCGTGGGAGGTGACGCGTCGCGTCGCCCCAGCCGTCGAACCGGCCCCGCTGCCGGGCGACGCCGAGAAGGTCGTGGTGTGCGTCGGAGCCTCGCCGCAGCAGAGTGACGCCGTAACCCAGGTCGCGGCCGCCCATGGGCACACCGTGATGCACGTCGCAGAGGTCCGCACCGAGGCGGATCTCGCCGCGGTTGCGGATGCGCGCCCACGAGCCGTCGTGGACTGGTGCCAGAGCACGACGCCACTGGTGCCGACCTCGCTGATGTCCATCGGGGCGGCGTACGTCGCGCCGATCGACCCCGCGCTCACGCACGACGTCCTCGACGGGTACAACGCGCTCCTGTTCGACCCTCGCGACTCCGACGGGCTCACACGTGCCCTCACCGACGCGCTCACCCGCGACGACACCTGGTCCGAGCTGCGTGAGAACGGGCACTCCTGGGCTCGTCAGCGCGCGCGCGCCGCACGGGAGGCCTTCGCGGCGGCCGTCGGCTCTTTCGCCTCCGACGCCCTCGCCTGACCCGATCGGGTTTGGCGGCATCGTCGCGATGGGCGAGACTTGACCCCATGCGCGGAATCATTCTGGCCGGCGGGACCGGGTCCCGGCTTCACCCGATCACCCTCGGAGTCTCGAAGCAGCTGGTCCCCGTCTACGACAAGCCGATGATCTACTACCCGCTGTCGACCCTGCTGCTGGCCGGCGTGCGGGACATCCTCATCATCACCACGCCGCAGGACTCCGAGGCGTTCCAGCGTCTGCTCGGTGACGGCTCGCGCTTCGGCATCTCCCTGACCTACAAGGTCCAGCCCAGCCCGGACGGGCTGGCGCAGGCGTTCCTGCTGGGAGCGGAGCACATCGGCGACGACTCGGTCGCCCTCGTGCTGGGCGACAACATCTTCTACGGTCAGGGCATGGGCACCCGGCTGCGCCAGTACACCGAGCTCGATGGCGGTGTGGTGTTCGGATACTGGGTGGACGACCCCACGGCCTACGGCGTGGTCGAGTTCGACGAGCAGGGCCGCGTGGTGTCGCTGGAGGAGAAGCCCACCCAGCCCCGCTCGAACTATGCCGTTCCCGGTCTGTACTTCTACGACAACGATGTCGTCGACATCGCAGCGAACCTCAAGCCGTCGCCCCGCGGGGAGCTGGAGATCACCGACGTCAACCGTGAATACCTCGCGCAGGGACGGCTGAAGGTCGAACTGCTTCCGCGCGGCACGGCATGGCTGGACACCGGGACCTTCGACTCGCTCGCTGAGGCGACGGACTTCATCCGCACCGTCGAGAAGCGACAAGGGCTGTCGATCGGCAGCCCGGAAGAGGTCGCCTGGCGCGTCGGGTTCCTCTCCGACGATGAGCTGCGCGAGCGTGCCGAACCGCTGGTGAAGAGCGGCTACGGCGCCTACCTTCTCAAGGTGTTGCAGCAGGGCAGACACTGACCGCGGTGTCGGGTGTGGGTGTGCCGGTGGCGTTTCCTGTGGGGGGGCGTCGGCTGGTGGTGTATGTGGTGTGGGATCGCCGTGGTGGTGTGGAGGATTACATCCCGGTGGCGTTGGCGGGGCTGCGTGAGCATGCCGATCGCATCCTGGTGGTGGTGAACGGGGAGTTGTCGGCGGAGGGTCGCGCGAAGCTCGAGCCGGTGTGCGATGAGGTGCTGGTTCGTGAGAACCGGGGTTTCGACATCTGGGCGCACAAGGAGGCGCTGGATCATCTCGGGGCGTCGGTGGCGGAGTTCGATGAGGTCGTGTTCGCCAATGACACGTGGTACGGGCCGGTGCGGCCGTTCGGTCCGGTGTTCGAGCGGATGGATGCGCAGCCGGTGCATTTCTGGGGGATGACCGATCATGCCCGGGAGGAGCCGAATCCGTTCACGGGTTCGGGGGTGCTTCCGTATCATCTGCAGTCGTTCTGGATCGCGGTTCGGCGGGAGATGCTGGCGTCTTCGCGGTGGCGTGAGTATTGGGCTGCGCTGCCGGAGATGCCGGGGTACTTCGATGCGGTCCTGGGGCATGAGGTGGTGTTCACGGAGCACTTCGCCGAGGCCGGCTTCGTCCACCAGGCCGCATTCCCGCAGGAGCAGTTCCCCAGCAAGAACCCCTCGCTGTACGACGCCGCCGCGCTCGTCGCCGACGGCTGCCCGCTGCTCAAGCGCCGGGTGTTCTTCCAGTGGCCGCCCTACCTCAACGCGAACGGCGTCGTGGGGCGCTGGGTCATCGATGAGGCTGCGGCGGAAGGGTTCCCCCTCGAGGTGATGTGGCGCGACCTGGCGCGCAACGTCGCGCCGAAGGTGCTCAACGCGGATGCGGGGATGCTCGAAGTCCCCGCGTCGGCCGGTGCCGGTGCGTACGACCCGGAACGGGCGCTGCGTGTCGTGGCGATCCTGCATGTGTTCTACACCGAG
>Ga0233375_1000361_pt1 | contig 25907 bp, 24 predicted proteins | sample ElkDunMinimDraft_10_FD_191539 | JGI IMG/M metagenome (GOLD analysis project Ga0233375, IMG submission 191539) | Fecal eukaryotic communites from dung pellets of Tule Elk in California, USA - Elk Dung E16 | ecosystem: Host-associated > Mammals > Digestive system > Large intestine > Fecal | place... | reverse complement strand
GCTCACGCACTCGACGGCCAAGTGGCCGTGGCTGGCGGAACGCGTGCGGTCCGCAGCGGGACCGGGCGTGCACGTGGTCCGGCTGTCGTACGGACGCCTGGGCGAGCAGACCGTGCCGCCGACCGCCGAGGAGGCCGCGCACGACGCGTCCGTCCTGCTGGGCGTCGATCTTCGCGACCGGGTGCTCGACCACGTGGCCCAGCGATGGAACGGGTCGCTCCCCCCGCCCACGCCCGCCTACCGCGCGCAGGTCGCGGCGTTCGCGGGCGCCGTCGGCTCGACGCCCGGCCTGGTCGTGACGGGAAGCTGGATCGCCGGGACCGGCCTGGCCGCCGTGGTCGCGCACGCATCCGCGACCACGGCGACCCTCTGACCGCCCTTTCTGACCGAACCTCTGACTCGCGGCGCCGGACCTCAGCGCGCCACGTGGACGGACCCGTGCCGGATCGGTGGGGGGTTCGACCGGTCGAGGTCGAAGTCCCCACCGGGCACGGTGTCGTGGACGATCGTGTCCGTCGGGTAGGCACCCGACCTCGACGGCCACACCACGACCCGGAGCCGGTCCGGCTCCCGGGAGTCGGCGTAGAGGACGAAGCCGTACCCCGCCTCGCCGTCGAGCGTCCCGGTCCCCTTGACCGCGACGAGGTCGTCCGGGGTCACGACCAGCCACTCGAGGTTCGTGGAGTCCACGTCGAGCGACCTGCCGTCGATGCGGTAGTCGACCTTGCCGATCGTCGGCTCCGGGCCCTCGTCGTGCGGGTGGTAGCGGGAGTTGAACTGGAAGTGCGCCTTCCCGGCGGACCCTTCGTCCGCGAGGCCACCACCGGTCGCGAAGCCGGCGTCCGGGTCGTACACGATGACCATGACCTCGGCCGTGCCCGAGCCGGCGTCGTCATCGGTCACCTCGGTCTCGATCGTGTACATGCCCGGATGCTCGAAGACATGGCTGGTCCGGCAGGTGAGGTCCGTGGGGGCGTACGACGTCGTGGTGCCGTCGTCCCAGACCGTCCTGCAGGTGTGCGTGTCGTTCGCTCCCGGCTCCGTGAACCGGGCCACGAGCCCGACCTCCGTCCCGGCCCGGAACACCTGCCACGGTTGCGGCTGGGCGATGCCCGGCACCTCGGGCACGGGGTCGGGGTCCTGGGCCGCGCTCGCGACAGGTGCCGTCGGTGACCCGTCGAGCCCCGGTGCGACGTTCGTCAGGGTCAGCGTGGCCGAGTCGCTCGCCGCGTTGACCGCGTCGCGCGCGGTCAGCGTGAGGGTGAACGTCCCGTCGTCCGTGCAGGTGACGGTCGGCGCCAGGTCCACGGTCGAGCTGAACGAGCACGTGGCGCCGGGGTCGACGTCCGGTCCCGGCGTGGCCTGCCAGGCCAGCGTGAGCTCCTCGCCCTCGGGGTCGGCGGCCGAGGCTCCGAGCCGCACGGGTGCGCCCTCGTCGCCCGCCACGTCACCGTCGATGCTCACGCTCGGCGCGAGGTTCACGGGCGGCGGGCCGCCGCCGCCGTCGTCACCCTCGTCCGGAGGGACGTCCTCGCACGGTCCCGACACGGGCGGGGCCGGCGCGTCGTTGATGTGGACGAAGAACCCGTCGACGTGGGTCATCAGCTGCGAGCCCGGGTCCCGGTAGGAGCGCAGGACGCGGTCGATCCGGTAGTAGTCCTGCAGAGCGATGCCCGCGCACTTGTTGACCTCCTTGGGCACTCCGACGACGGAGTAGTCGTAGTCGATGTTCGACGCGCCCTCGGCGACCGAGGCGAACGGGTACTCGTCGCACTCCTCGCCGGCCGCCGGGTCGTAGACGTCGGTGGGGGCGTTGCGGCACGCCCAGTTCTTCTCGGCGACGTTCTCGGTGTATGCCCGGTCGGGACTGACCTTGCCCGTACGAATCCGGTGCAGGCCTTCGAGGTCGCTCACCTCGCCGGGCGGCTTGGGGACGTACTTGCCCGGGATGAGCTTGCCAAAGTCGGACGGTGGCCAGGTGAGCACGCGTTCGCCGTCGATCAGGCAGAACGGCTCGGCCTGCGCACACCGGATGTGCTCGGCCACCTCGGCGACGCGAGGGTCGTTGACGTTGTACTGCAGTCGCGGGATGACGTCGTCGAGCACGCACGCGCCGGTGCGGGACGGGCCGAAGTAGGTGGCCGAGTCGCAGCGGAGGGTGTGGGCGGCCGACGGCAGCTCGAGCTCGAGCCGCTGGTTGAACTCGGTGTTGATCTCGCCCTGGAACTGCCACGTGTGCACGGCGACGTTGTCCGGACCGTTGCCCCGGGAGGCGTCGGAGGCGATGTCGAACCGCGTCCACTGGCTCATCCAGTCCTTGATCGGCTTCTCCGTGTACCCGGTGTCGTCGCACCCGGCCAAGGCGTCGCACACGATCCGCTGCTTGAGCAGCGAGGTGGGCCGGATGTAGCCGAACCGCGCCGGCTCGTAGGTCGCGTCGTCACCGCGGAAGAAGACCGTCACGCCACGCCGGCCGTCGTCGCGACCGTAGGCGACCGCCGAGTACTCGAGGTCGACCGTGGCCAGCTTGCCGCCCGGCAGCGGCCCCGTGACCCCGTACCCGGCGCTGATGTGCCAGCGCTGGCACCACATGAACCGGTTGTAGACGCGACCGTCGGCGGAGTGGGCGTCGTCGCTGTCGAGACACGCATCCACGTCGTCACCCACGGGGATCGCGGGAGGCTTCCGCGGAGCCTCCGCCAGGGCCTCGACGAACGGGTCGACGTCGGTGAGCTGCCCCAGCTCGGCGGCCTTCTCGCGCGCCGCCGCCAGCAGCTGCTGGTCGTCCGGCTCGTCCGCCGGGTCGTCCGGCGCGTGCGCCAGGTCGTCCGGCGCTGCCACCTGCGCGGGCGCTGCGTGCGGCCGCTCGTCGACGACCGCGGCGGCGTCCCCCGCACCGGCCGGCCCGGCCGACAGCAGCAGCAGCGGCAGGGCCGCGAGCACCGCCACGCCGCGTCCGCGTGGGCGCAGGGCGCGGCGACTCCCTCTCGAGTCCGGTGGCATCGTCATCGACATCTGGTTCCCCCTCCGGGACACATCCTGAGAAAGGCCTGAGGGTCGGTTGTAACCGACCCGAGGGGTCCGGGACATCTACCAAAAGGTAGAGAAGCGCGCCCCAGGGCCGCTGTGTGAAATCGGCCTCCACGGCCGCCCGGGGTTGTGGGCCGCCCCCGCACCTGGGAGAGACTGGGTGTGTGAGCACCCCCGTCCAGACCGGAACCGCGCCCGTGCGCCTCGGCACCCGGGGCAGCGTCCTCGCGACCACGCAGTCGGGCCTGGTCGCCCGGCGGCTCGAGGAGCTGCTCGGCCGGCCGGTCGAGCTCGTGCGCATCCGCACCGAGGGCGACGTCAAGACGGGCTCCCTCGCCTCGCTCGGCGGCACCGGCGTCTTCGTCGCCGCGCTGCGTGAGGCGCTGCTCGACGGCCGGTGCGACGTCGCCGTCCACTCGCTCAAGGATCTTCCCGTCGAGCAGCCGGCCGAGCTCACCGTCGTGACGCCCGAGCGGGAGGACGCCCGCGACGCGCTGTGCGCGCGCGACGGCCTGCGGCTCGACGCACTGCCCCGCGGTGCCCGCGTCGGCACGGGATCGCCGCGGCGCGCGGCGCAGCTCCGGGCCGCCCGGCCCGACCTCGACATCGTCGACATCCGCGGCAACGTCGACACGCGCCTCGCCCGGGCGCTCGGCCCGGACGCCGACCTGGACGCCGTCGTGCTCGCCTACGCCGGGCTCGCCCGGCTGGGACGTACCGACGTCGTGACGCACGTCCTCGAACCCACCGTCGTCGCTCCGGCTCCCGGCCAGGGCGCGCTCGCGGTCGAGGCGCGCACGGCCGACCTGGGACCGGACGCCGCCGACGGCGGGGCGCTCGCCGCGGCGTTCGCGGCGCTCGACCACCGGCCGACCCGGCTGGCCGTGCTCGCCGAGCGCGCGGTGCTCGGCCGGCTCGAGGCAGGGTGCGCGGCCCCGGTCGGCGCGCACGCCCGGGTCGAGGAGGACGTGCTCCATCTCGCGGCCGTCGTCGCCCGCGTCGACGGCACCGAGCAGCTCAAGCACTCGGCGCGCGCGGAGCTGTCGGCCGACATCGCGCACGGCACCGTGGACGACGCCGCGACCGCCCTGGGCGCGCGCGTCGCCGAGGCGCTCCTCGCCGACGGCGCCGAGCGTCTCGCCCCGCGGGGGGCGCTGGGTGGCAGCACCCTCGCCTCGGCCGTCCCGGGACCGGCTCCGCGCGTGACGGGGTCGGCGCCGCTGCGGCAGCCCACCGGGACTGACGACCCGGAGGGTGCGTGACGGGCGCGACGTCGCTGCCGCCGGTCGCGACGGCGGAGCAACCGGGGTCGCTCGAGCGGCGGACGGTGCTCGTCGCCCGCGCGCCCGAGCGAGCCGAGGGCCTGGTCGACCGCCTGCGCGCCGCGGGCGCCACGGTGCTCGCCGCGCCCGTGATCGAGCGCGCACCGGCCGACGACGAAGGCGCGCTCGACGACGCGGCTCGCGGGATCGCCGACGGCCGCTTCGCGTGGGTCGTGGTGACCAGCGTGAACGCGGTCGACGCGCTCGTGAGGGCGGCCGCCCGGACCGGTTCCGCCGTCGCCGGCGGGGCGCGCTGGGCCGCGGTCGGGCCGACGACCCGGCGTGCCCTCGAGGACGCGGGCATCGGCGTCGACCTCGTCCCCGACGACGAGGCGTCCGGCGCCGGACTCGTCGCCGCCTTCCCGCCGCCCGGCACGTCACCGGGGCCTCGGCGCGTCCTGCTGCCGCTCGGAGACCTCGCGGCACCGACGCTGCACGACGGCCTCGAGGCCATGGGATGGGCGCCCGAGGTCGTGACCGCCTACCGCACGGTCCCTCGCGACCTGCCGGGCGACGTCGCCGGGCGGCCGCTCGACGCGGTCGTCGTGACCTCGGGCTCGGTCGCGCGGGAGATCGCTCGTCAGCTCGGCACCCGGACGCCCGTGGTCGCGATCGGCCGGCCCTCGGCCGCCACCGCGCGCGCCGCCGGGCTCCGGGTCGCCGCCGTCGCCGCCCAGCCCACCGACGACGCGCTCGCCGCAGCCGTCGTCCGCGCCCTGTCCGACCCGGACCACGCCCGACCGCACGAGGAGCCGAAGTGAGCACGTCAGGGATCGTCTACCGCCCGCGCCGCCTGCGGACCACCCCCCGGATGCGGCGCCTGGTCGCCGAGCACCGGCTGCACGCCGCGGACCTGGTGCTGCCCCTGTTCGTCAAGGAAGGCATCACCGAGCCCGTGCCGATCACGTCGATGCCGGGCCAGGTGCAGCACACCGAGGCCACGCTGGGCGACGCCGTCGAGCAGGCGGCCCGCGCCGGGCTCGGCGGCGTGATGCTCTTCGGCATCCCGGCGCAGCGCGACGCCACGGGCTCGCAGGCCGACGCGCCGGACGGCATCCTCCAGCGAGCGATCAGGTCGGCGCGCGAGGCGGTCGCGAAGGTCGAGGCGGAGCGACCCGGCACGCCCGGCCCCGTGGTCATGGCCGACACGTGCCTCGACGAGTTCACCGACCACGGCCACTGCGGCGTGCTCACGCCCGAGGGCGAGGTCGACAACGACGCGACCCTCGAGCGCTACGCCACGATGGCCGTCGCGCAGGCCCGCGCGGGCACCGAGGTCGTCTCGCCGTCGGGCATGATGGACGGCCAGGTCGCGGTGATCCGGGACGCGCTCGACGACGCCGGCTTCGAGAACGTGAGCGTCCTCGCCTACAGCGCCAAGTACGCGAGCCCGTTCTACGGGCCGTTCCGCGAGGCGGTGGACTCGGCGCTCCAGGGTGACCGGCGCACCTACCAGATGGACGCGGCCAACGGTCGCGAGGGCCTGCGCGAGGCCGACCTGGACCTCGCCGAGGGCGCGGACATGGTCATGGTCAAGCCCGCGGGCTCGTACCTCGACGTGCTGCGCGGCGTCGCGGACCGCTCCGACGTCCCCGTCGCGGCGTACCAGGTGTCGGGCGAGTACGCGATGATCGAGGCGGCCGCCGCCCACGGATGGATCGACCGCCGCGGGGCGGTCCTCGAGTCGGTGCTCGGCATCAAGCGTGCCGGCGCCGACGTGATCCTCACGTACTGGGCGCTCGAGATCGCCGAGTGGCTGGCCGAGACACGCTGAGACCGCGCTGACGCGCGACCACGGAAGGACGACGATGACGGACACCTCGGGCTTCGGCCTGGTGGAGGCGACGAACGTGCACCAGACCGCCCCAGCGGACAACCACGCCGCGTTCCTGCGCGCGCAGGCCGCGATCCCCGGCGGCGTGAACTCGCCCGTGCGCGCGTACGGGTCGGTGGGCGGCGACCCGCGGTTCCTCGCGAGCGCGCGCGGTGCCTACGTGACCGACGTCGAGGGGCGCGAGTACGTCGACCTCGTGTGCTCCTGGGGCCCAGCGCTGCTGGGGCACGCCCACCCCGACGTGGTCGCGGCCGTCCAGGACGCCGCCGCACGGGGTCTGTCGTTCGGGGCGCCGACCGTGGCCGAGGTCGAGCTCGCGGAGGAGATCCGGCGGCGCGTGCCGCCCGCCGAGCGCGTGCGGCTCGTGTCCACCGGTACCGAGGCGACCATGACGGCGATCCGGCTCGCTCGCGGCGTCACGGGCCGTCCGATCGTGGTGAAGTTCGCGGGCTGCTACCACGGCCACGTCGACGCGCTGCTCGCCGAGGCCGGGTCGGGCGTCGCGACGCTGGCCATGCCCGGCACGGCCGGCGTGACGGAGGCGTCGGCCGCCGAGACGCTCGTGCTGCCGTACAACGACCTCGCGGCCGTCGAGTCGGCGTTCGCGCAGCACGGCTCGCACATCGCGGCCGTCTTCACGGAGGCCGCGCCCGCCAACATGGGCGTCGTCCCGCCCCACGAGAGCTTCAACGAGGGGTTGCGGCGCATCACCGCGGCCCACGGCGCGCTGCTCGTCCTCGACGAGGTGCTCACGGGGTTCCGCGTCGGGCCGTCGGGCTGGTGGGGGCTCGAGAACGAGCGGCTGCTGGCCGAGGGCGGCGAGGGCTACACCCCGGACCTGTTCACGTTCGGCAAGGTCGTCGGCGGCGGGATGCCCGTCGCGGGCGTCGGGGGCAGCGCGGCGATCATGGACTACCTGGCCCCGGTCGGACCGGTCTACCAGGCTGGCACGTTGTCCGGGAACCCGGTCGCGGTCGCGGCGGGCCTGACCACGCTGAGGCTCGCGGACCGTGCCGTGTACGAGCGGGTCGACGCCGTGGCCGACGCCGTGGCCACGGCGCTCGGCGAGGCGCTCACGGCCGAGGGCGTGGAGCACCGCGTCCAGCGTGCGGGCTCGCTGTTCTCGGTCTTCTTCGGACCGCTCGCGGCCGCGCACGGCGTACGTGACTACGCGCAGGCCCAGGCGCAGGAGGCGTTCCGCTACCGCGCGCTCTTCCACGCGATGCTCGAGGCCGGCGTCAACCTGCCGCCGTCGGTGTTCGAGGCGTGGTTCGTCTCGGCCGCGCACGACGACGCGGCGGTGAGCCGCATCCTCGACGCGCTCCCGGCCGGCGCGCGGGCGGCCGCTCGTGCGACGGCCTGACGCCGCCCACGGCGGGTCGTAGGGCGGGAATCCGGACGGGATAGAGGTCCGTCGGCGGTTCGGCTGTCCGACTGCCCGCGCGAGCGCTTGAATGTCGGCACGGGATGCCGAGTGCTCCGCGCCCGGCGGGAGGAGTGGCCGTGAACAAGGCACAGCTTGTCGAGGAAGTGGCGCGCCGGACCGGGAGCAGCCCGGCCGAGGCGCGCAAGAACGTCGACGCCGTCCTGGACGCGATCGTGACCGGTGTCGTCGAGGGCGACCGCGTCGCCCTCCTCGGGTTCGGCACGTTCGAGGGCACGTCCCGCCCTGCGCGCACCGCGCGCAACCCACGGACCGGTGACGCCATCGACGTCCCGGCCGCGACCGTGCCGCGCTTTCGCGTCGGCACCGCCTTCAAGACGCGGGTCGCCGGGGGCAACGGCGTCGCGTCGAGCACGTCGAGCACGCGGACCAGGTCGGCCGGGTCGCGGGCGAAGGCGACAGCCGGCACGACGGCGGACGCCCCGCCGGCACGCAAGACGACGACGAGGTCCGCGACGGCCGCCGGCACGGAGTCGGGCACGAAGTCCTCGACCACGACGTCCGCCAAGAAGTCGGCGGACAAGAAGTCGTCGAGCAAGAAGTCGGCGGACAAGAAGTCGTCGAGCAAGAAGTCGGCGGACAAGAAGTCGTCGAGCAAGAAGTCCGACAAGAAGTCCGGCAAGAAGGCTTCCGGCAAAGGCAAGAAGTCGAAGAAGAAGTGACCCGTCCCTGAGCCGGCCCGGCGCCCTGCCGGCCGGTGACAGGGATCACCGCGGGCACCGTTTGGAACCTCTACCCCCCAGGGGTATTGTTGTGGTATGAGCGAGACCACCGCACCCAGCGTCGTCGAGCACGAGGCCCACACCGAGCACGACGGGCCCCACGGTTATGCCTCCGACAAGGAGGCGTACCTCAAGCGCATGCGCCGCATCGAGGGCCAGGTGCGGGGTATCGCCCGGATGATCGACGAGGATGTCTACTGCATCGACATCCTCACCCAGGTGTCCGCCGTCACCAAGGCTCTGCAGGCGGTCAGCCTCGCCCTCGTGGAGGACCACATGGCGCACTGCGTCGTCGACGCCGCCCGCACGTCGCCGGAGGCGGGCAGCGCCAAGGTGCGCGAGGCTGCCGAGGCCATCGGCCGCCTGGTCCGTAGCTGAACTCGAGGGAGCCCTCCATGACCACCGTTACCGCACTGTCCGTGACCGGCATGACCTGCGGCCACTGCGTCTCGTCCGTGACGCGCGAGCTCAAGGGCGTCGCGGGCGTCCAGGACGTCAGCGTCGAGCTGCGCACGGGCGACAAGTCGTCGGTGCGTGTCATCTCCGACCAGCCGGTCGACGAGGGGTCGCTCCGCGAGGCCGTCGACGAGGCGGGGTACGCCGTCGTGGGCGTCGACGTGCTCCAGGACGCGGTCGCCGCCGAGTCGGCGGCCCAGGCTCCTGCGCGGCAGGCGACGCACGTGCTGCCGATCGTCGACTGAGCCGGCCGCTCCCCCTCCCGGATGACCGAAGCACCGTGACGACGTCCCTCGAGCTTGCTCCGGCGACGCTGCGCGAGGTCGATCTCGCGGTGTCGGGCATGACCTGCGCGTCGTGCGTGGCCCGGGTCGAGCGCAAGCTCGGCAAGATCCCCGGTGTCGAGGCGGTCGTCAACCTGCCGCTCGGGAGCGCGCACGTCGTGCTCACGCAGCAGGTCGACGACGCCGACCTCCTGGCCGCCGTCGAGTCCGCGGGCTACTCGGCACGCGTCACCGGAACGCACGTGCCGTCCTCCGGGCCGTCCGGCGCGGGCGACGGTGCAGGCGCCGGGGAGGACGACGCCCGTGACGGGCTTCGGACGCGGCTCCTGGTCGCCGCGGCGCTCACCGTCCCGGTGCTCGTGCTGTCGATGGTGCCGGGCATCGAGCTGCCGGGCCAGGAGTGGATCGTCGCCGCTCTCGCGCTCCCCGTCGTCACCTGGGCCGCCTGGCCGTTCCACGCCGCCGCCGCACGCGCGGCCCGGCACGGCACGTCGACCATGGACACCCTCGTGTCGATCGGCGTGACCGCCGCGACGCTGTGGTCGCTGTGGTCCGTCGTGCGCGGCGACACGATGGGCATGTACTTCGAGGTGGGCGCCGTCGTCACGACGTTCCTCCTCGCCGGCCGCTATGCCGAGCACCGCTCCCGGCGCCGGGCGGGCGACGCGCTGCGCTCGCTCCTCGAGCTCGGCGCCAAGGACGCCGAGCGGGTCGCCGTCGCCGCCGACGGCACACCCGTACGCCGGCCCGACGGCGCCTGGTCGACGACGTCCGTCCCCGTGTCCGAGCTGCACGTGGGCGACGTCTTCGTGGTCCGGCCGGGTTCGACCGTCGCGACCGACGGCGAGGTGCTCGAGGGAACGTCGGCCGTGGACACCTCGCTCGTCACGGGCGAGCCGGTACCGGTCGACGTCGCTCCCGGCGACACCGTCGTCGGCGGCACCATCAACACCTCCGGGCACCTGCTGGTGCGTGCGACCCGCGTCGGCGCCCAGACCACGCTGGCCCGCATCGGCGCCCTCGTCACCCAGGCACAGACGGGCAAGGCTCCCGTCGCCCGGCTCGCGGACCGCATCTCGGCCGTCTTCGTCCCGGTCGTGCTCGTGCTCGCCGCCGGCACGCTGGTCGCCTGGCTGCTCGCGGGCGCCGGGTCGGACGCCGCCTTCACCGCCGCTGTCGCCGTCCTGATCATCGCGTGCCCGTGCGCGCTGGGCCTCGCGACACCGACGGCGATCCTGGTCGGCACCGGCCGCGGCGCCCAGCTCGGCATCCTGATCCGCGGGCCGGAGATCCTCGAGCGCACGCGCGCGGTCGACACCGTGGTGCTCGACAAGACCGGCACGGTCACCGAGGGCCGCATGGCGCTGGAGCGCGTGGTCCCGGCCGCCGGTGAGGACGCCGACGAGGCGCTGCGCTACGCCGCCGCGGTCGAGGCGCTGAGCGAGCACCCCGTGGCGCGGGCCGTTGCCGCTGCCGCGCAGGTGGGCGCGGCGGGCGACGAGGCCGTCGAGCTCGGTGCCGACGGCGTGGCCAAGGGATCGCTCCAGGTCAGCGCGTTCGTCGCGACGCCGGGCGGCGGGGTCGAAGGGGTGGTCCGCCGGTCGCACGACGGCCTGGGCTCGGGCCTCGGGCTCAACGCCCGCCGCGTGGCGGTCGGCCGGCTGGCCTGGCTCGGCGATCGGGGCGTCACGGTCCCCACGACGGTCAACGACGCCGTCGCGAAGGCCGAGGACACCGGCGCCACCACGGTGGTCGTCGCCTGGGACGGCACCGCGCGCGCGGTGCTCGAGCTGCGCGACCCGGTCAAGGCGACCTCCGCGCAGGCCGTCGCCGAGCTGCGCGACCTCGGGCTGCGGCCCGTGCTCCTCACCGGTGACGGCGAAGGAGCCGCGCGCGAGGCCGCGCGCGCCGTCGGGATCGCCGAGTCCGACGTCGTGGCCCGCGTCCTGCCGGACGCCAAGGCCGCCGCCGTCGGGCGGCTGCAGCAGGCGGGCCGCACGGTCGCCATGGTCGGCGACGGCGTGAACGACGCCGCCGCGCTGGCGACCGCCGACCTCGGCCTCGCCATGGGCACCGGGACGGACGTCGCGATCGAGGCGAGCGACATCACCCTCGTGCGCGGCGACCTGCGCTCCGCGGCGACGGCCGTGCGCCTGTCCCGCACGACCCTGCGCGTCATCAAGCAGAACCTGTTCTGGGCGTTCGCGTACAACGTGGCCGCGATCCCCCTCGCGGCGGCCGGGCTGCTCAACCCGATGATCGCCGGTGCCGCCATGGCGGCGTCGTCGGTGCTGGTCGTGGCGAACTCGCTGCGGCTGCGCCGCATCGCCTGACGCCGAGGCTCAGCGGAAGCGGCGGCCTTCGTCGCGCCGGTACGCGCCCACGGCCAGGACGGCGACCACCACGGTCCAGCCGATCAGCACGGGCCAGGCGAGCGCGTAGGCGGGCTCCCCGGTGAGCGCCTGGACGAGCAGGTCGCGCCCGGCGCGCGTCGGGGTGGCCTGCGAGAGCGCGTCGAGCCATCCCGGGAACATCACGGGCGGCAGGAACAGCCCGCCCGCGAACGCCAACGGGAACAGGATCACCTGCACGACAGGCAGTGCGGCCTTGGCCGACAAGGAGTACCCGACCGCCATCCCGAGCAGTACGAAGGGCACGGACGCCAGCAGGATCGTGCCGATGCCGGCGGCCAGCTGCGGCCCGGTGACGGCCGCCTCGGTGAACAGCCACCCGATGACGATGAGCGGCATCAGGCCGAACAGGGAGAAGATCCCGCCGTTGGCGATCCGCGCGACCATCCGCGGCCCCGGCCCGGCGGGGAGCGTCCGCACGAACGGGTCGAACGGGAGCTGGCGGTCCTCCGCGACGCCCAGGCCGTAGGTGAACAGGCTGGCCGAGCAGATCGCGAAGAACGCCAGGCCCGCCACCGCGGTGGTGGCGATGGCGGGATCGCCCGCCACCTGCTCCTGGGGCACGACGAAGAAGAACATCGCGAGCGCCGGGAACAGCAGGTTGCCGAACACCGCGATGGGGACGCGGACGGTCTCCAGGAACTGGTACTTCAGGTGCAGCCACGTCAGGTGCAGCGCCCCGTGCGCCCCGACCTGCCGGACCTGTGCGGTCGTGGTGCTCATCGTGCGTCTCCTTCGGCTCCCGCGGTCGCCCTGCCGCGGGCGACCATCTCGGCGAACGCTTCTTCGAGGCTCGCCCCGCGGATCTCGATGTCACGGAACTCGACGCCCGAGCCCACGAGGCCGCGCACGAACGCGTCGGCGTCGGACGTGAAGAGCTCCTGCCTCCCGTCGTCGAGACGCTCCGCGCGGACGACGCCGGAGCTGCCCGCGAGGTCGGTGCCCGAGCGCACCAGGACCCGCCGCAGGGAGACGCGCCGCAGGACGGCGTCGAGCGCGTCGTCGGCGCGGACGACGCCCTGGTCGATCACGACGACCCGTTCGGCGAGCGCCTGCACCTCCTCGAGGTAGTGGCTCGTCAGCAGCACGGTGCCGCCGTCGGCGTGGTACGCCCGGATCGCGTCCCACAGCGTCTGCCGGGCGTCGACGTCGAGCCCGGTGGTCGGCTCGTCCAGCAGCACGACGCGTGGTCGCCCGACGAGCGCGAGCGCGACGGCGAGGCGGCGCTTCTGGCCGCCCGACATCGCGCCGGTCTGCCTCCCGGCGAGCTCCTCGAGCCCGAACTGCTCGAGCAGCTCACCGGTCGGCACCGGGTCGGGGTAGTGACCGCCCACGAAGTCCACGACCTCGCGCACCTTGAGGGTGGCCGGCAGCCCGGTCTCCTGGGGCGTCAGGCCCAGTGCGACCCTGCTGCGGGCGTCGCGCGGGTTCCCGCCGAGCAGCCGGACGCTGCCGGCGTCGGGCTTGCGCTGACCGCTGATCAGCGACAGGAGCGTCGACTTGCCCGCACCGTTGGGACCGAGCAGGCCCACGAGCTCGCCCTGCCCGACGGTCAGCGAGACGTCGTCGAGCGCCACGACGGCACCGAAGCGCCGGGTGACCCGCTCCACGCGGACGGCTGGGTCGCCCTGTGCACCGTGCATGCCCGCAGGTGCGGGCCGAAGGTCCGTGGTCATGATCCGGCTCCCTTGAGCAGGCTGGTGAGTGCGAACGTGTACTCCTCGAACGCCTGCCGGCCGCGCCGGGTGAGGGCGAGGTAGGTCACGGGCGTGCGGCCCTCGTGCGTCTTGGTGATCCGGACGTACTGGGCGTCCTCGAGCTTGCGCAGATGGGTCGAGAGGTTCCCCGCCGTCATGTCGAGCAGCTTCTGCAGCTTGGGGAACGACAGCTCGTCACCACGGTCGAGGGCCGCGAGCGTCGCGACCACGCGCAGCCGGGCCGGGGCGTGGATGACGGGGTCGAGCTCCGCCTCGGTCATCGTCCGCCCCGAGGCTCCGCCGGCAGGGCGGCCGCACGACGACGTCGGACGCGCAGCGCCTGCTCGACGCCGACCATGACGAGGAACCCGCCGCCGCCCGCGAGCGCCATGACCAGGTAGGTCGTCGGCAGCCCGACGAACGTCGCGACGGCCGCGACGAGCAGCATCCACACGCCGACCACGAACAGGCTCGAGTCCTGGAACGCGGCGGCGCCGCCGAGGTAGAGCAGCCCGACCACGAGGCTGGCGAACGCGTTGCTCGCCAGTGCCATGACCACGCCGGACGCGCCGGCACGCTCGAGGCCACCGAGGACCAGGCCGAACGCGACGAAGCCGAGCATCCACGACCAGCCGTACATCGCGCCGACGCGCGCGCTCGGCCCGCGCGTCCCGGCGGTCCGGCGGACGCTGTGCACGATCGTGAAGACGACGCCCGCCAGGATCGCGCCACCGAAGACCATGAAGGCCCAGCCCGCGGGCATCCCGTCCGGGCCCGTGCTGGCGTAGAGGCAGAGGTAGCCCACGAGCCAGGCGAGGCCCCACGCCCCGTACAGCGCGCGCCCGTCGGGCGAGGTGGCCGCCCGCGCGCGTTCCTGCTGGTCGCGGATCAGCCGCAGCGTCGCACCGGGGTCGAGCGTCGGCTCACCAGGTTGGCTCGTCATGATGTGTCCTTGCAAAGTAGTTTGCGGTACAAACTCGTTTGCCCAGCATGGCAGCACTTGCCGCGCAGCACAAGACCGGCGGTTCAGCGGCGGGCTAGACCTGGTCGCGGCGGCGGACCAGGAACGCCGTCTCGGCGGTGTTCCCCGCAAGCTCGATCGCCCGGTCGTACGCCGCCCTCGACGCCTCGTCGAGACCCAGCCGGCGGCGCAGGTCCGCGCGGACCGCGTGGTAGGCGTGGTAGCCCGCGAGCTGCTCCTCGAGCGCGTCGACCTCCGCGAGCGCCGCCTGCGCCCCCGAGAGCTCCGCGACCGCGACGGCGCGGTTGAGGGCGACGACCGGCGACGGGTCGACGCGGACGAGCTGGTCGTAGAGCGCGACGACCTGCGACCAGTCGGTGTCGCGCATCTCGCGGGCCGAGGTGTGCACCGCGTTGATCGCCGCGAGGAGCTGGTAGCGCCCCGGCGCCGCGCCCGCGGCCAGGCGCTCGCGCACCAGCGCGTGCCCCTCGGCCACGAGCTGCGCGTCCCAGGCGCCTCGGTCCTGCTCGTCGAGGGGAACCAGCTCGCCGTCGGCCGACACCCGGGCCGCGTGGCGAGCCTCGGTCAGGAGCATCAGCGCGAGCAGCCCGGCCACCTCGCCGTCGTCGGGCAGCAGGTCCCGGATCAGGCGGGTGAGCCGGATCGCCTCACCCGTGAGGTCCCGGCGTACCGGGTCGGACGCGGACCCCGTCGCCAGGTAGCCCTCGTTGAAGACGAGGAACAGCACCGCGAGCACCCCGGAGACCCGCACGGGCAGGTCCTGCGCGGACGGCACCCGATACGGGATGCCGGCCGCCTTGATCTTGGCCTTCGCGCGGGTGATCCGCCGCGCCATGGCGGTCTCCTGCACCAGGAACGCGCGGGCGATCTCGGGCACCGTCAGCCCGCCGACCATGCGCAGCGTCAGGGCCACGCGCGACTCCATCGCGAGCGCGGGGTGACAGCACGTGAAGATCAGCCGGAGCCGCTCGTCCTCGATGTCGTCCGCCGTCCCGAACAGGTCGGCGTACGGGTCGCCGTCCTGGTCGTGCCGCTCGCCGTACAGCCGCTCGGCGGCCACCTGCTTCTCGTCACGCTTGCCCTCGCGCCGGAGCCGGTCGATGGCCTTGCGGTTGGCGGCCGTGGTCAGCCACGCACCCGGGTTGGGGGGCAGGCCGTCGGCCGGCCATCGCTCGACGGCGACGGCGAACGCCTCGGCCGCCGCCTCCTCGGCGACGTCGAGGTCCCCGAACCGCTTGGTCAGCGACGCGACGATCCGCGCCCACTCGGCACGGTGGACCTGGGCCGTCGCCGCCCGGATGTCGACCGTGCTCACAGGATCGGCCGCACCTCGAGCCTCCGGTTGCAGTGCCTCGAGCCCTCCGCGGCGAGCTCGAGCGCCGCGTCGAGGTCCGGCGCCTCGATGATCCAGAAGCCCGCGAGATACTCCTTGGACTCCAGGAACGGCCCGTCCGTGACGATCGGCTCCGGGCCCCGGTGGTCGACGACCGTGGACGCGCCGGGCTCCGCGAGCCCGGCCGCGAAGACCCAGTGGCCGTCCGCCTTGAGCCGGCCGTTGAACGCGTCGATCGCCGTCATCTCGTCCGGCGTGGCGAGGCGGACCGTGTCGTCGGCGATCACGGACACCAGGACCTGCATCTCGGGTCGCCTCCTGTGGCCGGGCAGACGGTCCGACTCAGGATGTCATCGACGACGTGCGGCAGCCACCGCCCTTCCGCTGCGGGTCGGCCACGACCCCGCTCAGGCGTGCACGCTGGGCCGGTAGACGAGCTCCTGCGTGCGTCCGTCGAGGGTCCGCGTCTCGAGCAGCTCGAGGTCGAAGTCGGCCGCACCCCCGAAGATCGGCTGGGCGCCGGTCTGGCCTGTGATCACGGGGAACACCGTCACCTGGAGCCGGTCCACGAGGCCCGCGGCCATCAGCGCACGGTTCATCGACAGGCTGCCGTGCGAGCGCAACGGCACGGCGGACTCCTCCTTGAGCCGAGCGACGACGTCGACGGCGTCACCGCTCGCGAGGGCCGCGTCCGGCCAGTCGAGGGGTTCGCGCAGGGTGGTCGAGACCACGGTCGCCGGATGGCTCCGCATCCGGGTGACCCAGGGGTCGAAGACCTCGGACTCGTCGGTGCCCTCGGCCACCATCCTGGCGAACTCCCGGTAGGTGGTGGCGCCGAAGACCATGCGCTGGTCGACGTCGTACTGGGCGAGCCGATGGTCGAGCAGCTCGGGGCCCTGCTTGCCCCAGTAGCCGCCCCAATCGCCGCCGCTGATCGAGGCGAAGCCGTCGAGGCTCGAGAAGACGTCGAAGGTGTAGGTGGCGGTCATCAGGTTCTCCTCGGAGATCGGTGGGCCGGTAGGCCGGTGAGGGCAGGGGCGCCAGGGCGCACCTCACGCCCCTGTGCCCTTCCTACGAACGGGACGACCGCGATGCGACACCCTCCACGATCCTGTGCGACGACGTCGGACAGCGCCCGCGACCAGCAGCACGGCACCCGCGGCGAGCACCCCGATCGCGAGCGGACGCAGCACCAGCGCCCAGGGCCAGCCGCGCGCGTCGGCGTCCACGCTCGGCAGCGGGTAGCCCAGGGACTTGGCCACCCACCGAGCGGTGGCGACGTCGTCGACGGCCGCGATGTCGCGCAGGGCCGCGTCGAACGCGTACGCGGGCCGGTCCGGCAACGGCACGGGTGCCGCGACCGACGGCAGCGGAGGCACCGCGCCGAGGGCCGGCGCCGCCCCGGGCACCACCAGGCGGTCGAGCTGGGACGCGACGTCGCCGAGCTCCTGGCGCGGCAGGAAGGTGAGCCCGTGGCGCGACCGCACCGGCTCCCCGTCGAGCGAGACCGCGACCGGGCGGGCCAGGTAGGAGAGCTCGGTGTACGGGCGGAACGCGGCCGCCAGGGCGGTCTCGCCGACACCGTCGCGCAGCAGCACGCCCATGCGCGGGCGGTCCCAGCGGAACCCCGCGCTGAGCAGCGCGACCAGATCGGCCGGACGAGGCCCGGCAGGGGTCACGGATGCCGGCCGGCCCGGGGAGTAGTGCGGCCAGCGCACCGCGTCGGCCGCTCTGCGGGCGGTCGCCGTCCCGGCCGTCCGCTCGATCGCGCGCAGCGCCCCGTCCACGCCGAACAGCACCGCGGCCGAGCTCACGACGTCGCCGTCGTCGACATAGGTGACGTCGTCCTGCCACCGGACCTGGGGCTGGTCGCGCCGCAGCCCGATGAGCTTGAGCCAGTGCGACGTGGCGGGCCGGCCGTCCAGGACTCCCGCCTGCGCCACCAGCTCCGCCCCCACGCAGACGCTGACCATGAGCGGGGCTCCGTCGGCGTGCTGCTCGCGCAGCCAGGACACGACCGTGCCGTCCCTGTCCTCCCCCTTGAGCTGGGGGACCATGATCACGTCCGCGGGCGCCGCCCCCAGCAGGTCCTCGAGCTCGGCGAACGAGTAGTCCGGCAGCAGGTCGAGCCCGCCCGTCAGCGGGACCGGCGCACGCCGTTCGGCCACGGTGTAGACGTTGAACACGCCGCTCTCGGTCAGGACCTCGAACGGCGCGAGGCTGTCGGCCACGTTCGTCCCGTCCAGGCCGAGCACGATCACCGCGGTGGGCTTGGTCGCGTCGTGGCCCGGCGGCTGCGGCAGCCGAGCATCGGCCGCGGTCGCCGGCGGCGGCGTGTAGACCTGCTGCGCCGCGCTCGCCACGCCCACCGCACCCACCGCCACGGGCGCGAGCACCCCCGCCGTCACCGCGACCACCGCCACCAGTCGTCGTCCCATCACCGCTCTCCGTCCGGTACGCGTCAGGTACTCGTCCCGAGGTTCGGTTCTATCCGGACGCGTAGGGCCGCGGGATCCACCGGAAGGTAGAGATCTGGCCGCGTGCGACGTCGGCCCGAGCGTCGGCCGTGGTGGCAGTATGGAGACGAGTCCGGGCTGCTGAGGGGGAGACCGTGCGCGACGCTTCCGCCAACGCCGCGCGCCGCCGGCCGGACCGGCGCGACGAGCACGCCGCAGGGTGGGATCCGCTCGTCGCCAGCAAGCTGCGACCGGCGCGAGCCGACCCGAGGATGGTCGTCCGGCGCGGTCTGGTCGACCGGATGGTGCCCGACCACGGGCGCCGGCTGACCCTGCTCTCGGCTCCTGCCGGGTGCGGCAAGACGACGCTGCTGGGCGCCTACGTCCGCGACCGGGACACCACGGGCCGGCCCGTGGCCTGGCTGTCGCTCGACGACGGCGACAACGACCCGCGCCGCTTCGCGTCCTACCTGGTGGGCGCGCTGCGCGCCGGCGCGTCGGACGCCGCCGTCGGGCAAGGGCTGCTCGACGCGTTGCGGGCGCGCGAGCTGCTCGCGCCGGACTCCGTCGCCCGCGCCCTGGTCAACGAGGTCAACGGCCTGGCCGGGCTCGACCTGGTCCTCGACGACTACCACGTCATCGAGGATCCCGCGGTGCACGACATCGTCCGGGAGCTCGTCGACCGTGCGTCACCGGACGTTCATGTCGTCATCTCGAGCCGCACCGACCCTCCCCTGCCCCTGGCCCGATGGCGTGCCGCCGGGCACCTGGTCCGGCTGAGCGCCGCCGACCTGGCCTTCACGACCGCCGAGGCCACGGCCTTCCTGCGCGGCGTGATGGGGCTCGACCTGTCGCGTCAGGACATCGCCGTCCTCGAGGGCCGGACGGAGGGCTGGGTGGCGGGCCTGCAGCTCGCCGCGCTGTCGATGCGCGGGCGCACCGACCTGTCCGGGTTCGTCGAGTCGTTCTCCGGCATGCATCGCGACGTCGTGGACTACCTGGGCGAGGAGGTCCTGCGGCGCCAGCCCGCCGAGGTCCGGGAGTTCCTGCTCTCGACCTCGATCCTCAACCAGCTCACCGGACCGCTGTGCGACGCGGTCACCGGGCGGCCCGGTGGGCAGCAGATGCTCGAGGCCCTGGAACGGGACAACCTGTTCGTGGTGGCGCTCGACGACGAACGCTGCTGGTACCGCTATCACCACCTGTTCGCCGACGTCCTGCGGAACCGGCTCAGCCGGGAGCGCCCCGTCCCGGCCGACGAGCTGCACCGGCGCGCCGCCGCCTGGTACGAGGCGAACGGACACTCCGACGAGGCCGTCGGCCATGCGGTCGCCACCGGCGACGTCGACCTCGCGAGCCGCCTGATCGCCGCCGAGTCGGGCAAGGCCTGGAGCCGCGGGGAGGTGCCCACGGTGCTGCGCTGGCTCGAGGCCCTGCCGACGCCGGTCAAGGACCACCGTCCCCGCCTGCTGCTGCAGCAGGCGCTGGCCATGGCCCTGACCGGACGCCCCGGGCCGGCCGACGAGCTCGCGACGGCCGTGGCCGCACGCGACCACGGCGGCGCGGACGAGAACAGGTTCGTCGACGGGTTCTCCAGCGCCGTCCGGTCCTGGTGCGCCCGGCTGCGGGGAGACGCGCCCGGCGCGGTCCGGCTCGCGCGGGTCGCGCTCGAGCTGCTCCCCGAGGAGGCCGGCAGCATCCGTGCGTTCGCCGCGGCCTGCCTGGGCGACGCCCTGTGGACCATGGGCGACCTGGCCGGATCGGCCCAGGCGCTGGTCGAGGCCGCCGCGACCGGCCGGTCGGCCGAGCACGTCTACGCGACGCTGTCGGCGCTGACCCTGCTGACGAGGGTCCAGCTCGAGCGTGGCCGGCTGCGCGACGCCCGCGACACGTTGCAGGAGGCCCAGAACTACCTGGCCGAGCACGACGTCGAGCACCTGCCCGCCGCCGCCTCGCTGCACGTCGGGACGGGCGTGCTGCTGTACGAGGGCGACGACCTGGCCGGCGCGGAGCACGAGCTGGACGAGGGCCTGCGCCGTGCGGAGCTCACCCGCAACGTCACGGACCTGACCTGGGCCTACATCGCCTCGTCCCGGCTCCGGCATGCCCAGGGCGACGAGCCGGCCGCGGTCGAGCTCGCCCGCACGGCCCAGTCCGTGGCGCGCCGCTACGGCGCCGATCTCGAGACCGCCCAGGCCACCGCGTGGCTGACGCGCCTGCACACGGTCACCGGCGCCCGGCGCCGACCGCGGGTACCGCTCGGCGACGCCCGGGCGGATGCGGCACCACCGATCCGGCTCGCCCTGCAGGTCGCGACCGCTCGGACGCACCACGCGGCGGGACGCCACCGCGAGGCGCTGCGCGTCCTGGACGACGCACACCGCATCGCCGCCGAGGGCGACCGGGAGCGGGACCTCATCGAGATCACGACGCTGCAGGCGCTGGCCTGCTGGGCGTCGTCCCGGCCCGACGACGCCCTGGCCACGCTGCGGGCCGCGCTGGCGATGGCCGAGCCGGAAGGCTACCTGCGCACCTTCGTCGACGAGGGACCGGCGATCGTCCCGCTGGTGGCCGCCCTGGCACGCACCGCCGGACGGGCCGACGACGACGGGGAGACAGCACCGACGGCCGGCTACCTGCAGCTGCTGACCGAGGCACTGGACCAGCAGCGCAGGGCCATGGCCGGCGGACGTCTCGCCAGCCCGCTGACCGCACGGGAGGCCCAGATCCTCCGCCTGGTCGCGGAAGGGCGGAGCAACCGGGGCATCGCCGCCGAGCTGGTCGTCACCGTGGGAACGGTCAAGACGCACCTCAACAGCCTGTACGGCAAGCTCGGCGCCCACAGCCGCACCCAGGCTCTGGCACGTGCCCGGGAGCTCGACCTCGACCTCCCGACGGCGGGACCGCATCGTCCCTAAGTCTGCCCTCAGATACATCCTTCGGTAGATCCCCCGCCGTCGAGAGCTCCGTAGCTTCGAGATCGCCGGCGTACGGCACCGTGACGGCCGCCCGGCGAGCCGACGCACGACGAGGGGATGCACCGTGAGCGACGAAGCAGTGCGCAGCGAAGCAGTGCGCAGCGAAGCAGTGAGCCGGAGGGGCCCGCACCCACCCGCGCGCCCGAGCATCGGATCGGTGGTGAGCTGGCGCTTCGCCGGGCACCTCGCCGAGATGGTGCTGGCCATGATCGTGGGCATGGTCGCGCTGGGGCTGCTGCTGGGGGCGGTGGGCGAGCCGCCCGGCTACCACGCGAGCCCGATGTACCAGTACGGGCTGATGTGCGCGGCCATGGCCGTGCCGATGGTCGCCTGGATGCGGGTGCGGGGCCATTCCTGGTCCGACGGTGCACAGATGACGGCAGCCATGACGGTGCCCGTGCTGGTGCTGGTCGCGCCGGCCGAGCTGGGGCTCACCGTGCCCGGCCTCACCGGGGGCTCGCTCATGGTCGTGACCCACATGGCCATGGTCGTGGCGATGGGCGTCTGGCTGGCGCTGCGCTGGAGCGGCCGGGGGCACCGGGGGCACCGGTGACCACGAACGTCATGTCACCGGCGGAGCACGGCCAGGTCGACGTCGGTGCTCTTCTCGAAGAGCACCGCAGAGAGCTCACCGGATACTGCTACCGCATCCTGGGCGGCGCGTTCGAGGCCGACGACGCCGTCCAGGAAACCCTGCTGCGCGCCTGGCGGTCCTACGACCGGTTCGAAGGCCGCTCCTCACTACGCTCCTGGCTCTACCGCATCGCGACCAACGTCTGCTTCGACCACCTCGGCTCCAGCAAACGCCGCGAACGACCCATGGGACTCGGCGCACCCCAACCCGCCCAAGCCGACAACCTCGGCACCGTCCTACCCGAAGAACGCTGGGTCGAACCCGTCGCCGACGACGCCGTCCTACCCCGCAACGGCGACCCCGCCGACATCGCCGTCGGCCACGAAACCATCCGCCTGGCCTTCATCGCCGCCCTCCAACACCTCCCACCACGCCAACGCGCCGTCCTGGTCCTCCGCGAAGTCCTCCGCTGGTCCGCCACCGAAACCGCCACCCTGCTCGACACCTCCGTGGCCTCCGTCAACAGCGCACTCCAACGCGCCCGCGCCACCCTCGGCACCAAAGCCCCCACCGCCGAAACCACCCACCTGGACCACAGCGACCACCTCGACCACACACTCCTGGCCCGCTACCTCGACGCCTTCGAACGCTACGACATGGACGCACTCGTCGAGATCCTCCATGAGGACGCCGTGCTCAACATGCCGCCGTACACGCTGTGGGTGCAGGGCCCGAACGAGATCGTGCGGTGGATGACCGGGCCGGGCAAGGACTGCCGCGGGTCGCGGTGCCTTCCGGTGCGGGCGAACGGGTCGATGGCGATCGGGCAGTACCGCGTCGACCCCGCCGGCGGGTGGAGCCCTTGGGGTCTCGTCGTGCTCGAGGACGACGGGGACGGCCACGTCACCGGGATCACGACGTTCCTCGACACCTCGACGTGGTTCCCCCGCTTCGGGCTGCCGGACCACCTCGACTGACCCCTCCCACCCACCCACCCGCGCCCGCACCTCCCGTGCCGAACATGCGGTTGTTCGAGGTTTCGGGCTCTGAAACCCGAACAACCCCATGCTCGGCGGCCTGAATTCGCATGGTCGATCATGGGGCGGTGAGGTCTTCCCCCGTACCGCACCGTGACTGGCGCCTCGTCGGTCTCGTCGCGGCGGGCGGCGCGGTGGGCTCGACGCTCCGGTACCTCGTGGCGCTCGCCCTGCCGGCCGCCGAGCATGGCTGGCCCTGGGCGACCTTCGCGGTCAACCTGGTCGGCGCGTTCCTGCTCGGGTGGCTGCTCGAAGGCCTTGCGGCCCGTGGCCCCGAGGGTCCGCGCCGGCAGCGGGTCCGGCTCGTCGCCGGCACGGGCGTGCTAGGAGGCTTCACCACCTACTCGTCGTTCGCGCTCGAGCTCGACCGGCTCCTCGTCAGCGGGAACGCCCTCCTCGCTCTCGGGTATGCCGTGGGCACGGTCGCGCTCGGCATGCTCGCCGCGCTGCTCGGCGTCCTGGTCGCGGTGTGGTTGCGGCCACATGCCGGGTCGTCGCTCCGGCGGTCGCGATGAGCGCGATGGTCGGTGTCGTGCTGGTCGCGGTCGGTGGCGGCGCCGGGGCCGCCGCCCGCTTCGTCGTCGCCGACTCGATCAGGGCCCGCCGAGCCTCCGGGCTCCCGTGGGGCACGTGGTGGGTCAACGTGCTGGGGTCGTTCGTCGTCGGCGTCGTGACCGGCGTCCTGCTGCTCGCGGCCGGGCCCGACGTCGCACCGTGGCGGCTCCTGCTCGCCACGGGGTTCTGCGGTGGGTTCACGACGTTCTCGACGGCGTCGGTCGAGGCCGTCGCGCTCCTGCGCGGTGGCCGGGTCACCGCAGGGCTGGGCTATTCGTTCGGCTCGCTCGTGGTCACGGTGACTGCCGTCGCCGCCGGGATCGTGCTCGTCGAGCAAGTGGTTGGTCGGAGCTGAGCATGGGGTTGGTCGGGGTTCCGGGCCTGGAACCCCGACTAAACCCATGTTCGGCTGCCGGCCTTGACGACCTCGAAGATCGCCGACCAGCTGTCGCCCCCATACCCCGCGGCGAGCGCGCGCTCGTAGTGCGAGAGCACGGCCCGCGGCAGCTCCGTGTCGACGCCGGCATCCTCGCTCGCGCCGAGGATGTGCGCGGCGGTCGCACCCATCATCGTGGCCGTGCTCAGGTGCCCGGGGTGGACACCCGTCTCGAACGACTCCCCCGGGCTGACGCCGCCGCTGATCATGTCCGGCGTCGCGACGAGCATCGACAGCGCCTCGGGGACGAACTGCGTCGGCGGGACGCCCGCCGACTGCGCGAGCGCCGCCGCGTGCGCGACGCCCGAGAGCGCCGTGAGGAACACGTCGAGCTGCGCCTGGTACAGCAGCTGGGCGAGCCCGGGATCCTCCCCGAGGTAGCGCGGACGCCCCACCACGGCGAGCGTCCGCTCGACGGTGCGGAACGCGGCTTGGGGGCCGCTGACGTACAGGTAGGCGTCGTCGGTCCCGACCATGGGCGCCGGGACCATGACGCCACCGGTCACGAGCGTCGCGCCGTGGTCGGCCGCCCACCGCGCGGCGGTGCGCGTGGTCTCCGGGGTGTCCGAGCTGAGGTTCACCAGGATCTTGCCGCGCAGCACCGCGGTGTCCGAGCCGATGACGTCGTACATCGCCGCGTAGTCCGTCAGGCTCAGCACGACGACGTCGCTCGCCGCCACGGCCGCCGCGGGCGTGGCGGCGTGGACGGCACCCGCCGCGACGAGCGGTTCGGCCCGCTGCGGCGTGCGGTTCCACACCGTGACGGGCTGCCCAGCGGCCAGCAGCGCGCGGACCATGGCCTGGCCCATCGGGCCGAGACCGATCATCGTGACGGTGAGCTTCGGCGTGCGGTCGGGCATCGTCCCCCCAGGGCGGCTTCGTTCGTGATCCGGACGGCGGGCGCCGTCGTCGGCACCACCCTCACGCGGTTGCGGGAGCCTGGGAAGAACGCACTTCGAAGTGCGGTTCTCACCTCCAGGTGAGCATGCAGCCCAGGGCCGGTGCGCCCACGAAGGAGCGGACGATGACGACCACGGCACCTCCCACGACCTCGGCCAGCACGGGCGCGGCGCGCGGCACGGTCCGCCGCGGCCCCTACGTGTGCGGTCTCGACGCCGCGATGGACGTCGTCAGCGGCAAGTGGAAGTCGCTGATCCTCTGGGAGCTCGAGGACCACGGCGTGCGCCGGTACGCCGAGCTCAAGCGCGGGCTCCCGGGCGTGAGCGACAAGGTGCTCGCCCAGCAGCTGCGCGAGATGGAGGCCGACGGGCTCCTGGTCCGCGAGGTCTTCCCCGAGGTCCCGCCGCGCGTCGAGTACTCCCTGACCGTGCACGGCAGCACGCTCAACACGGCGCTCGGGGCACTGGGCGAGTGGGGCCGCGAACGCATCGGCCGCATCGGCGCGGCCGTGGTGGCGTGACCCCGGTTCGGCGCGCCGACCTGCGAGGCTGTGACCATGAGCCTGATGCTGCTCGACTCCGCGAGCCTCTACTTCCGGGCGTACTTCGGCGTCCCCGACTCGCTCCGCTCACCTGACGGCCGCCCCGTCAACGCCGTGCGCGGGCTCCTCGACATGATCGCCTTCCTCGTCACCGAGCACCGGCCCGACCGGCTCGTGGCGTGCTGGGACGACGACTGGCGCCCCGCGTTCCGGGTCGAGGCGATCCCGTCCTACAAGGCGCACCGCGTCGCCCAGCCCACGCCTGGGCCCGTGCCCGACGTCGAAGAGGTCCCCGACACGCTCTCGCCCCAGGTCCCGGTCATCGCCGACGTGCTGGCCGCGCTGGGGATCGCGCGTGTCGGCGCACCTGGCTACGAGGCCGACGACGTCATCGGTACGCTCGTCACGCGCGAGACGGAGCGCGGAACCACCGGGCGCGTCGACATCGTCACGGGCGACCGGGACCTGTTCCAGCTCGTCGACGACGCCGCGGGCGTGCGCGTGCTGTACCCCGCCCGGGGCGTGCGCGACCCCGACGTCGTCGACCAGGCCAAGCTCGCGGAGAAGTACGGGGTGCCCACGGGTTCGGCGTACGCGGACATGGCGCTGCTGCGCGGCGACCCTTCGGACGGGCTGCCCGGCGTCCCGGGCATCGGCGAGAAGACGGCGGCGGCACTCATCGCGCGCTACGGCGACCTGGCCGGCATCCTCGCGGCGCGCGACGACGGCGACCGTGGCCTGACCCCGACCCAGCGACGTCGGCTCGTCGAGGCGTCGGCCTACCTCGACGTCGCGCCCGTGGTCGTCAGGGTCGCTCGCGACGCCCCGGTCGAGGAGGTCGACGACGCCCTGCCGCGCGCACCACGCGACCCGGAGGCGCTCGACGCGCTCGCCGAGCGCTGGGGTCTGCGGTCG
>Ga0233375_1000360_pt1 | contig 25942 bp, 24 predicted proteins | sample ElkDunMinimDraft_10_FD_191539 | JGI IMG/M metagenome (GOLD analysis project Ga0233375, IMG submission 191539) | Fecal eukaryotic communites from dung pellets of Tule Elk in California, USA - Elk Dung E16 | ecosystem: Host-associated > Mammals > Digestive system > Large intestine > Fecal | place... | reverse complement strand
CGACGCGCATCCAGGGCAAGCGGGCGTACGACCCTCCGTCCGACGACGACGGCATGCGTGTGCTGATCGACCGCCTGTGGCCACGCGGGGTCCGCAAGGAGGACCTCGCACTCGACGCCTGGGACAAGGACGTGGCGCCGAGCACCACGCTGCGCCATGCGCTGCACCACGAGGACCTCCCGTACGAGGACTTCGTCCGCCGGTACCGCGCCGAGCTGGCGTCACCGGCCGGCCACGCGGCGGTCGAGTCCCTCCGAGCCCGCGCTGACGGCCGGGTCCTCACCCTTGTGACGGCGACCAAGCCCGTCGAGCGCAGCGCCGTGCCGGTGCTGGCCGATCTGATCCCCGGGGGTGCTCAGGGTCATCCCTGAAATAGTCGCAGGATCGGCTTCGACGGACGACGCTGACGTTAGTCTGGGCGGACTATGCGCAAGATGACTACCGATCTGCTCACCTGGGTCGCCCACCGGACGGTCCTTCGGTCGCAGAAGGACGGTATCGACCTCTCCAAGCTCACCTTCGTCCCCAGCCGTTGGCTCATGCCGCTGCGGCGTGACGGACTCGATCCTGTCGCTCCGCTCGCGAAGACCCGTGCCGAGGCGCCCGTGAAGCGGCTCGCCAGCCTCTTCGGGATGAACATCTGGCTCGTCACCGGCCACGCCGAGACGCAGGCCGTGCTCGCGGACCGCACCTCCTACAGCAACGACATCCGGCCGCTCGTCGGTGAGGTGGGTGCCGCGGACGGGGACATCGGCGGCCTCGGGTTCACCGACCCGCCGGAGCACACGCGTCTGCGCAAGCTGCTCACGCCCGAGTTCACGATGCGCCGCCTCGCCCGTCTCGCCCCCACGATCGACGACATCATCGAGCGCCAGCTCGACGTGATGGAGGAGAAGGGCCCGGAGGTCGACCTCATGGCGGACTTCGCGTTCGCCGTCCCGTTCCTCGTCATCTGCGAGCTCCTCGGCCTGCCGGACGAGTCGCGCGAGGAGTTCTTCGCGCTCGGCTCCGCACGCTTCGACGTCTCCGGTGGCGGCGCCGCGAGCTTCGGCGCGATCTCGGAGTCGCGCACCTTCCTCATGAACGCCACCAAGGCGCAGCGTGACGCCCCGGGCGACGGCCTGATCGGCAAGATCATCGAGGAGGTCGGCGACGAGATCTCCGACTACGACCTGGGCGGGCTCGCCGACGGCGTCTTCACCGGCGGTCACGAGACCACGGCGAGCACGATCGCGCTCGGGGCGATGGTCCTGATGAACGACCCCGAGTCGCGGCGCCGTCTCGTCGCGGACGACAGCTTCGCCGACCCGGTCGTCGAAGAGATGCTCCGCTACCTCACGGTCGTCCAGGTCGCGTTCCCTCGGTTCGCCAAGGTCGATCACGACCTGTTCGGCCAGCCGATCGCCAAGGGCGACGTCGTGGTGTGCTCGCTCAGCGGCGCCAACCGCGACCACCGCACCGGGGGACCCGATCTCGAGCGGTTCAACCCGCACCGTGACTGGCCGACCTCGCACGTCGCGTTCGGACACGGGTTCCACCGCTGCGTCGGAGCCGAGCTCGCTCGGATGGAGCTGCGCTCGGCGTACCCGCGCCTCTTCCGCCGCTTTCCCGACCTCGCTCTCGCGTGCGACCCCTCCGACCTGGCCTTCCGCCAGCGCTCGATCGTGTACGGCGTCGAGGCGATGCCGGTCCGCCTGTACGGCTGACAGCCGCGCCACCGGCGCACTCCCACACCCAGCACAACGCCCCACGGCCCTGGTCGCAGCGTGGGGCGTTGGCGTCTGCGGGCCCGCTCACGCGAGCTGGCGGGCACCCCTGCGGAACATGAACGCGCTGATCAGCCAGAAGACACCGACCACGATCGCGTAGATCCCGATCAGGACGAGCACGGTCGCCGCACCGATGCCGGGGTTGGCGATGAGCAGGATGCCGAAGATCAGGGACGCGATGCCGGCAGCGAGGAGCCAACCCCAGCCGCTGCCCGGGACCTGGCGCAGCTGGAGGGCGCCGGAGATCTCCAGCACGCCGATCATCAGCGACCAGAAGGCGATCACCAGCACGAGCGCGAACACCGTGATCGCGGGCTCGCGGAAGGCGATGACGCCGGCGGCGATCCCGAGCACGCCCTCGAGGAGCAACCATCCCCACGCACGGCCACCGCCGGTGACGATGCTGACCAGCGCCATGACGCCGTCGGCGAGCGCCCAGATGCCGAAGACGATGACGATCGCCTTCGCGGTGGACTCCGGATAGAAGAGCGCGAGCACGCCGAAGGCGATCGCGACCACCCCTCGGACGACGATGATCCACCAGACCGACCTCGCGGCCGATGTGATGGTCCCGGCAAGATCCGTCATGGCTGCCCCCTCGTTCGCCTGTCTCGCACACTAGGGGCGCGCGTACGGGTGGCGCACGGGGACACGCGGTGGGCGTGTCCGGTTGTGGGGACCGCGTCAGGGAAGCGGTACGCGGATGAACGCGGGGCGGTAGAGGAACGGGTTCGCCTCCACCTTGCCGAGGTCGGTGTTGTTGCGGCTGTACGAGACGACCACCGACCCGCGCCTGGGCAGGATCGCGGGATGCGCGAGCGGCATGTAGCGGAGCTGACCGGTGACGGCGTTGGACGGGATCCGGGCGACCGTCGAGGCGCGCGTGAACGGACCGGTGGGAGAGGGGGCCTTCCAGATCACGAGGTCCTGGCCGAGGAACTCGTCCTGCTTGCTCACGGCGTACCAGGAGCCGTCCTGCGAGAAGACGCTCAGCGTCTGCGACACGCCGCCCTTGGCAGGGATGAGCTCCGCCGAGTCACCGGCATCTCGGCTCCACTGCTCACCGTCCCAGTAGCGCCACATCGACTGGTCCCGCAGCTGGTCGATGTGGACCCGCGCGACCCGCAGGGAGTATCCGAAGATTCCCTCGACCTCCGGGTTGGCGGTGCCGTACAGATAGACCCACTCACCCTCGACCGCCACGGCCGCGCCCCAGGTGGGGCGCTTGCGGCTCGGGTCGTCGCGTCCCAGGTCCTTGACCTCGACGAGCTGCGGCACACCGCCGGGTTCCACGTGGAACACCGCGATGGCGGGACCGAGGTTCTCGAACTCGGTGCTCATCGCGCTGCCGGTGCTGCGCACGCGCTGGACGCCCACGCCGACGACGTCGACGCCGGCGCGGTGGACGCGGCCGATCGACATCGGCCAGTAGCCGACCCCGTCGGAACGGTCGGGGATGAGGGCGCCGTTGTCCTTCGGGAGGACCGTCTGCGCACACCCGTCGCTGATGAGAAGCATCGAGTTGCGGACGAAGCGCGGGCCGTCGAAGTCGGCGGCGCGGAGCGTGTCGCCCATGACCCAGAGGCGACGGCCATCCTCCAGTGCCAGGTCGGCGCCGACGTCGGCACCCTGCAGGGCGGGTCCCCCGCGGGTCGTGTCGACGATGCTCTGGAGGTCGGCGATCGTGCGCAGGCGAGGAATGGTCACGCACGGCGAGGTGTGCGCGGGCGGATGCGTCGTGGCGCCCGGGGAGCCTGTGCCTGCTCGGTCGTCGTCGGCGCCCGCGAGCGGTCCGCGGACGAGGGCGACGATCCCCACCGCCAGCAACGCCAGCACCGCCACCGAGACGACGGGGACCCACCACCGTCGTGCGCGCCTGGGCGTGCTCTCCTCGTCGTCCATGTCGCCCCCGAGAGTAGTGCGACCCGGCGCCCACCCCTAGGGCACGGGTCGAGTCGTGACCTACGCCTCGCGGGCTGTGAGAACCTGTGGGCATGGCGACCGGCTCGACGGAGGGCACCGTGCGGCGAGGCCGCCCCGGGTACGACCAGGAGACGGTGCTGCGCCGTGCGGTCGACCTCTTCAACCGCCAGGGGTACGACGCGACGAGCATCGGCGACCTGGCCCGGGAGCTGGGCCTCACCAAGTCCGCGATCTACCACCACGTCCCCAGCAAGGAGCATCTTCTCGCGCTGGCGCTGGACGAGGCGCTCGACGGCCTGGACGCCGTGATCGCCGAAGCCGTGCACGACCGCCCCGGTGTCAGCGCGTACGACCGGCTCCGGACCGCGGTCCGCCAGAGCGTCGAGGTGCTGGTCGCGCACCTGCCGGCCGTGACCCTGCTGCTGCGCGTGCACGGCAACAGCGACGTCGAGCAGCAGGCGCTGGCCCGCAGACGCGCGATCGACGAGCGCTTGAGCCGGCTCGTCCAGGACGCGGTCGCCGAAGGCGCGGTGCGTGACGACATCGATCCCGACGTCATCAGCCGGCTGCTCTTCGGCATGGTCAACTCGCTGGTCGAGTGGTACCGCCCCGGCGGCCCGGTCGACGCGACCGTGCTCGCCGACGCGGTGGCGGCGCTGGCGTTCGACGGCCTGGCCGTCAGGGAGCGCTGACCCGTCCCACCTCGCGGCTGCGCCCTCGGAACTCCGCGATCACGGCCGCGTCGGACCGGCGCCGCACCGTCACGTCGTACAGACCCGACTTGCCAGCGCGTGCCCGCTCGACCGCGACCGCGACGAGGGTGTCCCCGCGACGGGCGGGTGCGAGGAAGGTGATGTCGAAGCCCGCCGCCACCGTCACCTCCCCGTACCCGTTGCACGCCAGCGCGAAGGTGCTGTCGGCGAGCGCGGCGACGAGGCCACCGTGGCAGATGCCGTGCCCGTTGACCATGTCGTCGCGCACCACCATCGACACCCGGGCGGTGCCAGGCGCAGCGTCCTCGCACTCCATGCCCAGCGCCTTGCTGGCCACGTCCGCCGCCCACATCGCCTCGGCGCCGCTCATGCGTCGAAGTCCACGGTGACGACGTCGCTGACCGGGTAGGACTGGCACGTCAGCACGAACCCGCGCGCGACCTCCTCGTCGGAGAGCGCATAGTTGCGCCGCAGGTCGACCTTGCCGGCACACACCCGCGCGCGGCAGGTCCCGCACACGCCGCCCTTGCAGGCGAACGGCAGGTCGGCGCGAGTGCGCTGCGCAGAGTCGAGGAGCGGGCGGTCGCGCAGCATCGGGGTCGTGGTGCTGCGGCCGTCGAGGACGACGGTGACGTCGCTCGTCACCCCCTCCAGCGCCGGATCGACGTGGCGCACCTCGGGCGGCGGCTCGTCGACGTAGAACAGCTCGACGTGGACCCGCTCCTCAGGAACGCCGAGCTCGGCAAGGACGGTACGAGCGTCGGCCAGCATCCCGAACGGGCCGCACAACCAGACGTGGTCGAGATCGGCGACGGGGACCAGCAGCGTGAGCAGGCGGCGGAGCCGGTCGCCGTCGAGCCGCCCGGAGAAGAGCTCGACGTCACGCGGCTCGCGCGACAGCACGTGCACGAGCTCGAAGCGGGGGCCGTACCGGTTCTTGAGGTCGGCCAGCTCCTCGGCGAACATCACGCTGGCGCTCGTCCGGTTGCCGTACAGCATCGTCACCTCGGCCTCCGGGTGGGCCAGCACGGTGCTCGCGATCGAGAGCATCGGAGTGATCCCCGAGCCCGCCGCGATACAGAGGTGGCGGCCGCCGAGGTCAGGGTCGGCACGGAAGCTGCCTGCTGGCGGCTGGACCTCGATCCGCGTCCCCGGCCGGACCTCCCGCGCCAGCCAGTGGGAGAACAACCCGTCCGGGATCGTGCGTACGCCGATGCGCAGAGGGGCGCCGACGGCGGCGCAGATCGAGTACGAGCGCCGGTGCTCCTCACCGTCGACGAGGCGTCGCAGGGTCACCGACTGCCCGGCGCGGAACGCGAACTCCTCCCGCAGGGTGTCCGGGACCTCGAAGGTCACCGCGACCGAGTCGTCGGTCAAGGGCTCGACCGCGGCGACGATGAGCGCACGGAAGGGCGCAGACCTTCGGGTACGGGGCTCCTGCGACGCGAGGGTCATCAGATCTCCTTGACGTGCTCGAACGGCTCCAGGCAGGCCGTGCACCGGTAGAGCGCGGTGCACGGTGTCGGCCCGAACTCCGACGTCAGCCTCACGGCTCCGGACCCGCACCGCGGGCACCGCAGGTCACGACGGGTCGGCGTCAGCGTGAGCGCGACCGGTCCTTGGTGGCGCGGAGCGGGGCCCGGGACCGACAGCCCGTGCTCGGCGAGCGCGCGCCGTCCACGGACGGTGATCCAGTCGGTGGACCACGCCGGGGAGAGCGTGACGTCCACCCGCACGTCGGCGAACCCCTCGTCGCGCAACGTACGGACGAGGTCGTCGCGCATCGCCGTCATGGCCGGGCATCCCGAGTAGGTCGGGGTGATCGTCACGACGACGGTGGAGCCGTCGAGGGCGACGTCGCGCAGCACGCCGAGGTCCGCCAGCGTGAGCATCGGCATCTCGGGGTCGGTCACCGTCGACGCCGCACGGTACGCCTCGGACACCGAGCGGGAACCCTCCCTCGTCGCCACCACGGCTACCACCGGCCCGTCGGGTGGGCACGGGCGACGCTCTGCATGTCGGCGAGCAGCGGGACGAGTGCGTCGGTGTGCCGACCGTCGCGGCCCTGCGGGCGCGCCGCGGGTCGGTGCTCCGGCTCCTCCATCCCGGCGGCATCCCGGACCTGGCGGAGGACGTCGTCGACGGAGGCGACGACGACTGCCGGGTCGACGCCGGCGCCGGCGCGCGCCAGCCTCTCCTCGACGGGGTGCGACGCCCCGAGCTCGGGCCACAGCGGCCAGAGCCGGTCCCATGCGGCGAGCACCCGCCGTCTCGACTCCTCGGTGCCGCCGGCGAGCGTGACGACCCACCGTCCCGCGTAGTCCCGGTGGTACGTCAGCTCCTTCACCGCCTTGGCCGCGACTGCCGCGAGGATCGGGTCGGTGCTCTCGCTCAGGCGCTCCGTGAGCGCCAGTCGCCACGTCGCGAACACCAGGATGCGGACGACGGCGTCGGCGAAGTCACCGTTCTCCACCTCCGCGAGGTGCACGTTGCGGAAGCCGGCGGCGTCGCGGAAGAACGCGAACGCGTCCTCCGGCGGAGCAGGTGAGCCCTCAGGGAGCGGCGGCACACCGTCCGGGTCCACCGCGGCCGCGCGGGTGTAGAGGAGCCGCGCCTGGCCGAGCAGGTCGAGCGCCACGTTGGAGAGCGCGACGTCCTCCTCCAGGTCCGGGGCGTTGCTGCACCACTCAGCGATCCGTTGCGACATCACGAGGGCGTCGTCGGCGAGCATCACGGCGTACGTCGCCAGGTCACGCGCATCGACACCGTCGGGGACCGCCACTTCCCGGCCGGTCGGACCGACGACACCGGCCAGCGGGTCGGCGAACGCGGTGCCGAAGGCCCAGTGCGTCGCGTCGCCCCCGTACAGGCCTTCGTACGGGTTGTCGTTCGCGTCGGTCGTGCCGGTCGAGGCCATGGCCACCTCTCACATGTGCGGGACGTTCTCGGGGATCTCGTAGAACGTCGGGTGCCGGTAGACCTTGTCACCGCTCGGGGCGAACAGCGGGTCCTTCTCGTCGGGGCTCGATGCCGTGATCGCGTCGGAGCGCACGACCCAGAGGCTCACACCCTCGTTGCGTCGCGTGTAGACGTCGCGCGCGTGCCGCAGCGCCATCGCGTCGTCGGGAGCGTGCAGCGAGCCGACGTGCACGTGGTTCAGACCACGCTTGCCGCGGACGAACACCTCGTACAGGGGCCACTCCGCCCGGATCTCGCTCATCGACCGTCCTCGCTCGTCCTCGCGGCGAAGGCCGTCGCCGCCTCGCGCACCCACGCACCGTCCTCGTGGGCGCGGCGGCGGTGCGCCATGCGCTGGGCGTTGCAGGGCCCGTCGCCGCTGATCACCGCCGTGAGCTCGTCCCAGTCGGGCTCGCCGAAGTCGTAGTGGCCGCGCTCGGCGTTCCAGGCGAGCTCGGGGTCCGGCAGCGTCACCCCCAGCGCCTCGGCCTGCGGCACGGTCATGTCGACGAACTTCTGCCGCAGCTCGTCGTTGGTGTCGCGCTTGATCCCCCACGCCATCGACTGGGCGGTGTTCGGCGACTGGGAGTCCGGCGGCCCGAACATCATCAGCGACGGCCACCAGAACCGGTCGACGGACTCCTGCACCATCGCGCGCTGCTCGTCGGTGCCGCGCTGCATCGTCATCAGCAGCTCGTAACCCTGCCGCTGGTGGAAGGACTCCTCCTTGCAGATGCGGATCATCGCGCGCCCGTACGGCCCGTACGAGGTGCGGCACAGCGGCACCTGGTTGCAGATCGCGGCGCCGTCGACGAGCCACCCGATCGTGCCGACGTCGGCGTACGAGAGCGTCGGGTAGTTGAAGATCGAGGAGTACTTCTGCCGCCCCGACAGCAGCAGCTCGGTCAGCTCCTGGCGCGAGACACCGAGGGTCTCGCACGCGGAGTAGAGGTAGAGCCCGTGCCCGGCCTCGTCCTGCACCTTCGCCAGCAGGATCGCCTTGCGGCGCAGCGACGGCGCCCGGGTGATCCAGGCGCCCTCGGGCTGCATCCCGATGATCTCCGAGTGCGCGTGCTGCGCGATCTGGCGGACCAGGGTCCTGCGGTAGCGCTCGGGCATCCAGTCACGGGGCTCGATGCGGTCGTGACGGCCGAGGATCGCCTCGAAGTCGGCGACGAGCTCGGCCTCGTCGGCTGTCGCGGTCATGGCACCCTCCGGGATTTACTGACCGATCGGTCTGTAAATCGTGACACACCGGGTGCCGGGGCACAAGCCCGTCAGCGGCGGCGCTTCTCGTCGTCATACATGGCGAGCCCCCTCCTGGTCGTCCGCCGCCCTTGTGGCGACGCGTTCCACTGTCGCCTGCGTGGGAGGGCGCGTCTGTCCGCGCGATGACACACCGGGAGTCGGATCCCCGACACTCGGTCACCGTCGAGCGAGTCCCAGGAGCGCGGGGACGTCCACGACCTCGACGGCGCCTCGACGCAGGGCGACGACGCCACGGTCCTCGAGCCGGCGCAGGACCTGGTTGACCGACGGTCGCGCACCTCCGACGAGGTCGGCCAGGTCCGACTGCGTGAGCGGGATCCGGACGGGCCCGGCCGCGTCGCCGGCCCCGTAGACGTCGCAGAGACCGACCAGGCGCCGGTGGAGCCGGCGGTCCAGGCCGACGTACAGCGCCTCGACGAGGCGGTCGCTCAGCTCCTCCACGCGGCGCGCGAGGAGGACGGTCAGCAGCCGCTCGACACCGGGGTGGTCCTCACGCAGCGTGAGGAAGGTCGAGGCGGAGAGCACGAGCGTCTCGGCCGGCTCGAGCGCCACGACGCTCGCCGAGCGCACCGGAGGCTTCTCGGAGGGCAGGAGTGCGAGCTCACCGAAGTACGTCCCCGGGCCGAGGACGTTGAGGATCGCGCTGTCCCCGTCTGGCGTCGACGCCCGCACGGCGAGCCTCCCGGCGGCGACCAGGTGCAGGCTGTCGGCGGGATCGCCCTCGTGGACGAGGTGCTCGCCCCTGACGAAGCGGCGGCGGCGCGCGCCCGCCAAGAGACGCTCACGCTCGGGGCCCGGGACCGAGGCCAGCACCTCCCACTGCACGCGGCCAGTCAACCACCGCCCACGACACTCCGTGCCGGTGTTGCTGCAACAGGTGAGCGTCGTGTCAGGACGCTGACAGACGGACGCCGTCGGCGTCCCTAGCGTCACAGGCATGGACACCACGACCGCCGCCGTCACGGCGCACCACCCCTACCGAAGCGCGCTGCGCAACCGCGACTTCCGCCGCCTGTTCACGGCCATGGCGGTCTGGGAGACCGGCGCCTGGTCGTACACGGTGGTCATCACCGCCTATGTGTTCACCCAGAACGGCTCGGCCACCGCGGTCGCCTGGCTCGTGACGAGCCGCTGGATCACCGGCTTCCTGCTCGCCCCGTACGCCGGTGTGCTCGCCGACCGGTACGACCGCAGGAAGCTGATGATCTGGTGCGCGGGGCTCTCCGCACTGGCGATGGTCGCGATGGCGGGCGTCGTGGCTGCCGGGCTGCCGTTGTGGATCCTCGTGGCGCTCTCGATCGTCAACGCGCTGCTGGAGTCCCCGAACCGGCCGGCCTCGGGTGCGATGGTCCCGGAGATGGTCGAGGAACGTGACCTTCCCACCGCGAACGCCCTGCTCAATCTCCTCGAGAACGTGGTCATCGCCGTCGGTCCCGCGATCGGCGGGCTCCTCGTGGTGGTGGCCGACCCCGTGGTCGGCGTCATGCTCAACGCCACGACGTACGCGATCGCAGTGCTGATCCTCCTGCGCGTCTCGCTGTCGTCGCGAGGCGACGCCGAGCGCGGAGAGAGCTCGCTGCGACAGATGGTCGACGGCGTCGGGACGCTGCTCCAGACCCGCGTCGCGCTCGGAGCGTCGCTCGCGACCCTGCTGTGCTCAGGCATCTACGGCGCCTCGGTCGTCCTCCTCCTGCCGCTCACGGTGGAGATCGGCGCCGGGGAGGGCGGGTACGGATACCTGCTCACGGCGTCGGCGATCGGCAGCATCCTCGGTGCACCGGTCGCCGGACGGCTGTCGCGGGTCCGTCGTCTCGACCTCGTCATCGTCGTCATGCTGGTCGTCGAGGCCGTCCCGTTCGCGCTGATGATCCTGACCGACCAGCTCCTCGTGGTCGCGGTGCTGATGGCGGTCTCGGGCGCCGCGATGACGGTCGTCGACGTCATCGCGCTGACGCTGGTCCAGCGCGAGATCCCCGACGGTCTCCTGGGCCGTGCGCTCGCGACCTTCGACGCCTTCGCCCTGGCCGGCATCGCGGGAGCGGGCATCACCGGCGCCCTCGTGCTCGACCGGTTCGGGATGGAGGCGGCGCTGTGGTCGATCGCGATCGGGTTCTCCGTGCTCGCCGTGCTGATGTGCGTGCCGACGCTGCGCGGGGCACGGTTGCTCTCCGAGGACGAGGAAGAGCGTCTGGACCTCCTCGAGCGTGTCGACCTCTTCCGGGGTGTCGGGCAGGCGGCGCTGGAGCACCTCGCGTCGCGGGCCACCCCCGTCACGATCCGTCCCGGCACGGTCCTCATGGCCGAGGGTGACCCGTCCGACGACCTGTGGCTGCTCGAGTCGGGCGCCCTCGACGTCTCCGCAGGCGGCCGCACGCTCCCCACCGTCGAGGCACCCGGGTACGTCGGCGAGATCGGGCTGCTCCACGGGCTCCCTCGTACGGCGACGGTGATCGCGGCGGCCGACGGGGTCGTGCTGCGCGTCCCCGGAGACGACTTCCTGGCCGCACTCGGTGCCGGCGAGCCGTCGGAGTCGATGGTCCGGCTTGCCGACGAGCGCATCCGGCGGACGCGGTGACCGTGCGAGGTGATCGCGACTTTCCCCGCCGGCAGGCGGGCAACGGGCTACCCTCCCGAGCATGGAGCGTCGCGGTGCCGTGTCTGTCGGCTGCCCCTCGTGCGGCGCCGGCTCACCGGCGGGTGCCCGGTTCTGCATGGAGTGCGGCGGGTCGATGACCCCGCGGTGCCGGGCGTGCGAGGCCGATCTGCCCAGCGGCGCGAAGTTCTGCCCCCAGTGCGGCGGCGGGACCGGCTCCGGGCCCGCCGTGACGCCGCGCTCCGAACGGCGCAGGTACGTCGCGGGTGCCGACCGTGTCGCCGAGCGCCGGGTCACCAGCGTCCTCTTCGGCGACCTCGTCGGGTTCACCGCACTCTCGGAGGGCCGCGACCCTGAGGAGGTCCGCGAGCTGCTGTCGACGTACTTCGACCAGTGCCGCAACGTCGTCGGGCGGTACGGCGGGACCATCGAGAAGTTCATCGGCGACGCGGTCATGGCTGTGTGGGGCGTCCCGACCACCACGGACGAGGACGCCGAGCGGGCCGTCCGCGCAGGGCTCGACCTGATCGCCGTAGTCCGTTCGTTCGGCTCCGAGCACGGAGCCCCCGAGCTCGCCATGCGGGTCGGCGTGGTGACGGGTGAGGTCGCGGTGACACTGGGCGCGACCGGGGAGGGCATGGTCGCCGGCGACGCCGTGAACACCGCCTCGCGGGTCCAGGCGCTCGCGCCCGCAAACCGTCTCTGGGTCGACGAGCAGACACGAGTGATGTCGTCGGACGCGGTGCGCTACCGCGACGCCGGCGAGCACACGGTCAAGGGCAAGGCCCTTCCACTGGCTCTGCACGAGGCCGTGTCGATCGCCTCCGAGACCACGACCGGTGTCGCCGTCCCGCTTATCGGCTACCACCGCGAGATCGCGCTGTTGAAGAACGAGTTCCACGCGGCGCGCGCGTCCGCGTCGGGGCGGATGCTTCTGCTGGTCGGCGAGCCGGGCGTGGGCAAGACCCGGCTCGGCAACGAGTTCGAGGACTTCACCGACGGCCTGCCCGAGACGGTCCGGTGGCATCGCGGCCGGTGCCTCGCGTACGGGGACGGCGTCGCGTACTCCGCACTGGTCGGTGCGGTCCGCGGGCGGATCGGCGCCGACGACGGTGACGATCCCGCGGCGCTGCGCGAGAAGCTGGGCGCCGGGGTCGAACGCTGGACCCCCGACCCCGACGAGGCAGCGTGGATCACCCCTCGCCTCGAGGCCCTCCTCGGACTGGGCACGGGGTCGTTCGAACGCGACGACCTGTTCGCCGCGTGGCTGACGTGGTTCGAGCGGATCGGTGCCGACGGCTCACCCGTCGTGTGGGTCGTCGACGACCTCCATGCGGCCGACGACGCGTTCCTGGACCTGCTCGACCACCTGGTCCGGTCGGTCCGAGTGCCCCTCTTCGTCGTCGGGCTCGCTCGCCCGGAGCTCTTCGAGCGGCATCCGACCCTCGTCACCGGGCGCCGCACGACGACCGTGCAGCTCGCCGGGCTCCCACGCCGCGAGATGGACGAGCTCTTCGACGCGCTGATCGGCGGCCTGGACCCCGAGACCCGCTCACGGCTCGTCGATCAGGCGGCGGGGATGCCGTTGTACGCCATCGAGACCGTGCGTGCCCTCATCGACCGCGGACTCACCGAGGAGCGCGGCGGGGCGCTCACCCTCCTGCCGGACGCGGACCCGGCCCAGATCCTCGATCCGGCCACGACGGCGGGCCTTCAGGTGCTCATCGCCAGCCGGCTCGACATGCTCGGCCCCGAGCGACGTGCGCTCCTGCAGGACGCGGCGGTCCTCGGGCAGACCTTCTCCGCCGACGTCCTCGCCGTCGCTTCCGGGCGCGACGTCGCCGAGATCGAGGCGATGCTCGACGAGATGGTCTCGCGCGACCTGCTGTCGCTGATCCGCGACAAGCTCTCGTCGGAGGACGGGAAGTACGCGTTCGTCCAGAGTCCGGTGCGTCAGGTCGCCTACCAGATGCTCTCGCGCCGCGATCGCCGTCAGCGCCACCTGGCGGCCGCCGACGCCCTCGAGCCGATGACCGAGGCGGCGGGCGAGCTGACGACGGTCGTCGCGCAGCACCTCCTCGACGCGCTCCGTCTGACCGATCCCGACGACGCCGCCTACGCGGAGCTTCTCCGGCGGGCGACCTCCTGGCAGGTCGGCTCTGCCGAGAGGATGCGCGCCCTCGGAGCCCTCGACGACGCGCTCGCCGCCTACGAGCGGATCATCGCCACGACCCAGGACCCCGCCGAGGTCGTCGCGCTCCAGCTGGTCGCCGCCGACATCGCCTACGACATCGGCCGGCACGAGACCGTGATCGCGCACGCGAACGCGGTCATCGAGTCGCCGACCGCAGGACCGACCGAGATGGCGAGTGCGCGCACGCGCGCCTCGTACTCGCTGCGCACCGTCGGCCGTAGCGATGCGGCGCTCGAGGTCCTCGCACCGTACGCGCGCGCCGACGACCTCGACGGTCTCGACGACGTCACCGCCTCGGGGGTGGCAGGGGCTCGCAGCGCTGCCCATCTCGAGCTCGGCGACTTCGAGGAGTGGCGACGGTGGGGCGACCTCGCCCTGCTTCGTGCCGAAGCCACCGGCGACCCGCGCACGATCTACCTCGCCCTCAACGGCATCGCGCTCGGCGACCTCGCACAGCGCGCGCCGACCCTGGAGGCAGCGATCCTCGACGCCTGTCTCCAGCTCGCCCGCCGCCACGGTCTGCGTCGAGAGCTGATCCAGGCGCTCGTCAACCGCTCGGACGAGCTGATCTGCGTCGACCCGACGCGGGCCCGCGAGTACGCGCTCGAAGCGCTCGAGCTGGGTCTCGCGTCCGGGATGCAGGCCCTGAGCGCCTTCGCGCAGACCAACCTCATGCTCGTCCACCATGCTGTCGGCGAGTGGGACGCGTTGATGGAGACGTCGCTCGGGAGACCGGCCTCCGACGGGCTGGACGACCAGGAGAAGCTTCACGACTTCGCCACCGTGGTCTGGCTCCGCAACCTCGTCTCGTTCGCGCGCGGCGGCCCCGAGACGGCGCCGACCAGCTGGGACGTCGTTGACCTCGACGGCGGCGGGCAACGCTCGTTCTTCGCCATCGCGCACCAGGCGCTCCTCACCATGATGCGGGGCGAGGACGCCCGCGGCGTCGACCTCTGCGTACGGGCGCTGGAGAACGGGGCGGTGGCCGGCCTCGTCGGCGAGGAGGTGCACCTCGTGTGGACGCTGGCGATCGACCGTGCGCTGGCCGGCGGCCAGGTCGCCCTGGCGCGGGACATCCTCGCCCGCGACGAGGAGTTGCGAGTGGTCAAGATCAACACCCGCCACGTCGCTGAGCGCCGTCGGCTCGCCGCGGCCGTGGCTGCCGCTGATCCTGAGTCGGACCCCGCTGTCGTCGAGTCCGAGCTCACCGCCGCGATCACGGTCCTCGACGCGTGGGGAGCGGTCCCGACCCGCGCCCGAGCCGAGGCCACGCTGGGGTGCTGGCTCCGGTCGCACGGCCGGGACGACGAGGCCCAGCCGTTGCTCGCGTCTGCGCGCCAGACCTTCACGGAGCTCGAGGCTACTGCGTGGCTCGCCGAGTTCGGGCTCGACCGCTGAGCATTTACTGACCGATCGTTCTGCAATAGCGTGGGTGCCGGAGAGCCGGAGGGCGACACCCAGGGGGACACGTGAGCACGCTGTTGGAGAGCTACACCGCAGGGCGCTGGTACGCCGCACCGGACGAGGGGGCACCGCTCCTCGACGCGAGCACCGGCGAGGAGGTCGCCCGCGTCTCCAGCGCCGGACTCGACGTCGCGGCGGCGGTCGCGTACGCCCGTGAGGTCGGGGGCCCCGCGGTGCGCGGGCTGACCTTCCACGAGCGGGCCGCGATGCTCAAGGCGCTGGCCAAGCACCTGGGCGCCGAGAAGGACCTGCTGTACGCCTTGTCGGCGCGCGCCGGGGCCCGACGCAGCGACGCGGCGATCGACGTCGACGGTGGCATCGGCACGCTGTTCTCCTACGCCGGCAAGGGCACCCGCGAGCTGCCGAACGACACGGTGGTGCTCGACGGGCCCGCCGAGCCGCTCGGCAAGGGCGGGACATTCCTCGGCCAGCACGTGTTCACCTCCCGACCGGGAGTCGCCGTCCAGATCAACGCCTTCAACTTCCCCGTCTGGGGGATGCTCGAGAAGCTCGCGCCCGCCTTCCTCGCCGGACTGCCGACGATCGTCAAGCCGGCCACCCCCACCGCGTACGTGGCGGAGGCGCTGGTGCGCCAGGTCATCGAGTCCGGTCTCCTGCCCGAGGGCAGCCTCCAGCTCGTCTGCGGCAGCGCGGGCTCGCTCCTGTACGAGCTGGGACCGCAGGACTCGGTCGCGTTCACCGGCTCCGCGCACACCGCGGGCGTGCTCCGCGACCACCCGTCGATCGCGACCGGCGGCGTCCGGCTCGGCGTCGAGGCGGACTCGCTCAACTGCACGATCCTCGGCCCGGACGTCGGGCCGGACGATCCCGAGCTCGGCCTGTTCGTGGACGGCGTCGTCGCGGAGATGACGGCCAAGACAGGACAGAAGTGCACGGCGATCCGGCGCGTCCTGGTCCCCTCCGACAAGGAAGACACCGTCCTCGCGGCGCTCGTCGAGCGGCTCGCCGAGATCACGGTCGGCGACCCCACGGACCGCGACGTCCGGATGGGGCCGCTCGTGAGCCTCGCCCAGCGCGACGAGGTCCGCAAGGCCGTCGAGGTCCTCCGCAGCTCCTGCGACCTCGTCTTCGGTGACCCCGACCGGCCGGACGTGGTCGGAGGCGATCCCGAGCGCGGTGCCTTCATGGGCCCCGTCCTCCTGCGCGCCCGGGCGGATGCCACCGAGCCCCACGACGTCGAGCCGTTCGGACCGGTCAGCACGGTCCTCGCGTACGACGGGCTGGACGAGGCCGTCGCGCTCGCCGCGCGGGGTCGCGGCAGCCTGGTCGGATCGGTCGTCACCCACGACCCGGACGTCGCCCGTACGCTCACGCTCGGGCTCGCCCCGTGGCACGGCCGGATCCTCGTCCTCGACCGCGACGACGCCCGTGAGTCGACCGGTCACGGGTCCCCGCTGCCGGTGCTCGTCCACGGCGGGCCCGGCCGCGCCGGCGGTGGTGAGGAGCTGGGCGGGATCCGGGGCGTGCTCCACCACATGCAGCGGACCGCGATCCAGGCCTCGCCGGACATGCTCACCGCGATCACCGGCAGGTGGGCGACCGGTGCCGCGCGACACGAGGACGGCACCCACCCGTTCCGCAAGAGCCTCGCGGAGCTGCGCGTCGGAGACACCGTCGCGTCGGCTCCCCGTACGGTCACGCGTGAGGACATCGACCGCTTCGCGGAGCTCACGGGTGACACGTTCTACGCGCACACCGACGAGGAGGCCGCCGCGGCGAACCCGCTCTTCGGCGGCATCGTGGCGCACGGATACCTCGTGGTCTCCTTGGCGGCGGGGCTGTTCGTCGACCCGGACCCGGGTCCCGTGCTCGCGAACTTCGGCGTGGACTCGCTGCGTTTCCTCACGCCGGTCAAGGCGGGTGACGACATCGCCGTCACGCTCACGGTCAAGCAGATCACCCCCCGCACGAGCGCGGACTACGGCGAGGTGAGGTGGGATGCCGTCGTGGCCAACGGCGACGGCGCGCCGGTCGCCACGTACGACGTGCTGACGCTGGTCGCGAAGTCCTGGGACGCGTAAGAGCGTTCCTCACCCCTCGAGGCGATCGACGAGGTCACTGACCGGCACCCACACGTACTGCTTGCCTCGTCGCGACCGTACGAGGAGGCCCGCGTTCTCGAGTGCCCGCAGGTCGTGGCGCGCAGTCTCTCCCGAGGTGTTGTGGCTGAGCGAGTGCGATCGCACCGAGTACTCCGCGCCCGGGTCCTTCACCGCACTCTCGAGTAGCGCGAGCTGCCGGTGGTTGTACACCCCCGGGCGTGCCCGCATCGACCGTTGCAGGTCGCGGACCTCTGACGCCTTGCGTGCAAGGTATTCGTGAAGGTCCTTGATCGCTCTCTCGAGCACGTCAAGCTGGTAGAGAAAGAAGTGGGTGAGATCGCCATGATCCTGCTCGGTCAGGAGGAACGACCGCGCGTACTGGGCCGGCGCCTGCTTGAGAATGCGCGAGATTGGCACGAACTCCGTGAGCCAGAAACCTTCGCGGAGCATCGTCCAGTAGAACAGCGCTCGTGCGGTACGGCCGTTGCCGCCCTCGAAGTAGTGGTCGTACCCCATCATGAAGTGGACAGTGATCGCACGGAGCACCGGCGGTACGTAGCCGGGGGCGCCGTCACCGTTGGCGAACGCACACACTCTCCGCAGGCGTTCCGGCAGTTCGTCGACCGGCGGCGGCCGATGGAGGAGCTGGTCGCCGTCACCCCAGACCGCGACGCGTTCAGTCTCGTCGCTCTGGAGAACGCCCGCGGCAGCCGGGTTGTCGAGTGTCCCTTCGGTCACGATGCGGTGCAGCTCACAGACCAGCTCAGGCGAGAGTTCTTCGTGCTGGAGCTCGATGATCTGCCGCATGGCACGGTAGTTGTTGAGGATCATCCGCTCGCCGCGGTCCGCCGGAGGTCGCCCGCTTCGGATCATCTCCTTGGCCACTCGTCTGCTGGTTGCTGCGCCCTCGAGCTGACTCGACGTGATCGCCTCCTCGATGAGACTGCTCACCAGATAGCGGTCGCGAGTGGACGCGTTCGTGACCTGCTCACTGACCGCGATGTGCCCGCTCGCCGCACGGTTGACGTTCTCGATCGACCGCAGCACAGCGTCGGGAAGCGTGAACGTGAAGGGACGGCCCTCGACATCGACGAGGCGATCGACCGGTCGCTCGACCATGGTCCTTGCCAGGCGAGTCGCCGCCCACCATTCCTCGTGCGTGAGGTCATCGGGCGGCTGCTTGTATCGCAGCTTGTCCCAAGCTAGATAGTCGCCTGACATCGCTCGCAACTGGAGGCTTGCCTGAAAGATGTTGAGCCTGCGGCCCTGTTGGCCTGCAGCCTCGAGCACGGCGTCGACATCAGGGGGCTGGGCCGGGACCTTCAACTCTCCTCCAAGTTTCTCCAAATCTTGGAGCAAACCTTACTCCCAACTCCAAGGTTTGGAGAAACTTGGAGAACGCTTGGAGGAGCCGAACGACCAGTACCGCAAGACCCTCGACTCCCGGCGTGTTCTGTGCCACAGTTCAGCCACTTATCGAAACGCCGTTCCGAATCTGTGAACGCACTTGCTCGAGGAGCAGCACCCATGCGTACCCCCGCTCGTACGACCACGACTGCGCTGGCACTCGCCGCAGCCGTCGCGGCGGCGTCCATGACCGGCGGACCAGCCTCCGCCGACGCACCCGACTTCACCCGTACGGTGATCGCCGAGGACGCCGCCGGTCCCGCGTTCACCGCAGTCGGCGACCTCGTCGGCGACTCGCGCCCCGAGCTGGTCTCGACCAGCTACGGCAAGCTCACGATGCAGGGATCGGCCGCCCTGCCCGAGCCCGGCAGCGTCACGGTCTACGAGAACGACGGGCGCAAGCGCGGGGGCGGCGTCGACCGCTGGACGACGCGTACGGTCGTCGAGCCTTCGGACGGCATCATCTTCCCCAGCGAGCCGACCCTCGCCGACGTCGACGGTGACGGCGACCTCGACATCATCCAGCCCGCGGGCTACTTCTGGGACTCCGGCATGGGGTTCAGCCGCGGCTCGATCACCTGGTGGGAGAACCGTGACAAGCCGCGAAGCGTCCGCGAGGTGCTCGCCCTCGCGAAGTGCCCGCTGAACTCCCGGACGCTCGCCGCCCTCAAGGCCTGCGTGGCCGAGAAGCGTGACTGGAAGCGTCACGACATCGTGACCGACAGCCCGTTCTCGTACCACGACCTGCAGTTCGTCGACTTCGACGGCGACGGCCGCAAGGACATCGTCACGGTCGGCGAGCAGGGCTTCAACCCGTCCGACACCACCGACGACGTGGTGGAGCTGCAGTTCTTCAAGGGCAACGGCAAGGGTGCGTTCGAGCCCGCCGTCGCGCTCGCCGACCGCGGCGGCAGCAGCCCGGTCGTCACCGACGTGGACGGCGACGGCGATCTCGACATCGCGTCGGCGCAGTACTTCGGCGTGAGCCCTGTCGTCGCCGGCCCTCCGACGGGCGAGGCGTCGTTCGTCTGGTTCGAGCGCGTCGGGAGCGCGAAGGACGGGGTCACCGCCTCGGACTTCGTCATGCACGAGATCAGCCGCGGCCAGGGCCCGTCGTTCAGCATCCACCGGGCCGCGAACCTCTTCGGCGACGGTGTCGACCGCTGGGTCGGCGTCAACCACACGAACACCACGACCGGCAACCCCGGCCCGCCAGTGTTCCTGCGTGCCAAGCCCGACGTCTTCCTCCTGACCCCCGGCGCGGATCCCCGCACCCCCTGGGCCGTGGCACCGCTCGCCTCGAGCGTCGACCCCGGCGCCGAGTTCACCGCGAGCCCGCGGCCGGGTCAGGCCGCCCCGGGCAAGACCGGGTTCGGCGACATCGACGGCGACGGCGACACCGACCTCGCCGTCTCCGGCGACGGCGCGTTCCGTCTCTTCTGGATCGAGCAGACCTCACCCGGCGTCTTCGCGCAGCACGTGCTGCCGGAGTCGGAGGGATGGGGCCAGGCTGGGGGCGCCAAGATCACCGACCTCGATCGCGACGGAAACAGCGACCTCGTGTTCTCGAGCTTCGAGAACAACAAGGTCGGCATCTGGAGCCACACCCCGTAGGTCTCCGGCTCCTCTCGGGCCGGGACGCCGATGAGTTCGGCGTCCCGGCTGGGTCGGTCCTGAAAACGTCCGACCAGGAGTGCCCATGGATCTGAAGAACCGCGTCACCAACGCCCTCTCCCCGTACGCCGACCGCGCCGAACCGCCCGGCCTCGCATGGTGCGTCGCCCGAGGGGACGAGGTCGCGTCAGGCGCCCTCGGCACCTACGGGCCCGCGGACGGGACACCGGTCGGCGTCGACACCGCGTTCCGCCTCTCGTCCGTGACCAAGCCTGTCGTCGCGGCAGCCGCGCTCTCGCTCCTCGACGACGGCACGCTGACCCTCGACGCCCCCGTCGAGAGGTGGCTGCCCGAGCTGGCCGACCGCCGGGTGCTGCGCGACCCGGCCGGACCGCTCGACGACACCGTGCCGGCGACACGTCCGATCACGGTCGCCGACGTCCTGGAGCTGCGGCTCGGCATCGGGCTCGACTTCACCGGGCCGTTCCCCGGACCGGTGCTCTCCGCACTCGCGGCCCTGGGGCTCCATGCAGGCCCACCCGCTCCCGGGGCGAACCCGGACCCTGACACCTGGATGCGGGCGCTCGGCTCGGTCCCGCTGTCCTACCAGCCGGGGGAGCGCTGGCTCTACCACACCGGCAGCGAGGTGCTCGGCGTCCTGATCGCCCGCGCAGCCGGGGCCCCGCTCCAGGAGGTGCTCACGGCACGGGTGCTCGCCCCGTTGTCGATGACGAGCACCGGCTTCGGCGTGAGCCCGGAGCAGGCCGGTCGCCTCGGCCCTCACTGGCTGCCCCCGCAGGGCGGACCGCTCGACGCGTACGACCCGGCGGACGGGCAGTGGTCCCGACCCCCGGCCTTCCCGAACGGTGGGGACGGTCTGGTGTCGACGGTCGCCGACCTGGCAGCGTTCGGGCGGATGCTCCGTGCCGGCGGTGTCACCGACGACGGGACCCGCGTCCTCTCTCCTGAGGTCCTTGCGGAGGCGACCCGCCCGCGCGTCGGGCAGATCGACGCCGACGGCCTCTCGGACTGGGGGCTCGGGTTCGGGGTGAATACAGGGGACCACCCGGACGGTCGGCGCGCAGGGTCGTACGGATGGGACGGCGGGATGGGCTCGACGCTGTGGGTCGACCCGGTCTCCGACGTCGTCGCCGTGCTGCTCACCAACCAGATGTGGTCGTCGCCGGAGCCCACGCCCGTCTTCGAGGCGTTCTGGCGCGCGGCCTGGGAGTGACGGTCAGTCCTCCCGTACGGCGATGACGATCTTGCCGAGCACCTCGCCGCGGACGAGCGCGCGCATCGCGTCGGGCATCGCGTCCAGCGGGAACGTCGTGTCGATCACCGGCCGGATCTCCCCTCGTGCCGCGAGGTCGGCGACCGTGGCGAGGTCGTCTGCCTTCGTGACCGAGACGAAGGTGGTGAGGCGCTGCCGCACGAAGGGTGAGAGCGCCAGCACGGTGAGCTGCCGCTGCAGCCCACCGAGCACGCGACCGCCGCCCTCACCGCCGGCGATCACGAGGGTGCCGCGCGGGGTCAGGAGGCGCCGCAGCTCGCGGACCGGGCGCAGACCTCCGAGGTCGACGACCACGTCGTACCGACCGGCGTGGTCCGCGAGATCGTCCCGCGTGTAGTCGACGACCGGGTCGGCGCCGAGGGCACGAACCCCGTCGACCTTCTCCGTCCGGCAGACGCCCGCCACCTCGGCACCGAGGACGCGCGCCAGCTGGACGGCGTAGGTGCCCACGCCGCCGGAGGCGCCGATCACGAGGACCCGGTCGCCCGGGCTCACCCGGCCCACGTCCCGCATGGCCTGGAGCGCGGTCACCGCCGAGACCGGCAGCGCGGCCGCCTCGACGTACGAGAGCTCGTCGGGCTTGCGCACCAGGTGCTTCACCTTCGCGCGCGCACGCTCGGCGTACGTGGCCGTGCCGACACCGAGGACGCGTTCGCCGACCGCGAGTGCCGTGACCCCGTCACCGACCGCGCTCACGACTCCGGACACCTCCATGCCGACGGGCCACTTCGGTCGGCGCAGGCCCATCGCTGCGCGTCCGACGAGCGGCAGTCCGGTCATCAGATGCCATGCCCCTCGGTCGAGCCCTGCCGCGTGGACGTCGAGGACGACCTCTCCCGGGCGGGCGACGGGCGGAGGGACGTCACGGAGCTCGAGACGGTCGGCGTTGCCGTACTCGTCCTGGACGATGGCTTTCACAGGGACCACAACCTTACGTTGTAAGGGGACGTCATGACGGTAGCCTTACGACGTAAGGTCGCGCAAGCCCCGTTGCAAGACGCTCTCGTGCAGGAGGAGCCATGTCCCGTCGTCCGCCCCTCACTCGGGAGGTGGTCTTCCGCACGGCGGTCACGCTCGCGGACGAGGCCGGCGCCGCCTCGCTGACGATGCGCGCCCTGGCCCGGGAGCTGGGCGTCGAGGCGATGTCGCTCTACCACCACGTCGCCAACAAGGACGCCCTGCTCGACGGGATGGTCGACCTGGTCTTCGCCGAGATCGCGCTCCCGGTCGCCGGCCAGGACTGGCGTACGGAGATCCGGCGACGCTGTGAGTCCGCGCGCGAGGTCCTCCTGCGCCATCCCTGGGCGATCGGGTTCGTCGAGTCGCGCACGGGACCCAGCCCGGCGACGCTGCGCCACCACGAGGCGGTGCTCGCATGCCTCCGACAGGCGGGATTCTCCGTCCGCCTCGCCGCGCATGCCTTCGCCCTGATCGACGCCCAGCTCTTCGGCCAGGTGGTGCAGGAGGTCAACCTGCCGTTCAGTGACTCGCAGGGCGCCGCGGAGGTGGCCGACGAGATGCTCATCGGTGCCGCTCCCGACCTCCCGTACCTCACCGAGCTGGCGGTGGAGCACGTGATGAAGCCCGGCTACGCGTTCGGCGACGAGTACGCGTACGGGCTCGACCTCATCCTCGACGCGCTCGAGCAGCGACGGCTCCGGGACGTGGGCGACCGCTGACTCGCGCGCGGTCGACGCCCGAATTGCGGCTGCGAGAGGACCCGCGCCCCGGCTACGGTCACCCCATGGCCTGCCGCATCTCGCACACGTCCTTCGACGCCCACAACGCCTACGCCCAGTCCGAGTGGTGGAAACAGGTGCTGACGGGCTACACCGATGTCCCCGGCGATCCGAACGAGCCCGGCCACGACGAGTGCATGATCGTCCCTCCGGCCGACGGCAGCGCCGGTGCCGCCGGGCCCCTGCTGTTCCTCGAGGTTCCTGAGGGTAAGGGCGTCAAGAACCGCCTCCATCTCGACCTGCGCCCGACCGACCGCTCACGCGACGAGGAGGTGGAGCGGGTCGTGGGCCTCGGCGCCACGGCGCTCGACGACCGGCGCACCCCGGACGGCAAGGGCTGGGTCGTGCTCGCCGATCCGGAGGGCAACGAGTTCTGCATCCTGCGCAGCGAGGCCGAGGTCGCGGGGCAGGCCCACTGAGTCAGGCCGGGGACCACGCCACGGTCGCCTGGAGCACCGCCTCGTCCAGCGCCTCGGTACGCAGGTGCGTGACCTGCTGGTAGGCCGGGTCCGCGACCATCTGCGTGAACGCCTCGCGCGAGGGATAGCGCACGAGGACCACAGCGTCCCACGCCTGGCCGTCGTCCGCGACGAGCGCCGTCGACCCGTCGCCGGCGAAGAGCACCTCTCCGCCGTACTGCGGGAGGAAGGTCTCCTCGAGGGCGGCGGCGTACCGCGCGTAGGTCTCCCGGCCACCGTCGGCGAACCGGAGCAGGTTGAGCATCACGACGGGACCGCCCGGGTCCTCGGTCAGGTAGCGCTTCAGATCGGCACCGCGGGGGTCAACAGCCATGCGCCGCAGCATGGCACGTCACCGGGGGGCGCGGAACCCTGCCGCCTCCGCGGCTGCGGCCGTCGCGAAGCACTCCTCGGGGATCGTCGCCGCGTACGAACGGCTGCCCGGCTCGTGGAAGATGCGGTCGCCACCGTCGTCGGGGATGTTGCCCTTGACCGGTGCCGCCGCGGGGCAGTCCTTGCCCGACGGCGCCTTGGATCCTGACGCCGCCGGCTTGGGGGCCTTCGGAGGCTCGCTCTTCGTCGCACCCTTGGCGAACCCTGCGGCATACGCCCAGGTGGACTCGGGCAGCGGCGCGAGATCGGCCGGGGTGCCGACGACCCGTGTGCAGCCGTCGAGGATGCCCTTGATCGCCGCCTTCATCGGAGCGGTCACCCGCATCGCGTACGCGTGGGCGACCCGCGTGAACCGGATGACGTACGTGCAGCGGTACGGGGTGCTCGGCGGCAACCAGGCATCAGGACCGGAGTCGGACTTGCTCGAGTTGGTCGGACCGTCGACCGCCAGCAGGTTGAGCGGGTCGTTCGCGAACGCGACGCGCTTGCCGACCGGCCACTGCTGGGCTCCGAGCTGCCAGCTCAGCGAGAGCGGGACGACGTGGTCGATCTGCACCGCCGACGCGTCCTCCTTGCGGAAGGTGAGCGTCTTGCCGGTGTACGGGTCGTCGAGGGTGCCCGCGACGACCACGCACTTGTTGCGCTTCTCAACGTCTCGCAGGTCGCGGACGAGCATGTTGTCGCGCGTGCCGCAGCCGGTGCGCGTGACGTCGGCCCACGCCTGGCCGTACTGGCCGACCCGGTCGTACCCCGTCTTGGGCGCGCGGCCCGCGACCTGGAGCCCGTCGAGCATGGTGCGCGCCTTGGCGACCTGACCGGCGACGTCGGCGGGCGGCGGGGTCTTCGCGGGAGCCGGAGACTTCGCCGGCGCGACGGACTCGACCACCGCCTCGGCGGTCTGCTCGCCGTCGACGGGCCCGCACGCCGACACGGCGAGGAGCGAGGCGGATGCGGCCAGGACGAAGCGTCGCGTGCGGGGGGTCACCCGACGGTTCTACACGCACCCCCCGACACGACCGCACCCCGGGCTGCGCAGCGCTACCGTCGAGTCCATGAGCACCGAGTGGAACGACCCGCGCGCCGTGTCGCTGATGCTGGACGACCTCGAGACCTGGGCCGTCGTCGGACTCTCCGGAGACCGCTCCCGCACCGCCTTCCGGATCGCCGAGGCGCTCCAGCGGCGCGGCAAGCGGATCGTGCCGATCCATCCCGACGCGCCGACCGTCCTGGGCGAGCAGGGGTACGCGTCCCTGCTCGACGTCCCGTTCCCCGTCGACGTCGTGGACGTCTTCCGTCGTTCGGAGGCGGCCGGGCAGTTCGCCGACGAGGCCGTCGCGATCGGCGCGAAGGGTGTGTGGTTCCAGCTCGGCGTGATCGACGAGGAGGCGTTCGCCCGGACCCGTGCTGCCGGCGTCCCCATGGTCATGGACACCTGCCCGATGATCGAGTGGGGGAATCGCGGCTCATGACCTCGAAGGCCACCGGCCCGCTGGTGCTCACGCCCGGTCCCGGGATCCCCGGCGGTCTCGTGGTGCCCGAGCGTGAGCTCGACGAGCGCTTCTCGCGCTCGCCCGGCCCGGGCGGTCAGTCGGTCAACACGACCGACAGCCGGGTCGAGATCGTCTTCGACCTCGCCGCGTCCGAGGTCCTCACCCCGCAGCAGCGCGACAGGGCGGTCGCTACTCTCGGCACGTCGCGCCTCAGCGTGACGGCGTCGGAGCACCGGTCGCAGATGCGCAACCGTGTCGCCGCCCGCGAACGGCTCGCGGAGCGGCTCCGCGCCGCACTCGCACCGCCACCCCGGTCGCGCGTCGCGACGAGGCCCACGCGCGGGTCGAAGCGTCGGCGGGCCGAGGCGAAGCGTCGCCGCTCCGAGACGAAGGCGACGCGAGGGCGGGTCAGGGACACCGACTGACGCCGCCGGTGTGCCGACTCGTCGCCGCCGGTGTGCGCAGGGGCCTACGCTCGACCCATGACCGAGGACACCACCGAACCCGACCGCTGGTCCGACGACGCCAAGGACGCCTTCGTCCGCGCCGCCGACGCACTGAGCTCAGCGCTCCGCACCCATACCGTCGCGGTCGCGGCAGC
>Ga0233375_1000358_pt1 | contig 26010 bp, 15 predicted proteins | sample ElkDunMinimDraft_10_FD_191539 | JGI IMG/M metagenome (GOLD analysis project Ga0233375, IMG submission 191539) | Fecal eukaryotic communites from dung pellets of Tule Elk in California, USA - Elk Dung E16 | ecosystem: Host-associated > Mammals > Digestive system > Large intestine > Fecal | place... | reverse complement strand
AGGTCCCGGTACGACAGGCCCTGGCGCCACGACCCGAGGTGGACCTCGTAGACGCTCATCGGACCCGCGTGCGGGTCGCGCTGCGCCCGGGCGGTCATCCACGAGTCGTCGGACCACGAGTACGAGGTCTCGACGACGACGGAGGCGGTGGCGGGCGGCACCTCGGTGCCCTTCGCCATCGGGTCCGCCTTCTGGCGCCACGACCCGTCCGCCCCGAGGATCTCGAACTTGTACCGGGCGCCGGCGTCGACGCCCGGCGCGTACAGCTCCCAGATGCCGCTGTCACCGAGCGAGCGCATGGCGTGGGTGGCGCCCTGCCAGTGGTTGAAGTCGCCGACGACACGCACCGCACGCGCGTTCGGCGCCCAGACGGCGAACGACGTGCCGCGGACCGGGCCGAGCTCGCCGTCGTAGGTGCGGACGTTGGCGCCCAGGACCTGCCAGAGCTGCTCGTGGCGGCCCTCGCGCACCAGGTAGCGGTCGAGCTCCTGCACCGTCGGGAGGAACCGGTACGGGTCGTCGACCACGGCCGTCCAGTCCGCGTAGGTGACCTCGAGGCGGTAGTCGGGCACGGTCGTGCCGGGCAGCAGGGCGTACCAGACGCCGTCCAGCTCGTGCTGCGCCTCGACGCGGGCGTCCGCCGTGACGACCACGACGCGGTCCGCGAGGGGGCGCAGCGTGCGGACCGTGACGGTGCCGTCGCCGACGTGCGGACCCAGGACCGCGTGGGGGTCGTAGAAGGAGCCCGCTGCCACGGCGCGCAGGGTGTCGTGGTCGACGGGCACGGGGGACGTCGCAGCCGCAGTCATGTCCCTACCCAACCACCCCGGAGGCGTCGCCGCAGGTGGTGAGGGGTCGCGTCGTCACCCGAGCGTCGGACCGTCGCTCCCCGCACGCACGCGCCGTGCCGTGCTGCCGCGCGCGACGAGGCGCGGCAGGGGAGCGGTCGACGTGGTCGGCCGCCCCGACGCCAGGAGGTCCAGCACGGCGTCCCCGACCTGGACGCCCATGGCGTGCACGTCGAGGCTCATCGCGGACAGCGGCGGGTGCGACAACCGGCACAGCGGCGAGTCGTCCCAGGCGAGCAGGGAGACGTCGGACGGCACCCCGAGCCCCAGCTCGTTCGCGACGCCCAGCCCGGCGACCGCCATCACGTCGTTGTCGTACACGACGGCCGACGGCGGGTCGTTGCGGCCCAGGAGAGCACGGGTCGCCCGGGTGCCGGACTCCTGGCCGTAGTCGGCCTCGACGACCGCGCCCCGTGCCCCGCGCCGGGCGCACTCGTCGAGGAACGCCTCCGTGCGCGAGCGCGTGTGTGCCAGAGCCGCCGGCCCGGACACCCGCCCGACCGTCCGGTGCCCCAGGCCGACCAGGTAGGCGACCGCGTCGCGCATGGCCTGGGCGTTGTCGATCCACACGTGGGCGACCCCGGGCAGCGACCGTTCCGGGCCCCCGACGACCACGGTCGGGATCCCGAGCTCGCCGAGCACCGCCAGGCGTGGGTCGTCGACGACGAGGTCGACCAGCACCACCGCGTCGACCAGGTCGCCCTGGCCCCAGCGGCGGTAGGCGGCGATCTCCGCGTGGTGGTCGGGGACGACGTGGAGCAGCAGCGAGCGGTCGTCCGACGAGAGCGTCTCCTCGATGCCGCCGATCAGCTCCATGAAGAACGGCTCGAACCCCAGCATCCGCGCGGGACGCGCGAGCACCAACCCGATCGCGTCTGCGCCCACGGCGGTCAGCGTACCGGCCGGCCCTGTCCCGGGGCGGTCCGTGACACTCCGGGCGCGTGGTGCGGTCACGCCCCCGGTGCGCGGGTCGCCACCACGACGTCGTTCGCGCTGCGCAGCACCGGTGCGGCGACGAGCGCGGCGGGGTCCAGGGTGGCGGCCGTGCGGACGCGGAACGTCGCGCGGGCGCCGGCCGGCAACGTCACCAGCGCCTCGTCGACGCTCGCGGCGGGGTCCAGGCGGTCGACCAGCAGCGTGAGGTCACGCACGAGCGAGCGCGCCGTCACCTCGACCGCGTACCCGTCCTGCACGGGGTGCACGCGCGCGTCGAACGGTGCCGGGTCGAGGGCGAGGTCGACGTCCTCGACCCAGGTGTGCACGGCGCGACGGCGGTCGAGCGACACGACCAGGACCTCGGCCGACGGATCGTCCGGCGTCCGCAGGTCGGCCGCGACGGGGAAGGTGCCCACGGACCACGCGCCGACGGTCAGCGGCACCTCCGCGCGGGCCAGCACGTCGCCGCCGAGGGTCTGACGCTCCAGCACGGCCGTCGCCTTCCACAGGACCGGGGTGTCGTTGACGACGACGAGGGACTCGCGGCCGTCGCGCGGCTGCACGGTCACCAGGCGTTCGGCGAACGCCGCACGCAGCGCCCACCACAAGGGCTTGGGGCGTCCGTCACCGTCGACCGCCGCCCACGACGTCACGGGCCAGCAGTCGTTGAGCTGCCACACGACGGACCCGGCGGTGACGGGCCACCAGGAACGGTGGTGCTCGATCGCGAACCGCACCGCCCGTGCCTGGTTGAGCTGACCGGCCCACAGCCAGTCGTCCAGGTCGGACGGGACACCCAGGTGCGGTGCCATGCCACGGTCGAGCTTGCCGTTGCCGTCCTCGGCCTTCTGGTGCAGCAGGAAGGTGGGGTGCTCCTTGCCGGCCACCGAGCCGTCCTCGGCGCGGACGGCGCGCTGCAGCGTCGCCCACGTCGGCGGGCCCTGGAACCCGAACTCCGAGCAGAACCGGGGGACCTCGTCGCGGTACACCGTGTAGTCGACCCGGTTCCAGACGTCCCACTGGTGGTGGGAGCCGTGGTCCGGGTCGTTGGGGTGCACGTCGCGGATGTCGTAGCCGGGGGAGGTGGGGCTGTTCGCGACGTACGGTCGGGTCGGGTCGAGCTCGGCCACCACGGCCGGCAGCACGTCCGTCGCGTACGCGTACCCCCAGGTGCGTCCGTCGAGCTCGGGCTCCCAGCCCCAGTCGCGGAACCCCCACAGGTTCTCGTTGCCGCCGTTCCACAGCACCAGCGACGGGTGCGGCGTCAGGCGGGCGACGTGCTCACGGGCCTCGGCCTCGACCTCCTCGCGCAGCGGCGACTCCTCGGGGTACGCGGCGCACGCGAGCAGGAAGTCCTGCCAGACCAGCAGCCCGCGCTCGTCGCACAGCTCGTAGAAGTCCTCGGACTCGTAGATCCCGCCGCCCCAGACGCGCAGCAGGTTGAGGTGGGCACCCAGCGCCTGGTCGAGCCGTCCGGCGAGCCGGTCGCGCGTGATGCGCGTCAGCAGGTGGTCGTCGGGGATCCAGTTGGCGCCGCGGACGAACACCGCGCGCCCGTTGACCCGCAGGGTGAACCCCGCCCCGTGGTCGTCGGGGAGGGTGTCGAGCTCGACGGTGCGGAACCCGATGCGGCGGGACCACGCGCCGAGGAGCGGGCCGGTGCCCCGGGGGCCCGCGGGGGCCGCGGGGTCGCCGGCCCTCAGCTCGACGCGCAGGTCGTGCAGCGGCTGGGCGCCGTGGCCGACGGGCCACCACAGCGGGGCGTGCGGCACCTCGAGGCGCACGGTGCCGGTGGTGGCGCCGGTACGGACCTCGGCGACGCCCTCGGCGCCGGCCACGTGCGCCGTCACGACCAGCGGCACCTCGCCGCCCGCGAGCCCCGACCGCTCGACGTCGACCACGACCTCGACGACGCCCGTGCCGTCGGGCTCCACGGTGACCAGCGGGCGTACGCCGGCCAGCCGCGCGACGCGCCACCGCTGGACGCGCACGGGGCGCCACAGGCCGGCCGTCTGCAGGTCGGGTCCCCAGTCCCAGCCGAAGGAGCAGGCCATCTTGCGGACCATGTTGAACGGCTGCGCGTACGCCATGGGCCGGGGTCCCAGCCGCGCGGCCTCCGCCTCGGCGTACGTGAGCGCGGCCGTCAGGTCCACCCGCAGCACCTGCGGCCCCGGGCGCAGGTGGTCGCGCAGGTCGACCCGGTAGGTGCGGTGCTGGTTGGCCGTGCGCGCCAGGACGGCGTCGTCCAGGCGCACGGTGGCGACGGTGTCGACGCCCTCGAGGACCAGGTCGACCCGCTCGTCGGCGGCGGCCGGCGCGACGTCGAGCGGCCGGGCGTACGACCAGTCCACCCGCTTCATCCAGGCGACCTCGAGCTCGTTGCGGTCGACGTACGGGTCGGGGACGAGGCCGGCTGCGAGGAGGTCGGTGTGCGTCGTGCCGGGCACGCGGGCGGGGACCCCGGACCCGAGCCGGGCGGCGAGCGTGGCCGGCAGCCCGGAGGGCAGCGTGGCGGGGTCGGCCGTGAGGGTCCAGCCCTCGGCGAGGACGTCGTCGGTCATGTGCGGGCTCCCGGTCCGGCGCTCCGGTGGCCGCGCGTCGGCGCGCGGCAGGTCGACGTCGACCGGGGAGCCGGACCCATTGTTAGGCAACTGAAATAAGTAAGTCAACGACATAGGGTGGGCGCGATCACAACGGAGGTGAGCGGTGCCACAGCGTCCCGACGACGAGACGACCCCGACGACGAACCACCCGGGGGGCGGGCAGCCACCCGGACGACCCGACGAGCTGCTGCACCTGCGCGCCGCGGGCGTCAGCCTCGTGCTCGACCTCGCCGGCCTGCCGCGCGTGCTGCACTGGGGCGCCGATCTCGGCCCCCTCGACGCCGACGCGCTCGCGGACCTGCGGCTCGCCGGGCGCCCGGCACTCATGGGCTTCCCCGTGGACGGCGGCGTGGTGCCCGGCGTCCTGCCGCTGCAGGCGGACGGCTGGCTCGGCACCCCGGGCCTGACCGGCTCGCGCGCCGGCCGCGCCTGGTCACCGGACTTCCACGTCGGGATCCCGCAGCTGACCCGCTCGGGCGACGGCGGTGCCGTGCTCGTGGTGCCCGCCACCGACCCGGCCACCGCGCTGGAGCTCGAGCTCGTGCTCGAGCTCACACCGCAAGGTCTCGTCCGCCAGCGCGCCACGCTGACCAACACGGGGGACGACGTCTACGAGCTCGGCGGGCTGCTGCTCACCCTGCCGGTGCCGGTCCGCGCGACCACGCTGCTCGACTTCGGCGGGCACTGGGCGCGCGAGCGGTCACCGATCCGCACGGAGTTCACGCACGGCACCCGGCTGCGCGAGAACCGCCGCGGACGCACCGGGTTCGACACCCCGTACGTCCTCGTCGCCGGGACCGAGGACCTGGCGCACCGCCGCGGCGAGGCGTGGGGCTGGCACGTCGCCTGGTCCGGGAACCACCGCAGCCTCGCGGAACGCACGCACTACCACCCCGGTCTGCTGGGCGGCGGCGAGCTGCTGGCACCCGGCGAGGTCCGGCTGCAGCCCGGCCAGTCCTCCACGAGCCCGTGGGTCTACGGCGCGTACGGCGAGCAGGGCCTGGACTCCCTCGCCTCGCGGTTCCACACCTGGCTCCGCGCCCGCCCGCAGCACCCCCGCAGCCCGCGCCCGGTCACGCTCAACACGTGGGAGGCCGTCTACTTCCAGCACGACCTCGGTCGGCTCGTCGAGCTGGCGGACGCGGCGGCAGCCGTCGGGGCGGAGCGCTTCGTCCTGGACGACGGGTGGTTCGGCTCGCGCCGCGACGACCACCGGGGGCTCGGCGACTGGTACGTGTCCGACGAGGTGTGGCCCGACGGGCTGCACCCGCTCATCGAGCACGTGACCGGGCTGGGGATGCAGTTCGGGCTCTGGGTCGAGCCGGAGATGGTCAACCCCGACTCCGACCTCGCGCGCGCCCACCCCGACTGGATGCTGCGCCTGCCCGACCGTCTGCCCGGCGCCGCGCGGTGGCAGCAGGTGCTCGACCTCGCGCGCCCCGAGGTGTTCGACCACATCCTCGGGCGGCTCGACGCGCTGCTGAGCGAGCACGACATCGCGTACCTCAAGTGGGACCACAACCGCGACCTCGTCGACGCCGGCCACGGACCCGACGGCGTGCCCGGCGTGCACGGGCAGACGCTGGCCGTCTACCGGCTCCTCGACGCGCTGCGCGCGCGCCACCCGCGCGTCGAGATCGAGTCGTGCTCCTCCGGCGGTGCCCGGGTCGACCTGGAGATCCTCCAGCGCACCGACCGGGTCTGGGGGTCCGACTGCATCGACGCGCTCGAGCGCCGCGCCATCCAGCCGTGGACCAACCTGCTCATCCCGCTGGAGCTCATCGGTGCGCACATCGGCTCCGGGACGGCCCACAGCACGGGCCGCAGCGCGACGCTCGGCTTCCGGGCCGGCACCGCGCTGTTCGGCCACCTGGGCATCGAGTGGGACCTGCGGGAGGCCGACGACGCGCAGCGCGCGGAGCTGGCGGCCTGGGTCGCGCTGTACAAGGACGTGCGCGGCCTGCTGCACACCGGGGTCAGCGTGCACGCCGACCTGCCGGACCCGGCGTTCGAGGTGCACGGGGTGGTCGCCCAGGACGGTTCCGACGCCCTGTTCGCCGTCGCCGCGGTGGCGTCGTCCGCGCAGATGCCGGCGAACGCCGTGCCGCTGCCCGGCCTCGACCCCGACGCGACGTACCACGTGCGGCCCCAGGCGCCGGGCGACGCCATCACCCACGGCTGGAAGGCCCCGTGGTGGACGCCGCAGGGCGTCCGCGCGACGGGCCGGGTCCTCGAGCAGGTCGGGGTACGGGCCCCTCACCTCTCGCCGGAGCGCCTCGTCCTGGTGCGCGCCACCCGCGTGGACTGACCGGGCCGGGTGCACCGGCGCGCGGGGTCGCGCGCCGGTGCCCCGCCAGCGGCGTGGGCTCACCCGGACGCCGCGGCCCCGCCGTCGCTCGCACGCGCCGAGGGGTGGCTAGGCTCGGTCAGGTCGCAGTCCGGCGGCCGCACGGCGACGGGAGCAGGAGTGTGAACGCAGGCACGCCCGGCCCCCGCACCGGCAGTCGCAGCGCGATCCTCGACGTCATCCGCGCGGCCGGCACCATCAGCCGCGTCGAGCTGACGCGCGCCACCGGCCTGACGGCCGCGACGGTCTCGACCGTCGTCCGGCGCCTCCTCGACGAGGGTCTGGTGGTCGAGGCCGGCCGCGCCGAGTCCACCGGCGGCAAGCCCCGGATGCTGCTGCAGCTCGACCCCGACGCGGGCTACGCCGTCGGCGTCCACCTGGACCACGCCGGCATCACGTACGTGATCGCGAACCTCGGCGGCCAGGTCGTGGCGCGGTGGCGGCGCCCGGGTGCCGGGTCCGACGACCCGCGGGACGTGGTCGGGCGCATCGCGGCCGAGGTCGCGGCCACCACCGCGCGCGTCGGCGTGGACGGGGACCGGCTGCTCGGCGTCGGCGTCGTGTCGCCCGGTCCGCTGTCGACCACCACCGGCATGACGCTGGCGCCGCCCGTCATGCAGCACTGGGCCGACTTCCCGCTGGCCCACGCGATCGAGGACGCGGTCGGGCTGCCCGTCCTGCTCGACAACGACGCGACGGCCGCCGCGCTGGGGGAGTACTGGTCCGGCGGTGTGCCCACCGGGGCGGTGTGCGCCGCGCTGTACATGGGCACGGGCATCGGGGCGGGGATCATCGTCGACGGGACGGTGTACCGCGGCCGGTCGTCGAACACGGGCGAGATCGGGCACGTGTGCGTCGACGTCGACGGGCCGCCGTGCTGGTGCGGCTCGCGCGGGTGCATCGAGGTGCTCGCCGGGCCTGCCGCCGTGGTGGCGCGGGCCACCGAGGCCGGCATCGCGCTGCCGGGTCGCAGCGTGCCCGAGGACTTCGCGGCCCTGGCCCGGGCGGCGGCACGCGGCGAGGAGGAGCCCGCGCGGCTGCTGCGGGAGTCGGCCCGGTACCTGGCCGCTGCCGCGCAGGTGCTCGCCAACGTGCTCGACCTCGACCTGCTGGTCCTCACGGGGGCGTCGTTCGCCCAGGCCGGTTCGCTCTACCTGCCGGTCGTCCAGCAGCGCCTCGCCGACGGGTTCTTCGCCCGTGCCACGCACCCGGTGCGCGTCACGATCTCCTCGCAGGCGTCCGAGGCCGCCGCCCTGGGCGGTGCCGCGCTGGTGCTGCAGGCGGAGCTGGCTCCCCGGCAGGCGGGGCTGCGGATGGTCGTCGACACGATGACCGAGCTGCCCGCGGGCTCCGGCGTCGCCTGACGCCGTCGCCGTCAGCCGAGCAGGCGGTCCAGCCCGGCCTCGGGGATCGGCGCCCAGGTGGGGCGGTTGCGCGCCTCGTACACGGCCTCGTAGAGCGTCTTGTCGAGCTCGAGCGCGCGCAGCAGCAGCGTGCTGGTCGGGTCGTCCGTCACGCCGTAGCCCGCGAGCAGGGCCGCCCGGGCGTCCGCGGTCCACGCGGCCGCGGGTGCGCCGCTCAGGCCCCCGACCGCCGCGGCGTAGTCGAACGACCGCAGCAGGCCTGCGACGTCCCGCAGCGCGAGGTCCGGCAGGACGCGGGCGGCCAACGGCGCCAGCGGCTCACCCTCGAAGTCGATGACGAACCAGCGGCCCGCCGAGCGCAGCACCTGCCCCAGGTGCAGGTCGCCGTGCACACGCTGCCGCGCCGGCGTCGTGGGCAGGGCGGCCACCTCCGCGGCCACGGCCGCGACCGCCGGCTCCCGGTCGGCGAGCGACGGCACGGCATCGACGGCCCACGCGAACCGCTCGCGCAGGGACCGCGCCAGCGCCTCCCCGCCGGCGGGGTCGGGATCCGCCCCGAACGCCCGCACCAGCGCCGCGTGCATCCCCGCGACGGTCGCGCCCAGCTCCGTCGCCGGACCGCCGAACGCTCGCCCCTCGGACGCCCACGCGCACGCCAGCTCGAACCCGTCCTGCGCACCCGGCACGAACGCGCTCAGGACACCCAGGTAGCCGACCACGGGGTCGCCGTCCGGACCGGGCCACCGCGCCTGCGACCACGCCAGAGGGGCCGGGACACCGTCCCACCCCGCCTCCACCAGCCGCCGCGGCACGTCGATGTCCGGGTTCTCGCCCGCGGCGACCGCGCGCAGCACCTTGAGCATCCCCACCGGGGTGCCGTCCGGGGCGGGCAGCACGACCGAGGTGTTCGACTGCTCGCCGGTCACCACCCGCGCGCCCGCCACGTCGACCTCGGCCCCCGGCCCGTCCGCCCTCGCGAGCCAGGCCTGCAGGAACCGGGCGTCCCCCGTCGCGTCCAGCACCGTCCGGCCGCCGACCTCCCCGACGACCGAGGCGCGGTCGGTCCCGACGGGCGCCGCCCCGGGCAGCAGCACCAGCGGGACCTGCAGCAGCACGTCCCGGCCGGCCGCGTCGACCCGCACGAGCAGGACCCGCACGTCGTCGGCCAGATGCACCGCACCCACCGGAGACAGCCGCGCGGCGGACCCCTTCGCGGGGTACCAGCGGCGGTGCGGCAGCCACGCGTGCAGCAGCCCCACCAGCTCGTGGTCGACGTCGTCGGGGGCACGTGCGTCGAGGATCACGGCGCCGTCAGCTCCAGCCAGTAGAACTCGCGCGACCCGAGGGTGAACGTGAGGGTCCCGTCGTCGCGCACGTCGGGGAAGTGCGACCCGCCGAACACGTCGCGGGCGGACCAGCCGGTGTGCTCGGGGAGCGTCACCGTCGCCGCGCGGGCCGTCGCCGCCAGGTTGGCCACCACGAGGATCGTCTCGTCCTCCGTGCGGCGCAGGAACGTCAGCACCGCCTCGTTGTCGCAGGACACGACGTCGAACGTGCCGAGACCCAGCGCACGGTGCTGCCGGCGGACCGCCAGCATGCCGTGCACCCAGTGCAGCAGGGACGTCGGCTGCGCCAGCTGCGACTCCACGTTGACGTTGCCGTAGTGGTAGACGAGCGACTGCACCAGCGGCAGGTAGAGCTTGCCGGGGTCCGCGGTGGAGAACCCGGCGTTGCGGTCCGGCGTCCACTGCATCGGCGTGCGCACCGCGTCACGGTCCGCGAGCCAGATGTTGTCACCCATGCCGATCTCGTCGCCGTAGTACAGGCACGGGCTGCCCGGCAGCGACAGCAGCAGCGCGTGCGCCAGCTCGATCTCCTTGCGGGAGTTGTCGAGCAGCGGCGCGAGCCGGCGGCGGATGCCGATGTTGGCGCGCATCCGCGAGTCCGGTGCGTACCAGCCGTACATCGACGCGCGCTCCTCGGTGGAGACCATCTCGAGCGTCAGCTCGTCGTGGTTGCGCAGGAACGTGCTCCACTGCCCGCTCGCCGGGATCGGCGGGGTGTCCGCGAGGATGTCGACGATCTGGGTGGCCCGCTGGTCGCGCAGCGCGTAGTAGATGCGCGGCATGACGGGGAAGTGGAAGCACATGTGGCACTCCGGCTCCTCGTCGGTGCCGAAGTAGTGCACCACGTCCTCGGGCCACTGGTTCGCCTCGGCCAGCATGATGCGGCCCGGGAACTCCTCGTCGATCATCCGGCGGACCTTGCGCAGGAACTCGTGCGTCTCCGGCAGGTTCTCGCAGTTGGTGCCCTCGGCCTCGAAGAGGTACGGCACGGCGTCCAGGCGGAAGCCGTCCACCCCGAGGTGCAGCCAGAACCGCGCGACGTCCATCATCGCGTCGACCACGCGCGGGTTCTCGAAGTTCAGGTCCGGCTGGTGGCTGAAGAACCGGTGCCAGAAGTACTGGCGCCGCACGGGGTCGAACGTCCAGTTCGACGTCTCGGTGTCCACGAAGATGATGCGGGCGTCGTGGTAGCGGGTGTTGTCGTCGCTCCACACGTAGAAGTCCCCGTACGGGCCGTCCGGGTCGGAGCGGGAGGCCTGGAACCACGGGTGCTGGTCGCTGGTGTGGTTCATCACCAGGTCGACGACGATCCGCATGCCGCGCCGGTGGCACTCGATGACGAGCATGCGGAAGTCGTCGAGCGTCCCGTACTGCGGGGCCACCGCGGTGTAGTCCGACACGTCGTACCCGCCGTCGCGCATGGGCGAGGGGTAGAACGGCGGCAGCCACAGGCAGTCGACGCCCAGCCACTGCAGGTAGTCGAGACGCTGGATGAGGCCGGGCAGGTCACCGCTGCCGTTGCCCGAGGAGTCCGCGAACGTGCGCAGCATGACCTCGTAGAACACGGCGGTGCGGTACCACTCGGGGTCGGTGTCGCGCCCGCCGGACGGCAGCGGCGTCGGCACGTCGGGCTGCCGGCGACCGGGCAGCCCGGACAGGGCGATCGCCGCGGTCGTCGGGGGCGGCTCGCGGTGGACCGGGACCGCGTCGGGGGACGGCACGGAGCCCGGGGGCGGGGTGCCCACCGGCGGCTCCGTCGACCGCGTCGGGGTGCCGAGCACCGGGGTCCGGGGCGCGCGCGGATCGCCCGACGCGGAGGCGGCACCCTCCGGGGGCGGGAGCACGGGCCTCATCGTGCCTCGTGCGGGTGCTCGAGGTGGACCACGTGCGCGACGCTCACCATCGGGTCGAGCCGGACGTAGACCTGGTCGGACCAGGCGTACGTCTCGCCGGACAGCGCGTCGTGCGCGGCCACCGGCCGGTCCGCGGGGAGGCCGAAGGCGCTCAGGTCCAGGTACGCCACGCCCTCGCGGGCGTTGTGCGGGTCGATGTTCACGACCACGACCACGGTGTCCGGCCGGCCCGTGGGCGAGTGGGCGGCGTCGAGGTGGCGCGAGAAGCACACGAGCGCGTCGTCGGTCGTCGGGTGCACCCGCACGTTGCGCAGCTGCTGCAGCGCCGGGTGCGCGCGCCGGATCTCGTTGAGCCGCCCCAGGAGCAGGGCGATCCCGAGGTCGTCGGCACGGGCCCAGTCCCGCGGCCGGAACTCGTACTTCTCGTTGTCGATCTGCTCCTCCACCCCGGGCCGGGGCACGTTCTCGACCAGCTCGTAGCCGGAGTACACGCCCCAGGTGGGCGACCCCGTCGCCGCCAGCACGGCGCGCACGGCGAAGCCGGGGACCCCGCCGTGCTGCAGGTACGGCGGCAGGATGTCGTGCGTCGTCGGCCAGAAGCTCGGGCGCAGCCAGGCGGCCTCCTCGCCGCCGACCCGGGCGAGGTACTCCTCGAGCTCCGCCTTGGTGTTGCGCCAGGTGAAGTACGTGTACGACTGGTGGAAGCCGATCTTGGCCAGCGTCAGCATCATCGCCGGGCGGGTGAACGCCTCGGACAGGAAGATCACCTCGGGGTGCGAGGCCCGGACGTCCGCCAGCAGCCGCTGCCAGAACGACAGGGGCTTGGTGTGCGGGTTGTCGACGCGGAACGCCGTCACCCCGTGGTCGATCCACACCTGCACGACCCGGCGGACCTCGGCGTAGATCCCCTCGGGGTCGTTGTCGAAGTTCAGGGGGTAGATGTCCTGGTACTTCTTCGGCGGGTTCTCCGCGTAGGCGATCGTGCCGTCGGCCCGCGTGGTGAACCACTCCGGGTGCTCCGTGACCCACGGGTGGTCCGGCGAGGCCTGCAGCGCGAGGTCGAGCGCGACCTCCAGCCCCAGCGAGCGGGCCCGCGCGACGAAGGCGGTGAAGTCGTCGAACGTCCCGAGCGTCGGCTCGATGGCGTCGTGCCCGCCGTCCGGGGAGCCGATGGCGTAGGGCGAGCCCGGGTCGCCGGGCAGCGCGGCCAGGGCGTTGTTCCGGCCCTTGCGGTACGTGGTGCCGATGGGGTGGATCGGGGTCAGGTACACGACGTCGAAGCCCATCGCGGCGATGCGCGGCAGCTGGTTGGCGGCCGTGCGCAGCGTCCCGGACGTCCACCGCTGGGTGGTCTCGTCGTACGTCGCGCCGTGGGACCGCGGGAACATCTCGTACCACGAGCCGGTGAGCGCCAGGCGGCGGTGCACGACCAGGGGGTAGGCCCGCGACCGCGTGACCAGGTCGCGCAGCGGCGCGCGGTCGAGCACCTCACGGACCTCGGGCGCCAGCGCCGCGGCGAGCCGCGCGAGCGGGGGACGGGACGTGTCGCGCAGCCCGGCGACCGCGTCGAGGAGGACGCGGGCGTCGCGCGGGCGCATCGCGTCCTCGCCGGTGCGGCCGGCGGCGCGCAGCAGCACGAGCTCGCCCTCGGTGAGCATGAGCTCGACGTCGATGCCCGCCTCGACCTTGATCGCGGCGTCGTGCGCCCACGTGCCGTACGGGTCGGACCAGCCCTCGACGCGGAAGGACCACTCGCCCTCGACGTCCGGGACCAGGCGGGCCTCGTACCGGTCGAGGCCGGGCGCGATGTCGACCATGCGCGCCGAGGAGTGGACCGAGCCGTCGGGCCGCAGCAGCACCGCCGTCGCACCGAGCGCGTCGTGGCCCTCACGGATCACGGTCGCCCGCACGGGCACCGCCTCGCCCACCACCGCCTTCGCGGGGAAGCGTCCCTCCTCGGCGACGGGGTAGACGTCGAGCACCGGGATGCGACCCACGGGCACCACGGGCACGGGGGCGTCCGTGGCCGGGGTCACGGTGGGCTGCGGCGGCAGCACGGGGGCGACGGCACGTGCGGGGCCGGGGGATGTGGCCGGTGACGTGCGACGAGAACGGCGGGGAGTCGTCACGGTCCCGAACCTATCCGTCCTGCAGGGGTGGCGGCATCCGGTGGGCGGCGCGTCGCGTGCCCGCCGCGCCGCGGGACGCCGTCGGCGGTCCGGCAGCCGGACGCTCGTCCGGGTCGGACGTCCAGGACGGGCTGTGCGATCCGTCCGTTCTGCGTAGTCTGCGCGCGTGAGAGCCATCCGCCGGTTCACCGTCCGCACCCTCCTGCCTGCACCGTTGGCCGAGCTCGAGGAGCTCGCGCACGACCTGCGGTGGTCCTGGCACCCGCCGACGCGTGCCGTCCTCGCCGACGTCGACCCGGTGGCCTGGTCCCGCGTGGGCGGGGACCCCGCCGCCCTGCTCGACGCGCTCGACCCCGAGCGGGTCGCCGCCGCCGCCGCGGACCCCGCGCTGGTGGCGCGCGTCCGGGCCGCGGCGGCGGACCTGCGGGCGTACCGCACGGGACCGCGGTGGTACCAGCGCCAGGGCGGGGCCGCGCTGCCCGCCGCCGTCGCGTGGTTCCCGCCCGGCCCCGACGACGCCCCCCGGGCCGCCGCCGCCGCCCCCGGGCCCCACGGCCTGGAGGCCCTCGCGGACGACCACGTGCGCGCGGCGTCCGACCTGGGCGTCCCGCTGGTCGCCGTCGGGCTCGTCGACGACCAGCGGCGCCCGACGGCCCACGGCACCCGGGACCTCGGTCCCGGCGCGCCCCCGTCGCCCACGGAGGACGGCGGCGCCGCGCCGCTGCTGCGGGAGCCCGACGGGACCCCGGTCGTCGTGCAGGTGGCAACACCCGGGAGCGCGCTGCGCGCCCGCGTCCGCGTCGCCCGTGCCGGTCGCGTCCCGCTGCTGCTCCTCGACCCCGTGGAGCCGGGGACCCCGACGGCCGGGGGACGGGCCACGGCGGGACCCGCCGCCGAGCGGTCCGCCGCCGTGCGTCGGCTCGAGCGGGCCCTGCTGCGGGGGGTCGGCGGGCTGCAGGCGGTGCGTGCCCACGCGCGTCTCACCGGTGCGCCGCAGCCCGAGGTGGTGCACGCCGGCGGCGCGCACGCCGGGTTCGTCGGGCTGGAGCGGGTGCGTGAGCTCGTCGCCGCCGGCGCGACGTACGACGCCGCGCTCGAGCTGGTCCGGGCGACGTCCGTCCTCGCCGTGCAGGTGCCCGGCCCGGCGACGGTGCTCGACGGCGCGCTGGTGGCCGAGCACCTCGCGGCGCTCGACCCCGCCGGCGACCTGCCCACGACCGACGTCCTGGCGCTGGGCGCGCGGGCCGGGGGCGAGGCCGACGCGCCCGTCGACACCGCCGTCCTCGCGCTGCGCCTGGCCGACCGGGCGAGCGGCGACTCCCGCCGTCACGGCCGCACGTGCCGCGAGGCGTACGCCGACCTGTGGCCCGGCTTCGACCCCCAGGAGGTCCCGATCGGCTCGGTCACCGCCGGCGTGCACGCGCCCACGTGGGTCGCGCCCGAGGTCACGGACCTGGGCGCGCGCCGGATGAGCGCGCGCGACCTGGCCACCGGCGCGGGGTGGGACGTCGGCGGGCCCGTCGACGACGCCGACCTCTGGGAGCTGCGTCGTCGGCTGCGTGCGCGACTCGACGACCTGCTCCCGGGCGGGGCGGACGGGCCGCGCCCGTCGGCGCCGGGTACCGTCCCCGCCGAGCCGCTGACCGTGGGCGTGGTGCACCGGCCGTCGTCGGGCGGCGCACCCCTGGACCTGCTCCTCGACGACCCGGACCGCCTGGCCGCGCTGCTGCTCGACGCGGCCCGTCCCGTGCGCCTGGTCGTCGCCGCCGGGCCGGGCGGCGTCCCCGCCGCGCTCGGTGCGCTCGCGGACCGGCCGGACCTCGACGGCCGGCTCGTCGTCCTCACCGACGCCTCGTCCGACCTGCTGCGAGCGCTCCACGCCGGCTGCGACGTGTGGCTCGACACGCCCGTGGACCCGTCGGGTGCGAGCACCGCGTCGGGGATGCGCGCGGCGCTCAACGGCGTCCTCACCCTCGCCGTGCGCGACGGCTGGTGGGACGAGTGGTACGACGGCGAGGACGGCTGGGCGCTGCCGCGGCCCGCGCCCGAGGACGGCGACGAGGGCACGGCGCAGCGCGCCGCGGTCCTGCACGACGTCCTCGCGGAGCAGGTGGTGACCTGCTTCCACGAGCGGGACGGCGACGGGCTGCCGCGCCGCTGGCTGGCGGCGGTCCGCCGCACGCTCGTCACCCTCGCGCCCAAGGTGCAGGCGACGCGCATGGTCGCGGACCACGTCGCGCACCTCTACGCGCCGGCCGCCGCGGCGGGCGCCGCCCTGGCGGCCGACGACCTCGCCGGCGCCGTCGCGCTCGCGGGCTGGCGGTCGCGGGTGCGGTCCGCGTGGCCGGGGGTCGCCGTCGCCGACGTCGAGGTCACGGGCGCCGGCACGCCACCGCGGGTCGGTGACGTGCTGCACGTCCGGGCGTCGGTCACGCTCGGCGGCCTGCTGCCCGACGACGTCGCGGTCCAGGTGGTGCACGGCCCCGTGGGCCCGGACGACGAGATCACGGACCTGCACGTCGCGGCCCTCGTGCAGGCGGCCCCCGCCGCCGACGCGCCGGACGCCGTCGACGCGCCGGACGCCGACGCGGGCACCGGCGGCGTCGGCCGGACCGAGGGCGGCCGGTACGCGTACGTCGGGGAGGTCGGGCTGACGCGCGCCGGACCGTTCGGGTGGACCGTGCGGGTGGTGCCCCGGCACGACGCGCTCACCTCGGTGGCCGCGACGGGGCTGGTGGCGACCGCGGGCTGACGGGCGCGGGTCGGCGGGGCGGTCGTGCTCAGGCGGCCGCGAGGGCGCGCCCCGTGGTGCGGCCGGTGAACAGGCAGCCGCCGAGGAACGTCCCCTCCAGGGCACGGTGGCCGTGGACGCCACCGCCGCCGAAGCCCGCGGCCTCACCCACCGCCCACAGCCCCGGCAACACCTCCCCGTCGGGGCGCAGCACGCGGCCCTCGAGGTCCGTGGCGAGCCCGCCGAGGGTCTTGCGGGTCAGGACCGACAGCCGCACGGCGTACAGCGGGCCGTGCGCCGGGTCCAGCAGGCGGTGCGGCGGCGCGACCCGCACGGCCCGGTCGACGACGTACCGCCGGGCGGTCGCGGTCGCGACGACCTGCAGGTCCTTGCCCAGGCCCGTCGCCACCTGGGCGTCGCGCGCCGCGATGGTGCCGGCGAGCGCGTCCGGGTCGATGCGGTCGGTACCCGTCAGCGCGTTCATGCCCGCCGCGAGGCCCGCCGGGGTGGTCGCCGTGACGAACTCCGGCGACCGTCGCGCGAACGCCTCGACCGGGCCGACCGCCCCCGCGCGCACGCGCTGCAGCAGGAGCCGGACGTCACGCCCGGTGAGGTCCGGGTTCTGCTCGGACCCGGACAGTGCGAGCTCCTTGCCGAGGATCGTGCGGTCGAGCACGAACCACGAGTGGTCGTGCCCGTGCGACGTGAGGTGGGTCAGCGTCCCCAGGGAGTCGAACCCGGGGAACAGCGGGGGCGGCAGCCGTCGGCCGTCGGCGTCCAGCCACAGCGAGCTGGGTCCCGGCAGGATCCGGATGCCGTGCGCCGTCCACACCGGGGAGTGGTTGGCGACGCCCTCCGGGTAGTGCCACATGCGCCCGGCGTGGGCCACGTGCGCGCCGGCGGCGCGGGCCGCCGCGATCCCGGAGCCGTCCACGTGGTCGGGCACGCCGGAGAGCAGGCGCCCCGGAAGGGGGCCCGCCGTGGCGGGCCACGTGGCGCGCACCAGGTCGTGGGCGGCGCCGATGCCCCCGGTCGCCACGACGACCGCAGGGGCGGCGACCTCGAACGGCCGCAGCACGTCGCGCGACGACGGCGCGCCGCGGGCCACCCGGTCGGGCACCAGGACGTCCCCGCGGACCCCGGTCACGCGGCCGTCCGTCGTGGTCAGCGCGGTGACCCGGTGCCGGAACCGCACCTCGACGAGCCCGTCGCGGTGCCCGTCCAGCAGGGTCCGGACGAACGGCTCGAGGACCGCGGGACCGGTCCCCCAGGTGACGTGGAACCGCGGCACGGAGTTGCCGTGGCCGTCGGCCAGGTACCCGCCGCGCTCGGCCCACTGCACCAGCGGGAACCAGCGCACGCCCTGGCCGTGCAGCCACGACCGCATCCTCCCGGCGGCGAACTCGACGAACGCCTCCGCCCAGGCCCGCCCCCAGCGGTCGGACCCGTCGTCGGCGAACGCCGCGGAGCCGAGCCAGTCCGCGAGCGCCAGCTCGGGGCTGTCGCGCACGCCCAGACGCCGCTGCTCGGGGGAGTCGACCAGGAACAGCCCGCCGAACGACCACCACGCCTGCCCGCCGAGGGACGCCGGCGGCTCCGCGTCCAGCAGGAGCACGCGCCGCCCGGCACGCAGCAGCTCGGCGGTGGTGACCAGGCCTGCGAGCCCGGCACCGACGACCACGACGTCGTGGGGGTGCGTCATGCGGGCACGCTACCGCTGCCGGGGGTCGGCGTCAGGGGCGGACGTACACCCGCATGCTCAGCGGCTCGACCGTCGTCACGGTGCCCCCCGGTTGGTGCAGGCCGCCGGAGATCGCCGCGGTCGACACCTCGGACGGGTGCTCCCACACGGAGTCCCACGCGAGCCGCCACGGCCGGTCGTCACCCGCGACGAGCTGCACCTCCACGGCGTCGAGCGCCCCGTTCACGACGAGCAGCACCTGGTCGTCGTGGGGCTCCGGCGCGACCCGGGCCATCTGGAAGGTGCGGACGCCCGCGTCGTGCCACCGGGCGTGGTCGAACTCGACGCCGTCGGCGCCGTACCAGGCCAGGTCCGGCGGCCCGCCGGGGACCCACGGGCGCCCGGAGTAGAACGTCCGGGTGCGCAGGGCCGGGTGGTTGTGCCGCAGGGCCACGAGGTGCCGGGTCGTCGCGAGCAGCGACGTCCGCCACGGCGCCAGGTCCCAGTCGACCCAGGAGACCTCGTTGTCCTGGCAGTACGCGTTGTTGTTGCCCCGCTGGGTGCGGCCCATCTCGTCGCCGGCGGTGATCATGGGCGTGCCCGCGGACAGCACGAGCGTGGCGAACAGGTTGCGCAGCGACCGGCGGCGCAGCGGGGCGATGTCGGCCGCGGGGGAGTCGCGCTGCACGGGGCCCTCGACGCCGTGGTTCCACGACCGGTTGTCGTCCGAGCCGTCGCGGTTCTGCTCCCCGTTGGCGGAGTTGTGCTTGTGCTCGTAGGCGACGAGGTCCGCCAGGGTGAAGCCGTCGTGCGCCGTCACGTAGTTCACCGACGCGCGGGGGCCGCGGGCGAGGCCGGGCGACCCCCCGCCGAACAGGTCGACCGACCCCGACAGGCGCGTGGCGAGCTCGCGCACCCGGTGCCCGGGCAGCCCGTGCGCGGCGCGGCCGGGGTCGGCGAGCCAGAACGAGCGCACCGCGTTGCGGAACCGGTCGTTCCACTCCGCGAAGGGCGGCGGGAACTGCCCGGTCCGCCAGCCGCCGGGGCCGACGTCCCAGGGCTCCGCGACGAGCTTGAGCCCGGCGAGCCGCGGGTCCGTCGCGGCCGCCACGTACGTCGCGTGGTCGGCGCGGAAGCCGTCGGTGCTCCGGCCGAGCGTGACGGCGAGGTCGAACCGGAACCCGTCGACGCCGACGACGTCCGCCCAGTACCGCAGCGAGTCCAGGGTCTGGTGGACCACGCCCGTGCGGCGGAAGTCCAGGGAGTTGCCGGTCCCCGTCACGTCGGCCGGCGTGGCCGGCACCGCGCCGCCGTGCGCGTAGTAGTAGGCGTTGTCGAGGCCGCGCCAGGAGAGGTGCTGCCCGTCCGTGCCGCCCTCGCAGGTGTGGTTGTAGACGACGTCGAGCAGCACCTCGAGCCCGGCCTCGTGCAGCGCGTGGACCGTCGCGCGCAGCTCCGCGAGCACGGCCGCCGGGCCTGCGGCGCGGGCCGCCGCGGTGGCGTACGCCGCGTGCGGGGCGAAGAACCCGAGCGTCGAGTAGCCCCAGTAGTTGGTCAGGCCCTTGGCCACCAGGTGCGGCTCGGACGTGAACGCGTGGATCGGCAGCAGCTCGAGGGCGGTGACGCCCAGCCCGAGGAGGTGGTCGATGACGGCGGGGTGCGCGAGGCCCGCGTACGTGCCGCGCAGCTCCTCCGGCAGCGCGGGGTGCAGCCGGGTCAGGCCCTTGGTGTGCGCCTCGTAGACGACCGTGCGCGACCACGGCGTCCAGGGCCGGTTGGCCGCCGGGTCGGGCCCGGGCAGCGCGCGCGTGTCGACGACCACGCCGTGCGGCACGTGCCCGGCCGAGTCGCGGGGGTCGGGCGGACCGTACGGGTTGCCCGTCAGGTCGCTCGCCACGACGTGCCCGTACGTCTCCGGGCCGTGGCCCAGGTCGCCCACGAGGCCCCGGGCGTACGGGTCGACCAGCAGCTTGGCGGGGTTGTACCGCAGCCCGTAGGCGGGCTCCCACGGGCCGTGCGCGCGCAGGCCGTAGCGCTGCCCGGGCCGGACGCCCGGCACCGACGCCGCCCAGTGGCCCAGCCGCGGGCCCGACAGCGGCACGCGGCGCTCCGTCGGGGCGTCCAGCGGGCCGTCGAGCAGGCACAGCTCGACCGCGGTGGCGTGGGGAGCGAGGACGGCCACGTCGACGCCCGTGTCGGTGACGTGGACGCCGAGGCGGTACGGCCCGTGCGCTCGGCCGGTCGTCGTGGGGTCGGTCACCCCCACATCGTGCCAGCAGCGCGATCCGGTCCGTGTCGGGCGCGTTTCCAGCAGGCGACACGGACCGGGCCCCGGGGTCGGCGGGAGGTAACGTTCGGGGGGTGAGGATCGTCGTCTGCGTGAAGTTCGTCCCCGACATCCAGTCCGACCGGCAGCTCGGTCCCGACGGGCGCGTCGTGCGCGACGGCGGTGACGGCACCCTCAACGAGCTCGACGAGAACGCCGTCGAGGCCGCGCTCACGCTGGCCGAGGAGCACGACGGCGAGGTCGTCGTGGTCACCGTCGGCCCGGACGACGCCGTCGACGCGGTCCGCAAGGGCCTGCAGATGGGCGCCGACGAGGCGGTGCACGTGCTGGACGACGACGTGGCCGGCTCGGACGCGATCGGGACCGCGACGGTCCTGGCCGCCGCGGTGCGCCACCTGGCCGCGGACTCCCCGGTCGACCTGGTCGTCACCGGCATGGCGGGGCTCGACGGCCTGACGTCGCTGCTCCCGGCCGCGCTGGCCGAGCAGCTGGACCTGCCCGCGCTGCCCCTGGCGTCGGCGCTGACCGTGGACCCGCAGGCGCGGACCGTGACGGTCACGCGCCGCCTCGACCACGCCACCGAGACGCTGCAGGCGCCGCTGCCGGCCCTGGTGTCGGTCACCGACGGCATCAACGAGCCGCGCTACCCGAACTTCAAGGGGATCATGGCGGCCCGCAAGAAGCCCGTCACCACCCTCACCCTCGCCGACCTGGGCGTCGACCCCGCCACCGTCGGCACCGCGGGCGCCCGCACGCAGGTGCTCGAGGCGGCGCCCCGCCCGCCGCGGGAGGACCGTGTGCTCGTCACCGACACCGGCGACGCCGGCACCCGGCTGGCCGCCTGGCTCGTCGAGCGCAAGCTCGTCTGACGCCGGCCCGCCCCACCCCCGTCACCCCGTACCACCCGGAGGACCGCCGTGACCGCCACCCCCGTGCTCGTCCTGCTCGACCACGCCGCCGACGGCACGCTGCGCCCGCCGGTGCGCGAGCTGCTGACCCTCGCGCGGGAGCTCGCCGGTGACGGCGGTGTGCAGGGCGTGTGGGCGGGTGCCGAGGACGTCGCCGGGGCGCTGCCCGTGCTCGCCGCGCAGGGCGTGAGCACGGTGCACCGTCTGGTGACCGACGCCGACGTCCACCTCTCGGCGGTGCTGGCCGACGGCCTGGAGGCCGCGCTCGCGACGTCGGACGCCGCGGTGCTGCTGCTCGTCTCCTCCTTCGAGAACAAGGAGGCGGCGGCGCGGGTGGCCGTGCGCACCGGCGCGGGCGTCGTCACGGACGCCGACGGCGTCACGCTCGAGGACGGGCGCGTCGTCGCGCACAAGACCGTGCTGGCCGGCACGTGGACCACGCGGTGCGCCGTGACCACGCCCCGCGCGGTGGTCACCGTCAAGGCCAACTCGGTGACCGCGCAGGACGCAGCGGTCCCGGCCACGCCGGCCGTCGTCGACCTGCCGGTCGACGTGCGCCCGGGGTCGACCCGCGTGCACCTCGTCGAGCGCACCGAGCACGCCGACTCCGGTCGCCCGGACCTGGGCTCCGCGCACGTCGTGGTGGTCGGGGGACGCGGCACCGAAGGTGACTTCTCGGTGGTCGAGGAGCTGGCCGACGTGCTCGGGGGTGCCGTGGGCGCCACCCGCGTCGCCACCGACGAGGGCTGGATCGCGCACGACGCGCAGATCGGCCAGACGGGGGTGACCGTGTCGCCGCGCCTCTACATCGGCGCCGGCGTCTCCGGGGCCGTCCACCACCGCGGCGGCATGCAGGCGTCCGGGACGATCGTCGCGGTGAACAACGACCCCGACGCGCCGATCTTCGAGATCGCCGACTTCGGCGTCGTCGGCGACCTGTTCACGGTGCTGCCGCAGGCGGCGGCGGAGCTGCGGCGCCTGCAGGGCTGAGCGCGCCGGCGGGTCGCGCCGGGCGGGTCAGCTGAGGTCGCGCAGCCAGCGCAGCGTGGCGCCCGCCTGCGCGGCCTGGAAGGCCCGCAGGTTGGGGATGCCCGTCGGTGACGGCAGCGCGGACGACCACGCGAAGTACCCCGCCAGGCCGGCGAGGGCCGCCCGCAGGTCGTCGGCCCCGACACCCTGAGCGGCCTGGCTGCTCGCGAACAGCGCAGCGGGGTCGTCCCCGGCGCCCCCCTGCAGCATGACGCTCGGCAGCATGAACGCGAGGTCGATCCACGGCGCCCCGACGCACGCGTGCGGCCAGTCGATGAGCCACACGCGGTCGTGGCCGTCCTCGACCATGAGGTTGTCGGCCCGCAGGTCCCCGTGCACCAGGGAGTCGCCGGCGCACACCCGCAGGGCGTCCTGCTCCCACGCGACCAGCTCGTCGAGGTGGTCCAGCGCCCAGCGGCCCGGCTCCTCGAGCAGCTCGGCGACGTGCTCGCGCTGCTGCGGCGTGCCGCGCAGCATCGAGCGCCACCCCGTGAAGTCCTCGGCCAGCAGGTCGTCCGCGCGGGGCAGGTCGTGGCCGGGCGCCGGGGTGCAGCGCGCCAGGTCGTCGAGCGTCCGGAGCACCAGCGCGAGGTCGTCCGAGCGCCACGGCAGCTCGGGGGACCGCCCGTGCACCGCGTCGAAGCCGAGCAGGACCCAGTGGCCGTCGTCGTCCCACCAGCGCAGCGCGGGCGCGGGCACCTCGGGGGGCAGCGCGCGGGCGGCGCGGATCTCGGCCCGCGCGAGGTCGGGCGAGTGCGGGTTCTGCTCCGCGGAGACGGCCTTGACGAAGACGGCGCGACCGTCGGTGAGCTCGAGGACGGCGCAGAACCCGGGGGAGAACCCGCTCGTGGCGGACATCTCGGCGGTCACGCGGGCGCCGGCCAGCGTCTCGATGCGCTCGCGCACCGCACGGGGCAGGTCGCGCCAGTCCAGCCGCTGGCCGCCGAAGGCGAGCGGCAGCGCCATGACGTCGTCGGCACTCACCCCCACATCTTTGCAGCATCCCGGACCGGTCCAGGGCGTGGCGGCCGTGCTCGTGCGGGCGAACGTGGCCGGGGACGGGCCGCGGCCGGACGAACCGGGCGGACCGCCCGGCCGGGGCGGCCCCCCGGCGTTCGTAGACTGTCGGGGTGAGTGCACCCCGCACCCGCGCGGTCTACCTCGACCACGCGGCGACCACCTCGATGCGCCCCGCGGCGCTCGCCGCCCTGACGGCCGGGCTCGCGCGCACCGGCAACCCCTCCTCGCTGCACACGGCGGGACGCGCGGCCCGCCGGACCGTCGAGGAGGCCCGCGAGCAGATCGCGGCGGCCCTGGGCGCGCGGCCGAGCGAGGTGGTGTGGACCGCGGGCGGCACCGAGGCCGACAACCTCGCGGTCAAGGGGCTGTTCTGGGCGCGGCGCACGCAGGACCCGTCGCGCCGGCGCGTCGTGGTGTCCGCTGTCGAGCACCACGCGGTCCTGGACCCCGCCTTCTGGCTGGCCGAGCACGCCGGTGCGGAGCTCGCGCTGCTGCCCGTGGACGGCGAGGGGCGCGTCGAGCTCGACGCGCTGCGTGCCGAGCTCGAGGAGCACGGGGACGCCGTGGCGCTGGTCTCGGTCATGTGGGCCAACAACGAGGTCGGCACGCTGCAGCCGCTGGAGGAGGTCGTCGGCCTCGCGCACCGGTACGGCGTGCCCGTGCACGCGGACGCGGTGCAGGCCGTCGGGCAGGTCCCCGTCGACCTGCGCGCGTCCGGCGTCGACGCGCTGACCGTCAGCGGGCACAAGGTCGGCGGGCCGGGTGCCACCGGCGCCCTGCTGGCGCGCCGCGGGCTCGACCTGACCCCCGTGCTGCACGGCGGCGGGCAGGAGCGCGGCGTGCGGTCCGGCACGCTCGACCCCGCGCTGCTGGCGGCGTTCGCGGCCGCGGTGGACGAGGCGGTGGTGACGCGCGAGGAGCACGCCGCGCGCGTGGGGACGCTGCGCGACGACCTGGTGCGGCGCGTGCTGCAGGCGGTCCCCGGCGCGACGCTGCGCGGCCCGGCCGACGCCACCCACCGCCTGCCGGGCAACGCCCACCTGACGTTCGCGGGCTGCGAGGGGGACTCCCTGCTGTACCTGCTCGACGCCGCAGGGGTCGAGGCGTCCACGGGCTCGGCGTGCCAGGCAGGCGTGCCGCGGCCGTCGCACGTGCTGCTCGCCATGGGCGTGGGCGAGGACGACGCGCGCGGTGCGCTGCGGTTCTCGTTCGGTGCCACCTCGACGGCGGACGACGTCGACGCCGTGGTCGACGTGCTGCCCGGCGCGGTCGAGCGCGCGCGGGCAGCGGGTCTGTCGATGGCGGTGGGGGCCTGATGCGCGTGCTGGCGGCCATGTCCGGCGGCGTGGACTCCGCGGTCGCGGCGGCCCGGGCCGTCGACGCGGGCCACGACGTGGTGGGCGTGCACATGGCGCTGTCCCGCACGCCCGCCCAGGAGCGCACCGGGTCGCGCGGCTGCTGCTCGATCGAGGACGCGTCGGACGCGCGCCGCGCCGCCGACGTGCTCGGCATCCCGTACTACGTGTGGGACATGTCCGAGCGCTTCGAGGCGACGGTCGTGGCGGACTTCCTGTCCGAGTACGCGGCGGGACGCACCCCCAACCCGTGCGTGCGGTGCAACGAGCACGTGAAGTTCGCGGCGCTGCTGGACAAGGCGGTCGCGCTCGGCTTCGACGCCGTGTGCACCGGCCACTACGCGCGGGTCGTCGAGGGCGTCGACGGCGCCCGCGAGCTGCACCGCGCCGCCGACGCCGCCAAGGACCAGTCCTACGTGCTGGCCGTCATGGGGCCCGAGCGGCTGGCGCGGGCGCTGTTCCCGCTGGGCGACGTCGCCTCCAAGGCCGAGGTGCGGGCGGAGGCCGTCGCGCGGGGTCTGTCGGTCGCCGCCAAGCCCGACTCGTACGACATCTGCTTCGTCGCCGACGGTGACACCCAGGGGTTCCTGCGCCGCGCGCTCGGGGAGCAGCCCGGCGACATCGTCGACGAGGACGGTGCGGTGGTGGGCACGCACGACGGCGCGTACGCGTACACGGTCGGGCAGCGGCGCGGGCTGTCGCTGGGCCGCCCCGCACCCGACGGCCGGCCGCGGTACGTGCTCGCGGTCGAGCCGGTCCGGCGCCGTGTCGTCGTCGGGCCCGCGGAGCACCTCGACGTCGCGCACGTCCGCGGCGACGCCGCGGTCTGGTTCGGTACCGTCCCGCCGGCCGGGGCGTCGTGCACCGTCCAGGTGCGCGCGCACGGCGCCGACGTCCCGGCGCGGGTGCTCGCCGCCGACGCGGGGTCCGTGACCGTCGACGTCGCGGACGGGGGAGTCCGCGGGGTCGCCCCGGGGCAGTCCCTCGTGCTGTACGACGGCACCCGGGTGCTCGGGCAGGCCACCGTGGCCGCGACGCGCACCGCCGCGGACCTGGCCGGTGCGGCATCGGACGGCCCCGCGTGACCGCGGTCAGCGGTGTCGGCCCGTGGCCCGGCACGGACGCGCTCGAGGCCGCGACGACGGTGGTCGGCGACCTGGGGGACACCCCGGACGAGGTGGTGGGTCTGCCGTTCGCCGTGCTGCTGCCGGCGCGCGGGCCCTGGGGCGACGCGACCGGTGCGGCCGTCGCGCTGCTGGCGGACCTGCCCGCCGAGCTCGGACCGCACGGGTGGAAGCTCGCGGACCGGCCGGGCCGCGACCTGGCCCGCGCCCGTGCCCTGGCGCGCGAGGACCTCGACGCGCTCGCGGTGGCCGCCCACGGCTGGCCGGGCGGGATCGTGCTGCCGGTGCTCGGCCCGTTCACGCTGGCCGCCGAGGTGTACCTCGCCCGTGGTGACCGCATCCTGTCCGACCCCGGGGCGGTGCGGGACACCGTCGCGTCGGCCGCGGAGGGCATCGCCGCCCGCGTCGCCGACGTGCGGCGCGTCCTGCCGGCCGCCGACGTGCGGGTG
>Ga0233375_1000356_pt1 | contig 26053 bp, 24 predicted proteins | sample ElkDunMinimDraft_10_FD_191539 | JGI IMG/M metagenome (GOLD analysis project Ga0233375, IMG submission 191539) | Fecal eukaryotic communites from dung pellets of Tule Elk in California, USA - Elk Dung E16 | ecosystem: Host-associated > Mammals > Digestive system > Large intestine > Fecal | place... | reverse complement strand
CCTCACCTGCTCACGACGAACGGCTCGACTCACGCCTGAGCGTAGCCAGCCTCAGGCTCAGCCGCCCGTGAACACCGAGACGGCCAGCTCGGCATCCGCTGCCAGGCACGGCTCGTCGAGCGAGGCGAGGGCCTCGTTCCAGGCGTCCGACGTGAGCTCGAACGGCTCGGCCCGTGCGCCGGCGGCGACCGCAGGCACCGCCGCCCGGAGACCCTCGACCCCCTGGTCGACGGCGGCGTCGCCCGTCACGGGGATGCGGTCGAGCATGCGTGACGCGACCTGGTACCACCCCTGCTGCTCCTGGGCGGTCATGCGGGCCTCGCCCACGGCGACCGCGACGTTCTCCGCGACCGTCATGACGTCCGAGACGGCCTCGCACGCGGCCGCGGCCCCGGCCACGTCGTCCGCGGGAGCGACGGCCCGGGCAACCTCCCCCGTGAGTTCTCCCTGCGTGATGCTGCCCCCGCTGCAGCCCGCCACCGTCAACGCCACCAGCACCAGTGCAGATGCACCGGCCACCTGCCGTCCTCGCACGAACGCACCCCCGTCTCGACCTTGAGTGCCCCGAGACTACACAGTCCGTCGGGCGCAGCGGGCCGGCGGAGGCGTGCACCCCCGCCAGGTCGTCGTGCATGGCGCCACGACGAGAGCGCGGCGGCGCGTCCCTTCGTGGCCGGAGACGACAAGAGGCCCGGAATCTTGACGATTCCGAGCCTCTTGCTTCTGTCGGGCTGACAGGATTTGAACCTGCGACCCCTTGACCCCCAGTCAAGTGCGCTACCAAGCTGCGCCACAGCCCGTGAGCCCCGGAGGGCTTCACCAGCCCTTCCGGGCCGAGAGAAACAATACCCCACTTTGGGCGGTACCCGTGCATCGCTGCTGGTGAGGTGGCCCAGGTCACCCGCAGCGATCAGACCCCGGCTGTCCCCAGCCCGCGTCGAGGCTCCTTCCAGCCGCCGGGCCACCGCCCCTCAGCGGCCGACCAGGCGGTCGTGGTCCCACGAGCAGGCGGTGGTGGTCCGTCGTGGGGCCATGACGAACCACGACCGCCTGCTCGGCACCGGAGGCCGCCGAGGTCACGCGGGGCTCCGGGGAGGGCTCAGCGCTTGCGCTTCTCGCGCACGCGCACGGAGATCTCGATGGGCGTGCCCTCGAAGCCGAACGTCTCGCGCAGGCGACGCTCGATGAAGCGGCGGTAGCCGGCCTCGAGGAAGCCCGTCGCGAAGATCACGAAGCGCGGCGGACGCGTGGACGCCTGCGTCGCGAACAGGATGCGGGGCTGCTTGCCACCACGCAGCGGGTGCGGGTGGGCGGCGACGAGCTCACCGAGGAACGCGTTGAGGCGTCCGGTGGGGATGCGCTTGTCCCAGGACTCGAGCGAGCGCTCGAGCGCGGGCACCAGGCGGTCGGTGTGCCAGCCCGTGCGGGCCGAGACGTTGACGCGCGGCGCCCACTGGATCTGCACGAGGTCCTTCTCGATCTCGCGCTCCAGGAAGGGGCGGCGGTCCTCGTCCATGAGGTCCCACTTGTTGTAGGCGATGACGAGCGCACGCCCGGCGTCGACGACCTGGGAGATGACGCGGGTGTCCTGCTCGGTGAGCGGGACGGACGCGTCGACGAGCACGACCGCGACCTCGGCCTTCTCGATCGCGGCCTGGGTGCGCAGCGAGGCGTAGAAGTCGGCGCCCTTGGTCTGGTGGACGCGGCGGCGGATGCCCGCGGTGTCGACGAACCACCACGGGATGCCCTTGAGGAGCACGAGCTCGTCGACGGGGTCGCGCGTGGTGCCCGCGACGGAGTCGACGACGACGCGCTCGGCGCCTGCGACCTTGTTCAGGAGCGAGGACTTGCCGACGTTCGGCCGCCCCACGAGCGCGACGCGGCGCGGCCCGGACGGCAGGACGACGGCGTGCTCGGACACGAGCGGCAGCGCCTCCATGGCGGCGTCGAGCAGGTCACCGGTGCCGCGCCCGTGGAGCGCGGAGACGGGGTGCGGCTCGCCGAGGCCCAGGCTCCAGAGCTCGGTCGCGTCGGCCTCGCCGCGTGCGCCGTCCACCTTGTTGGCGCACAGCACGACGGGCTTGCCGGACTTGCGGAGCAGCTTCACGACGCGCTCGTCGGTCGCGGTGGGCCCCACGGTCGCGTCGACGACGAACACGACGGCGTCGGAGAGGGCGATGGCGACCTCGGCCTGCTCGGCGACGCGCGCCTCGATGCCGGCGACGTCGACCTCCCAGCCGCCCGTGTCGACGAGCGTGAACTGGCGTCCGGCCCACTCGGCCGGGTAGGAGACGCGGTCGCGCGTGACGCCGGGCTTGTCCTCGGTCACGGCCTCGCGGCGGCCGAGGATGCGGTTGACGAGCGTCGACTTGCCCACGTTGGGGCGGCCCACGATCGCGAGGACGGGCAGCGGGGCGGGCGGCTCCTCGCCGTCCTGGTCCTCGCCGTCCGCGGACAGCAGGGCCATGTCCTCGTCGGCGAGCTCGTAGTCCTCGAGGCCGGCGCGCAGGGCGCGCTCACGGCTCTCGTCGTCGAGCTCGGCACCCTCGTCGGCGAGCAGTGGTTCGGTGGTGTCCTCAGGCTGCCCGACGACGTCGCTCGCCTGGTCGATCGTCTCACCGGGGGTCTGCGACACCTCGTCGAGGGATGCCTGGGCATCGGGCTGTGCGTGGTCGGGTGTGGTCATGGTGACCATTCTCCCAGCAACCGGGCAGTTCTCCGAACGAGGCTCCTGCCCGACACGCCCGGAGTGCACCACGTCACTCGGCGGGACGCCCCGCGGGGGCCGGGTGCGCGGGTCGCTCGGCCGGCAGGGCGATGCCCGAGCGCTCCACGGCTCCCGTCACGAGCGCTGCGAGCGCGGCCCGGATCTGCTCGTTGGCGGCCTCCAGCGCTGCCTTGCCGCGCACCCCGTCGGCCGCCGAGACCACGAGCGGCGTGCCGAACTCGACGTACAGCCGGCGGCGGAGCCCCGGGACGCGGTTGAGGCCGTCGCCCGGGCGGCGCGTGCCGAGCACCGCGACGGGGACCACGACCGCCGGCGCGTTGAGCGCGAGCCAGGCCACGCCCGCCCGCGCCGAGGTGGCGTCGCCGCGCCCTCGGTTGCCCTCGGGGAACACCCCGACTCCCCCGCCGCGCCGCAGCACGGCGAGCGCCGTGACGAGGGCCGCGCGCCCGCCGCGCCGGTCGACGGGGATCTGCCCGGCCGCACGCAGGACCGCCCCCACGAGGCCGACGAACATCTCCTCCTTGACGAGGACGTGCAGCGGCCGGGGGGCGACGCCCAGGACGACCGGTCCGTCGACGAGGCCGGTGTGGTTGGCGGCCAGCAGGACGGGCCCGGTGGCGGGGACACGCTCGGCTCCGACCACCTGGGTGTTCCAGATCACGCGCGCGAGGAGGCGGCCCACCCACCGCGACCAGGCGGGCCCGGCCGGGGAGGGCACGTGCGGGGTGCTCACCGAGCGGTCCCCTCGCCCCCCGCTGCGGCGGTCGCGGTGGTGCGCTCGACGACGTCGAGCACGGCCTGGACGGTCTGCTCGAAGTCGAGGTCGGACGAGTCGACCGTCACGACCCCGTCGGCGGCTTCGTGGAACTGCGAGACGGTCGAGTCGTCGCGGTCGCGGCGCAGGACCTGGTCGCGCGTCGCGTCGACCGCGGCCGCGTCGGCCGCACCGTGCACCTCGAGCGAGCGGCGGGCCAGGCGCGCCTCCTCGCTCGCGGTGAGCAGGATGCGCACGTCGGCGTCGGGGGCGACGACGGTCGTGATGTCGCGCCCCTCGGCGACGATGCCGCGCCCGCCCGAGAACGACGTCGAGGCGTCGTCGGCCGCCGACGCCGAGGACTCTGCTGCGATGACGACGCGCTGGAGGCGGCGCAGCTCGGCCCGTACCGCGAGGTTGGTCGCGACCGCGCTCACGGCCGTGGAGATCGCGGTCGTGCGGATGGCGTCGCCGACGTCGGTGCCCCCGACGTGCACCGAGGGCGCCGCGGGGTCGATCCCCATGACGAGCGGCATGACCTCGACCGCGGCCGCGACGGCGCCCTGGTCGGCGAGGTCGATCCCCTCCTGGAGGCACCACCACGTCGCGGCGCGGTACATCGCGCCCGTGTCCAGGTAGGCGGTGCCGAGGCGGCGGGCGACTGCGCGCGAGACGCTCGACTTGCCCGAGCCCGAGGGGCCGTCGATCGCGACGACGATCCCCCGGGGCCCGGTGCCGGGCTCGCTGCGGGTGCGGGTCTCGCTGCCGGTGCCGTCCGCGCTCACTGGGCCAGGTCCTTGCGCAGCGACGTGGCCCCGTGCAGGTAGACGTGCTGGACGTCGGCCCGGGGGGCGTCGAGCTCGGCGTGCGCCAGGAGGCGCACCACGCGGGGCAGCGCGCCGGGCACGCCGATCTCCACCGCGCACATGAGCGGCACGTCCCCGAGCCCCATCTCGCGGGCCGCGGCGGCCGGGAAGTCGGCCACGAGGTCGGGTGTGCAGGTGAAGAAGATGGAGATGAGCGACGCGGTGTCGACCGCGTTGGCGTCGAGGACGCCCTGGACGAGCTCACGTGTGCGCTCGAAGAGGTGCTCGCGCTCGTCGACGTCGAGCTGCGTGGCGCCCCGGATGGCCCGGACGGGCATGGGTACTCCTTCGTACGGAGGATCGGATCGTACCGGCCGTGGCCCCGGGCGCATCGCGCCCGGGGCAGGAGCTCGGCTAGAGGCCGACCTCGCTCATGAGCGTGCCGAGCTCGGTGCGGCCCAGGACGCGGGTCGCGCCGGGGCGCAGGTTGCCCAGGTGGATCGAGCCGATGCGGGTGCGCACGAGCCGGGTCACGGGGTGCCCGATCTCCTCGAACATGCGGCGCACGATGCGGTGGCGGCCCTCGTGCAGGACGACCTCGACCATGCTGGCCTGCGGGGTCGTGTCGACCACGCGGTAGCGGTCGACCTTGGCCACACCGTCCTCGAGCTCGATGCCGTGCAGGAGCTTGTTCGCGACGTTGCCCGCGACGCGACCCTCGACCGAGACGAGGTAGGTCTTGGAGACCTCGTACTTGGGGTGCGAGAGCCGGTTGGCGAGCTCGCCGTCGTTCGTCAGGAGCAGCAGCCCCTCGCTGTCGGCGTCGAGGCGTCCGACGTGGAACAGCCGCTCGGGGCGGGTCGCGACGAACTGCGTGAGCGCGGGGCGCCCCTCGGGGTCGTGCATCGTGGAGACCACGCCGAGCGGCTTGTTGAGGGCGATCGTCACGAGGGACTGGTCGAGCTGGACGCGCATGCCGTCGACGTGGATCACGGCCTTGTCGGGGTCCACGCGGACGCCGAGCTCGCGCACGACGACGCCGTCGACCTCGACGCGGCCCGCGGAGATCAGGTCCTCGCACGCGCGGCGCGAACCCAGGCCGGCGGTCGCGAGCACCTTCTGCAGGCGCACGCCGTCGGCGACGTGCACGTCGCGCTGCGGGCCCTTGGGCGCGGCCGGGCGGCGCGGCGGCTTGGACTTGCCGGCCTGCGGGTCCCCTGCCCACCCGCGGCCCGCGCCGGAGCGGGGAGCCGAGGAGCGCTGACCTGTCGGGCGGCCACCGCCTGCGTGACCAGGTCGACCGGTGCCCGAGGTGTTCTCGGACCGCTGTCCTCGGGCGGCCGGACGGCCACCCTCGCGTGCGCTGCTCATGATGTTCCTTCGTCGTTCGTGCTGGGTCGAGCGCCTGGGGCGGCCGGCGACCACGGCTGTGCGCGGTCGCTCGCGTCCCCGGACGCTCCGAGTGTGCTGTCGGCGACGTCGAGCATGGAGTCGACGTCGGGCAGGTGCGGCGCGAGGGCGGGGAGCTCGTCGAGCGACGAGAAGCCCATGCGCTCCAAGAAGTATCCCGTGGTTCCGTACAGGACCGCACCCGTCGAGGGATCCTGGCCGACCTCCGCGACGAGCCCGCGGGTCGTCAACGTCCGTACGACGCCGTCCACGTTCACGCCGCGCACGGCCGAGATCTGGCCGCGCGTGACCGGTTGACGGTACGCGACGACCGCAAGGGTCTCCAAAGCGGCCTGGGTCAGGCGAGCGCTCTGCCCCTCCAGCAGGAAGCGCCCGACGACGTCGGCGAACGCCGGCGCCGAGTACACGCGCCACCCCCCGCCGGCCCGGCGCAGCTCGAAACCGCGGGGCCGCCCGCCCCGCTCGCCGCGGTACTCCGCGGCCAGCTCGTCGAGCAGGTCCTCCACGTCGGCCTGGGGCAGCCCGAGCGCGGTCGCGAGCTGGACGGCGGGGACGGGTTCGTCGGCGACCATGAGGACCGCCTCGAGGGCCGCGACCACGCCGCCGGGCAGGTGCCGGGCGCTGAACGCGGGGCCGGGTTCCTCGGTCGTCCGGTCGGCGAGGCTCGGGCTGCCGGGCTGCGCGGTGCCGGCTGTGTCAGGCGTCATGCTCTCCTCGTTCATGGGGACGTCCCGGGCTCGCTCCCTGCGGCCGGGGCGGGCTCGGCCGGGGCGTCGCCCTCGTCGAACTCTCCGCCGACGCCGTCGAGCGCGCCGGCCTGGCGGTCGGTGCCCGTCCAGCGGACCGTGAGCTCGCCCAGGGCCTCGACCTGCTCGAACGCCACGAGCCCCTCGCGGAACAGCTCGAGCAGCGCCAGGAAGCGCGCGACGACCACGATCGTCTCGCCCGCGTCCGCCACGAGCGCACGGAACGAGGCGGCCCCCTGGCGCCGCAGGAGACCGACGACGATGCCCGCCTGCTCGCGCACGCTCACCGCGGGCGCGTGCAGGTGGGTCAGCGACACGCCCGGCGGCGGCGGCTTGGGCTCCATGGCCCGGGCGGCCAGCGCCGCGAGCTGGTCGGGGCCGAGCTTCCACACGAGCTCGGGGAGCATGGCGGCCAGGTGCGGTTCGAGCTGCACGATGCGCGGGAACCGGCGCCCCTCGGTCGCGAGACGCTCGGCGATGACCGCGGAGACCTGCTTGTAGGCGCGGTACTGCAGGAGCCGGGCGAACAGCAGGTCGCGGGCCTCGAGCAGCTCGAGGTCCTCGGCGCTCTCGACGTCGCCCGTCGGCAGCAGCCGGGCGGCCTTGAGGTCGAGGAGCGTCGCGGCCACGAGCAGGAACTCGCTCGCGGTGCCCAGGTCCCAGCCGGGCTGCCCGCCCTGTCCCGGACCAGGGCGACGCGCGCGCCCGGGGCGAGCGGCGCCGTCGGGCCGCGGGCCGGGCGGCCGGCCGTCGAGGGACTGCGCGCGGGCGGCCTCCTCGGCCTCGCGCGCGAGGCGCTCCGCAGCGCGGATGTACGCGATGAACTCGTCGGTGACCTGCGAGAGCGCGATCTCGGTGATGTCGAGCTTGTGCTTCGCGATGAGCGAGAGCAGCAGGTCGAAAGGACCCGAGAAGTTCTCGAGGTGCACCTCGAACGCGGGGTTGCCGTTGCGGTCGGTGCGCCGGTCCGAGCCCGGGACCGTCAGGCGGTCGGGTGCGGAGGTCTGCCGGTCCTGCGGTGCGACGACGGCGAGCGCCGCCGGTGCGGTGTCAGGCAGCGTCGCCACGGGCGACCAGCTCGCGCGCGAGCTGACGGTAGGCCGTCGCCCCCGGGTGGGAGGGCGCGTAGACCGTGATGGGCTCGGCCGCGACCGACGCGTCGGGGAACTTCACGGTGCGTCCGATCACGGTGTGCAGCAGCTTGTCGCCGAACGCCTCGTGCACGCGGGCCACGACCTCGCGCGAGTGCAGCGTGCGCGAGTCGAACATGGTCGCGAGGATGCCGTCGACCTCGAGGCGCGGGTTGAGGCGGTCGCGGACCTTCTCGATGGTCTCGACCAGCAGGGCCACACCGCGCAGCGCGAAGAACTCGCACTCGAGCGGGATGAGGACCCCGTGCGCGGCGGTCAGCGCGTTGACGGTCAGCAGCCCCAGGGAGGGCTGGCAGTCCACGAGGATCACGTCGTACTCGTCCTGCACGGGGCGCAGCACCCGGGCCAGGACGGACTCCCGCGCGACCTCGCCGACGAGCTGGACCTCGGCCGCCGACAGGTCGATGTTCGCGGGCAGCACGTCGAGGTTCTCGACCGCGGTGGGGACGATGACCTCGCGGACGTCGGCGCCGCGCTCCATGAGCAGGTTGTAGACCGTGCGGTCGAGCTCGTGCGGGTTGACGCCGAGGCCGACCGACGCGGCGCCCTGCGGGTCGAAGTCCACGAGCAGGACCTTGCGCCCGTACTCGGCGAGCGTGGCGCCCAGGTTGATGGTGGTGGTCGTCTTGCCGACCCCGCCCTTCTGGTTGCACATGGCGATGATGCGGCCCGGGCCGTGCGAGGCCAGCGGTGCCGGCAGGGGGAAGTCCGGGACCTCGCGGCCCACGGGATCGACCTTGGGGAAGCTGTCGGGTGCGGCGTCCGCACCGCCGTCGACGGCGCCCGCCGCCGCTGCGACGCGTGCGTCGTACGGTCCGGCGGCGTCCTGGGTCTCGCTCGGGGCCTGGCTGCTCACGTCCGCCACGCTACCTCAGGGTCCCCCGTGCGACGCGTGCACGCGCCGGAGTGGCGCGAACCCGCGGCTCGGCCCGCGTGACCTCAGCCCAGCGCCCTCGGGTGCGCCGCGGCGTACACCTCGCGCAGCGACTCGGGCGTCACGAGGGTGTAGATCTGCGTCGTGGTGACCGACGCGTGGCCCAGCAGCTCCTGCACCACGCGCACGTCCGCCCCGCCCGCGAGCAGGTGGGTCGCGAACGAGTGGCGCAGCGTGTGCGGAGAGATGCGCTCGGGGTGCTCGAGGCCCGCCCGCTCGGCCGCCGTCCGCAGGACGGCCCACGCGCTCTGGCGGCTCAGCCGCGCGCCGCGCGTGTTGAGGAACACGGCCGGGGTGCCGCGGCCCGTGGCGGCGAGGACCGGGCGTCCCCGCACGAGGTAGGCGTCGAGCGCGCGCACCGCGTAGGACCCCACGGGCACGACCCGCTCCTTGGAGCCCTTGCCCAGCAGCCGGACGGCCCCCGTGGTCAGGTCCAGGTCGTCGACGTCGAGGCTCACGGCCTCCGAGATCCGGGCGCCGGTCGAGTACACCAGCTCGAGCAGGGCCCGGTCGCGCAGGGGTCCGGGCCCCTCCCCCGCGCCCGCGGCCTCGAGGATGGCCTCGACCTCGTCGGTCGAGATCGCCTTGGGCAGCCGCCTGCCCTGCGCGGGCGGCCGGACCTCGGCGGACGGGTCGGTCTCGCTGTGGCCCTCGACCGCGCAGAACCGGTGCCAGCCGCGCACCGCGGCCACCGACCGGGCCGTGGAGGCGGGCGAGAGGAGGGCCGCGCCGTCGGACCCCGTGCGCACCGTGGTGACGTACTCCGCGACGTCGTCGGGGGCGACGTCCGCGGGCTCGGTGCGGCCCAGGGCCGCGAGGTAGGCGGCGTAGCGGGCGAGGTCGCGGCGGTAGGCGGCCACGGTGTTCGTCGACAGCCCACGCTCGACCGTCAGGTGCGCCAGGTACTCGCGCACGGCCCGGTCGAGGGCCGCGGGCAGGGGCGGCGCCTGCCCGGCGGGGGCGGGCTCGGGCCCGACGGCGAGGGCGGCCCCCGCAGCGGCACGCGTCATCGCGCACCGGCTGCTGGACGAGCGCTCATCCCGTAGGTCCCGGGCCGGCCGTCAGAAGGGCAGGAAGACGTCGACCGCGACCGCGACGAACAGCACGGTCAGGTACGTGATCGAGGCGTGGAACACCTTCATGGCCCCGAGCTTGCCCTTGGTGGGGTCGTTCGCCCGGCGCAGCATCATGACGCACAGCGCGAGGAACCACGCGCCGAGGCCGATCGCGACCACGCCGTAGACCCACGTCATGGGCGCGAGCCACCACAGCGCGAGCGACGAGGCGATCATGGCGACCGTGTACCCGATCATCTCGCGCGCGACCTTGCGGTTGTCGGCGACCACGGGGAGCATCGGGACGCCCGCGTTCGCGTAGTCCTTCTTGAACTTGATCGACAGCGGCCAGTAGTGCGGCGGCGTCCAGAAGAAGATCACGAGGAACAGCGCGACGGCCGACCAGCTGAGCGAGCCGGTGACCGCGGACCAGCCGATGAACACGGGCATGCAGCCCGCGATCCCGCCCCACACGATGTTCTGCGGCGTGCGGCGCTTGAGGATCATGGTGTAGCCGACGACGTAGATCGCGATGGCCGCGAACGTGAGCCAGGCCGACGGCGCGTTGACGAGCAGCGCGAACCACAGCAGCGCGACCACCCCGAGCGTGGTGGCATAGACCAGCGCGGCTCGCGGGGAGACCTCGCCCGTGACGAGCGGACGCCGCTTGGTGCGGTTCATGAGCTCGTCGATGTCACGGTCGATGTAGCAGTTGAAGACGTTCGCCGAGGCCGCGGCCAGGGTGCCGCCGACCAGGGTCTTGACGACGAGCCAGAAGTCCGGGAACCCGCCCTGGGCCAGGATCATCGTGGGCAGCGTCGTCACGAGCAGCAGCTCGATGATGCGCGGCTTCGTCAGGGCGACGTACGCGCCGATCGTGCTGCGGATCCCCGCGACGGCGTGGCCGTCGACGGCGACCCGGGGCGCTCCGGCGACCTGTGCGGTCGCGGCGGCACGAGACGGAGGACCCGTCTCGTCGATCGGTGCCTGGCTCGTGGTGTGCACGCGCTTCGGGGTTCCGTTCTGGCGAGGAAAGCTGGGGGCGTCGTCCTGCGGGCGGTGCGTGTGGGCCCCGGCCCGCTGGACATCCGTCCTATGTTACGTCGCCGCCTTCGCCGCCGCCGCCCTGGGCGGCGCCGGAAAGTGTGAGATCCGACCGAGATCCACGTGGTGGTCGGCCCCGGGCGCCCCGCAGGGGGGCACGTATAGGCTGGGCGGAGCAACCGACGGCCTGGTGCCCCGGTGGGCGCCCCGGTGGTCTCGACCCCGGTACCCACCGTCGCGACCGGCCGGTCGCCTGCTCGGCCCCCCGCTCCGCCTGTGAGCGACCGGGTGCGTGCGACGGAATTGTTCATCGGTTGATCTTTGTTGTTCCGACGATGATCCGGGGCCAGGCTCCGGACGGGAAAGAGGTCCGGTGAACGCGTTCGTTCCTGCCAACCAGCCCCTCGAGTGGTCCGCCCTGGACGACCAGGCCGTCAAGACCATCAAGGCCCTCGCGGCCGACGCCGTCGAGAAGGTCGGCAACGGTCACCCCGGGACGGCGATCTCGCTCGCGCCCGCTGCGTACCTGCTCTTCCAGAAGGTCATGCGCCACGACCCCGCCGACTCGCACTGGGTCGGTCGCGACCGTTTCGTGCTCTCCGCGGGCCACTCCTCGCTCACGATCTACCTCCAGCTCTTCCTCGCCGGCTACGGCCTGGAGATCGAGGACATCGCGGCGCTGCGCACCTGGGGCTCCAAGACCCCGGGGCACCCCGAGTACAAGCACACCAACGGTGTCGAGATCACCACGGGCCCCCTGGGCCAGGGTCTGGCGTCGTCGGTCGGCATGGCCATGGCGGCCCGCCGCGAGCGCGGCCTGCTCGACCCGTCGACCGCACCCGGCGAGAGCCCGTTCGACCACCACGTCTACGTCATCGCGTCCGACGGGGACCTGCAGGAGGGCGTGACCTCCGAGGCCTCCTCGCTCGCGGGCCACCAGCAGCTCGGCAACCTCATCGTGATCTGGGACGACAACAAGATCTCGATCGAGGACGACACGGACATCGCGTTCACCGAGGACGTCCTCGCGCGCTACGCGGCGTACGGCTGGCACACCCAGCAGGTCGACTGGACCCAGGGCGGCACGGGCTACGCCGAGGACGTCGACCAGCTCGCCGCCGCGCTCGCCGCCGCGCAGGCCGAGACCGGCAAGCCCTCGATCATCGCGCTGCGCACCATCATCGGCTGGCCCTCGCCCACCAAGCAGAACACCGGTGGCATCCACGGCTCGGCCATGGGCGCCGACGAGATCCGCGGCCTGAAGGTCGAGCTCGGCCTCGACCCCGACAAGACGTTCGACGTCCCCGCCGAGGTCCTGGCGCACACGCGCGCCGTGGGCGAGCGCGGCACCGAGCTGCGCGAGCGCTGGGACACCGCGTTCGAGGCATGGAAGGTCGCCAACCCCGCCGGGCTCGAGCTCCTCGAGCGGCTCGCGGCCCGCGAGCTGCCCGCCGGCTGGACCGAGTCCCTGCCGACGTTCGAGGCCGGCAAGGACGTCGCGACCCGCTCGGCCTCCGGCAAGGTCCTCTCGGCCCTGGCCGACACCCTGCCCGAGCTGTGGGGCGGCTCGGCCGACCTCGCCGGCTCGAACAACACGACCATGGACGGCGAGCCCTCGTTCGTCCCGGCCGAGCACGCGACCGCGAAGTTCCCGGGGCACGAGTACGGGCGCACGCTGCACTTCGGCATCCGCGAGCACGCCATGGGCTCGATCCTCAACGGGATCGTCCTGCACGGCGGCACGCGCGCCTACGGCGGCACGTTCCTCACCTTCTCCGACTACATGCGCCCCGCGGTCCGCCTCGCGGCCCTCATGGAGATCCCCTCGACGTTCGTCTGGACGCACGACTCGATCGGACTGGGCGAGGACGGCCCCACGCACCAGCCGGTCGAGCACTTCGCGGCGCTGCGCGCCATCCCGGGCCTCGACGTCGTCCGCCCGGCCGACGCCAACGAGACCGCGTGGGCGTGGCGCACGATCCTCGAGCACGACGACCGCCCGGCCGGGCTCATCCTCACGCGCCAGAACGTCCCCACGTTCCCGCGCGGGACGGACGGCTTCGCCGACGCCTCGGGCACCGCGAAGGGCGGCTACGTCCTGCTCGACACCGAGGGCACGCCCGACGTGATCCTCATCGGGACGGGCTCCGAGGTCCAGCTCGCCGTCCAGGCGCGCGAGCAGCTCGCTGCCGAGGGCATCGCGGCGCGCGTGGTCTCGCTGCCGAGCCGTGAGTGGTTCGACGCGCAGAGCCCCGAGTACCGCGAGAGCGTGCTCCCCGCGGCCGTCCGTGCCCGCGTCTCGGTCGAGGCGGGCATCGCCCAGGGCTGGCGCGACCTGGTCGGCGACGCCGGCCGGTCCGTGAGCCTCGAGCACTACGGCGCGTCCGCCGACTACAAGGTGCTCTACCGCGAGTTCGGGATCACGTCCGAGGCCGTGGCCTCGGCCGCCAAGGACTCGATCGAGTCCGCCCGCACGGGGGCAGCGCCGGGTGGCGCGCCCATCCCGTCGGTCGGTGGCACTGGCGACCAGCTCTGACCATCCGTAGATTCCAGGGAGGGGGCGGTCACCACCCGCCCCCTCCCGGGACGTCCGTGAGGACGCCCGCCGCACGACGAGAGGGAGAACCGTGACCGTCCACCCCAGCACAGCGCCAGCACCCGTCCGCGAGCTGTCGGAGGCGGGAGTCTCCATCTGGTTGGACGACCTCTCCCGAGAACGCCTGCGCGGCGGCGGTCTCGCCGACCTGATCGCCTCGCGCGCCGTCGTCGGCGTCACGACGAACCCCACGATCTTCGCGAGCGCCCTGGCCGCCGGCGACGCCTACGACGCCCAGCTCGCCGAGCTGGCCGCCGCCGGGGTCGACCTCGAGGCCGCGGTCGAGCGCATCACCACGGACGACGTGCGCGAGGCGGCGGACGTCCTGCGTCCGGTCTACGACGCGACCGACGGCGTCGACGGGCGCGTCTCGATCGAGGTGGACCCGCGGCTGGCCCGCGACGCCGAGCGCACGGTCGCCACGGCCGTGCGGCTGTGGCAGACGGTCGACCGGCCCAACGTGCTCATCAAGATCCCCGCCACGGTCGAGGGGCTCGACGCGATCGAGCGGACCGTGGCGCAGGGCATCAGCGTCAACGTGACGCTCATCTTCTCCCTCGACCGCTACCGCCAGGTCATGGCGGCCTTCCTGGCGGGCCTCGAGCAGGCGCGCGACGCGGGCCACGACATCACGCGCATCGCGTCGGTCGCCTCGTTCTTCGTCTCGCGCGTCGACGCCGCGGTGGACCCGGCCCTGACCGCGATCGGGTCGCCCGAGGCCCTCGACCTGCGCGGCCGGACGGCGATCGCCAACGCCCGCCTGGCCTACGAGGTGTACGAGCAGTTCGTCCAGACGGACCGCTGGCGCGCCCTGGAGTCCGCCGGCGCGCGCCCGCAGCGCCCCTTGTGGGCCTCGACGGGCGTCAAGAACCCCGACTACCGCGACACGATGTACGTCGACGAGCTCGTCGCCCCCGGCGTCGTGAACACCATGCCGCAGGCCACGCTCGACGCGTTCGCGGACCACGGGGTCGTGCTCGGGAACACGGTCGCGGGCACGTACACGGCCTCGCGCTCGGTCCTGGAGACGGTCGAGTCCTTCGGGGTCTCGCTCGACCAGGTCACCGACCGGCTCGAGGCCGAGGGCCTCGACAAGTTCGAGGCGAGCTGGTCCGAGCTCCTGGCGACCGTCGACGAGGGCCTCGCCCGAGCTGCCGGCCACACGTCGTGAGCCACCGCGCGCCCGTCCCCCCGCGGCACGCGGCGGGGGGCGTGGCCGTGGACGTCCCGCAGCGCGAACCCGACGAGCCCCTAGGCTCGGTACCGGCCCGCCCGGCGGGTCCTTCGACCACCCCAGCCCCCGCCGAGCAGAACGGTGACATCAGTTGAGACCGGCAAAGATCAGCGCAGAGCACAACCCGCTGCGCGACCCGCGTGACCTTCGGCTCCCCCGCATCGCCGGGCCCAGCGGCCTCGTGATCTTCGGCGTCACGGGCGACCTCGCCCGCAAGAAGCTCATGCCCGCCGTGTACGACCTCGCCAACCGCGGGCTGCTCCCGCCCGGCTTCGCGCTCACGGGCTTCGCCCGGCGCGACTGGGAGGACCAGGACTTCGCGAAGGTCGTCCGCGACGCCGTCGAGCAGTACGCCCGCACCCCGTTCCGGGAGGCGACCTGGAAGCAGCTCGCCGAGGGCATCCGCTTCGTGCAGGGCGAGTTCGACGACGAGCAGGCGTTCGAACGACTGCGCACCACGGTCGAGGAGCTCGACAAGGAACGCGGCACGGGCGGCAACCACGCGTTCTACCTCTCGGTCCCGCCGAGCGCCTTCCCGCTGGTCTGCGAGCAGCTCTCGCGCTCGGGCCTGTCCCGCTCGGGCGAGGACGCCTGGCGCCGCGTGGTCATCGAGAAGCCCTTCGGCCACGACCTGGCCAGCGCACGCGAGCTGAACGACGTCGTCTCCAAGGTCTTCGCACCGGACTCGGTCTTCCGCATCGACCACTACCTGGGCAAGGAGACCGTCCAGAACATGCTGGCGCTGCGGTTCGCCAACCAGCTCTACGAGCCCATCTGGAACGCGCACTACGTCGACCACGTCCAGATCACCATGGCCGAGGACATCGGCATCGGGGGCCGTGCCGGGTACTACGACGGGATCGGGGCGGCGCGCGACGTCATCCAGAACCACCTCGTCCAGCTGCTCGCGCTCACCGCGATGGAGGAGCCCGTCTCGTTCGACGCGGAGTCGCTGCGCGCCGAGAAGCTCAAGGTCCTGTCGGCCGTGCGCCTGCCGCGCGACCTGGCCCGCCACACCTCGCGCGGCCAGTACTCGGCGGGCTGGCAGGGCGGCGAGGAGGTCGTGGGGTACCTCGAGGAGGACGGCATCTCGCCCGACTCCACGACCGAGACGTTCGCCGCGATCCGCGTCGACATCGACAACCGCCGCTGGGCCGGGGTGCCGTTCTACCTGCGCACGGGCAAGCGCCTGGGCCGCCGGGTGACCGAGATCGCGGTCGTCTTCAAGTCGGCCCCGCACCTGCCCTTCGAGTCGTCGGCGACGTCCGAGCTCGGCAAGAACGCGCTCGTGATCCGCGTCCAGCCCGACGAGGGGGTCACGATCCGCTTCGGTGCCAAGGTCCCCGGGACCGCCATGGAGGTCCGCGACGTCACCATGGACTTCGGCTACGGCCACGCGTTCACCGAGTCCTCCCCCGAGGCCTACGAGCGCCTCATCCTCGACGTGCTGCTGGGCGACCCGCCGCTGTTCCCGAGCCACGAGGAGGTCGAGCTCTCGTGGAAGATCCTCGACCCGATCACGGCCTTCTGGGAGTCCAAGGGCGCGCCCGACCCCTACCGCTCCGGGACGTGGGGCCCCGAGTCGGCCGACGAGATGATGGCCCGCGACGGGCGCACCTGGCGGCGACCGTGACCGCGACCGCATCCTCCTCCCGCCTGCCTCGGGTCCCCGGCCGGCCCTCGAACTGGAGCAACGCCTCATGATCATCGACCTCCCCGAGACGACGACCAACGCGGTCAACAAGCGCCTCGTGAAGCTGCGCGACGAGGGCGGCGCCGTGGCTCTGGGCCGCGTCCTGACCCTCGTCGTCCTGGCCGAGGAGGCCGACGTCGAGGACGCCGTGGCCGCCGCGAACGGCGCCTCGCGCGAGCACCCGTGCCGGGTCGTGGTGGTCGCCCCCGCGAACAAGCGCTCGACGGCTCGCCTCGACGCCCAGATCCGCATCGGGGGTGACGCGGGGGCAAGCGAGGTCATCATCCTGCGCCCGTCGGGCCCGCTCGTCGCGCACACCGACACCCTCGTGATGCCGCTCCTGCTCCCGGACGCCCCGATCGTGGCCTGGTGGCCCCGCGAGACGCCCGACAACCCGTCCACGGACCCGGTCGGCCAGATGGCCCACCGCCGCATCACGGACGCGGTCAACGCGGGCCGCTCGCTCCAGACGCTCGAGCGCCTGAGCAGGACCCACCAGCCCGGCGACACGGACCTCGCGTGGACCCGTGTGACGCTCTGGCGCGGTCTCATCGCCGCCGCGCTCGACCAGCCGCCGTACGAGTCCGTGACGGCCGTGGAGGTCGAGGGCGAGGAGCACCACCCCTCGGTCGACATCCTCGCGGCCTGGCTCGCCCAGCAGCTCAGGTGCCCCGTCCGGCTCGTCCGCCGACGCGGCGTCGAGGGCATCACCAAGGTGACCCTCGAGCGCAAGGGCGGGGCGGTGGTGCTCTCCCGGCCCGACGGGCGCATCGTGACGCTGACCCAGCCCGGGCAGCCCGACCGCCGCCTGTCGCTGCCGCTGCGCCAGCTCGAGGAGTGCCTGACCGAGGAGCTGCGCCGGCTCGACCCCGACGAGATCTACGGCGAGGTCCTGACCAAGGGCCTGGCAAGGATCGGCGAATGAGCGCCGCCACGGGGACGCAGGCCGCGTCGCACGGGCCGCGGCTCGTCGTCGTGCACCCCGACGCGGGCGTGCTCGCCGAGGCCGTCGCCTCCCGCCTCCTGACCCGCATCCTCGACATCCAGTCTGTCCGCACGCCCGTGCACGTCGTCCTGACGGGCGGCACGGTCGGGATCCGCTCGCTCGCGGCGGTCGCCGCGCACCCGGTGCGCGACGCCGTCGACTGGACCGGCGTCCACCTGTGGTGGGGTGACGAGCGCTTCCTGCCCACCGGTGACCCCGAGCGCAACGAGACGCAGGCCCGGGAGGCGCTCCTCGACCACCTGCCGACCCTGCCGCCGCAGAACGTGCACGTCATGCCTGCGCCCGGCGAGGGCGTCGGGTCCCCGGAGGAGTCGGCCGCGCTCTACGCGGACGAGCTCGCGCGCTTCACGCCCGACGGCGGTACGCACCTCGCGTTCGACGTCCTCCTGCTGGGCATGGGACCCGACGGGCACGTCGCGTCGCTGTTCCCCGGCAACCCCGGGCTGAAGGCGGGCGGCGCGACCACCGCGGTGCACGACTCCCCCAAACCGCCGCCCGAGCGGGTCTCGCTGACCTTCCCCGCGATCCAGGCGGCGCAGGAGGTCTGGGTCGTCGCCGCAGGCGCGGAGAAGGCCCCGGCGGTCGCCTCCGCACTGGCAGGCGATCCCGTGGACACGACGCCCGCTGCCGGCGCCCTGGGGACCCGGCGCACGTTGTGGCTCGTGGACCTCGCGGCCAGCAGCGGCCAGCGCTAGACGACAGCACTGCGGGGCTGACCACAGCACAGCGGGCCCGTCCGATGATCGGACGGGCCCGCTGTGCTGCGTGCGGCGGTCTGCGGGACCGCGCGAAGGCTTCTACCGGCTGCGACGACGCGCGCGCAGCGCGGCCAGCGCCTCGTCGAGGAGGGCCACGCCGTCCGCGTCGCTGCGGCGCTCCTTCACGTACGCGAGGTGCGTCTTGTACGGCTCGTTGCGCAGGGCGCTCGGCGGGTCGGCCGGGTCCTGGCCCGCAGGAAGACCGCACCGCGGGCAGTCCCAGGTCTCGGGCGTGACGATCTCCACCTCGGACGAGAAGCTGGGTCGCGTCTCGTGTCCGTTGGCACACCAGTAGGAGACCCAGGTGCGCGGGGCGACGTCGCCCCGTTCCGTCTCTCCGAGCGGGCCCGCACCGACGCGCGACCCCTTGATAGCACTACCACCAGCCACGATTCACTCCCCTGACTCACGACCGCCCACGTTCTGGAGCGGCACTTACACCCCGTGCCGCCGAGTGCGGCGTCGGGTCAGCTGACCTTCTGGATGAGTCCCAGGAGGATGATCACGACGGTCCAGGTGATCGCGAACGTGATGGTGATGCGGTTCAGGTTGCGCTCGGCGACGCCGGAGCTGCCGGCGCTGCTCGAGATCCCCCCGCCGAACATGTCGGACAGGCCTCCGCCCTTGCCCTTGTGCATGAGCACGAGCAGGGTCAGGAAGCCGCTGGTGATGACCAGCAGGATCTGGAGGATGATGCGCAGCGCGTCCACGAGTACGTCCTTGGCTCTGGGTCCACGCCCGAGAAGTCGAGGGCGGACCGCAACGGGTGTCCTGGACCGACCTGCGAGGTACAGGTGCGGCACCGAGGACAAGGGTAGGCGACGCAGGGCCGATCCGGCGAACCGCTCCGCCCGGCGGTCGATGCTGCCGGACGGATCGCCGTGCCCTGCGGGCTACCGCGAGAAGAGGTCACCGCTCGGACGGTGACCGCGCTGCCGGGCCGCACCGCGCGGTGCGGCCCGGCAGCACAGGGTGCTCAGGCCCCGTGGTGCGCCTGGAAGCGCGCGATCTTCGCGAACTCCTCGGGGTCCAGGCTCGCGCCACCGACCAGGGCGCCGTCGACGTCCTGCTCCTTCATGAGCTCGGCGATCGACGACGACTTGACCGAACCGCCGTAGAGCACGCGGACGGCGTCGGCCACCTCGGCCGAGTACAGCTCGGCGAGACGCGCACGGATCGCACCGGCGACCTCCTGCGCGTCCTGCGGCGTCGCGACCTCTCCCGTGCCGATGGCCCACACGGGCTCGTACGCGATGACGACCTTGGCGGCGTCCTGCGCCGAGAGGCCCTCGAGGGCACCGTCGACCTGCGCGAGCGTGTACGAGACCTGGTCGCCCGCCTTGCGGATCTCGAGCGCCTCGCCGACGCAGATGATCGGGACCAGGCCCTGCGCGAGCGCGGCCTTCGACTTGGCGTTGACGAGCGCGTCGTCCTCGCCGTGGTACTGGCGACGCTCCGAGTGGCCGACGGCCACGTAGGTCACGCCCAGCTTGCTCAGGAACACGGGCGAGATCTCGCCCGTGTAGGCGCCCGAGACGTGCTGGGAGACGTCCTGCGCGCCGTAGGTCAGCTCGAGCTTGTCGGCGTCGACGAGCGTCTGCACGCTGCGCAGGTCCGTGAACGGGACCAGGACGGTGACCTCGACGGCCGAGAAGTCGTGCTTGGCGTCCTTGAGGGCCCAGGCGAGCTTCTGGACGGTGTGGATGGCCTCCTGGTGGTCCAGGTTCATCTTCCAGTTGCCCGCGATGAGCGGGGTACGTGCGTCAGTCATGGTGTGTCTACCTTCTGTGAGCCGTGAGGCTGCGGTGGTGGGGGTCAGGCCTCGAGGACCGCGAGCCCCGGGAGGGACTTGCCCTCGAGGAACTCCAGGCTCGCGCCGCCGCCGGTCGAGATGTGGCTGAAGCCGGACTCGTCGAAGCCGAGGATGCGCACGGCCGCGGCGGAGTCGCCACCGCCGACGATCGTGAACGCGCCGTTCGCGGTCGCGTCGACCAGGGCCTGCGCGACGGCACGGGTGCCGCCGGAGAACGCCTCGAACTCGAAGACGCCCGCAGGGCCGTTCCAGACGACCGTCTTGGCGTCCACGATCTTGCTGGCGAACAGCTTCTGCGACGCGGGGCCGATGTCCAGGCCGATCTTGCCGTCGGGGATGGCGTCCGCCGGCACGACCTCGTAGGGGGCGTCGGCCGCGAACGAGTCCGCCGCCAGGATGTCCGTGGGCAGGACGATCTCGACGCCCGCCTTCTCGGCGTCCGCGAGGTAGCCCTTCACGGTGTCGATCTGGTCCTTCTCGAGGAGGGAGTTGCCCACCGAGTAGCCCTTGGCCGCGAGGAACGTGAAGACCATGCCGCCACCGATGAGCAGACGGTCCGCCTTGGTCAGCAGGTTGGCGATGACGCCGAGCTTGTCGGAGACCTTCGACCCGCCGAGCACCACGACGTAGGGCCGGGCCGGGTCCTCGGTCGCCTTCTTGAGGGAGTCGACCTCCTTGAGCACCAGCTCGCCCACCGCGGAGGGCAGCACCTTGGCGATGTCGTAGACCGAGGCCTGCTTGCGGTGCACGACGCCGAAGCCGTCGGAGACGTACGCGTCGGCGAGAGACGCCAGGTCCGCGGCGAGCGACTCGCGCTCGGCGTCGACCTTCGAGGTCTCGCGCGGGTCGAAGCGGATGTTCTCGAGCAGCGCGACCTCGCCGTCGCCGAGCGCGGCGACCGTGGCCTTCGCGGACTCGCCGACGGTGTCCTGCGCGAGCGTCACGGGGGCGCCCAGCAGCTCGCCCAGGCGGGCAGCGACGGGAGCGAGCGAGTACTTCGCGTCGGGCTCACCCTTGGGGCGACCGAGGTGCGCGGTCACGACGACCTTCGCACCGGCGTCGGTCAGGCGCTCGAGCGTGGGCAGCGCGGCGCGGATGCGTCCGTCGTCCGTGATGGTCGTCCCGTCGAGGGGGACGTTGAAGTCCGAGCGGACGAGCACGCGCTTGCCGCGCAGGTCGCCGAGGGAGTCGATGGTCTTCATGAGCACACTCCTGGTCTGAACAGGTCGAAACAGGTCACGTCACACATGACTGCGTCCGCGTGCATGGGGGCCAACCGGGCCGGCCACGCACGCGGACGCAGAATTCACCTCACGTCACGAAGGACGGAGATCAGAGACGAGCACCCACGTACTGCGTGAGCGAGACGAGCGAGCTGGAGTAGCCCCACTCGTTGTCGTACCAGGCGACGACCTTGACCAGGTCGCCGCTCACCTTGGTGAGCTTCGAGTCGAAGATCGAGGTGTGCGGGTCCGTGACGATGTCCGACGAGACGATGTCGTCGTCGACGTACTTCAGGACGCCCTTGAGCGGGCCCTCGGCGGCAGCCTTGACCGCGGCGTTGACCTCCTCGACCGTGACGGTCTTGGACGCGGTGAAGGTCAGGTCCGTGGCCGAGCCCGTGATGACGGGGACGCGCATGGCGAAGCCGTCGAGCTTGCCCTTGAGCTCGGGGAGCACGAGGGCGACAGCCTTGGCGGCGCCGGTCGAGGTGGGGACGATGTTCTGCGCGGCGGCGCGGGCGCGACGCAGGTCCTTGTGGGGGCCGTCCTGCAGGTTCTGGTCACCCGTGTACGCGTGGATCGTGGTCATGAGACCGCGCTCGATGCCGATCGCGTCGTTGAGGGCCTTGGCCATCGGGGCGAGGCAGTTCGTGGTGCACGACGCGTTCGAGATGATGTGCTGCGTCGCGGGGTCGTACTGCTCGTGGTTCACGCCGACGACGAACGTGCCGTCCTCGTTCTTCGCCGGAGCGGAGATGATGACCTTCTTGGCCCCGGCCTCGATGTGCGCCTTGGCCTTGGTCGCGTCGGTGAAGAAGCCGGTCGACTCGATGACGATGTCGGCACCCAGCTCGCCCCAGGGGAGCTTCGCGGGGTCGCGCTCCTCGAGGGCACGGATCGACTTGCCGTCGACGATGATGTTGTTCTCGTCGAAGTCGACGCTCAGCGGGAAACGACCCAGGACGGTGTCGTACTTCAGCAGGTGCGCGAGCGTCTTGTTGTCCGTGAGGTCGTTGACACCCACGATCTCGATGTCCGCCCCCGACGCGATGATGGCGCGGAAGAAGTTACGTCCGATACGACCGAAGCCGTTGATACCGACGCGGATGGTCACAATGCCCTCCTCAGGGCGCGCCGGTGTTGCCGACGCACACGGTTGATGCCGAACGATCACGTACTACGGCGTACGTAGGTGGTAACGGCGAAGCACTCCCCCACCGACTGCCTCGCGGCGTGGTCTCCGGGAATCTCGCGGGGCCACAGCGACAGCTGCGGCTCAACAGGGTCCCGAAGACCTCAGTGAAGGAGCACGTCTTTGTCACCTGACATCCCCGATCCTATACCCGAACCCCCCCATCACGTGACCTGGACACGGATCTGAGACGGTCACGGACGCACCGTGGGAATGTGACGGGAGCCGGAGACGCAGGTCACAACCGACCCCACGGCCAGGGCCTCGACCCACCGTCGTCGCGGCCGCAGGAGCGGTCCGGGAGGGCTCCCCGCCCGCTCTCGACGGCCGGCCGCGACACCAGGCCGGGAGCACACGGGCCGACACCGGTGCGCACGGCACCGCTGCGCGCGGGGCCCGCCGGGGCGGGACGGCGCGGCGGTGCCTGCCGGCGCGCGGCGGTGCCCGCGGTGCCCGGCGCGCGGCTGCCGCCGCGGTCGGGGCGTGCGCCGACAGGTGCCGGCGGAGGCGGGCGCAGCCCGCTCAGACGTCCAGCAGGTCCGGGCTCAGCCCGGCCTCGGTGTCGGGGATGCCGAGCTCGGCGGCACGCTTGTCCGCGGTCGACAGCAGCCTGCGGATACGCCCCGCCACGGCGTCCTTGGTCAGCGGCGGCTCGGCCAGCTGGCCCAGCTCCTCGAGCGACGCCTGCTTGTGCGCGAGCCGCAGCTCGCCGGCCTCGCGGAGGTGGTCAGGCAGGTCGGGACCCAGGATCTCGAACGCACGCTCCACGCGGGCCCCGGCCGCCACGGCGGCACGCGCCGAGCGGCGCAGGTTCGCGTCGTCGAAGTTCGCGAGCCGGTTCGCCGTCCCGCGCACCTCGCGACGCTGCCGGCGCTCCTCCCAGACCACGACCGTCTCGTGAGCGCCCAGGCGTGCCAGCATCGCGCTGATCGCCTCGCCGTCGCGGATCACGACCCGGTCGACCCCCCGGACCTCGCGCGCCTTGGCGGAGATCCCCAGGCGCCGCGCGGCCCCGACGAGCGCGAGCGCCGCCTCGGGCCCCGGGCACGTCACCTCCAGGGCCGAGGAGCGTCCCGGCTCCGTCAGCGACCCGTGGGCGAGGAACGCACCGCGCCACGCGGCCTCGGCCTCGCCCACCCCGGCCGAGACCACCTGGGGCGGCAGCCCCCGCACGGGCCGACCCCGGTTGTCGAGCAGGCCCGTCTGCCGGGCCAGGGACTCGCCGTCCTTGACCACCCGCACCACGTACCGGCTGCCCCGGCGCAGACCGCCGGCCGACACCACGATCAGCTCGCTCGTGTGCCCGTACACGTCGCTGATCGCCTGCCGGAGCCGGCGGGCCGCGATCGCCGTGTCCAGCTCGGCCTCGATCACGATGCGCCCCGAGATGATGTGCAGCCCTCCCGAGAACCGCAGCATGGCGGAGACCTCCGCCTTGCGGCAGGAGGTCTTGTCCACCTTGAGTCGCGCGAGCTCGTCCTTCACCTGTGCCGTCAACGCCATGGCGACATCCTCCCATCAACGAGCAACGATCTTGACCGTCTCCTGCCACGAGTCACACCCGGGCGCGACTCCACGTCGGCCGGACGACCGACTCCTCGCGCTCGCGCATAGGGGGCCGGGGCCCCTGTGCCCGTCGGCCGTCGTCGGCGGCCGTCGGCGATCAGGAGGCCTGCCAGAGCGGTCGGTCGGCGCCGCTGCCGCGGCCACGCGTCAGCGGGCCGCGGTGCCCACGTCGCCCAGGAATCCGTCGAAGACGTCACGCAGCGCCGCGGCGAGCCGCAGCGCGTCGTGCCGTGGCGTGCCGTCCGAACGGCCCACCTGCCGCAGCAGCAGGCGGGCACCCATCCGGGCCGACTCGTCGGCGAGGAGACCGATGTCCTCGGCCGCGCTCGGGTCCGCGACCACGGCGTCGATGCGCAGGTCCGGGGCATGCTTGTGCAGCGCCTCCAGGTGGTCGGTCGCGGTCAGGCCGTAGGTCTCCCCCGAGGTGTTGGAGAGGTTCAGGACGACGCACCGCCTGGCCCTGGTCTCGTGCAGCGCGTGCGCCAGCTCGGGGACCAGCAGGTGCGGCATGACCGACGAGTACCAGGAACCCGGTCCGAGGACCACCCAGTCGGCGGCCAGGACGGCGTCCACCGCCTCGGGGCAGGCCGGCGGGTCCGGGGGGACCAGGCGGAGCTGCTCGATGCGCTCGTGCGTCAGGGCGACCTGGCTCTGGCCCACGATCGTGGCGAGCCCTTCGTCCGTGCGCACGTCGGCCTCGATGCCGAGCGGCACGGCGGCCATGGGCAGCACCCGGCCCCTCGCCCCGAGAAGCTTGCCGACCCAGTCCAGGCCCGCCACCGGGTCGTCCAGGAGCTCCCACAGGGCCACGATCAGCAGGTTGCCGACCGCGTGCTGATCGAGGTCGCCGCTCGAGGAGAACCGGTGCTGCAGCACCGCGCTCCACGTCCGGCCCCACTCCGAGTCGTCGCACAGGGCAGCGAGCGCCATGCGCAGGTCTCCGGGCGGGAGCACTCCGAGCTCGGCCCGCAGGCGGCCCGAGGAGCCGCCGTCGTCCGCGACGGTGACGACGGCGGTGATGCGGTCGGACATGAGCCGCAGGGCCGAGAGCGTCGCGGACAGCCCGTGACCTCCCCCGAGCGCGACGACGGCCGGGTTGACGAGCGTCACGCTCACTCCTTGCCGAGGTCGCGGGCCGTCACGGTGACCCGGTGGCCGGCACCGCGCAGCCGCTGGGCCAGGACCTCCGAGATGGCGACCGAGCGGTGCTTGCCGCCGGTGCAGCCCACGGCGATGGTCACGTACCGCTTCTCCTCGGCGAGGTACCCGGTCAGGACGGGCTCGAGGGCGCTCACGTACCGGTCGACGAACTCGAGCGCCCCGGGGCGGGCGAGGACGTAGTCCCGGACGGGGGCGTCGCGCCCCGTCAGGTGCCGCAGCTCGGTGATCCAGTAGGGGTTCGCGAGGAACCGCATGTCGACGACGTGGTCCGCGTCGAGCGGTATCCCGTACTTGAACCCGAACGAGACCACGTTGATGCGCAGCGTCTCGGGGGTCCCGTCGGCCACGGCCGCGCGGACCTCGCGGGCGAGGTCGTGGACGTTGAGCTCGGAGGTGTCGATCACGACGTCGGCGCGCTCCTCGACGCTCGCGACCAGGCGCCTCTCCTCCGCGATCCCGTCCAGGATGCGTCCGTTGCCCTGCAGGGGGTGCGGACGCCGCACCTGCTCGTACCTGCGCACGAGGACCTCGTCCGACGCGTCGAGGAACAGGATCCGGTAGAAGACCCCGGCGTCCCGCAGGTGCTTGAGCACGTCGAGGAGGTCGCTGAAGAACCCGCCGCCACGGACGTCGACCACGGCCGCGATCCGCTGGACGCTCGAACCGGCCCGCGTCATCATGTCGACGAGGGGCACCAGCATGCGGGGCGGCATGTTGTCGACGACGTACCAGTCCAGGTCCTCGAGCACGGCGGCAGCGCGGCTGCGTCCCGCGCCGGACATGCCCGTGATGATCAGGACCTCGGCGTCGGAGCGCTCGGGCGCGCGCGTGGTGGCCTCGATCGCCGGGATGCCCTGGGGGACGGTCGTCGGGGAGGGTTCGGTACTCATGCCCCCAGCATGCCAGCCGGTCACCTCACGCCGGCCGGACGGCTGCCGATCACTCCCCGGGCGTGTCCGTCACGGGCACCTGGCCGCCAGGCACGGGGGCCTCGGGCGCTGGCACGGTGCCCACGACCGGTGCGTCCCCGGGACCGTCACCGGCAGCGCTCGGTGCCGACGCAGGACCGAGGGCCGCCACGACGGCCGCAGCCGTCGCGGCGCCCATGCCCGGGACGGTCGCGATCTCCTCGACCGAGGCAGCGCGCAGCCGCTTGAGGGAGCCGAAGTGGGTCAGGAGCGCC
>Ga0233375_1000355_pt1 | contig 26097 bp, 23 predicted proteins | sample ElkDunMinimDraft_10_FD_191539 | JGI IMG/M metagenome (GOLD analysis project Ga0233375, IMG submission 191539) | Fecal eukaryotic communites from dung pellets of Tule Elk in California, USA - Elk Dung E16 | ecosystem: Host-associated > Mammals > Digestive system > Large intestine > Fecal | place... | reverse complement strand
GGTCTTGCGCCGGCTGGCCGGCGACGACCCGGCGGTGAACGAGGAGTGGAACTGCGACAAGGGCCGCTGGGGCTTCCGCTACACCCAGGCATTCGACCGCCTCACCACCCCGCTGGTACGCGACCGGGCAACCGGTGAGCTGCGCGAGGCATCCTGGAGTGAGGCGTTCGCGGTGGCGGCCGAGGGGCTGCGCGCCGCACGCGACGGCGGCACCGGCATCGGTGTGCTGACCGGCGGTCGCCTGACCGTCGAGGACGCCTACGCCTACGGCAAGTTCGCCCGGGTCGCGCTGAGCACCAACGACATCGACTTCCGGGCCCGGCCGGTCTCCAAGGAGGAGACGGCCTTCCTGGCGGCGACCGTGGCCGGGCGCACCGACGTCACCTACGACGACGTCGAGAACGCCCCGGCGGTGGTGATGGTCGGCCTGGAGCCGGAGGAGGAGTGCCCGATCCTCTTCCTGCGGCTGCGCAAGGCGTACCTCAAGAAGGGCCTCAAGGTCTACGCGGTGGCGCCGTTCGCCTCCCGCGGACTGCAGAAGCTCGGCGCCAAGCTCGCCCGGGTCATCCCGGGCGAGGAGGCGCAGGTGCTGCGCGAGCACGACACCGTCGCCGAGGCGCTGAGCGCCCCGGGCGCGGTGCTGATCGTCGGCGAGCGGCTCGCCTCGGTCCCCGGCGGGCTCACCGCCGCGGCGGAGGTCGCCGCGCGGACCGGCGCGAAGCTGGCCTGGGTGCCGCGGCGCGCCGGCGACCGGGGTGCTGTCGACGCCGGCTGCCTGCCGAACCTGCTGCCCGGTGGGCGGCTGGTCACCGAGCCGGCGGCCCGCGCGGAGCTCGGCGAGGCGTGGGACCTGCCGACCGGCGCCATCCCGAGCCAGGCCGGCCGGGACACCGACGCCATCCTGGCGGCGGCGGCCGCCGGTGAGCTGGGCGCCATGGTCGTGGCCGGGGTCGACCCGTCCGACCTGGCCGACCCGAGGCTCGCCGAGGAGGCGCTGGAGCGGGTGCCGTTCCTGGTCAGCCTCGAACTGCGCAACAGTGCGGTCTCCCGCCGCGCCGATGTGGTCTTCCCGGTCGCCCCGGTGGTCGAAAAGGCCGGCAGCTTCCTCGACTGGGAGGGCCGCCTGCGGCCCTTCGAGGCGGTGCTGCACACCACGGCGATGCCCGACGCCCGGATCCTGGACGCGATCGCCGCGCAGCTGGGCGTCTCGCTCGGCACCGGTGACGTCCTCAGCATCCGGCGTGAACTCGGCGCCCTGCCGGCCACCCGCAGCGACCGGGCCCGGCTCGGCGACGTGGAGCCGGTCGCGGTGCCGCAGCCGGGCGCCGGCGAAGCGGTGCTCGCCACCTGGCACCAGCTGGTCGACCTGGGCAGCCTCACCGACGGCGACGAGCACCTGGCCGGCACCGCCCGGCCGCCGGTGGTCCGGCTCAGCGCCGGCACCGCCGAGACGCTCGGCGTCGCCGAGGGCCAGGCCGTCACCGTGGGCACCGACCGCGGTGCGCTGACCCTGCCCGCCGAGATCACCCAGATGCCGGACGGGGTGGTCTGGCTGCCGACGAACTCGCCCGGGGCCACCGTGCGCCGCACCCTCGGGGTCACCTCGGGTGCCATTGTCACGATCTCCGCCGGGGCCGCCGCGTCGCAGCTCCCGCAGCAGACTTCCAAGGAGGCGGTCCGGTGATCACCACCTACCTGGCGGAAAGCCCGACCCTGGCCGACTTCGGCAAGGACGTCTGGTGGATCGCCGCGATCAAGGTCGTCGGCGTCTTCGTCCTGCTCCTGCTGCTGACCCTGTTCACGATCAACTACGAGCGCAAGGTCGTCGCCCGGATGGCGGTCCGTCCCGGACCGAACCAGGTCGGCCCGAACGGCTGGCTCCAGTCGTTGACCGACGGCCTCAAGCTGCCGTTCAAGGAAGAGATCATTCCGTTCACCGCGGACAAGATCGTCTACTTCCTGGCCCCGGTGATCTCGGCGGTCTGCGCCTTCACCGCCTTCTCGGTTATCCCGCTCGGCCCGATGGTGTCGATCTTCGGGCACCAGACGCCGCTGCAGGTGACCGACACCTCGGTCGCGGTGCTGGTGGTCCTCGCCTGCGCCTCGATGGGCGTCTACGGCGTGGTGCTCGCCGGCTGGGCCTCCGGCTCGACCTACCCGCTGCTCGGCGCGCTCCGCTCCACCGCCCAGATGATCTCGTACGAGGTCGCGATGGGTCTGTCGATCGTGGCGGTCTTCATGACCGCCGGCACGATGAGCACCTCGGAGATCATCCGGGCGCAGGAGAACGGCAACCCCTTCCAGCTCTTCGGACTGGAGCTGACCGCCCCCGGCTGGTTCGCGATCCTGCTGCTGCCGAGCTTCGTCATCTACGCGATCTCGGCCATCGGTGAGGTCAACCGGGCCCCCTTCGACCTGCCCGAGGCCGAGTCCGAGCTGGTCGGTGGCTTCCACACCGAGTACTCGTCGTTCAAGTTCGCGATGTTCTTCCTCGCCGAGTACATCAACATGATCACCGTCTCGGCGGTCTGCACCACGCTCTTCCTGGGCGGCTGGCGGGCACCGTGGCCGATCAGCATCTGGGACGGCGCCAACGAGGGCTGGTGGCCACTGCTCTGGTTCCTCGGCAAGGTGCTGCTGCTGCTCTTCGGCTTCATCTGGCTGCGGGGCACGCTGCCCCGGCTGCGCTACGACCAGTTCATGCGCTTCGGCTGGAAGGTCCTGCTGCCGATCAGCCTGCTCTGGATCGTGGTCCTGGCCGGCATCCGGACCCTTCAGGGCTCCGACGTCGCCACCGGCACCCGGAACCTGATCATCGGTGCCGTCGCCATCCTGATCCTGCTGGTCGCCTTCCTCTGGCCGGCCCGCAAGGCCGCGCCGGAGCCGGACCTGGCCGAGCAGCTGGCCAACCGTCCGCCGGGCAGCTACCCGGTGCCCCCGCTGGACCTGCAGGTCCCGGCCAGCCCGCGCACCTGGCGCACCGTCGCCGAGCGCGAGCCGGCGATGGCCGGTGGCGACACCGGGTCCACTCCATCGACCGACGACCAGGCCGGCTCGGCCGACAAGGAGGTGTGAGATGGCATTCGGCTTCGCCAAGGGGTTCGGTGTGACCTTCTCCCACATGTTCCGGAAGGTCATCACCACCGAGTACCCGTTCAAACCGCCGGTTTCGGCGCCGCGCTACCACGGGCGGCACATCCTGAACCGGCACCCGGACGGCCTCGAGAAGTGCATCGGCTGCGAACTGTGCGCCTGGGCCTGCCCGGCGGACGCGATCTACGTCGAGGGTGGTGACAACACCGAGGACGAGCGCTTCTCGCCCGGTGAGCGCTACGCCAAGACGTACCAGATCAACTACGCCCGCTGCATCTTCTGCGGTCTCTGCATCGAGGCCTGCCCGACCCGTTCGCTGACCATGAGCAACGAGTACGAGCTGGCCCGGGACTCCCGGCAGGACCTGATCTTCACCAAGGAGCAGCTCCTCGCGCCGCTGCTGCCCGGCATGGAGCAGCCGCCGCACCCGATGCGGCTCGGCGACACGGAGAAGGACTACTACATCGGGGCGCTGACCAACCCCGGTACCTCGGCCGGCGCGGAGCGCGCGCCCTGGTCGGAGACCGGCACGGTCGACGGCTCGGGAAGCACGGGAGAGGCGTCATGACGGACGCGGTGCTCGCGGCAGCCGGTGGGGTCTCCACCGGCGAAGAGATCACCTTCTGGGTCCTGGCCCCGCTGGCCCTGCTCGGGGCCTTCGGGATGGTGCTCTCCCGCAACGCGGTGCACTCCGCGCTGTGGCTGGTGCTGACGATGCTCAGCCTGGGCGCCTTCTACGTGGTGCAGGCCGGGCCCTTCATCGGCATGGTGCAGATCATCGTCTACACCGGCGCGATCATGATGCTCTTCCTCTTCGTGCTGATGCTGGTCGGCCGGGACGCCTCCGACTCCCTGATCGAGACGCTGCGCGGGCACCGCATCGCCGGGCTGCTGCTCGGCGTCGGCCTCGCCGGCCTGCTCGCCACCGGCCTGCACCGCTCGCTGGGCGACGTCCCGGCGGTCGGGCTGGAAGCGGCGAACGCCGACGGCAACGTGCAGGGGATCGCCTCGCTGCTCTTCACCAAGTACGTCTTCGCCTTCGAGGTGACCTCGGCGCTGCTGATCACCGCCGCGGTCGGCGCGATGGTGCTGGCCTACATCGAGCGGCGCAAGAGTGAGCGGACCACGCAGGTGGACCAGATGAAGGCCCGCTTCGCGCCCGGCAACTACCCCGGCCCGAAGCCCGGCCCCGGTGTCTTCGCCACCTCCTCCTCGGTGGCCACCCCGAGCCGGCTGCCCGACGGCACCATCTCCGACGTGAGCGTTCCGCAGATCATGGCGCCGCGGGAGCTGACCCAGGCCGAACGCGAGCCGAAGGGGACGGAGAAGTGACGACCCTTACGCGTACCTCCGGTCGCGACCGAAAGGCGGTCCAGCGATGACGCCCGACTACTACCTGATCCTCGCCGCCGTGCTGTTCAGCATCGGCGCGGCAGGGGTGCTGATCCGGCGCAACGCGATCGTGCTCTTCATGTGCATCGAGCTGATGCTGAACGCGTCGAACCTGGCGCTGGTCACCTTCAGCAGGATCAACGGCGACCTCAACGGCCAGGTCATGGCGTTCTTCGTCATGGTGGTGGCCGCGGCCGAGGTCGTGATCGGTCTCGCGATCATCATGTCGATCTTCCGGACTCGGCGCTCCGCGAGCGTCGACGACGCCAACCTGCTCAAGTACTAAAGGGGCCTACCGGTGGACGCATTTCTCACGGACCCGACGGCCGCACCGCTGGCAGCCGTCGAATTCGCTCCGGCGAGCGGGTTGCTCAGCGGCATCTGGCTGCTGATCGCGATCCCGCTGATCAGCGCGGCCATCCTGCTCCTGCTCGGCCGCCGTGCCGACCGCTGGGGCCACTGGCTCGGCGTCGCCGCCGTCGGTGCCTCCTTCGTGCTCGGCGCGACCCTCTTCTTCCAGCTGCGCGGCCTGACCAACCGCTCCGTCGAGCAGAGCCTCTGGGAGTTCATCGCCGTCGGCGACTTCCGTGTCGACTTCGGTCTGCTCTTCGACCCGCTGGCCGCCGTCTTCGTGCTGCTCATCACCGGCGTGGGTTTCCTGATCCACCTCTACGCCGTCGAGTACATGAAGCACGACCCGGGACGTCGGCGCTTCTTCGCCTACTTCAACCTCTTCGTCGCCGCGATGTTGCTGCTGGTGCTCGGCAACAACTACGTGATGCTCTACTTCGGCTGGGAGGGCGTCGGCCTGGCGTCGTACCTGCTGATCTCCTTCTGGTACGTGCGGCCCGCGGCGGCCACCGCCGGTAAGAAGGCGTTCCTGATGAACCGGGTCGGCGACGCCGGCCTGGCGATCGCGATCTTCATCATGTTCGCCACCCTCGGCACCACCCAGTACGACGAGGTCTTCAGCAACGTCGGCGCGCTCGCCGGCGGCACCGTGCTGGTGATGGGTCTGCTGCTGCTGCTCGGCGCGGCCGGCAAGTCCGGCCAGTTCCCGCTCCAGGCCTGGCTGCCCGACGCGATGGAGGGCCCGACCCCGGTCTCGGCCCTGATCCACGCCGCGACGATGGTCACCGCCGGCGTCTACCTGATCGCCCGCTCCAACGCGATCTTCTCGGCGAACGAGACGCTGCAGCTGGTGGTCGTCAGCGTCGGTGCGCTCACCCTGCTGATCGGCTGCATCATCGGCGCCGCCAAGGACGACATCAAGCGCGTCCTGGCCTGGTCGACGGTGAGCCAGATCGGCTACATGTTCCTCGGCGTCGGGCTCGGCGGCGGCGCGTACGCGCTGGCGATCATCCACCTGCTCGCGCACGGCTTCTTCAAGGCCAACATGTTCCTCGGCGCCGGCTCGGTCATGCACGGCATGAAGGACCAGGTGGACATCCGCCGCTTCGGCGGCCTGTCGAAGTACATGAAGATCACCTGGCTGACCTTCGGGGCCGGCTGGCTCGCCATCATCGGCATGTTCCCCTTCTCCGGCTACTTCTCGAAGGAGCCGATCATCGCGGCCGCCTTCGAGCGCGAGGGCTGGACGGCCTGGCTCTTCGGCGGCGCGGCCCTGCTCGGCGCCGGACTGACCGCCTTCTACATGACGCGGCTCTTCGTGCTGACCTTCCACGGCCCGAAGCGCTGGACCTCCGACATCGAGCACCCGCACGAGTCGCCGCCGCTGATGACGATCCCGCTGATCCTGCTCGGCATCGGCTCCATCGGCGCCGGTTTCCTGCTCACCACCTCGGTTCCCGACTGGCTGGCCCCGGTGGTCGGCACGGGCGAGGCCGAGGCGCACGGGGTGCTGTCGCACACCGCGGTGACGATCCTGTCGCTGGCGCTCACCGTCCTCGGCGCCGGCCTGGCGTTCCTGCTCTTCCGCAAGGGCACCGCCGAGCAGGAGCAGCCCGCGGGCGTGCTGGTCACCGCCGCCCGGCGCAACCTCTACACCGACGCCTTCAACGAGGCGGTCTTCGAAAAGCCGGGTGTCTTCCTCACCCGGGCCCTGGTCTACCTGGACAACAGGGGCATCGACGGCCTGGTCAACGGCCTCGCCGCCGGTGTCGGCGGCGGCTCCGGACGACTCCGGCGCCTGCAGACCGGCTTCGTCCGGTCGTACGCCATGTCGGTCCTCGCCGGCGCTGTGCTGGTGCTCGCGGCCTTCCTGGCCGTGCAGGCGGGGTGGACGGCATGACAACGCGCTACTCGCCGGCCGCCGGCGAACCGTGCACTGACGACGGAGGTAAGGCCAAATAATGTCCGACTTCCCCTTCCTCTCGGTGCTGACCGTGGCGCCCCTGGTCGGCGCCCTGGTCGTGGCCTTCCTGCCGCGACGTCGCCCCGAGCTGGCCAAGCAGGTGGCGTTCGGATGGTCTCTGGCCGTCCTGGCGCTCGCCGTTTTCATGTGGTTCTCGTTCTCCGCCGGCGGTGACCGGTTCCAGTTCCACGAGTCGTACCCGTGGATCCCCGCCTGGGGGGTGAACTTCACCTTCGCCGCCGACGGCATCGCGCTGGTCATGCTGATGCTGATCGCCGTGCTGGTGCCGCTGGTGATCCTGGCCTCCTGGCACGACGCGGACCGCTCCAAGCGTTCCGTGCCGGTCTACTTCGCGCTGCTGCTCGTCCTCGAAACCACGATGATCGGCGTCTTCGCCGCCGCCGACATCTTCCTGTTCTACGTGTTCTTCGAGGTCATGCTGGTGCCGATGTACTTCCTCATCGGCAGCTTCGGTGGCCACCAGCGCCAGTACGCCGCGGTGAAGTTCTTCCTCTACTCGCTCGTCGGCGGTCTCTTCATGCTCGCCGCGGTCATCGGGCTCTGGGTCGTGGGTGGCAACACCTTCGACTGGGCGAAGCTGACCGAGATCGACATGCAGACCGGGGTCGGGCGCTGGCTCTTCCTGGGCTTCTTCATCGCCTTCGCGATCAAGGCGCCGTTCTTCCCGTTCCACACCTGGCTGCCCGATGCCGGTGGCGCGGCCCCGGCCGGCGCCGCGGCGCTGCTCGTCGGCGTCCTGGACAAGGTCGGCACCTTCGGCATCCTGCGCTACTGCCTGCCGCTCTTCCCGGAGGCGTCGCGCTGGTTCGCGCCGTACGCGATCGCCCTGGCGCTGGTCGGCATCATCTACGCCGCCCTCGTCGCGATCGGGCAGAACGACCTGAAGCGGCTGGTCTCCTACACCTCGATCGCCCACTTCGGCTTCATCGGTATCGGCATCTTCGCCTTCACCACCCAGGCCGGCACCGGTGCGGTGCTCTACATGCTCAACCACGGCCTCGCCACCGGCCTGCTCTTCCTGGTGGTCGGCATGCTGGTCGCCCGCCGCGGCTCGGCGCTGATCAGCGACTTCGGCGGCGCGGGCAAGCTGCTGCCGCTGCTGGCCGGGGTCTTCTTCTTCGCCGGTCTGGCCTCGCTGGCCCTGCCGGGCACCGCCCCGTTCGTCTCCGAGTTCCTGGTGCTGATCGGCACCTTCACGGTGAACAAGCCGGTGGCGGTGATCGCCACGCTCGGGATCATCCTCGCCGCGGCGTACGTGCTCTGGATGGTGCAGCGCACCACGCAGGGCACCCTCAACCCGGCGCTGCCGCAGATCGAGGCCATGAAGAAGGACCTCAGCCTGCGGGAGAAGGCCGTGGTCGCGCCGCTGATCGCGCTGATCCTGCTCTTCGGCTTCTACCCGCAGCCGGTGCTCGACGTGATCAACCCGGCGGTCGAGGCGACGATGCAGGACATCGGGGCCACGGACCCGGCGCCGACCGTGGGCGTTCAGGAGGCTCAACAGTGAACACCGCAGTCGCTAACGAAAGGCGGCACCTCCGATGACCGAGCTGAAGTTGCCGGCGATTGACTACGCGGCACTCGCTCCGATGCTGATCATGCTGGGTGCGGCCCTGGTCGGCGTGCTGGTCGAAGCATTCGTGCCCCGCCGCCTGCGCCACCCGGTCCAGCTGGTCGCCGCGGGCGTGGCGATGCTCGCCGCGCTGGTCATGGTGGTCCGCAACGCCGGCGGTGAGGTGATCACCGCCGGGAACGCGATCGCCATCGACGGGCCGGCGCTCTTCCTGCAGGGCACCATCCTGGTGCTCGCGCTGCTGGCGCTGCTGCTGATCGGCGAGCGGGCCATCGAGCACGGCGGAGCGTTCGTCGCCCGCGCCGCGATCGTGGTGGACTCGGCGGAGGACCGCCGGCAGACCGCGAACAGCCGGGGTGCGACCGAGGTCTACCCGCTGACCAGCTTCGCCGTTGCCGGCATGCTCCTCTTCGTCGCCGCGAACGACCTGCTGACCATGTTCATCGCGCTCGAGGTCTTCTCGCTGCCGCTCTACCTGCTCTGCGCGCTGGCCCGTCGCCGGCGGCTGCTGAGCCAGGAGGCCGCGCTGAAGTACTTCATGCTCGGCGCGTACGCCTCGGCGTTCTTCCTCTTCGGTATCGCCCTGGTCTACGGCTACACCGGTGGAGTGGCCGGCGCGGGCGCCGGCGTCGACTTCGCCACGATCAGCAACGCGGTCGGCAACTCGGCCCGCAGCGAGGTCATCCTCTTCGCCGGTATGGCCATGGTCGCCGTCGGCCTGCTCTTCAAGGCCGCCGCCGCCCCGTTCCACGTCTGGACCCCGGACGTCTACCAGGGCGCACCGACCCCGGTCACCGCGCTGATGGCCGCCTGCACGAAGGTCGCCGCCTTCGGCGCCCTGCTGCGGGTCTTCTACGTCGCCTTCGCCGGTGCGGCCTGGGACTTCGTCCCGGTGCTCGGGGTGCTGGCGGTGCTGACCATGCTGATCGGCTCGGTGCTGGCGGTCACCCAGACCGACATCAAGCGGCTGCTGGCGTACTCCTCGATCGCCAACGCCGGTTACCTGCTCGTCGGTGTGCTGGCGCTCAACGAGGCCGGGCTCAGCGGCACCATGTTCTACCTGGCCGCGTACGGCTTCTCGGTGCTCGCCGCGTTCGCCGTGGTGACCCTGGTCCGCGACGCCGACGGCGAGGCGACCCACCTGTCCCGCTGGGCCGGGCTGGGACGGCGTTCGCCGCTGTTCGCCGGCATCTTCACCTTCATCCTGCTGGCCTTCGCCGGTATCCCGCTGACCAGCGGGTTCACCAGCAAGTTCGCCGTCTTCGCGGCGGCCGCGGAGGCCGGGGAGATCTGGCTGGTCATCGCCGGTGTGCTCACCAGCATGATCCTGGCCTTCCCGTACCTGCGGGTCGTGGTGATGATGTGGCTCTCCGAGCCGGGCGAGTCCACGCCCAGCGTGGCGACGCCGGGTGGTCTGACCGCCGCGGCGCTGACCGTGGGTGTCCTGGCGACGCTGCTGCTCGGCGTCGCGCCGGGACCGCTGCTGGACCTCGCCAACGGCGCTGCCAGCTTCCTGCGATGAGCTGTCACCGGTGGCCGTGGGGCGGCCGTCACCTGACGGCTCCCCCCGGCGGCCGGCCGGCTGCGATGTGGCAAGGTTGAGCCCGTGGTGAACCCGGCTGACCAGCAGACAGGTGCACCCGGTTCCGGCGGTCGCCGGAGCCGGGCCAGCACGAGCCAGTACGGCTTCGCCGCGCTCGGTCTCGATCTGGTCGACCAGCGCGTCGAAGACTCCGTACTGGGGTTGCTGGCGGCCGTCGAGGTCGAACTGCGCGAGAGCATCGACAGCGCCGACCCGCTGGTGGTGGAGGCGTCGCGGCATCTGGTCGACGCCGGCGGCAAGCGGTTCCGGCCGCTGCTGGTGGCGCTCGGCGCGCAGTTCGGTGACCCCACCGCGCCGCTGGTCGTGCCGGCGGCGGTGGTGATGGAGCTGACCCACCTGGCGTCGCTCTACCACGACGACGTGATGGACGAGGCCCAGGTGCGGCGGGGGGCGCCCAGCGCCAACGCCCGCTGGAGCAACTCGATCGCCATCCTGGTCGGCGACTACCTCTTCGCCCGCGCGGCCGACCTGGCCGCGGATCTGGGCACCGAAGCGGTCCGGTTACAGGCGCGCACCTTCGCGCGGCTGGTGCACGGCCAGATCGCCGAGACCGTCGGCCCGCGCGCCGGCCAGGACCCGGTCGCGCACTACCTGGCGGTCATCGCCGACAAGACCGGTTCGCTGATCGCCGCCTCGGCCCGTTTCGGCGGCATGTTCGGCGGGGCGACGCGCGAGCAGACGGCGGCGCTGGCGGCGTACGGCGAGACGCTCGGGGTGGCGTTCCAGCTCTCCGACGACCTGCTCGACATCGCCTCCGAGTCCACCGACTCGGGCAAGACACCCGGCACCGACCTGCGCGAGGGCGTGCCGACCCTGCCGGTGCTCTACGCACTGGAGTCGACCGAGAGCGACGCCGACGCCGTCCGGCTGCGCGAGATCCTCGCCGCCGGTCCGGTCACCGACGACGACCTGCACGCCGAGGCGCTCGGTCTGCTGCGCAAGTCGCCGGCGCTTGAGCGGGCCCGCGAGACGGTCCGCGGTTACGCCGAGAAGGCCCGTGAGCAGCTCGCCCCGCTGCCGCAGACCTCTCCCCGGTACGCCCTCGAATCCCTCTGCACCTTCATCGCCGACCGCACCGGCTGATCCGGTACACCGGCTGATCCCGCACGCCGACTGATCCGGCACGCCGGCTGATGTCGCACGCCGATTGATCCGGCGCGCCGACTGATGCCGCGCGCCGGCTGACCCGGCGCGCAGGCCCGCCCAGTGCTCCCGCGCATCCCAACGGTGCGGGGTCAGGTGGTGGCCGGGGACCGGCGGCGCAGCGCTGAGCTGCCGACCAGCATCAGGGCCGCGGCGAGCACCATCGAGATGGTGGCGACCGTCCACATCGCCGGGTAGCCCAGTGTCGCGGCGACGGCGCCCAGCCCGAGCGGGCCGACACAGCCGCCGGCGTACACCCCGGTCTGGGTGATCGAGGTGGCGGCGGCCGGTGCCTGCGGGTGCAGCCGCACCACGGCGAAGTTCATCAGCCCGGGCCACGCCCAGCCGAGCCCGAAGCCGAGCACCACCCCGGCGACCAGCGGCGCGGTGCCGTCCAGGGCGAGCAGCGCCAGGCCCGCAGCCCCGACGACCAGCATCGCGGCGATCAGCGTGATGTGGCCGTCGGTGCGGCGGTCGGCGAGCCAGCCGGCGCCGATGCGGGCGACGAGGCAGACGACACTGCCGAGGGTGAGGGTGAGCCCGGCCAGTGCCGGGTCCAGGCCGCGGCCGGCGGCGGAGTCGACGAGGAAGGTGCCGAGGGCGTTGGCGGCCCCGGCGGCGAGACAGGCCGCCAGCCCGACGATCAACAGGGCTCCCGGGACCCGGCCACCTTCCCGGGCGCTGAGCCGGCGTCCGGCGCCGCGCGCCTGGGCGGGCACCAGCGCCAGGACGGTGAGCGCCGCCGCCGCGGCGGCCACGAACGCCCAGCGCCATCCGACGGTGAGTGCGACCGCTGGTACGGCGGCGCCGGCGAGCAGCGTGGAGGTGGGGATCGCGGCCTGTTTCAGGCCGAAGAAGAAGCCCTGCCGGTTGGCCGGGACGTGCTGGGCGAGTGCCGAGTTGCTGGCGAGCTGGCCGAGCGCGTTGGCGGTGGCGCTGATGGCGAGCAGGAGCACCAGCAGCGCGTACGTCCGGGCGGCGACGGCGATGGCGAGCAGCGACGCGGCGGCGAGCAGGATGCCGGCGCGGGCGACGACGTTCGGGCCGTAGCGTTCGACGAGGGCGCCGGAGGGGACGGAGGCAAGGGCGCTGACGCCGAAGTAGACGGCCACCGCCAGTCCCAGCCCGGCGGGGGAGAAGCCGAGGTCGGCGCTCATCTGCACGGCGAGTCCGCCGACCAGAAAGACCGGCAGCACGCAGGCGATGGTGGTGGCGATCGCCGCGCCGCCGACCTGCGTCGGCCGCCGTACCGGCGGGGCCGAAGGGGTGGCGACAGGGCTTTTGATCATGACTGTTCCATCCTACGCCGCCGATTTCCGCACCCAACGTGTCCGCCGGTGTACCCATCGTGGTGAAATATCTGGCATCCTCGATCTGTGACCGTTACATCGACGGTCCCGGTTTCATATGGTGTAGGCCCCGGCGGCGGAGGTGGTTGTGCGCGACCCCCTGGCGGAACCTTCGGATCTCATCCGGAGCGTCTCGCGTGCGCTGCGGGTGCTCGAATCGGTCGGCCGCGCCCCGCGCGGCCTGACGGTCAAGCAGATCGCCCGCCGCTGCGACCTGACCGTGGCGACCACCTACCACCTGGTCCGCACCCTGGCGTACGAGGGCTACGTGATCCGCCGCGAGGACGGCACGTACGTCGTCGGCATGGAGGTCGCCGACCGGTACCGGGAACTCGTCGCCGCCTTCCGTGGGCCGCCGGCTGTCGGTGAGGCGCTGCGCCGGGCGGCGCTGGAGAGCGGCTACAGCCACTACCTGGGCCGCTTCGTCGGCGGTCAGGTCGCGATCACCTCGGTCTCCGAGGGCCTGCGCTCACCGTACGTCGAGGATCTGGTGCCCGGCTTCGACGAGGGCGCGCACGCCACGGCGCTGGGCAAGGCGCTGCTGGCCACGCTCGGCGCCGAGCAGCGGTTCCGCTATCTGCGGGACTTCGGGATGCGTCCGTTCACCCCGGCGACGCTGACCTCGATCGAGGCGCTGGAGGCGGACCTGGCCGCCGGTGAGCGGCGCGGCATGCACGTGGAGCTGGGACAGTTCCGGGCCGGCGTCGCCTGCGCGGCGGTGCTGGTCGCCCCGGAGAAGGAGCTGGAGCGCCGGGTCGTGGTGGCCTGCGCGCTGCCGGCCGGCGAGATGATGAACTCCGCCCGGCTGGTCCGGGCGAAGCTGCTCGCGGTCGCCCGGGGCGTCGCCGACGGCCTCGTCGCCGACGGCTGAGGCCGGGCACGACACCGCGGCCGGAGACGTCGGCGACGGCCGAGGCTCACGCCGGCGCGCCGGCCGGTGCGGACTCCTCCCGGCGCGCCGCCCGGCTGCGCCGGGTCGTCCGGAACGCATCGACGGTGAAGACGATCAACGCCAGCCAGACCAGGGTGAACCCGGCGAGCCGGGCCGGCGGCATCGGCTCGTGGTAGATCAGCACCCCGCAGCCGAGCTGCAGGATCGGCGTCATGTACTGCAGGATCCCGAGGCTGGTCATCGGCAGCCGGTTCGCCGCCCCGGCGAAGAGCAGCAACGGAATCGCGGTGGCCGCGCCCGCCGCCACCAGCAGCAGGGTGTGCCCGGTCGAGATCTGCCCGAAGGTCGACTCGGCGCGCCAGGCCAGCCAGCCGAGGTAGCCCAACGCCGGCAGGGCGAGCACCGCCGACTCGATGAAGAGCGCCTGTGCGGCCGGCAGCCCGAGCCGCTTCTTGATGAAGCCGTACCCGGCGAAGCTGAACGCCAGCACCAGCGCCAGATACGGCAGGTGGCCGTAGTCGACGGTGAGCACCGCGACGGCCAGCCCGCCGAGGCCGACCGCGGCCCACTGCGCCACCCGCAGCCGCTCGCGCAGCACCACCACCCCGAGCACGACCGTGACCAGCGGATTGATGAAGTACCCCAGCGCGGTCTCCACCACCCGGTCGGCGTTCACGCCGTAGATGTAGGTGCCCCAGTTGACGCCGATCAGCAGGGCGGCGAAGCAGATCCCCGCCAGCACCCGGGGCCGGCGCAGCAGTTCCCGCAGGAACCGCCAGTTGCGGGCGAAGGCCAGCAGCAGCGCCACGAAGAGCACCGACCAGAGCACCCGGTGGGCGAGGATCTCCACCGGCCCGGACGGCCGTAGCGCCTTGAGGTAGATGGGGAAGAAACCCCAGATCAGGTACGCGCCGAAGCCGTACAGGTAGCCGAGGCGGAGCGTACTCATCGGTACAGGTTCACCGCCTTCGCGCCGCGGATGTCACGGGGGCGATCCCCGGTGGCGATTGTCACCCCGGCTGTCCGCAAAGTCCCGAGTTTGCCGGGGAGCAAATCCGTAGGCTCGGTTGGCATCGCTCGGCCGTCGATCTTCCGCCGGGGACGCCACCACCGCCACCTTCAGCCCCGGAGACACCATGGCGTACGCCAGCAAGACCACCTCGGCCGAGACAGCCCCGACCACACCGGCCGAACGCCACGCCGGACTGGCGATCTTCGTCATCGCCGCAGCCCAGCTCATGGTTGTCCTCGACGGCACCATCGTGAACATCGCCCTGCCCAGCATCCAGCGCGACTTCACCATCGCCCCCTCGGCGCTGACCTGGGTCATCACCTCGTACGCGCTCGCCTTCGGCGGTCTGCTGCTGCTCGGCGGCCGGGCCGGCGACATCTTCGGCCGCCGCCGGATGTTCCGCATCGGCCTGGTGGTCTTCACCATCGCCTCACTGCTCGGCGGGCTCGCCCCGAACGTCGAACTGCTGATCGCCGCCCGGGTGCTCCAGGGCGTCGGCGGGGCGATCATCGCCCCCACCGCGCTGTCGCTGATCGCCACCACCTTCGCCGAAGGGCCGGCCCGCAGCCGCGCGCTCGGCGTCTACGCCGCGATGGCCGGCATCGGCTCCACCGTCGGACTGCTCCTCGGCGGCCTGCTCACCGACGCGCTGAACTGGCGCTGGGTCATGTTCGTCAACATCCCGATCGGCATCGGCGTGCTGCTCGGCACCCGGATCCTCGCCGAGGGCACCGGCGGCCGGGGCCGGCTCGACGTGCCCGGCGCGATCACCGGCACCGCCGGTCTGGTCAGCCTGGTGTACGCCATCACCCGTGGCGGGGAAGCCGGCTTCGGGGACCGGGTCACGCTCGGCTGCTTCGCCGTCGCCGCGGTGCTGCTCGCGCTCTTCCTGGTCATCCAGGCCCGCAGCACCCACCCGATGCTGCCGCTGAAGCTGCTGCGCGACCGCAACCGCGCCGCCACCTACACCACCATCCTCTTCGTCGGCTCGGCGATGTTCGCCTCCTTCTACTTCCTGACCCTCTACATGCAGCAGGTGCTGGACTTCGGCCCGATGCGCGCCGGCCTGGCGTACCTGCCGTACAGCGCCGGCATGATGGTCTCGGCCGGCATCCTCGGGCCGCGTCTGGTCGCCCGCTTCCCCAGCCGCGTGATCGTCGCCGGGGCGATGCTGCTCGGCACCATCGGCATGTTCTGGTTCAGCCGGCTCACGCCGGACTCGTCGTACACACTGCACCTGATGCCGGCGATGTTCCTGACCGCGCTCGGGCTCGGCGGTGCCTTCCTGCCGCTGACGCTGAGCGCCGTCGCCGGGGTGGCGCGCGAGGACTCCGGGATCGCCTCGGCGATCCTCAACACCGCCCAGCAGATCGGTGGCGCCCTCGGCCTGTCGGTGCTGGCGACCATCTCGACCACCGCCGCGAACAACGCGCTCCCCGACGCCGGCCAGGTCTTCTTCGCCGCCCGCGCGGCCGGCGACCCGGGGCTGCTGGCCCGGGCCGCCGACGCCCTCACCCAGGGCTACAGCGCCGCCTTCATCGGCGGCTGCGCCCTGCTGCTCGTCGCCCTCGTGGTCGCGCTGGTGGGGCTCAACGCCAAGCGCCGGCCCGCCCCCGCCGAGGAGGAGGAGCCGGCCCCCGTCGCGTGAGGCGGGTCACCACGGGAACTTCCCCGCCGGCCAGGGCGACCAAGGATTGTCACCTGCCCTGCCGTGTGGAGGATTCATGTCGTACAGCTTGCGGCGGCGCCGCGTCCCGATGGCCGTGACGGCGGCCGCTGCCGCGCTGCTGCTCGGCCTGGCCGGCTGCGGCTCGCCGGACTCCCCGGCAACCGCCGACCCGAGCACGAGCGCCGCCCCGGGCACGAGCGCCGCCCCGGGCACCGAGCAGGCCGGCGGCGACGCCGCGAGTGTGCTCACCGTGCACGACCCCTGGGTGAAGGCCGCCGAGGGTGGGATGACCGCCGCCTTCGGGGCGCTGACCAACAGCGGTGACGTCCCGGTGACCGTGGTGAGCGCCAGCACCGACATCTCCCCGGTGGAGCTGCACGGCACCAGCGCCGGCCACGACGGCGCAATGTCGATGTCGCAGAAGGAGGGCGGCTTCGTCATCGAACCCAACAACGGACTCGCCCTCGAACCGGGCGGCGACCACCTGATGCTGATGGAGCTGAGCAGGCCGATCCGCGCCGGCGAGGAGATCGTCATCACGCTGACCCTCGCCGACGGGCGGACCGTGGAGTTCACCGCTGTCGCGAAGCCGTTCGCCGGGGCGCAGGAGAGCTACGCCCCGAGCCACGGGTGAGCGCTGACCGGCCGGCGGTGAGCCGCCGCCGGCTGCTCACCGGCGGTGCCCTCGTCGCCGGCGGCGCGCTCGCCGCCGGCAGCGCCGTCGCGGCCGCCACCGGCGGCCGGCCCGGCACCGGGACGGGTCCCGTCGCCCACTACGGCACCGACGTCGAGCCCTTCCACGGCGAGCGGCAGGCCGGCGTCGCCACCATCGCCCAGGCGTACGCGTCGTTCGTGGCGTTCACGCTGCGGCCCGGCACCGACCGGGAGACGCTGGCGCGGATGCTGCGTCTGCTCAGCGACGACGCGGCCCGGCTGACCCGCGGCGAGCCGGCGCTCGCCGACACCGAGGCGGAGCTGGCGCTGCTGCCGGCCCGGCTGACCGTGACCTTCGGCTTCGGCCCGGGGTTCTACACCGCGGCCGGGCGCGACGACCGGCGCCCGGAGTCGGTGGCGCCGCTGCCCGCGTTCGCGATCGACCGGTTGGAACCGGCCTGGTCGGGCGGGGACCTGCTGCTGCAGATCTGCGCCGACGACGCGATGACCGTCGCCCACGCCCAGCGGGTCCTGGTCAAGGACGCCCGCCCCTTCGCCACCGTGCGCTGGGTGCAGCAGGGTTTCCGCCGGGGGCGCGGCATCACCGACCCCACGCAGACCCAGCACAACCTCTTCGGTCAGCTCGACGGCACCGCCAACCCGGCCGCCGGCACACCGGCCTTCGACACCGCCGTCTGGCGGACCGAGCCCGAACCCTGGCTGTACGGCAGCACCACCCTGGTGCTGCGGCGCATCCGGATGGACCTGGAGGGGTGGGACCTGCTGGGGCGCACCGAACGGGAGCTGGTCGTCGGCCGGCGGCTCGACACCGGCGCGCCGCTGACCGGCACGAGCGAACACGACGAGCCGGACTTCGCCGCCCGGCACGCCAACGGGCTGACCGTCATCCCCGACTTCGCGCACCTGACCCGGGCCCGGGTCGGCGAGGACAACCAGAAGATCCTGCGCCGCACCTACAACTACGACGCCGCGCCCGCCGCCGACGGGACCGCCGACAGCGGGCTGATCTTCGCCTCGTACCAGGCGGACATCGCCCGGCAGTTCCTGCCGATCCAGCAGCGCCTGGCCGAGGCGGACCTGCTCAACGAGTGGACAGTGCCGATCGGCTCCGCGGTCTTCGCCATCGCGCCCGGTTGCCGAACCGGCGACTGGATCGGCCGGCAACTGCTCGAATAGTCACCGGTGGCAGGTGCTGCCGCTGTCGTTCGTTCCGGGCCGCACCGGTCCCGGCTGGTGTCCGTCACTGATCCGGAAGGCTCCGCCATGACCGTCGCACCGTCCTCGCTCCCCGCCAGCGGGCGGGCCGTCGCCGGCCGCGCCGCCCGGCTCGTCGCGGCCGCCCTCGCCGCCGCGCTGCTGCTGGTGGCGCCCGCGGCTCCGGCCTGGGCACACAACTCGCTGAAGTCCGCCACCCCGGCCGCCGACACGACGCTGACCGGCGCGCCGCAGGAGGTGGTGCTGGAGTTCATGTCGAGCCTCAACCCGCAGTACACGACGGTGACGGTCACCGGCCCGGACCAGCAGCAGGTCGGCGCAGCGCCGGAGGTGTCGGGAGCGCGGGCCACGGTGGCGCTCGGCGACACCCTGGCCAACGGGGCCTACACCGTCGCTTACCGGGTCGTCTCCAGCGACGGGCATCCGGTGCAGGGCTCGTACGCCTTCACCCTGGCCGTCCCCGGGGCCGCCGCGCCGCCGGCCACCTCGGCGCAGCCGACGACGGCGCCGACACCGGAAGCGGAGCTGACGGCCGACTCGACCGGCGTCAGTGGCGTGACGATCGCCGCCATCGTGATCGCCCTGCTGCTGCTCGCCTCGGCCATCGTCTTCTTCTGGCTCCGCAGCCGCCGCACCCCCTGACGGGCGCGTCGGCGGCGCTGGTGTCAGCTCCTGCTGCCGACCGCGCGAGGGCTTGCCGGGGTGACAAAGCGGTACCGCGGCGGGGCCGGGTGGGCGTACGCTCCGCCGGTCGGCGACGACCCGGGGGAGCGTGTGACATGTCCGTTCAGGTGCGACCGGCCACCAGCGCCGACGACGCGGCGCTGGTGGTGCTGGACCGGACCTCGTGGAGTACCGAGTCGGGATTCCCGTCGGTCTTCGCCAAGGAGCAGGCGGCCTTCTTCTCCGATCGCAATCCGCCCGGGTCGTTCCTGGTCGCCGAGTTGGACGGCGTGCTCGTCGGCTACGTGAAGGTGGAGTTGAAGTACCCGCCGTTGCCGGAGGCGGCCCATGTCTTCGGCATTCGCGGGCTGGTGGTGGCGCGGCGGGCCCGCCGGGCCGGCGTCGCCTCGGCGCTGCTGGTCGCCGCGGAGGATTACGCCCGGTCGCGGGGCGGCCGCAAACTCAGCCTGAACGTCCTCGGCGGCAACGTCACCGCCCAGCGTCTCTACGCCCGGCACGGGTACGTCCTCGAGGGCCGCCACCGGGCGGAGTTCGTCATCGACGGCGGGTACGTGGACGACCTGACGTTGGCGAAGGAGATCTCCCCGCTCGGCTGATCGTCAACTTATGGTTGACGGCATGGGAGCGTCAACCTATGGTTGACGCATGACGAATCCACAGCTGAATCCCCAGGTCCGACTCGACGACCTGATCGAAGGGATCAAGAAAACCCACCCCGACAGCCTCGACCAGCTCGCGGGCGCCGTGCTCGTCGCGGACTACCTCGGCGACATCGCCGACCACCTGATCGGCCACTTCGTCGACCAGGCCCGCCGCTCCGGTGCCTCCTGGACCGAGATCGGCCGCAGCATGGGAGTCAGCAAGCAGGCCGCCCAGAAGCGCTTCGTCGCCAAGCCGGGCGAGCAGCCCGACCTGGATCCCCGGGAGGGATTCCAGCGGTTCACGCCCCGGGCCCGCAACGTCGTGGTGGCCGCCCAGGAGGAGGCCCGCACAGCCGGCAACCCGCAGATCGGCGTACCGCACCTGATCCTCGGGCTGCTCGCCGAACCCGACGGGCTCGCCGCCCACCTCGTCGCCGAGCAGCAGGTGACGCTCGCCGACATCCGCGCCGCCGCCACCGCCGCGCTGCCCGCCGCCGCCGACGAGGTGCCCGCCCTGATCCCGTACGACGCCCCGGCCAAGAAGGCGCTGGAGCTGACGTTCCGCGAGGCGCTGCGGCTGGGACACAACTACATCGGCACCGAGCACGTCCTGCTGGCGCTGCTGGAATTCGAACAGGGCGACGGAGTGCTGACCGGCCTGGGGCTGGACAAGGCCAGGGCCGAGAGCCGGCTCACGCAGCTGCTGGCCGAGATCTCCGTCGCGCCGGACGCGCAGGACTGACCGGTCAGCGGGAGGCGGCGTACCGGGCCAGGCCCAGGCGGCCGTCCGGCACGAAGGGCCAGTCCGGATCGGCGAGCCGTGCGGTCAGCTCGTCCCAGTGCATCCACCAGCCCGCGGCGACCTCGCTGGGCTGGTGGACCACCGGCCCGCAGGTCCGCGGATCGTAGGTCGCCTCGAAGACGTACGCCAGGTAGCTGGTGTGGTCGTCGGCGTACCAGAACCGCAGGCACGGCCGCAGCTCGCAGCCGGTGACGCCCAGCTCCTCGGTCAGCTCGCGCCCGGCGGCCTCGACCGGGTCCTCGCCGGCGAGTACCACCCCGCCGGCCCACGCGTCGTGCATGCCCGGGTAGACGTCCTTGGTGGTGGTGCGCCGGTGCACGTAGACGCGGCCGTCGACGTGGCGCAGCAGCACCGCCGTGGCGGCGTGCGGCAGGTTCCGGGCCCGGACCGCACTGCGCGGTGCGGTGCCGGTGACCCGGCCGGAGAGGTCACCTTCGGCATAGAGGGCGACGAGTTCATCCATGGGATCCATGCTAGAGCGCCCGGTCGCCGTACGGCCCGCGCCGCCGGCCGGCGTGGGGTGACCACCCTCAACGGAGCCCGGGCCGGCCCGGCGGTAACCGTCGCGAAACGGCGGACGGCCCGGCCCGGTGCAGCCGGATGATCAGTCGCGGTCGAGGATGGCGCCGAGGATCCAGGTGACAACGCTGACGAAGAGCGCGCCGAGCACCGCCGGCCAGAAACCGTCCACGTGGAACGGCAGGTCGAGCCGCTCGCCGATCCAACTGGTCAGCATCAGCAGCAGACCGTTGACGACCAGCGCGATCAGACCGAGCGTGAGCAGGTAGAGCCCACAGCCGACGAACTTGATGATCGGCTGCAGGACGGCGTTGACGAGACCGAAGATGATCGCGATGCCGATGACCGTCACGACGGTCTCACCGGTCGTCTGCGCACTCAGGTCGATGCCGGGGATGATGAGGGTGGCCAGCCAGAACGCCACCGCGGTCGAGCCGAGCCGGATCAGTAGACCTTTGAGAAAACCCATGGCGGGATGCTCCCATGATCAGCGGCAGCGGAAAACCCGCCGCCGCCGCACCGAACCCGCTAGGCCTGCACCGCCGGGCGGTAGACCGTCCCCGCCGACGCCCGTCCCGTCACCGTCGGGGCGGGACGGGTCGGCGCCCCGACAAGCTGCGTCTCGATCGGGGTGATGGTGAGCATCGCCCAGCGCAGCGTCCGCCGGTTCACCACCGCGACCATGTCCGGGCGCATCCTGGTCAGCCACTCCGCCGCCTCGCCGAGCCCGAGCGCCGCCCCGGCCAGCGACGCCTCATCCGCCCGCAGCGGCTGCAGCAGCACCACATCGGCCCGGGAGAGGCCGTCGGTGTCGGCGTGGGTCAGCTGCTCCCGCACCACCAGGGTCGCCTGCCATCCCGGGCCGGTCCCCGGCCCGACCGGGCCCTGGTTGTTCTCGGCCGGTCCGCAGTCACTGACGATCAGCGTCGGCTGCCACGACGTGCCGTCGACCTCGCCCAGCTGACGGCCCGGCGGCACCATCGGGATCACCTGGCCGGGCATGGTCGCCCCCCGGATGAAGGGCTCCCAGGCGTGCGGCCGGTAGGTCTGGACCAGCACCCGCGCACCGAGCGCCATCGCCCGCAGGGCCATCAACTGCGCCGCGCGCACACCACCGACGAGCGTCATCCGCGTCGGCTCCGGACGGAACAGCCGCAGCGTCATCGGTGCGCCCTGCCGGTTGCGCCCCACCATCAGACCGGTCAGGCCGAGCGGCAGCGCCAGCCGGTTCACGTCGGCGGCGGCGAGCGTCAGGTTCTGGCCCCCGCCGCCCAGGGGGAGGGTGGCGGCGAGTCCGTCGAGCTGCTCGCCGTCGATCCGGCGTACCTCGGTGCCCTCGGCCTTGGCGGCCTGCCGCAGTGCCTGCGCGGCGAGGTTCAGCTCCGCCGCGGCCGGGGCGGCCAGCCGTACGGTCATGCCGACCGGCAGCATCTCGTCCCTGCCGGTGCCCCACGGGCCGGCGCTGATCGCGACAGTGGTCGTGGTCGCCGGCAACGCCAGGAACCGGGCCACCAGGCGGGCGTCCTGCCCGGCCTCGCTGCCCGGCCAGCGGCGCAGCCGGAAGACCGCCTGCGCCTGCCCGCCGACCCGCAGCGCCTGCCAGGACTCCTGGACAGGCTCGCTCTCGTCGTGCAGGGCCAGTTCGGCCAGCACCCGGGTCGCCGCCGCGTCGCCGAGGAGCTGGGCCGGCGTCTCGTCCAGCCGCCGCCGGACCTTGCGCACCGCGCTGGAGAGCGCGCGCCGCAGGTCCTCGGTCGACCACCCTTCGGTACGCGAGACGCGCACCGCCAGCAGCACCCGCGCCTGGGCGAGCAGCCGCCCGTCGGTGAGCTGACGGTACGAGGTGCCGGCCGGGCCGTTGCCGGTGGCGAGCACCGGCGCGGGGGCGGCGGTGAGCAGCAGCTGGAGCCGGATCGGCGGGTTCTCGGGGTTGGCCGGCGGCAGCAGGGTGGCCAGCGGCGGCAGGTTCTGCGCCTGTTCACCGAGGAGCCCGGCGCGGTCGCCGACCTCCAGCACGGCGGTCAGGCCGTACCCGTCGCTGATCATCGCGGCGTTCTCGCCCGCCAGTTCCGCGGCGACCGTGGTCGTCCCGGGGCAGACCAGCTCGGCGAAGGCGGCCGGCGGCGCGCCCGCCGGCAGCGCCTTGCGCCGGGTCGCGTACCGCAGGCCGACGCCGGCCCACTCGAAGAGCCAGCGCTTGCGTACCGGGGCCCAGGTCAGCGCCAGCAGCAGGACCGCGACGACGGCGCCCACCACGATGCCGACGACGCCCTGGGTCGCCGCAGCCACGGCCACCAGCGCGGCGACCTGGGTCGCGACCACCTGGCCGACCCGCAGGCCGCCCGTCGAGGAGTCCTGTCTCGATCCCGACCGCGGGCGGTCGCCCAACGTCATCGTCACGCCTTGCCTCCCCTTGGCCGACTCGGAGCGCCCCCCGCAGTCATTCAGCGCCGCCTATCGTATGGGCCGGACCGGACGGAGAGGGACCCGATGTCGTCGCGGCAGGACCAACTGCACTCGTACCAGTTCATGATCCAGCGGGTGGTCGCCGCTCTCGTGCTCCGTGACACCGACCCGGCCCGCTCACCGATGCGGCGGCTGGCCGGTACGGCGCTCGCAAGTGTACTGATCGCCGCGATCGGCGTGGGAGCGATGGCCGTCTACGGCGCGCTGACCGGCAGCGGCCGTAGCGACTGGCGGGAAGCCGGCGGCGTGATCGTCGAAAAGGAGACCGGAGCCCGCTACGTCTATCGCGACGGCACGCTCCATCCGGTACGCAACTACACCTCCGGTCTGCTGCTGGTGCAGGGCGGCGGTGCGACGGTGCCGGTCTCCCGCTCGGCGCTGGCCGGGGTGCCCCGCGGCGGGCCGCTGGGCATCACCGACGCGCCGGACTCGCTGCCCGCGCCCGGGCAGCTCGCCGGCGCGCCCTGGACTGTCTGCTCCACGGCGTCGGAGGGCGCACCGCCGCGCTCGGCGCTGCTGGTCGGCCGGCCGCCCGAGGGCGGACGAGTCCTCGGCGACGACGCGATCCTGGCCCGGCACCCCGACGGGGGTCTGCACCTGATCTGGCACCAGCGCCGCTACCTGCTCCGGGACGCCGCCGTCGCCCTGGCGGCGCTGGCGGCGACCCCGTCCCAGGCGGTCCCGGTGGCCCCGGCGCTGCTGAACGCGCTGCCGGCCGGCGCCGACCTGGGCCGGATCACGATCGAGGGGGCCGGCCGGCCCTCGCCCCACCTGTCGGGCGCCCGGGTCGGCGACGTCTTCGTCGCCACGGTCCCCGGCGGTGGCCGGCAGTACGCGGTGGCGGTGCGGACCGGGCTGGCCCCGATCACCGAACTTCAGGCCAGCCTGCTGCTCAGCGGCGGCACGAACCGGCAGGTAACGGCGGCGGAGATCGCCCAGGGGCAGCTCGTGGCCCTCCAGGTGCCCGACCTGGTGCCCGGCGGCCCGACCGCGCCGCCGCCGGGCAAGCCGCAGCTGGTCGCGGCGGCGGCCGACACGGTCTGCGGCGTCATCACCGACGACAGCGGGGTCGGGCAGGTGCGCTACGGCGTGGCGCCGGTGGAGACCGGCGGCGGCCGGCCCGGCGGTGGCGCCGAACTCGTCGACCACATCGCGATCGCGCCGGGACAGGGCGCCGTGGTGGAGGCGGTCGCCGCGCCCGGCGCCGCCGGTGGTGGCCTGATGGTCGTGACCGACCTGGGTGCGCGGCATGCGGTCGCCGACCGGCAGGTGCTCGACTGGCTCGGGTACGCGGGCGTGGCTCCGACGCGGATCCCGGCCGCGGTGGTCGCGCTGGTGCCCGCCGGGGTGCCGCTCGACCCGGCCGCCGCGGAGCAGCCCGCGCAATCCTGAAGCCCGTTGTCCACAGGCGACGTGGACGGGGTGGCGCCTGCGTGATCACTGCCGATACGGTCGGTGACGAATTGACGTAGGCGAGTGTCCTTGGTGCGTACGCCCCCGGCCGGGGCGAGCGCACCGGTGATCCTCCGAATCAGGAACGAGGTGACCACGGGTGGCCAGAACCCAGGCGGAAGCCGCGGTGATGCAGCAGACCGCCGCGAAGTTCGAGCAGGTCAACGAGACGTTGCAGTCGACGCTCAGCGGCTTGCTGCGCGAGCTGGAGGTGCTGCAGAGCGCCTGGCAGGGCGCCGGCGGGCGCTCCTTTGCGCAGGTCAAGCAGCAGTGGGCCCAGGACCAGGCGGCGATCCAGCGCAACCTGCAGGCGACCGCCGAGGCGATCCGCTCCGCCGGCGGCCAGTACACCGCCTCCGACACCGCCGCGGCCGACCGGATGGCCCGGACCAACCGCGGCGGCATCAACCTGCCGCTCTGACCGGCCCACCAGGAGGAGATCGCAATGAACGACGGCACGCTCGTCATCAACTTCGGCGCCCTGCAGCAGGCCGGCGCCGACATCCAGAAAGCGCTCAACACGATGGACTCCCAGCTGCGCCAGCTGGAGCAGGACGCCGCCCCGCTGGTGGCGACCTGGGAGGGCGAGGCCCAGCAGGCCTACGCCCAGCGCCAGGCGAAGTGGCAGGCCGCCTCGGAAAACCTCAAGGCGATGCTGCGCGACATCAAGCTCGCCATGGACGAGTCCTCCGCCGAATACCTGGCGACCGAGCGTCGCAACACCCAGCTCTTCCAGTAAAGCGGTCAGGGCCGGGCGGCGCCGGCCCGCCAGCGCCGCCGCCGGCCGCGGGGGAGCACCACCGCCGCCAGCAGCAGGGTGGCTGCCACACCGCCACCCACCGCCGCCACCCGCCAGGACCGGTCAGTGGCCGCCGCGCGTCGCACCTGCGCGGCGGCCACCGCCGTATCGGCGACGGACGCAACCGGGTCAGGTTGCGCCGCCGGCCGCACCTGCGCGGTCTCGGTGACGGCCCGGTACGGGTTCAGCACCCCGGCGCCGTAGCCGTCGCGCGGGGCACCCGGAGCCGGATCGGCGGTCCCGATGATCCGCGCGGCCACCTCGGCCGCGGTCAGCCCCGGGTGGTACTGCCGCACCAGCGCCGCCGTGGCGGCGACGAAGGGAGCCGCGAAGCTCGTGCCCGAGTCGACCCGGTGCCCGCCACCCGGCGCCGTGGCGTGCACTTCGACGCCGGGCGCGACCACGTCGACGTACGCCCCGGCCTGTGAGAACGAGGCCCGTGCTCCGGTCTCGTCGATCGCCCCGACACCGATCACCCCGTCGTACGCCGCCGGGTACGGCGTCGGGGCGCCCTCCTGCTGCCGGTTGCCGGCGACCGCCACGACCACCACGTCCCGGGAGTGCGCGTACGCGATTGCCGCGCGGACCGACGGCTCGTCGCGGTGCAGGACCAGCGAGAGGTTCAGCACCCCGGCGTCGCTGTCGACCGCCCAGCGGATCGCCCGCGCCAAGCCGGCCGGGTCGACTCGCCGGCCCGGGGTGTCCCCGTCGACTTCGCGCTGCTCGCTGACCCGTACCGGCAGGATCCGGGCCTGCGGCGCGAGGCCGGTGAAGCCCGTGCCG
>Ga0233375_1000354_pt1 | contig 26106 bp, 24 predicted proteins | sample ElkDunMinimDraft_10_FD_191539 | JGI IMG/M metagenome (GOLD analysis project Ga0233375, IMG submission 191539) | Fecal eukaryotic communites from dung pellets of Tule Elk in California, USA - Elk Dung E16 | ecosystem: Host-associated > Mammals > Digestive system > Large intestine > Fecal | place... | reverse complement strand
AGGACCTCAGCGCGGACCTGCACGGCGTGCCGACCGTGCACATCAACGCACCTGACACGCAGACCGTGCTGGACTACGCGGCCACCGCAGGCGCGCAGGTCACCCTGCTGCCGACCGGCCCGAGCCTGCCGTATCCCCAGGTGGCGCCCTTCTCCTCACGTGGCCCCTCGCTCCAGCACCGGGACTTGCTGAAGCCGGACATCGTCGCTCCCGGCGTCGGGATCCTCGCGGCGGTCGCCCCGCAGGGCAACGACGGGAAGAACTTCGACTTCTACTCCGGCACGTCGATGGCTGCCCCGCACATCGCCGGTCTGGCCGCGCTCTACCTCGCCAAGCACCCGCTCTGGTCGCCGGCGACGGTCAAGTCCGCGATGATGACCACCACGTACGACACCAAGACCGCAACCGGCGAGCGGAACACCGACGTCTTCACCCAGGGCGCGGGCCACGTCGACCCCACCCGGATGCTCAACCCCGGTCTGGTCTACGACACGTCACCGCAGGAGTGGCTGGGCTACCTGGAGGGGCTGGGCCACCAGACCGGTTCCGGGGTCGCTCCGATCCAGGGCAGTGACCTGAACTACCCGTCCATCGGCGTCGGCCGGCTTTCTGGTGGCAAGACCATCACCCGTACGGTCACCGCTGTCACCCCCGGTGTGTACACCGCCAAGGTCGACCTGCCCGGGTTCAAGACCAAGGTGACCCCCTCCACCCTGCGTTTCACCGAGGCGGGGCAGAGCCGGACGTTCACCCTCACCATGGAGATCAAGTCGGCTCCCGCGGGCGCCAACGCACGGACGACCGGTTCGCTGACCTGGAAGGGGGCCGGCGCCACGGTGCGCAGCCCGATCGTGGTGACCCCGCAGGTCGTGGACGCGCCGGTTCAGGTGAAGGGCAGCGGCCCGGCCGGCTCCCTCTCCTTCGAGGTGACCCCGATGGTCGAGAAGTTCCGGATCAAGGCGTACCAGGCGGTCGCAGGGCCACAGGTGTCCGGCTCGGTCACGGACCAGGACGTCTTGGGCAGGGAGTTCCAGATCTCGGTGCCGGCCGGCACGAAGGCGCTGGAGATCATCAGCAGCGCGGACGACCAGCAGGCGTGGCTCGCAGGCATCCTCTTCTGGAACGGGCAGACGGACTTCCAGGTGGGTTCCCAGCGGGCGGCTGAACAGCGGTTCCTCGTCCCGAACCCCGCACCCGGCGTCTACACCCTCATCGTCCTGTCCTTGGAGCACCCTGGTGCTACGGAGATGCCCTTCACCGTCCAGGCGAACCTGGTCAACGGAGAGGGCGGCGTCGGCGGCCTGATGGTCTCCCCGGACAAGCCCAAGGTGAACCCCGGGGTTCCGCTGACGCTCACCGCCACCTGGTCGGGGGTGCCCGAAGGGGTGCACACCGGCTACATCGAGTACCCGAACGGGGCCGGCACGGTCGTGAGCATCAACTGAGCTGACCTCGTACGGGCGGCGGGGCCGGACAGTGTGGTCCGGTCCCGCCGCTGCCGTCTTCTCCTCACCCCGCAACCGGGCCCGGGGGAGGGCTGACAGAATGCCAGGGGTAAACCTGTACCGCAGATGAGGAGACTCCTGTCGTGATCCGTACCCATGACGCCGGCAGCCTGCGCGCGACGGACGCCGGCTCGACGGTGACGCTCGCCGGATGGGTGGCCCGCCGGCGCGACCACGGCGGTGTGATCTTCGTCGACCTGCGGGACGCCTCCGGTGTCGTCCAGGTGGTCTTCCGCGAGGAGGACGCGCACGCGCTGCGCAACGAGTTCTGCGTCCGGGTGACCGGCGAGGTGACCCGCCGCCCCGAGGGCAACGAGAACCCGGAGCTGCCGACCGGTGAGATCGAGGTGACCGCCACCGAGCTGGTCGTCCTCTCCGAGTCCGCCCCGCTGCCGCTGCCCGTCGACGACCAGGTCGAGGCCGGCGACGACATCCGCCTCAAGTACCGCTACCTGGACCTGCGCCGCAGCGGCCCGTCGGGCGCCCTGCGGCTGCGTTCGCGGGCCAACCACATCGCCCGCAGCCTCCTGCACGAGCGCGACTTCGTCGAGATCGAGACCCCGACCCTTACCCGGTCGACCCCCGAGGGCGCCCGCGACTTCCTGGTGCCCGTCCGGCTCCAGCCCGGCACCTGGTACGCCCTGCCGCAGTCGCCGCAGCTGTTCAAGCAGCTGCTGATGGTCGGCGGCATGGAGCGCTACTACCAGATCGCCCGCTGCTACCGGGACGAGGACTTCCGCGCCGACCGGCAGCCGGAGTTCACCCAGCTCGACATCGAGATGTCATTCGTCACCGAGGACGACGTCATCTCCCTCGGCGAGAGCATCGTCACCGCGCTCTGGAAGGAGCTGGCCGGTCACGAGATCTCCCAGCCCATCCCGCGCATCACCTGGCACGACGCGATGGCCCGTTACGGCTCCGACAAGCCGGACCTGCGCTTCGGCCTGGAGCTGACCGAGCTGACCGACTACCTGCGCGGCACCAGCTTCCGGGTCTTCGCCGGGGCGATCGACGCGGGCGGCTACGTCGGCGCCGTGGTGATGCCCGGCGGCGCGTCGCAGAGCCGCAAGGAGCTCGACGGCTGGCAGGACTGGGCCAAGGCGCGCGGCGCCAAGGGCCTGGCGTATGTGGTGCTCGACGCCGAGACCGGCGAGGCCCGCGGCCCGGTGGCCAAGAACCTCTCCGCCGAGCACCTGGGCGGTCTGGCCGACGCCGTCGGCGCCAAGCCCGGCGATGCGATCTTCTTTGCTGCCTCCACCGACACCCGCGAGGCGCAGGAGCTGCTCGGCGCGGCCCGCCTGGAGATCGGCAAGCGCGCCGGCCTGATCGACGCCGACGCCTGGGCGTTCTGCTGGGTCGTCGACGCGCCCATGTTCGAGCGGACCGACGAGGGCGGCTGGACGGCGGTGCACCACCCGTTCACCTCGCCGAATTCGCAGTGGGTCGACAACTTCGAGTCGGCGCCGGACCGGGCGCTGGCGTACGCGTACGACATCGTCTGCAACGGCAACGAGATCGGCGGCGGCTCGATCCGTATCCACCGCGGCGACGTGCAGGCCCGCGTCTTCGACCTGCTCGGTATCAGCGAGCAGGAGGCGCAGGACAAGTTCGGCTTCCTGCTGGAGGCGTTCAAGTACGGTGCCCCGCCGCACGGCGGCATCGCCTTTGGCTGGGACCGGGTCTGCATGCTGCTCGCCGGCGCGGACTCCATCCGTGAGGTGATCGCCTTCCCGAAGACCCGGGGTGGCTTCGACCCGCTGACCGCCGCGCCGACGCCGATCACCGCCCAGCAGCGGACCGAGGCCGGTATCGACGCCAAGCCCAAGCCGCCGGTCGCCCCGGTCCACGCCGGCACCGCCGGCGCCGCGGCGCCGGTGGAGCACACCAGCTGATCCACCGCGCGCCGCCTTGCCGCGGCCGCCAGTCACGCCGATCCTGACGTCCCGGCCACGCTCGTCGTGGCCGGGACGTCGTGTTCGCGGGGAAGGGGGTGCGGGTGATGCTGCTCGTGGTGGGGGCCGGCGGGTATCTCGGTGGCGAGGTCTGCCGCCAGGCGGTCGCGGCGGGGGAACAGGTGGCCGGCACCGTCCACCGCACGCCGGTGCGACTGCCGGGGGTGCCGTCGTATCCGCTCGATCTGCGTGACCGGGCCGCCGTGCGTGATCTGATCACCCGGCTGCGCGCGGTGAGCGAGATCTTCGCCGCCTGACCTGCGCCGGAATCATGCACACTTCTTGTGCACAGAAACTATGCACAGGTACTGTGCATGCATGGCAGCAGATGAAACCACCGTCCCGGCACCCCGTACCGTCCGGATCGACAGCCGGCAGATGCGGGCGATGGCCCACCCGCTGCGGCTGCGGCTGCTCGGGCGGCTGCGCACCGACGGCCCCGCCACCGCCACCGCGCTCGCCGAGAAGCTGGCGACCAACACCGGCGCCACCAGCTACCACCTGCGGCAGCTCGCCGAGGTCGGGCTCGTCGAGGAGGCGCCGGACCTCGGCACCGGCCGGCAGCGGTTCTGGCGCGCGTGCCACGAGGTGAGCAGCTGGCGCGGCACGGACTTCGAGGGCGACGCCGACGCCACCGCCGCTGCCCAGTGGGTGGAGGCCGAGCAGGTCAGCTTCCAGGCCGACTACGCCGCGCGCTGGCTCGCCGCCCAGCAGCGGTACCCGCGGCAGTGGCGCGACGCCGCAAGCCTGAACGACGCCCTGCTCACCATCGGCCCGCAGCGCCTGCGCGAGCTCACCGGGGAGCTCTTCGAGGTGGTCGAGCGCTACCGCCGTGACACTCCGGCCGAGGAGCCGGATGCCGAGCAGGTGCTGGTCTTCATGAACCTCTTGCCCCGCATCGAGCAAGAGCAATGAGCGCCCTGACCGTACGCCGGATCCGGCATCGCTATCTGATCCTGCACGCCCTGCGCTGGCTCCCCAGCGGCCTGCTGATCCCGGTGAGCATCCTGCTGATGCAGGAGCGCGGACTGACCCTGGCGCAGATCGGCGTGGCGGTCTCCGTGCAGGGCCTTGTCGTGCTCGCCCTCGAACTTCCCACCGGCGGATTCGCCGATGCCCTCGGCAGCAAACCGATCCTGGTCGCCGCCTCGGCGGTCAACCTCGCGTCGCTGGCGCTCTTCGTCGTCGCCGACTCCTTCGCACTGCTCGCCGCGGTCTTCGCGTTGCAGGGCGTCTTCCGCGCACTCGACAGCGGACCGCTGGAGTCCTGGTACGTCAACGCCACCCTCGCCGCCGACCCCGACGCCGAGTACGAACGCGGCCTGGGTCACGGCGGCGCGGTCCTCGGACTGGCGATCGCCTTCGGCGCGCTGCTCAGCGGCGGTCTGGTGCTCCTCGGCCCGATCGGCCCGGTCAGCGCCCTGACGCTGCCCCTGCTGCCGGCGGCCGCGTTGCAACTGGTCTATCTGGTCGCCCTGCTGACGCTCCTGTCCGAAGCCCGCGCCCGCCGCGGCGCCGCGGCGATGCTCTCGTCGGTGCGCGAGGCCCCCCGCATGGTGGGACAGGCATTCGGGCTGGTGCGCCGCTCCCGGGTGCTGCTCGCCCTGCTGGCGGTGGAACTCTTCTGGGGCTTCGGGATGATGACCTTCGAAGGGCTGCTGCCGGTCCGGCTCGCCGAGGTCGCCGGCGATCCCGACCGGGCAGCCGCGCTGCTCGGACCGGCCGGCGCGATGGCCTGGCTGGCCAGCGCCGGCGGCGCCGCCTGCGTCCCGCTGCTGTCACGCCGCATCGGCACCGCCCTCGCCGCCGCCCTGCTGCGGATCGTGCAGGGCGTCACCGTGGTCGGGATGGGGCTGCTCGCCGGCCCGGTCGGGGTGCTGGTGGCCTACCTCGGCTGCTACGCGGTGCACGGCGCCGCCAATCCGCTGCACATGGGGCTGCTGCACCGCCAGGTCGACGGGCCGTACCGCACCAGCGTCATCAGCCTCAACTCGATGGTGGCGATGCCCGCGGCCGGCCTCGGCGGCATCGCGCTCGGTGCGCTCGCCGACAGCGCCGGGGTCACCACCGCGATGCTGGCCGGCGCCGTCGTGCTGGCGCTGGCGGCCCCGCTCTATCTGCCCGCCCGGCCCGCCGGCGGACCGGGCAGCGGGACAGCGGCGCCCGGCGCGAACGGCGCCGGGGCCGAAGCGGCGGGCGCAGCCGGCAGCGAGAGGCGGGCATCCCCGGTTGCCAATGCATCAGTTGAAGCAGGAAATTGATCTATGGGGTTGCGGAGGGCGGCGGCGGGGTACCTCCGCGGACAACTACACCTGGACCCCCACAGGAGGACCAAAATGCTCGCCATCGCCGCCGCCGTTGTCTTCGGCATCGCGCTCCTGCTCGACCTGCTGGACACCAACCTCGGTGCCCCGGACCTCTTCAACGCCCACACCATGATGCTCATCGGCTTCCTGCTGCTCTCCCTCTACCTGGCCGGTGTCGGCACCGGTCGTGGCGCCGGCGGCGGCAACGGTGGCCGCTGGTACCGGGGCCGCCGTCCGGGTCGCGGCTGACACCACCGATCGCGGGCACCGGCCCGCCCCGCGCCGAGTTTCGGAAGGCGCGCGGCGGGCCGGTACTGTCTTGCGTGATGGACTCCGAAGCCCTCTTCTCACTCACCGGTCCGGGCGAGGCGCCGCGCGCGCCCGGCGGCCCCGGCGTGGACGGCTTCACCGCACCCGATGAACGCTCCCCGCTGCCGGTCCGGATGCGCCCAGCCGCCCTCGACGAGCTCGTCGGCCAGGAACACCTCCTCGCCCCGGGTGCGCCGCTGCGCCAGCTGGTGAGCGGTTCCAGCCCGATGTCGGTGATCCTCTGGGGACCGCCGGGCTGCGGCAAGACCACCATCGCCCACCTGGTCGCCGCCGCCACCGACCGCCGGTTCGTGGCGATGTCCGCGCTGACCGCCGGGGTCAAGGACGTCCGCGCGGTGATCGAGACGGCCCGCCGTCAACGCCGCGTCGGCGGCCCGCCGACGGTGCTCTTCATCGACGAGGTCCACCGGTTCAGCAAGACCCAGCAGGATTCGCTGCTCGCCGCCGTCGAGGACCGGACCGTCACGCTGCTGGCGGCCACCACGGAGAACCCGTACTTCTCGGTGATCTCGCCGCTGCTGTCGCGCTGTGTGCTGCTCACCCTGCAACCCCTCACCGAGGACGCGGTGCGTGCCCTGGTCCGCCGGGCCGTCACCGACGCCCGGGGTCTGGGCGGGGCTGTCACCCTGACATCGGAGGCCGAGGAGCACCTGGTCCGGCTCGCCGGCGGTGACGTCCGCAAGGCGCTGACGGCGCTGGAGGCCGCCGCGGAGTCGGCGCGGGCCCGCGGCGCCGACGAGATCGACCTCGCCGTCGCCGAGCAGGCCGTCGACATCGCCGCGGTGCGCTACGACCGTGACGGCGACGCCCACTACGACGTGGTGAGCGCCTTCATCAAGAGCATGCGCGGCTCCGACGTCGATGCCGCCCTGCACTGGCTGGCCCGGATGCTGGTCGCCGGGGAGGACGCCCGCTTCATCGCCCGCCGGCTGGTGATCTTCGCGAGCGAGGACGTCGGCATGGCCGACCCGAGCGCGCTGAGCGTCGCCACCGCCGCGGCCCACGCCGTGGAGTACGTCGGACTGCCCGAGGCACAGCTCAACCTGGCCCAGGCGGTGATCCACCTCGCCACCGCGCCGAAGTCGAACTCGGCCACCGCGGCCATTGGGGCGGCCATCGCCGACGTACGGGCCGGCCGTGGCGGCGGGGTGCCCCGCGCGCTGCGCGACGCCCACTACGCCGGCGCCAAGGGGCTCGGGCACGGCACCGGTTACCGCTATCCGCACGACGACCAGCGCGGTGTCGTGACCCAGCAGTACCCGCCGGACGACCTCGTGGCGGTCGACTACTACCGCCCCACCGAGCACGGCGCCGAACGGGCGGTCGCCACCCGGCTGCCGCTGCTGCGGCGCATCGTGCGGGGAGAGGCGCCCCGGCCGGCCGACGAGCCGTCCGGGCAGAGCACGGCAACTCAAGGCGGCCCGGTCGCCGCCGGGAAGGACCACCAGTGAGGCGCCAGCCGGAGCGGCCGGAAGACGGGCCGGAGGAGCAGGATTCTGCTCGCGCGAAGGGGCGCCGCTGGGGGCGCGGCCGAGGCGAGGCGCCCGCCGAGGAGCCGGTCAACCCCGAGGAACTCGGGTGGATCGACGACCTGCGGACCGCCAAGGCCCAGCAGGCCGACCTCGGCCCCGGTGGCGCCGGGTCGGGCCGTCCCGTTCCACCGCAGCCGGCGCCGCGCCGCGCTCCCGAGCCGCCTGCACCGCCCCGCCCCGCCGACGAACCGCCGCCGCCGCGCCGTGCCGCCGACGACGCCGCCGCCACCGGACAGTGGGCCCAGCCGCCATCGCCGGCCCGGACGCCCCCCGGTGCGGTCGGGCCGGCCGGCCCGCCGCAGCAGCGCCAGGCCGCACCGCCCGGGACCTTCGCCGGGTTGGGCCGCAGCCCGCTCGGTCGTCCCGCCGCGCCGACCGAGGCGGGACCGCCGGCTGCCGGTGGGCACCGCCGGGGCGCCGAGCCGACCGGGGCCGCGGCCGTCCCGCCTCCGGCCGGCCCGCAGCACGAGCAGCCGCCCTTCCCCGGTGCCCCGGGGCCCGGTCGGCCGGTGCGCGGCGCTGCCGGTGACGAACCGACCGGCCCGGCCGGGTGGCCGGCCCCCGGTGGCGGCGGCGAGCCCTCGGCTCGGCGCGGCCGCAATCACGATGACCAGCGGCCGCCCCTCGGCGGCCGCGCGCGCCCGCCCGCGGGCGGACACCGCCCGGAGGAGCCGACGCCGAGCGGCGGCTGGCCCCGGCCTGCGGCGGGACCGGGCCACGACCCGCGTGAGCCGATCCCGGACGGCGGCAGGGGGCCGCGACCTGGCCGCGGTGCGGAGGAGCCGACTCCGAGTGGCGGCTGGGAACGCCGGCCGGTGCCACCGGCAGCCACTGGGCCCGGTCGAGCCGCTCCCACGGCGCCCGGTCGGGCCACCGGCGCCGCCGTGCCACCGCCGGCCGCCGCCCCCGTCGACGCGCACCCGGGGCGAGCTGCCGCCGCTGCGCCGGTGCGGGCAGCAGCCGTACCGCCACCCGGCCGCCCCGCCGGCGGCGCTCTCCACGGTGGCGGCCTGCACGGTGGCGGCCTGCACGGCGGCGGCCGCGAGGAGCCGTACGACGAGCCGGACACCGACCTCGCCGATGCGGACGCCGAGCCGTCCGCGGGCGGCTCGGGGGTACGGGCGGAGGTGCGGCGGCGGATGCGCGCCGACCGTCAGATGCGCCTCGCGGTCCTGATCGGCTTCAGCATCCTGCTGCTCGGTCTGCTGCCGGCGTTCTTCGCCGTCCGGGCCCAGCAGGAGGACCCCGCCTTCGGCCTGCTGGACGAGCTGCCGGTGCCGGCCTGGGCCAACACGGCCGCCGTCGACGAGGTCTCCGGCAGCCGCTGGTGCCTGCTCGAATGCCGGTTGCGCGAGCGCACCACCCGCTCCGAGCAGCCCGCCGAGCAGACCGCCGAGGTCTACCGGGAAGCGCTGCTCGCCTCCGGCTGGCAGCGGTGGGACGCCCGGCCCTGCCCCGAGCAGAAGACCGAGGGGGAGTACACCTGCTGGCGGCGAGACGAGCTCACCCTCGACCTGTGGGTACGTCCGCCGGCCTGCCTGGCCGCCAACCCTGAGGCCCCGGTCGAGCCGAAAGCCGCCGCGCCCGACCCTGAGGACTGCGAGGGTGCGCTGGTCTCGATGAAGATCCGCGACGCGATCGCCGACGAGCGCACCCGGCCACGGCCGGCACCCCAGCCGTCGCCGACCGAGCTCTACCCCGATCCGGAGGAGGAAGGCTCGGATTGACGACCCGGGCCGTCGTGAGGCCGACTTCCGTCACGGCCGGTAGGGTCTGGGGCTGGTGGGCTCTTTCGTGCCGCTGTGCTCCCTGTGACTGTGGGTGAGCGCGGCAGCGCGGCTTGATCATGCTCGCGTTCGGCGGCACGGTGCCGCGGATACTTTCTGCTGGAGGAGGACAGGCGTGGATGGCGTGGAGATCGCGGCACTCGTCGCGGCCGGGGCGTTTCTGATGCTGGTACTGGTGCTGGCCGTGCCGATTCTGCGGCTGCGGCACACCGTCGACGCCGCGACGCGCTCCGTCACCGAGCTGAACGACCAGCTCCCGGCGTTGCTCGGCAACGTCAACAGCACCGTCGACAACGTCAATGTCGCGCTCACGCAGGTGCAGACCTCGCTCGACGGCGTCAACCTGCAGCTCGCGAAGATCGACACGATGACCGGCCACGCGCAGAACGTCACCGCGAACGTCGCCAACCTCGCCACCGTGGTCTCGGCCGCGGCGGCCAACCCGCTGGTGAAGGTCGCCTCGTTCGGCTACGGAGTGCGCCGCGCCGCCTCCGCCCGCCGGCGGGCCGAGAGCGAGCGCGAGGTCCGCGACACCATCAAGCAGCAGCGCCGCGCCGCCAAGCGCGGGGTCAGCTGAACCGGCTCGACGGCGAAGCGGGAGGATAGGACATGAGGCGTCTGCTGTGGCTGGGTGTGGGTCTGGCCGTCGGTGCACTGGTGGTGCGCAAGCTCACCCGTACCGCACAGGCATACACTCCGGCGGGGATCGCCACGTCGCTGACCGAGTCCGCCGGTTCGCTGGTGGAGGAGCTGCGCGGCTTCGTGGAGGACGTCCGCATCGGCATGGCCGAGCGGGAGGCGGAGATCCACCAGGCGTTCGCCGATGGTGTGGCGTTCGACGACCAGTTCGCCGAGCTGCGGGAGGACCCGCGCATCGGTGACCGAAACATCTTTCCGGAGGAACATCAGCGATGAAGACGGCGGAGATCAAGCGGCGGTTCCTCGCCCATTTCGAGGCGAACGGCCACACGGTGGTGCCGTCCGCTCCGCTGCCCGCCATCAGCGATCCGAACCTGCTGTTCATCAACGCCGGCATGGTGCAGTTCGTCCCCTACTTCCTGGGGCAGCAGACTGCGCCGTACCCGCGCGCGACCAGCGTGCAGAAGTGCATCCGCACGCCGGACATCGACGAGGTCGGCAAGACCAGTCGGCACGGCACGTTCTTCCAGATGAACGGCAACTTCTCCTTCGGTGACTACTTCAAGGCCGGCGCAATTCCACTGGCCTGGGAGCTCTCCACCAAGAGCGTCGACGAGGGCGGCTTCGGGCTCGACCCGGAGCGCATCTGGCCGACGGTCTACCTCGACGACGACGAGGCGTACGAGATCTGGCGCTCCGTCGGCGTGCCCGCCGAGCGCATCGTGCGCCGCGGCAAGAAGGACAACTTCTGGTCGATGGGGATCCCCGGCCCGGCCGGGCCCTGCTCCGAGCTCTTCTACGACCGCGGCCCCGCCTACGGCCGCGAGGGCGGCCCGGAGGTCGACGAGGACCGGTACATGGAGTACTGGAACCTCGTCTTCATGCAGTACGAGATCGCCGACGTCCGGAGCAAGGAAGAGTTCCGCATCGTCGGGGAGCTGCCGGCGAAGAACATCGACACCGGCATGGGCCTGGAGCGGATGGCCTCCATCCTGCAGGGCGTCGACAACCTCTACGAGATCGACGAGGTGCGCCCGATCCTGGCCCGCGCCGCCGAGCTGACCGGCAAGCGGTACGGCGCGCACTCCGGCCAGGTCGCCAGCGAGTCGCACCCCGACGACGTACGGCTGCGGGTTGTCGCCGACCACGTGCGGACCGCGCTGATGCTCATCGGCGACGGGGTGATCCCCACCAACGAGGGGCGCGGCTACGTGCTGCGCCGCATCATGCGCCGCTCGATCCGGGCGATGCGCCTGCTCGGCTGGCAGGGCGCCGCGCTGCCGGAGTTGCTGCCGGTCGCCCGCGACTGCATGGCGCCCTCCTACCCGGAGCTCGCCACTGACTTCGACCGGATCTCGCAGTACGCGTACGCGGAGGAGGAGGCGTTCCTCTCCACGCTGCGGGCCGGGACCACGATCCTGGACACCGCGATCGCCGAGACCAAGACCGCCGGCACGCCGGCGCTCTCCGGTGAGAAGGCCTTCCAGCTGCACGACACGTACGGCTTCCCGATCGACCTGACCCTGGAGATCGCCGCCGAGCAGGGGCTCGGTGTCGACGCCGAGGGCTTCCGCCGGCTGATGGCCGACCAGCGGTCCCGGGCGAAGGCCGACGCGCTGGCGCGCAAGACCGGCCACACCGACCTGTCGGCGTACCGGTCGGCGCTGGACGCCGGCGGCCCGGTCATCTTCACCGGTTACACCGAGGTCTCCCGTGAGTCGACCGTGCGGGCGCTGCTCGCCGGCGGCGAGGCGGTCACCGCGGCGGTCGAGGGCGACACGATCGAGCTGGTGCTCGACGCGACCCCCTTCTACGCCGAGGGCGGTGGCCAGCAGCCCGACCTTGGCCTGATCACCGTCGGCGGCGGGCAGGTCGAGGTCCTCGACGTGCAGCAGCCCGTACCGGGGCTGATCGTGCACCGGGCGCGGGTGGTCCGCGGTGAGGTGCGCAGCGGCGAGACCGGCTTCGCCGAGATCGACGTGACGCGGCGGCGGGCGGTCTCCCGTTCGCACACCGCCACCCACCTGGTGCACCAGACGATGCGCAACTTCCTCGGCGAGTCGGCCACCCAGGCGGGTTCGCTCAACGCCCCGGGCCGGCTGCGGTTCGACTTCAACACTCCCACGGGCGTGTCGCCGAGCGTGCTCAAGGACGTCGAGCAGCAGGTCAACGAGGTGCTTCTGGCCGACCTGGAGGTGCACGCCTTCGTCACCAGCCAGGAGGAGGCGCGCCGGCTCGGCGCGATGGCGCTCTTCGGTGAGAAGTACGGCGACGAGGTCCGCGTCGTCGAGGTGGGCGACTACGCCCGCGAGCTCTGCGGCGGCACGCACGTCTCCCGCTCCGCCCAGCTCGGCCTGGTGAAGATCCTCTCGGAGTCGTCGATCGGCTCCGGGGTGCGCCGGGTCGAGGCGCTGGTCGGCCTGGACGCCTTCCACTTCCTGGCCAAGGAACACCTGATGGTCTCCCGGCTGGCGGAGCTGTACCGGGTGCCGAACGAGCAGGTCGTCGACCGGGTGGAGCAGACCGTCTCCCAGCTGCGTGACGCCGAGCGGGAGCTGGAGAAGCTGCGCGCCCAGATGGTGCTCGGCTCCGCCGGTGCGCTGGCGGACGCGGCCAAGGACGTGCGTGGAGTCGCGTACGTCGGCACCCTCGCCCCCGAGGGCGCGGCCGGCAACGACGTGCGGACCCTGACCCAGGAGATCCGCGGCAAGATCGACCCGGCCCGTCCGGCGGTGGTGGCCGTGGCGGCCCGCGCCAACGGCAAGGCATCCCTGGTGGTGGCGGTCAACGCGGCGGCGAAGAGCCGTGGCCTGAGCGCGGCCGACCTGGTCAAGGCGGCCCTGCACGGCCGGGGCGGCGGCAACGCCGACCTCGCCCAGGGTGGCGGCCTGCCCGCCGAGGAGGCGCCGACCCTGCTGGCCTCGGTGGAGAAGGCGGTTGCCGACGCGTGAGCGCCCAGCTGCGAGGCCCGCGTCTGGGCGTGGACGTCGGCCAGGTCCGGGTCGGGGTGGCGATCTCCGACCCGGACGGCATTCTGGCCACACCGCTGCGCACGGTGGCCCGTCACCTGGACGCCAAGCCGGACGAGCTGCCGACGGACATGGCCGAGATCGCCGCTCTGATCACCGAACACCAGGTGATCGAGGTGGTGGTCGGCCTGCCGGTCAACCTGGCCGGCAAACACGGTCCTGCGGCGGAGCACGTCAAGGCGTACGCTGCCCGTTTGACCGACGTGATCGCGCCGGTCCCCGTTCTGCTCAGTGACGAGCGGATGTCTACGGTCGTTGCTTCTCGTAGGCTGGCCGAGCGGGGGGTCCGGGGGAAGCGTCAGCGCGCGGTGGTCGACCAGGCTGCCGCAGTCGAGATCCTGCAGAGTTGGCTGGACGGGCGGCGGAGGCGGACCTGATGATCGACGAGTTGGACCTCGAGTTCGACGATCGTGACGCGGAGCGCGGCGAGAAGGGCCGCCACCGGCACAGCTACGTCCGCAAGCGCAAGCAGAAAAAGAAGAAGTCCGGCCGCGGCAAGACTGTCTTCGCGCTGCTGATGACCCTGGTCCTGCTCGGCGGCCTCGGCGGCGGCGCCTGGTACGGCTACGACAAGGCGGCGGGTTTCTTCAGCACGCCCGACTACGAGGGGGGCGGCACCGAAGAGGTGACCGTCGTGATCCCGGAGGGCGCGTTCCTGGCCGACATCGGCGACGTCCTCTACGAGGCGGGTGTGGTCAAGAGCGCCAAGGCCTTCATCGCCGAGGCGGACAAGAACTCCAAGGCCAAGAACATTCAGCCGGGCAGCTACACGCTCCGCAAGGAGATGAAGGCCGAGTTCGCCCTCGCCTTCCTGCTCGATCCGAGCAACCGCAGCGTCAACGGGATCACCATTCCCGAGGGGCGCACCATGCTCCAGACGTTCAAGATCCTCTCGGAGAAGACCGGCATTCCGGAGAAGGAGTTCGCCAAGGCGGCGAGGAACCCCGAGGCGCTCGGTGTGCCGAAGTGGTGGTTCACCCGCAACGACGGCGGCAAGTCGGTGCGCTCCATCGAGGGCTTCCTCTACCCCGACACGTACGAGATGCCCACCGACGTCACCGCCGAGGGCATGCTCAAGCTGATGGTGGCGAACTTCCTCAAGGTCACCGAGGGGATGGACTTCACCAAGACGGTGGAGAGCGAACGGGGCGGGATCAGCCCGTACGAGGCGCTGATCGTGGCGTCGCTGGCGCAGGCGGAGGCGGGCACCGCCGAGGACCTCGGCAAGGTGGCCCGGGTCGCCTACAACCGGGTCTACAGCGGCACCTTCCCCTGTAGCTGTCTGGAGATGGACGTCACGGTCAACTACCACCTGGAGATGACCGGCCGCTCCACCCAGTCCTCCAGTGACATGGGTTTGGAGGATCTGCTCGACGACAGCCACGACTACAGCCGCAAGCTCAAGGGCCTGGTCGCCACCCCGATCAACAGCCCGGGCAAGCACGCTCTGGAGGCGGCGATGAAGCCGACCCCGGGCAACTGGCTCTACTTCGTCGCGATCGACAAGGATGGCAACTCGGCCTTCACCGACAACTACCCTGAACACGAGCGCAACATCGAGAAGGCACGGGCGGCCGGCGTCCTGAAATGACGACCTCGCACCGGGCGGCGGTGCTCGGCAAGCCGATCGCCCATTCCCTCTCCCCGGTGATCCACAGCGCCGGGTACGCGGCGGCCGGGCTGACCGCCTGGTCCTACACAGCGATCGAGTGTGCCGAGGCCCAGCTGCCCGACCTGGTGGCCGGCCTCGGTCCCGAGTGGGCTGGTCTGTCGCTGACCATGCCGCTGAAGGAAGTGGCGCTGACCGTGGCCGCGGAGGTTTCCGCGACGGCTGCCGCGGCCGGGGCCGCCAACACCCTTGTCCGGCGCCCCGACGGTTCCTGGTACGCCGACAACACCGACGTAACCGGCATGGTGGCGGTGCTGACCGGGGCGGGAGTGGTGCCGGGCGGCAGCGTCACCATCCTCGGCGCCGGGGGTACCGCCCGGGCGGCGCTGACCGCGGCGGCGCGGCTTGGAGCCTCCTCGGTGACCGTGCTGGCCCGCCGTCCGGCGGCGATCGAGGCGTTGCGGCCGGTGGCAGCCGGTCTCGGCGTGCCGTTCACCGGAGCCGGCTGGGAGACCGCACCCGTGCACGCCGGCGCCGACGTGCTCGTCTCCACCGTACCCAAGGGGGTGGCCGACCCCCTCGCCGAGCGGATCGCCTGGCGGCCCGCCACCGTCTACTTCGACGCCCTCTACGACCCCTGGCCGACGCCGATGGCCGCTGCCGCACAGGCCGCAGGCTGCCGGATCGTCTCCGGTCTGGATCTGCTGCTGGCCCAGGCGGTCGGCCAGTTCGAACACTTCACCGGGGTCGCTGCGCCGGTGGCTGCGATGGCCGAAGCCCTCTCGGTGGCTCGCGTCGGCCGCTGACTCCGCTCAGGTTCGGCGCTCGCGGGCCAGGGTGAGCACCGCGGTGAGGGAGAGCAGCGCGGCGCCGCAGACAACGACCGCCATCGGCACGGCGCTGCCTTCGCCGCCGAGCCCGACCAGCGGCGCGGCGAGCGAGCCGACGACCGACTGGATCGCGCCCATCAGCGCCGCCGCGGTGCCGGCGGTGCGGGGGTGGCGGTCCAGCGCCAGCGCGGTGCCGTTGGGCATCACCATGCCCAGCGATCCCATGAAGACGAAGAGCAGCAACGCCACCAGCAGGACGCTGCCGGTCAGGCTGGCGCCGAGCAGCGCCACGGCGGTGACCGCACCGACCGTCAGCGCCGTCACCAGCAGCCGGCGCGGCTCGTAGCGGTCGACCAGGCGGCCGTTGAGCTGGCCGAGCGCGACGAAGGCGACCGCGTTGAGCCCGAAGATGACGCTGAAGGCCGTGCTGCTCAGGCCGAAGACGTCCTGGAAGACGAAGGACGACCCGGAGATGTAGGCGAAGAGCCCGGCGAAGGCCAGCCCCTGGGTGAGCGCGAAGCCGAGATAGACCCGGTCGGTGGCGAGGGTGCGCGCGGTCCGGCCGAAGGCCCGCAGGCCGCCGGTGCTGCGCCGGTGCGCCGGCAGCGTCTCGGGCAGCCAGAGCGCGTTGGCGACGGCGAGCAGCAGGCCGATCAGCGCGATGACCAGGAAGACCCCGCGCCACGAGGTGAAGCCGAGCACCAGGCTGCCCAGGCTCGGCGCGGCCACGGGCACGACTCCGAAGACGAGGGTCAGCCGGGAGAAGTACTTCGCCGCGGCCCGGCCGGCGTAGAGGTCGCGGACCACCGCGCGGGCGACCACCACGCCGGTGCCGCCGGCGAAGCCCTGTGCGAAGCGGGTGGCGGCCAGCAGCTCCGCCGAGGGCGCGGCCGCGCAGGCCAGGGCGAGCAGCACGTACGCGCTGATGCCGATCAGGACCGGCCGGCGGCGTCCCCAGCGGTCACTGAGCGGGCCGGTGACGAGCTGGCCCGCCGCCATGCCGATCAGGCAGGTGGTCAACGAGAGCTGAATCTGCGCCTGGGCGGCGTCGAGGTCGGCGGCCATCTGCGGAAAGGCCGGCAGGTACATGTCCAGCGAGAGCGGGCCGATCGCGGTGAGACAGCCCAGCAGCACCAGCAGCACAGCGGCGGCCCGGCCGGTGGGCGCCGCTACCGGTGCGGCCACCGGCGTCTCGGTGCTCTGCGACACGTGTCCTCCCCGCGGCTGTACGACCGGCTCACCCTAGCGCCGGGCGGAATCGGCCCCGGCGGGACGCTGCTGCGGCATCCGGCCGGTGGGATCCACGCGTCGGAAGACGAGGGTCGGTACGCCGCCGTGGTCGATGGTGCCGGTGGCGGTGAGGCCGGCCCGTGTCGCCACCCGCTGGGAGGGGAGGTTGGTGTCACGGACCAGTGCCACCACCGGCTCGCCGGTGCCCAGTTCGTCGGCGAGCACCAGTGCGGCCTGGGCCATCTCGGCCGCGTGGCCCTTGCCCCAGGCGCGCGGCCCGAAGCGGTAGTAGAGGTTCAGCACCCGCTCGCCGTCCACGTCGGTGCGTTGCAGCCCGCCGAAGCCGAGCACCTCGGCGTCGGTGACCGCGCGTACGGTCCAGTAGCCGAAGCCGTGCCGCTCCCAGTGCGCGATCCAGCCGTCGAGCATCCCCGCGGCGGCGCTGCGGTCGGCCACCGGGCCGGTCGGGTTGTGCCGGTTGGTCGCCGGGTCGGCGTGGATGGCGTACATGGCGTCGAGGTCGGTGGCGGCGGGGCGGCAGAGCAGCAGGCGTTCGGTGCGGCGGTGTGGTCCGGGCGCAGCAGACATGCCGTAGATGTTAGGAGCAAGAGGCGCTCCAGGCCTTACCGCCCCCTGCTGGGTGAAGGCCTCGGCGTCGTTGTCCCGTCCGCGTTGAGTTGGCACCGTCCGGTATGACTTGGCACGAGGTTGGCACTGTCCGGGTTGAGGTGGCACGTCCGGTACGGTGCTGTCCGGTCTCAGCGAGGTTAGCGGGTTCTCGGCGAGTTGACAGGCTTCCCGATGAGTGTGCGTGTACTTGGTCTCGACCGGCAGTCAGCTGTGTGCCGATCGGGCACTACGGCGCGGCGACTGTTGCGGCAATGGCCGCGTACTTGCGGTCCGGGCGGTCCGGGGACTGCTGCTGCAAGCGCTGAAGTTCGGTGAAACCAGCCTTTGCCAGGCGGGCAGAGAATGTGTCTACGGGCCAGCGGTATGCCGTGTGGACCTTGTGGTCGAACGCGGCCACATCGTCGTCGCTGTCGAAGAAGCCGATCACCAGGTTCCCGGAAGGAGGCAGCATCCGGCGGAACTCGGCGAGTACCGCATCCAGCTCCGATGGCGGTAGGTGGATGGTCGAGTACCAGGAGAGGATGCCGGCCACCGAGTGGTCGGGAAGGTCCAGGTCCGTCATTGATCCGAGCTGGAACGCCGGCCCGGGAAAGTGGGTCCGGGCGTAGCCGATGAACTCAGGTACCAAGTCGACGCCGGTCACGTTGGCGCCGAGCGAATGCAGGTAGGCGCTCCAATGCCCGGGGCCGCAACCGAGATCGAGCACGGCGCCGTCCAAGCCGACGAGGTGGTCTCGGACAAGGGCCGTGTCATCCACGTGGGCCTGCCAGTCACCATCGAACAGGGCGATGTACTGCTCGGACATGTGCGAGTAGGCGTCGCGGACCGGCTGGTTGCTCACGGCGCCACTCTAAAGTCTGCCCGCGTTCCGCCCCGAACCCAGTACGCGTCCGGGTTGAGGTGGCACGTCCGGTACGGTGCCGGGGTGCTGCGCGCGGTGCCGGGCCTGGTGGTGGACTGCCGACCAGTCGACCGGATCAAGCCGCGTGACGCCGCGGCGTTCGCCGTGACTGGCCGGGCGTGTGAGCTGGTCGGATGGGAGTATCGGCTGGTCGGCGCGCCGGAGCTGGTGATGGTGCGCAATGTGCGCTGGCTGGCCGGTTACCGGCATCCGCGGTACCGGCTGCCGGCGGTGGGCGCGGCGTTGCGGGAGGTGTTCGCCGAGCCCGCGCCGTTGATGGACGGTGCTGGCGCGGCGGGTGAGCCGATCGCGGTCCTGCCGGTGTTGTTCCACCTGCTGTGGTGCGGTGAGCTGGCCTGTGACCTCGGGGTACGGCTGCACGAGGCGACCATCGTGACCACGGCCGGGGCCTGCTGATGGGCGCGGGCAAGTTACCGGTGCTGCGTGTCGGGGAGTGGGTGCGTTTCGACGGCGACGAGCACCAGGTGGTGGCGCTGGCCGGCACGTCGGTGCGGCTGCGCTCGCGGGATGGGGTTGCGAAGGTGGTGCTGCTGGCGTTCCTGCTCGCCGCCGCGGACTTCGAGCTGCTCGACGAGCAGCAGGCGGTGCCGGCGGTGGAACCGCTGGGGCTGCTGGAGACCCTGCCGCACGAGGTGCTCGAGCGGGCCCGGCGCTGGGAGCGGCACCTCGTCGAGGTGGTCACCGGCCGGGCACCGGAAGCGCCGGAGGGCGCCGGGCCGCGGCCGGGTTACGACCCAGCGGCGAGCACGCTGAAGGACCGCGACGCGGCCAAGGCCGTCGAGCTGAGCGCCGCCGGGCAGCCGACCTCGGCGCGGACGGTGACGCGGATGCGGCTGCGCTACGCCGAGCAGGGCCTGTGGGGGCTGGTCGACCAGCGATACACCCGCGGCAGCGACCCGGTCGGCCGGGCCGACGAGCGGCTGGTCACGGCGATCCGCGCCGAACTGGACGCGCAGACGCACGCCTCGACGGGCACCCGCGGGCGCCTGATGCGACGGGTGCGCACCGCGCTGGACGCCGAGCACGGGCCCGGGGTGGTGCCGATTCCGGGTCGCAGCGCGTTCTACGAGCTGGTCGGCGTGCTGGCCGGCGGGCGGCACTCGTTCGGCGCGGCGACCACGCGCCGGTCCCTGGCCAACCGGCCGGTTGCGCCGTTCACCCCGACGTTCGCCACCCGGCCCGGTGAGCTGGTACAGATCGACTCCACGCCGCTGGACGTGATGGTGCTGCTGGACTCCGGCGTCCCCGGCCGCCCCGAGCTGACGATGGTCGTCGACGTGGCCACCCGCACCATCGCCGCGGCGGTGCTGCGCCCGGCTGGCACCAAGGCCGTCGACGCCGCGTTGCTGCTGGCCCGCACGCTGGTCCCTGAGCCGATGCGGCCCGGCTGGTCGGCCGCGCTGCGCATGTCCGCCTCCTGGCTGCCGCACACGCGGCTGCTCGACATCGACGCCCGGCTGGAGACCGCCGCGGCCAAGCCGGTGATCGTCCCGGAGACGATCGTCATCGACCACGGCCGGGTGTTCGTCTCCGAGGTGTTCACCCGCGCTTGCGACCGGCTGGGCATCTCTGTCCAGCCGGCCCGCAAGGGCACCCCGACCGACAAGCCGCTGGTCGAGCGGCAGTTCTCCTCTATCGCCAGCCTGTTCTGCCAGCACGTCGCCGGCTACACCGGCGGCAACGTCACCCGCCGCGGCGACCGGATCACCGACGAGCCGCTCTGGAGCCTGCCCGAGCTGCAAGACCTGCTCGACGAGTGGATCGTCGCCGGGTGGCAGCACCGGCCCCATGACGGGCTCCGCGACCCGCACGCGCCGCGCCGGGCGTTCAGCCCGAACGACGCCTACGCCGCGATGGTCACCGTGTCCGGCTACCTGCCCCTGACGCTGTCTCGGACCGACTACCTGGAGCTGCTGCCGGTGCACTGGCGCCACGTCAACGAGTACGGCATCACCATCGACCACCGCACCTACGACGACGACGCCCTGCCCCACGGCGAACGCTCCACCGTCGCTGAGCAGGGCGGGCGCTGGGAAGTGCACTACGACCCCTACGACCTGTCCCACGTCTATGTCCGCACCCCGGCCGGCTGGATTACCGCGGCCTGGACGCACCTGCCGATGGTCAGCGCGCCGTTCGCCGACTTCACTTGGCGCCACGCCCGCCGGATGGCCGCCGCCCGCGGCCTGCCCGACGACAACGAGACCGAGGTCGCCCGGGTCCTCGACGAGCTGCTCACCCGCGCCGGCAACGGGCCGCCGAACAAGGCCACGGCCCGCGTCGCGGCCCGCACCCGGGCGGCACGCCGCCGGGTGCTGCCCGAGGCGCAGGTCATCGACCTGCCCACGCCCGCACCCGCACCCGGCGCCGGGCCGGCGCCGGTGGAGCCGTTCGGGCTGTTCGACGTCGACGCCGAAGCCGAGCGCTGGCTATGACCCGGCGCAGGGCCACAGTCCCGGCTCCCGTCTCGGTGCGCCTCCGCCGCAAACGTCCCTTCCGATTGAGAGGCAAAGGCCCCGCCCCGATGGAGCACCTGAGCCAGCCCGACCAGGCCAAGCAGGTCCTGGCCGACGAGCCGTTGACCACCAAGGAGGGCTGGGCGCGGTTCGTGGACCGTCGGCCCACCCCGCCGGCCGCCGGCGACGGGACCGACACCGACGACGCGCGCATCGACTACCTGTCCGAGCTGGTCATGGTCAACACCCCGGTCGTTGCCGAGGTCGTGGCGACGGCACGGCGCTTGGTGCTGCTCAACCGCCGCCAGCTGTCCGCACGCCGCGGGCTGATCGTCACCGGCGTCCCGGGCACCGGCAAGACCACCGCAATCACCGCGCTGGGCCGCACCCACGAAGTCGCGGTGCGTCGCCGGCACCCGCACGAGAAGAACCGGCTGCCGGTCGTCTACGTCACCGTCCCGCCCGCGGCCACACCCCGGATGCTGGCCGTCGAGTTCGCCCGCTTCTTCGGTCTGCCGCTGGGCCGCCGGGCCAACATCACCGACGTGACCAACGCCGTCTGCGCGACCGCCGCTCACGTCGGTGTCGAGCTGGTCCTGGTCGACGAGGTGCACAACCTCAACCTCGCCACCCGCGCCGGGGCCGAGGTGTCCGACCAGCTCAAATACTTCGCCGAGCGGCTGCCCGCCACGTTCATCTACGCCGGCGTCAACGTCGAACGCGTCGGCCTGTTCGCCGGCCCCCGAGGTCAGCAGCTCGCCAGCCGGTTCACCACCATCCCCACCACCGCGTTCGCCTACGGCACCGCCGACCAACGCGCCGCCTGGCACGCCCTGGTCGCCAGCCTGGAAGCCACTCTGCCGCTGCGCGCCCACCAGCCCAGAACGCTCGCCGCGCTGGACGAGTACCTGCACCGGCGCACCGCCGGCATGATCGGCAGCCTGTCGCACCTGGTCCGCGGCGCCGCCATCGACGCCATCCTCGACGGCACCGAACACCTGACCCGCGCCCACCTCGACCGGGTCCGCCTCGACCACGCCGCCGAGGCATACGCCGCGACCCACCCCAGCCCCGCACCGGCGCCACGGGCGCCGGCCGCCACGACCGCATGATCCGAAGGTTGCCGATCACGGTTCGGCCTGCCCAGCAGGAAACCGTCACCTCCTACGTCCGGCGCCTCGCCGCACTGCACTCCATCGGCTACCGAGACCTCTGGCAGCACCTCAGCGCTTCGGTGCCCTACAGCGGCACCAGCAAGCGCCGCCAGCTCATCGTCGCGCAGCGGCTCGTCGCCGCGACCGGCCACCAACTCGCCGCGCTCGCGCACGCGATGCCCGAACTGCGTGACCCCGCCCCGCGCTGGCGGGAGTTGCGTCACCTTCCCCAACGGGCCTGCCCCGTCTGCACCGCACGGCACCCGGGCGGGCCGGTCGTCCGGTTCTTCGCCCACCACGAGTTCGTCTGCACCCGCCACGGCTACTGGATCGGCCCGCCGGTCCCCACCATCCCGGACCTGCGTCCTCGACAGCTCGCGCGGCTGGTCCCCGAACTCGTCACCGCGCAGCGACGGCACACCCGGCTGCTGCGCCGCCGAGGCTGGCGGCACGTCTTCAACGCGTTCGACGTCTCCATCGCCGTCTGCGTCGACCGGCGGTTTCAGCAACGTATCGACGTTCCCGGACGCCGCAGTTGGCAGGAACGCATCGACCTGCTCATCCCTACCCGCACCCGGTTCAACACCTCGGTGTTCCTCGCCGCGTTCTACCCCGAGATCGTCAACCTTGCGCGGCTGTTCTGCTCGCCTACGTGGCGGGCCGTTGCCCGCCGGGCGCTGACCTCCGCGGAGCACCGGCTCACCATCACCGCCGAGATCAGCCGGCAGATCGGACCTGAGCCCGTCCCCCATGACTGGCCCGTCACCCAGGGGTGGACCGGGTACGAAACAGACCGTTGGCTGCGGGCGATGGCCGGCCTGCCGGATGTCGTCGTGCCCAACCGCACGTTCCCGCAGACCCGCCGGGTCACCTTCGACGGCGTCCCGGTCAACCACGCCACCTCCGACGAGACCCTCGCCAAGAAAGCCAACAAGGAGTTCAACAAGCACCGCCATGTTCCGAGCTGGGCGCTACCGAACTACGCCGACCGGCCCACCAACCACGACCTGCCGCTCGACTACCAACCCGAGCCCGAACACCACCCACGCCTCAGCCTGTCGCAGCTGCTGGACGCACTCATCGCCGACAGTGCCAAGTAGATCCGGACGACTAACCTGATCTTGTCCGCGCGGACCTGGCACAACCGCAGCTCAGGCACCGACACCAGTGCCACTTTCCGCCGGACGGGACAGTTGTTTCGGCGGAGGATCGCCGCGGCCCGGTGGCCCTCGCTGCGTTGGCGAACAGAGCAGGGCGCAGACGTGGCGTTGCCTGAACTGGTCCTGCGTTCAGGTAATCGACTACCATCGCTGGAAACCCGCGGTCGGGAAGTGGTGCTCGGCGCTCGGCCGAAGCCACGCTCTGACCGCTATCCAGATCGCCAGGGGCCTCGCCATGTCTCGTCGTAGCGCCGTTCTCGCCGTCCGATGCCCGGGCCGTGGTGAGAGCAGGATGAGATCGAGAGTCGACCTCCGGATCGAGGCGAAGGCGGCCGAATCCTTGGTGCCGCCGCCCCGGTCACTCGTGGACGGTGGAACTGACGGCGTGGTCGTGACCACCCGTTGCCTGCGCCCAGGCTCCGGAGTGAGTCGGCAAGAGGTGACTCTCTTCGTTGATCGGGTGACGGCTCACCGGTTCGACCGTACCTGTCGCTGGGAGTCCTGGCGGCTACGGGCTCGTCCGTTCGTGCTCGCCGTCGGGGCGTCTGGACTGCTCGCTCTGATCGTGAACGTGGTGGGCTTTCCGTCGTACGAGCCGCCGCGGGCTCTCCTGCCGGCGCTTGCCGTCCTCGTCAACGCCGTGGTGGTGGCGAACCTGCTTCCGGCGGCGCTGCGCTCCCGGCACCATCCGAGGTTGGTGGGGTACGTCGTGCTCCTGCGCGGCGTCGATCGCGAGGCGGCCCAGAGCTGGGCCGCACTTCACCCGAGGGGCACCATCGAAATCGTGGACCAGCCCGACTGGTCGCCCGCAGAATTCGCGGTTCCGCCCGGCCCGAAGTCCGCAAGGCGGGACGTGGGCGGGCCGGGCCGGGGGGCATAACCGCTCGTGACAGACTTGGCGGCGTGTTGCGTTGGCTGACTGCAGGTGAATCGCACGGTCCCGCCCTGGTCGCGATGCTGGAGGGCGTGCCCGCCGGTATCGAGGTGACCACCGGCGAGATCGCCGGTGAGCTGGCCCGCCGCCGGCTCGGCTACGGCCGCGGCGCCCGGATGTCCTTCGAGCAGGACGAGGTCGAGATCATCGGCGGGCTCCGGCACGGCGTCACCCTGGGCAGCCCGGTGGCGATCCGGGTCGGCAACTCCGAATGGCCCAAGTGGCAGACCGTGATGTCCGCCGACCCGGTGGATCCCGACGAGCTGGCCCGGCAGGCCCGCAACGCGCCGCTGACCCGCCCGCGCCCGGGCCACGCCGACCTGGCCGGCATGCAGAAGTACGGCCACACCGACGCCCGTCCGATCCTGGAACGTGCCAGCGCCCGGGAGACCGCCGCCCGCGTCGCCGCCGGCACCGTGGCGAAGGCCCTGGTCCGCCAGGCCCTGGGTATCGAGATCGTCTCGCACGTGGTGGAGCTCGGTCCGGTCGCCGCCAAGCCGGGACTGCGTCCCACACCGGCCGACACCGCACGCATCGACGCCGACCCGCTGCGCTGCCTCGACCCGGAGGCCAGTGCCCGGATGGTCGCCGAGGTCGACGCCGCGAAGAAGGCCGCCGACACCCTCGGCGGCGTCGTCGAGGTGCTGGCGTACGGGGTGCCGCCCGGCCTGGGCAGCCACGTGCAGTGGGACCGCAAGCTCGACGCCCGGCTCGCCACCGCGCTGATGTCGATCCAGGCCATCAAGGGCGTGGAGATCGGCGACGGCTGGGAACAGGCCCGCTCCCGCGGCTCGGTCGCCCACGACGAGATCGTGCCGGGCGCGAACGGCGTACGGCGGGTCACCGACCGGGCCGGCGGCCTGGAGGGCGGCATCACCACCGGCGAACCGCTGCGCGTACGCGCAGCGATGAAGCCGATCTCGTCGCTGAACCGCGCGCTGGCCACCGTGGACATCACCACCGGCGAGCCGGCCACCGCCATCAACCAGCGCTCCGACGTCTGCGCGGTGCCGGCCGCCGCCATCGTCGCCGAGGCGATGGTGGCACTGGTGCTGGCCGAGGCGGCGACGGAGAAGTTCGGCGGCGACTCGATCGCCGAGATGCGCCGCAACCTCGACGCCTACCTCGCCGCCCTGGTGATCCGGTGACCCGCCCGGTCTGCGTGCTCGTCGGCGCGCCGGGGTCGGGCAAGACCACCGTCGGGCAGGCGCTCGCCGCCGCGCTCGGCGTCGGATTCCGCGACACCGACCACGACATCGCGCAGATCGCCGGCAAGCCGATCCCGGAGATCTTCGTCGACGAGGGCGAGGAGCACTTCCGCGCCCTCGAACGCGACGCCGTCGCCGCTGCGCTCACCTCGTACGACGGGGTGGTCGCCCTGGGTGGGGGAGCGGTGCTCGCCGAGGAGACCCGCGCGGCGCTGGCCGGGCAGACCGTGATCTACCTGTCGGTGGAGCTGCCCGACGCCATCAAACGGGTCGGGCTCGGCGCGGGGCGCCCGCTGCTGGCGCTCAACCCGCGCGCCACTCTGCGGCACCTGCTGGAGCAGCGCCGCCCCCTCTACACCGAGGTCGCCACCCACACCGTCATCACCGACGGTCGCAGCGCCGCCGAGGTGACCGCCGAGATCCGCACCCTCCTCGGCCGCTAGCGACTTGGCACACCACCAGGGTGGTCCTGTTGCTGCCTGCGGCGCCGGCCATCCGGGGGCAGGGCGCCGTCCAACGGGCGGACTCACCGTGAGGTGCGCTCGGGGCTGCCGGGGCGGCGGCTAGGCTCGGCCACGATGGACGAGTTGACGCGAATTCCGGTCGGCGGCGAGACGCCGTACGACGTGCTGGTCGGCCGTGACCTGGCCGGTGAGCTTCCCGGCCTGCTCGCCGGCGCGATGCGGGTGGCCGTGCTCTATGCCGCCCCGCTGCGGCAGCGGGCCGAGCGGATCACCGGCGCGCTGCGCGACGCGGGACTGGCGCCGCTGCCGATCGAGGTGCCCGACGCCGAGGCGGGCAAGCGCATCGAGGTCGCCGAGAAGTGCTGGGAACGCCTCGGCGAGGCGGGCTTCACCCGTACCGACGCGGTGGTGGGGGTCGGCGGTGGCGCC
>Ga0233375_1000352_pt1 | contig 26231 bp, 22 predicted proteins | sample ElkDunMinimDraft_10_FD_191539 | JGI IMG/M metagenome (GOLD analysis project Ga0233375, IMG submission 191539) | Fecal eukaryotic communites from dung pellets of Tule Elk in California, USA - Elk Dung E16 | ecosystem: Host-associated > Mammals > Digestive system > Large intestine > Fecal | place... | reverse complement strand
CGCCGGGTTCGTCGTGGGCGGCGCGCTCGTCGAGGCGCTCGACTGGCGCGCCGTGTTCTGGGTCAACGCGCCGGTCGGGGCGCTGCTGCTGGTCGGCGTGCTGCTCGTCGTGCCCGCGCTCGCGCCCGACGACCGCACGACCGGGCTCGACCTGGTGGGCGGGGCCCTGCTCGTCGCGTCGGTGATGTGCGTCGTGGCGGGGGCCGCGGCCGTCGAGCAGGGTGCCGGGGCGGGGCGCTCCGGCCTGCTCCTCCTGGCAGGCACGGTGGCCGCCGTCGGGTTCGTGGCACGGATGCGGCGGGCCACGGACCCGCTCGTCCCGCCGGCCGCGTGGCGGTCGGTCCCGCTGCGCGACGGGACGGTGCTGTCGTTCGTCAACACCGCCACCACCAGCAGCGCGGCGGTGCTCGCGACCCTCCACCTGCAGGACCGGCTCGGCCTGTCCGCGCTCGCGACCGGGCTCACGCTGCTCGGGCTCAGCGCGCTCGTCGTCGTCGGGGCCGCGGCGGCCAAGCCGCTGCTCGACCGCCGGGCACCGCGCACGGTGGCGGGGCTGGGGCTGGCGGTGGTCGCCGGCGGTGACGTCGTCCTCGTCGCGGGCGGCGCGACCTGGGCGGCGGTCGGGGCGGGTGCCGCGGTCCTCGGCCTGGGGCTCGGCGTGGCGTCGGTCGCGGCGACGGCGCTGGGGACCGACGTGCCGGAGCACCTCGCGGGCAGTGCCAGCGGCATCCTCAACACCGGCGCACAGCTCGGCACCGCGCTCGGCACCGCCGTCCTCGTCATGGTCGCCGGCGTGACGTCGGTGACGTGGGGATGGGCCGCGGCGGCGCTCGGGGCGGCGGTCACGGCGGCCTGGTCGTGGCGCGCCGGGCGGACCGACGCGGGGCGCCGCGGCGCGGCGGCGGTCGGCGGCTGAGGCGCCCGGCCGCGCGACCCGCTGCGCCGCCGGGCGCCCCGGTGTCAGGACTCCAGGGCTGCGTCGAGCGTGATGTCCGTGCCCGTCAGCGCCTTGCTGACAGGGCATCCCGCCTTGGCCTTCTCGGCCGCCTGCTGGAACCCGGCCTCGTCGAGGCCCTCGACCTCACCCCGGACCTTCAGGGCGATGCCGGTGATGCGGAAGCCGCCCGCCGGGTCCGGGCCGAGGCTGACGTCGGCCGTCACCTCGAGGGCGACGGGCGTCCCGCCGGCCTCGGCGATGTCCGCGGACAGCTGCATGGCGTAGCACGACGAGTGCGCCGCGGCGATGAGCTCCTCGGGGCTCGTCGTGCCGCCGGCGTCCTCGGCCGCCCGCTTCGGGAACGAGACGTCGTACGTGCCGACCTTCGAGCTGCTCAGCTCGACCTGGCCGCCGCCGTCCTGCAGCGTGCCGTTCCAGGCGGTGCGTGCGGTGCGCGTGGGCATGACCACTCCTTCGTCCGTCGGTGGGTGGGCGCGAGACGCGCCCCCCAGCGACCCTACGGGGGTGCCCCGCGTCAGCGCGCGCGCTCCAGGTGCGCGGCGACCACGTGCGGCGGCGCACCCGCGGCCCGCAGCGCCCAGGCGGCGCGGGCGTGCAGCGCCCGGCGCTGCCCCTCGTCGAGCGCGGCGTACAGGGACGTGCGGACCAGGTCGTGGCGGAACACCAGGCGGTCGCCGCGCGCGTGGACCACGCCGGCGGCCAGACCGTGGCGCAGCGTCCGCCAGCACTCCGTGACGGGCTCGCCCGCCAGCGCGGCGAGGTCCCCGACGACGAACGACGCGCCCAGCACCGACGCCTGCCCGAGCATCGTGAGGACCTGCGGTCCCAGGTGCTGCACGTGGGCGCGCCCCACCTCGTCGAGCTCGTCGAGCCAGCCGGTGCCCACGGCCTCGACCACCCCGCCCGAGCGTTCCAGCACCCCGCACGCCTCGGCGGTCCGCAGCACGTCGACCACGAGCCGCGGGTTGCCGCCGGTCGTCGCGAGCACGCCGCGCAGCGCCGGCCCGACGCTCCCGCGCAGCAGGTGCTCGGCCAGCTCGACGGTCGCGGCCGGCCCCAGCGGGCGCAGCTCCAGGTAGCGGGCCCCCGCGCGGGTCCAGCCGGCGACGACCACGTCCAGCTCGGCGCGGTGCGGCACCCCGCGCATCGTCATGACCGTCAGGGCGCTGGGCAGCGCCCCCTCGCCCGCCAGGTCGGCCAGCAGGTGCAGGCTGCACGGGTCGGCCAGGTGCACGTCCTCGAGCACCAGCACCCACGGGCCGAGCTCACCGCGGCGCCGCACCAGGGCGGCGAACAGCTCGTCCGCCCGCGCGAAGCGCGCCGGGGCGTCGGCACGTCCGGGCGGCAGGACGTCCAGCAGCGCCGCGAGCTCGGCCACGACCGGGCCCCGCCCGTCCCGGCCGCGCGACGGCCCGAGCAGCGCGTCGGTGAGCAGCGTGTACGGCGGGGCCGCGGGACCGACCGCGCGCCCGAGGCACACCTCGATGCCCAGGAGCCCGGCGGCGCCCTGCAGCGCCTCGACCAACCGGGTGCGACCGACGCCGGCCTCACCCTCCAGCAGCACCGTGGCACCGCCACCGGTCGCGACGGAGGAGAGCAGCTCGTCGATGTCGTCGAGCTCGGCCCCGCGCCCGACGAGCGGGCGCGCGCGGGAGGTCGGCTCGGTCATGCCCCGATCGTATGACTCAGCCCACGTACTCCCAGTGCCACGGCTCCGGCTTGCTGCCGCCGGCCTGCGCCCAGCCGGGGTGGACCCACTGGAACGACCCGGCGTTCTCGCGCATCCACCGGTGCTCGGCGGTGCCGAAGCCCTGCACCCCGCCGGCCAGGTCGACCGCGAGACCCCAGCCGTGGTTGGACGTGCCGGGCGTGGCGCACAGGCCACCCTTGTTGGCGCGGCACGCGACCTGCGCACCGTAGGACCGGTAGGAGTCGGTCACGTGCAGCGGCCGGCCGAAGTGCGCGGTGAACGCGTTGTTGAGCGACTCGAGGGCCTCGGCCGCGTCGCAGCGCAGCTTGGCGTTGGCGTCGAAGGAGACCCCGCACAGCGCCTCGCCGGGGATGCGCCCGTTCGCGTAGCCCTGCAGGGACACCTTCCACGCGGCGCGCTGCGCCTCCTGCTCGGCGGCGACGCGTGCCGCCTCCTCGGCGGCGGCCTGCGCGGCGGCCTCGGCGGCGGCCTGCGCCGCCGCGGCCTCGGCCCGCTTCTGCTCCGCGGTGCCGGAGACGGCCTGGGCCACCTCCTTGACGCGGTCGAGCGCCGCACGCAGCGGCGTGGTCGCGGGGTCGGTGGTGGGGGGCAGCGTCACGTCGGCGATCCGCTCGGACGCGTCCTCCTCCGCCGGGGCGCCCTCGGCGGGAGCCTGCTCGGCGGGCGCGGGCTCGGCCTGCGCGTCCTGGGCCGGCGCCTCGGCGGCGGCCGCGGCGGCCTCGGCGGCGGCGGCGTCCTCGGCGGTCGCGCCGTCCGCCGCGTCGACGGTCGCGTCGACGGTCTGCGCGGCGCCCGTGTCGGCGGCGTCCTGCTCGCCGCGCTCCGCACCGCGCGAGGCGCTGCGGGTCCGCTCGACGATGTCGGGGATCTCGACGTCGGCCATGGCGGCCTGCAGCTCGGCGGTCGCGGTGTCGAGCTCGGCGAGCAGCTCGGCGGGGACGGCGGCGTCGGCGGCGTCCGCGCGGACGGCGGCGGCCTCGTCGACGGCGGCCTGCGCCGCATCGACGGCCTGCGCGCGCAGCTGCGCGGTGTACGCGTCGGCCGCGCGGTCGGCCGCTGCCCGGGTGAGGGAGGAGTCGTCACCGGCCACTGCGGCGACGGACGGGTCGGCGTCGGTCGTCATGACGACCGCGCCCATGCTGAGGACGAGGGCCAGGGCGATGCCGCCCTGGGCGGTACGGATGGCGAGACGGGGGACGCGCGCGGTGCTGGGTGCTGCCGTCCGCTGGGGGCGGGGGGCGGCGTGCTTGCCTCCCGCCCGTCGCCGAACGGTGATCAATCTGTTACTCACGCGCAACACGTTATGTGTCTCGGACCGGCGTCCAGAAAAGTTGAGGCCGAGAGACCGCGAAGATCGTGTGCACGTTCTGTTACCACGTCGACACACCACCCGCACGGCGGCCGACTACGCTGACGCCCGTGCCCGCAGACGACGTCCGCCACGACACGGCGAGGACCGTCACCCCGCCGTCCGCCGCGGACGGCGGGGGCCTGGACGACCTCTACGACATCGCCCGCCTCGCACGGCGGCTCGACGTGGAGCACGCGACGATCCGCGTCTGGCTGTCCCGCAAGGTGCCGTGGCTGCCGCCCCCGGACGGCCGGCTCAACGGCGGTGCGGTCTGGCGCGCGTCGACGCTCGAGGGCATCGAGGACCGGCGCTTCCGGCGCCGCCCGGGCCGCAAACCCCGCTTCACCTCGGCACCTGCCGCTGCCGACGTGCCGCGCACCGGGTCCGTCCCCGTGGTGGCCCCCCGCACGGGCGCCATCCCGCTCGTCACCGCACGGACCGTGCCCGACGGCGTCGCCGGCGCGGACCAGCCCCTCGGCTCCCCCGGCGTCGCGTCCCCCGCAACGGTCCCGACCGTCGCCGCGAGCGACGCGACGCAGCCCGTCGGGGCGCTCCGCACCCGCTGACACCGGGTCGACCCCGGGCCGATCCCGGCCCTGGTCCCGGTCCTCCCCCTCCCTGCGCCGCGCGTGCGCCGGGCCGACCGCGCGAAGCCGACGAACCTCGCGGACGACCAGGTTGTGGAGAAGGGGTGACGAAACGCCTACCGGTCAGTACCGTTCACGGAGCGCCGGGCACCTGTGACAACAGCCATACCCGGATGTGACGCCTCGCGGCTGCCCGCGGGGCGCCGATCGCTCCGCGTCGTCCGACACCCGGGATGAGACCACATGCCACGTCGCCTGCTCGCCGGCCTGACCGCCGCCTCCGTCGTCCTCACCGCCGCGCTGCTCGGCACACCGGCCGCGACCGCGGCACCCCCGCCGGACGACCTCGCCGGCCTGCTGGTCGGCCGCGACGTCCCGGTCCAGCGGACCGAGGGCGTGGGCGACGCGCTCGCCGCGGCCGAGGGCACCGTCACCGCGTTCGTCGAGCTCGACACGCCCTCGGGCGTCGAGGTCGCCGCCGACGGCGGCACCCCGGCCGACGTCCGCGACGCGGCATCCGCCACGCAGGCAGCGGCCGAGGACGTCGTCCCGGCCGAGGCCGGGGCCACCGCCCGCTCCGCCACCGCGCAGCCGCAGCGCCTCGCGACCGTCACCAACCTCGTGTCCGGGGCCCTCGTGCTCGGCGACGCGGCCCAGCTCCGCGCCCTGGCCGACGAGCCCGGCGTGCGCGCCGTGCGCCTGGTCGCCGAGCGCACCCCCGACAACGCCGCCCAGGTCGAGTTCACCCGGACCCTGGCCACGTGGCAGGACACCGGGGTCCTCGGCACCGACGTCACGATCGGCGTCATCGACACCGGGATCGACTACACCCACGCCACCTTCGGCGGACCGGGCACGGTCGAGGCCTACGAGGCCGCGTACGGCGAGAACGGCAGCGGACCGGTGCCGCAGGGGTCGTACGACCCGACCAAGTACCTCGGCGGCTACGACTTCGCCGGGACCGACTACGACGCCGGCGGCGAGGGTGCCCAGCTGGTGCCCGTGCCCGACGACAACCCGATCGACGTGAACGGCCACGGCACGCACGTGGCCGGCACCGCCGCCGGGTACGGCGTGACGCCCGACGGCGAGACGTTCGAGGGCGACTACTCGGAGCTCGGGTCCGTGCACGACTGGCCCGTCGGCCCGGGCACCGCGCCCGCGGCCGGGCTGTACTCGCTCAAGGTGTTCGGCGACGTCGCCGGCTCGAGCAGCCTGTCGGCGCTCGCGCTCGACTGGGCGGCCGACCCGGACGGCGACGGCTCCTTCGACGACCGCCTCGACGTGCTCAACCTGTCGCTGGGGGCGTCCGGCTCCCCCGCGGACGACCCCGAGTCGGCGCAGGTCGCCGAGCTCACGGCGCTCGGCACCACCGTCGTGCTCTCCGCCGGCAACGAGGGTGACATCGAGGACATCGGCGGCTCGCCCGGCAACGGGTTCGCCGGGCTGACGGTCGCCTGGTCGATCGGCAAGGACCTCGCGTTCGACGCCCTCGAGGTCGTCGAGGCGTCCGACCCCGCCCTCGTCGGCCGCCACGCCGGCCAGAACTCCGTCGCCTACGCCGGTGAGGACGTCACCGCGCCGGTCGCCTTCCTCGGTGAGCGGTTCGACGGGTGCACCGCCTTCACGCCCGAGCAGTCCGCGACCGTCGCCGGCAAGATCGCCTACCTGTGGTGGGACGACGACGACGCGACCCGCACGTGCGGGTCGGTCGCGCGGTTCGACAACGCGACGGCCGCCGGCGCGGTCGGGGTGCTCCTGCCCACCGGGATGACCGTGTTCGCCGCGGGCATCTCCGGCAACGACGCGATCCCGGGGTTCCAGCTCACCGCGGCGGCCACCGACGCGCTGCTGCCCGAGATCGAGGCCGGCACGCTCGTGGCGCACATCGGTCCGTCGCTCGCGCTCAGCACCCGGCAGGACGTCGGCGCGGACACGCTCAGCCCTTCCTCGTCGCGCGGTGTGCACGGCTCGCTCGGCTGGGGCAAGCCCGACGTGGCGGCACCCGGTCAGCAGATCGTGTCCGCGGCCGTCGGGTCGGGCAACGGCGGGTCGTCGAAGAACGGGACGTCGATGGCGGCCCCGCACGTCGCCGGCATCGCCGCGCTCGTCCGCGAGGCGCACCCGGGGTGGTCCGCGGCGCAGATCAAGGCCGCGATCGTCAACACCGCGACGCACGACCTGGCCACCGAGGTCGGCGGCGACCTGTTCTACGGCCCGGCCCGTGTCGGGTCCGGCCGCGTCGACGCGCTCGCCGCGGTGACCAGCAGCACGCTCCTGTACAACGCGCAGCAGCCCCAGCAGACGTCGGTGAGCTTCGGCGTCGTGCCGCTGGCGGACGAGCCGGTGACGATCCGCAAGGCGGTCACCGTGCAGAACCTCGGGTCGACCGCCCGCACCTACAGCACGCAGGTCACCTCGAGCACCACGGCGGGCGCCGCCACCATCACGGCCTCGCCCGCCAGCCTGCGGGTGCCGGCCGGCGGCACCGGCGTCGTGACGCTCACGTTCACGGCCGACCCGGCGACCGTCGCACGGCAGATCGACCCCACGCAGCAGGCCGAGCAGATCCCCGACCTGCCCCGCGAGTACGTCTCGCAGGTGTCGGGTCGCCTGGTCCTCACGTCCGGGGGCACGCAGTGGCGGCTGCCGGTGCAGGGCACGCCGCGCCCCACCACCGACCTCGAGGCCGCCGCCGTGGCGTTCCCCGACGCCGCGGCGCAGACCGCGGATCTGGTGCTCAGCGGTCGTGACGTCGAGGCCGAGGGCTGGGCGGGCCTCGCCTCGCCGCTGGTGCACGCCGCGGACTCGCCGCGGCTCGAGGCGCTGCCCGCGGGCGTCGAGACGTCGCGCTCGACGATCGCGGCCGGCGACATCCGGCACGTCGGCTGGGCGTCCACCGCACCCGCGGTGGTGGACGGTGGCGGTGACCCGACGCTCGACGGGTACCTCGGGGTGGGCATCGCCACCGACGGCGACTGGGCGGTCCTGGGCCACGCCCTGCGGCCGTGGGTGCTCGTCGACACGGACGGCGACGCCGAGCCCGACGTGGTGGCGATCGCCAGCAAGATGACCGACACCGACTACACCGTCGTCGAGACGTACGACTGGGAGACCGGTGACCTGCTGGCCGGGCCCGAGCTGCTGTACCCGGTCGCCGGCGGGCTCGAGATGGGCGCCTTCGACAACAGCACGGTCGTGGTGCCGGTGCCGCTCGCGGCGCTCGGGGTCGAGGCCGGCACCGACGTCGGCGTCTGGGCGCAGATGCGCAGCCCGTACGCCGTGTCGGGCGACGGGGTCGTCGACTCGGTCGGCCCGTTCACGGTCGACCCGTACGACCCGCCGCTGTGGTTCGAGCCGGCCACCGACGACCTGTTCGTCGCCCCGGCGTCCGACGGCAGCTCGATCACCGTCCACGGCGGCCCGGGGGCGGCCGACGCCGACGTGCTGGTGCTGCACCACCTCAACGGCGCGGGCGACCGTGCACAGGTGGTGGACGTGACCGTGCCGGAGGCCATCGCGACGACGACGACCCTCGAGGTGGACTCGGAGCGCACCGCCGGCCAGGGCAACCTGCTGCAGATGACGGTCGCCCCGCGGGACGCCGAGGGCACGTTCACGCTCTACGACGGCGACACGCAGATCGGCACGACCGAGGTCGTGGACGGCGGCGGCGTGTGGAGCACGTGGTCGCTCGGGGCCGGCACGTACCGGTTCCGCGCGGAGTTCACGCCGGCCTCCCCGCGGTGGGAGCCGTCGTCGTCGCCGGTCGTGGAGGTGACGCTGGCGCCGTCCACGTCCACCACGACGCTGAGCGTCTCGCCAGCGAGCGTGCGCTACGGGCAGCCGGCCACGGCCACGGTCACGGTGACCGGCGGGAGCTGGGCACCGTCCGGCGCGGTGACGATCCGCGAGCGCGACAAGGTCCTGGGGACCGCCGACCTCACGGTCGACGAGCTGACCGGCACCGCGACGGTCGAGCTGCCGCGCGACCTGGCGACCGGCACCCACCGGCTCGTCGCGGAGTTCGCCGGGACCACCGACGTCGAGGCCTCGCAGGCCGGCGCGCAGCTGCGCGTGACGCCGGCACCCGCGGCCGTGACCCTCGCGGCGGACGACTGGACCGTCCCCCGCGGGAGCACCCCCACGGTGACCGTGCGCGTGGGCGGCGGCGAGGGCGCACCGGCGGCCACCGGTCGCGTCACGGTGCTGCTCGGGCTGCGGTCGCTCGGCACCTACCGGCTGACGGACGGCGCGGCGAGCGTCACGCTGCCCGCCGTCCGCTCCACCGGCGTCCTCACGGTGCTGTACGGCGGCGGCGGCGGGTACCTGCCGGGCGCGGCCGCGCAGGTGGTGCGCGTGGGCTGACACGCGTCCGCACCGCGCATCGAGCGGGTGCCGCCCGGGGGCCGACCGGGCGACACCCGCTCGCACGTGTCAAGCCGGGGCGCCGCGCGGCCGATGCGTGCGCATGGGACTGGACCGACGGACACCGCAAGGGAGCGGATCCGTGCTGCCCACCCCCCACGGACCGACCGACGCGTCCCCGCCCGAGGGGCCGGCCGCCGTGGCGGAGGGCGGCACGCCGGACACGGTCGCGCTGCTGCGCGTGGTCGAGCACCTCGCCGAGGTACCCGACGAGCCGGACGACGCGGAACGGCAGCGTCCCGCGTCACCCGAGGGTGCCGAGGAGGTCGAGGACGCTGCGGACGCCGCGGAGGCTGCCGACGCTGCGGAGGCTGCCGACGCTGCGGAGGCTGCAGACGCTGCGGAGGCTGCCGACGCCGAGGTGGCCACCGGGGTCGCCGACGCCACCGAGGTCGCCGACGCCGAGGAGGCTGTCGTCGCCGAGGACGTCGCCGACGCCGAGGCTGCCGAGGACGCCGCTGAGGACGTGGCACCGGAGGACCCGGCAGCGGAGGACGCCCCCGGTCCCGCACCCGCCGCCGACGACGAGCCGGCGCTCCCCGGTGCGGACGAGGGAGCAGCCGCACCGGACGACGTGGCACCGGACGCCGAGGGTGACGATCCGGCGGACCCCGCCAGCACCGACGAGGAACCCGCGGACACCCCCGCCGACGACGAACCCACGGGCACCGAGCCCCCCGACGACGTGGCGCTCACGGACGACGCGGAGCTCACGGACGACACGGAGCTCACGGACGACACGGAGCTCACGGACGACGCGGAGCTCACGGACGACACGGAGCTCACGGACGACGCGGCGCTCCCGGACACCGGGCCGACCCCCGGCCCCGACCCGGCGGTGGCGCCGCCCGCCCCCGTCGGTCCCGTGGCGACGGCGCTGTCGGACACGCGGCACCGGATCGACGAGCTCAACCCGGCCGAGCGGCTGTTCCTCGGGCAGCAGCGGGCCATGGTCGCGGAGCTGTGCCGCGACCCGTTCGACGCCGACGCGGTCGGCGCGCTGTTCGACCGCGTGCACGAGCAGTGGACCCAGGCGGACGACCGGCCCGACCCGCGGCCCCTGGCGGACGCGTTCGGCGTCGCGCTCGGCGACCTCGTGTGCGCCGAGGTGCCCGACCTGGGCTGGGCGACGTGCAGCGACCGGTTCGGCACCGAGATCGTGCTGGCCCGCGAGGACCCCGAGGTGCTCGTCTACCCGATCGCGTCGGTCGCGCGCGACTGGCCGACCGCCGGACCCGGCTGGTTCGTGGCGCACCTGGCGACGGTGCTGCGGGGCGTCCGTCCGGACGGTGCACCGCACGACGCCTGACCCCCTGATCTGCGGGCCCCGGCCACCTCCCCACCCCCCGGGAGAGGTGGCCGGGGCCCGCTGCTGCGCACGTCCGCGACGCGCCGCGGACGCCCGATGTCATGCCGGACGCCCGGGATGCCGATACTGGGGGGGTGACGACGTTCGACGACACCGGCATCTTCGAGCTGGTCGACGAGGAGCAGGACGCTCCCGAGCGACCGCAGCGCGCGCGTGTGGTCGCTGTGCTGGTGGTCGCGGCCGCCCTGGTCGTCGCGGGCGTGACGTGGCTGCTGCTGGCGCGGTCGGCCGATGCGCCCGCCCCGGAGCAGCTCTCCGTCGCGCTGCTCGACCGCCAGGCGGAGCCCACGGACGTGCTCCCCTCCGAGGTCGTCGAGCAGACGGGCGTCGACCCGACGAGCTCGCGCTTCGCCGTCCGCACGGCCGCCGGCCAGCACTACGCGGCGCTGCGGTGGGACGGCAGCCTGTGCCTGGTGGCGGTGCCGGACGGGGACGCCGCCCGCGTGGTCTGCGTCGCGCCGTCCGCGGCGGCCACGGCCACGCTCACGGGGCCCGACGAGTCGCGTGTGCGGCTGGGCACCGACACCGCGCCCGCCCCCGACGCGTCCGAGGGGTGGCGCGCCGCGGGCGCGAACGTGTGGGTGCTGGACGCACCCCCGGCGGGCTGACCCCCGCGGTCAGCCGTCCCGGCGCTCACCCGCCGCGGTCAGCACGTCCACCAGCCGGCGCACGCTGGACGCGAGACCCCACCGCTCCGCGAGCGCGACGAGCGCGTCCGGGTCGGCGGGCACCGTCGGCAGGCGGTCGTCCACGTCCTCGACGGGTGCGTCGGGTGCGACGGTCACCACGCGGGGCGCGACCGCGAGGTAGTCGGCCGCGTCGGTGAGCCGGGTGCGCTGCGTCGCCGTCAGGCCCCGGTCCCCGGCGTCGCGCGCCGCGAGCACGCCCTCGAGGGTCCCGTAGCGACGCAGCAGCGCGGCCGCGGTCTTCTCCCCGACCCCGGGGACGCCGGGCAGCCCGTCGCTCGGGTCACCGCGCAGCACGGCCATGTCGGCGTACGCGCGTCCGGTGCTCACCCCGTACCGCTCCTGCAGCACCTGCTGGTCGACCACCAGCAGGTCCTTGACGCCCTTCACCGGGTACAGCACCCGCACCGGGACGTCGTCGTCCACCAGCTGGAAGAGGTCCCGGTCGCCGGTCACGACGTCGACCGCGGCGCGCTCCCCGGGGTCCCGCGCCGCCTCGCGTGCGACGAGGGTGCCGATGACGTCGTCCGCCTCGAAGCCGGGCGCGCCCAGCCGCGGGATGCCCAGCGCCGCCAGCACGTCGACGATGACGGGCACCTGCGCGGTGAGCGCGTCGGGGACCTCCTCGACCCCGGTGGTGCCCGGGACCTCGCGCGCGACGCGGTGCGCCTTGTACGACGGCACGGCCTCGACGCGGAACGCCGGACGCCAGTCGTCGTCCCAGCAGGCGACCAGGCGGGTCGGGTGACGGTCCGCCACCAGCCGGGCGATCATCTCGAGGAGCCCGCGCACCGCGTTGACGGGCGTGCCGTCGGGGGCGCGCACGGAGTCGGGGACGCCGAAGAAGGCGCGGAAGTACAGCGAGGCGGAGTCCAGGAGCAGCAGACGCCCGGCGGGTCCGGCGGTGGCGGTCATGGGGGAACGCTACCGATCCGCCGGCCCGCCGGGAGGGGACGCCGGTGGCGCCGTGCCGTGGCCCTCCACCACGGCGCGACGCCACCGGTCGGCGGGTCCGCCGGACCCGCGGCCCGGCCCGGCCCCGTCAGGCGGGGCTCAGGTCGAGCTGGTCCTCCACCACCGCGACGACGCTCCACGTGCCGCCGTCGGCGTCGGTGAGCTCCCACGCCGGGACGACGAGCACGGCGCCGTCCGGCGCGGTGAGCACCGTGACACCCAGTCGGGCGCCGGTCAGGGTCACCTGCTGCACGGGCCAGGCCACGGGGTCACCGGGCGCGGGCACCGGGGGCACGGTCGGCTCGACCGGCTCCGGCAGCATCGTCGCGGTCTCGTCGAGCGTCGCGACGCCGCCCTCGGCGCGCGCGGCGAGCGGTACGACGCCGCTGGGCGACGCACCGAACCGGGGGTCGTTCAGCCGCTCGACGGCCTCGTCGGCGCTGATCACGTCGTACGTGCCGAGCGGCACGAGGGGCGCGAGCGTGCCGTAGAGCGACTGCACGCCGTCCCCCGCCAGCTGCACCGACCACCCCATCCCGGTCTGGTTGCCGTCGACGACCTGCGTGCCGGTCACGTTCACCAGGCCGGGCACGCCGGTCTCGTCGGCCACCGTCACCTCGTAGCCGTCGGGTCCCACCCCGAGCTCCGCCATGAGGTCGCGGGCCCGCTCGATCGCCGCGTCACCGGTCGGGGTGCCGGCGGGGTCGCACGCTCCGGGATCGGGCTGGATCGAGACGTCCGGCCCACCGCCCTCCGGGGCGGCCGCCGCTCCCTCGACGGACCCCGGTGCCGCCGGCTCGACGGACGCGCTGTCGTCCGGTCCGCCCGACGTCCCCCCCGTGCAGGACGAGGGGTCGTGGGCGGGGTCGTAGAACCAGACGCTCGCGTACCCGTCGATGCCCACCTGGACCGTCGCGGACGTGCCGTCGGCCGAGCCGACGACCCACTGCCCCCACTCCTGCCGCGGCTCGCCGGGCACACCGAGCACGTCGGCCACCTGCGCGGCCGTCTGCGCCGTGGCGGCCTGCGACGCGTCGAGCGCCCAGGCCTGCGCGGACCCCGCCGCACCCTCCAGGCCGCTGCCCGTGAACACGGTGCGCCCGCCGAACCACCCGCCGGCCATGCGCGCGTCCGCCGCCATCTCGGCCGCGCCCGCGCCACCGCCCTGCAGGGCGATCGCGGGCGCGGCCGGCTCGTCCGGCCCGGCGGCACCGACCGCGTACCCGCCGCCACCGACGACCGCGATGCCCGCGGCGACGGCGGCCACCTGCAGCCACCGGGCGGGGCGTCGCCGGGCACGGGCGGCCGCGAGCTCGTCCGGCGCGGGTGCGGCACCGCCGGGTCCGAGCCGCACGCCGGTGCTCACGGCGAGGCGTGCCCGCAGCCGCGCGGGGTCGGGCTCCGCACCGGCCGCCGGGTCGGCGGCGCGCACGCGGGCCACGGCGGCGTCGGCGCCGTCCGGGGCGTCGGCGGTGCCCGGGGCGTCGGCGGTGCCGCCGCGGCCCGGGGCGTCGGGGGCGTCGTCGTCGGGGACGCCGGTGCCGGGGTCGCGCGTGTCGTCCATGTGGTCCTCCTGGGGCGGGCTCGGCCCGTGTCCGTTCCTGCCCTGTCTGTGTGCCGGGGGCGGCGGGTCTTGCAGCGGTGGGACGTCGGGGCCGGTGATGTCGGCCGGGGTCGGGGCGGCGGTCAGCCGTCGACGCCCGCCGCGGCGAACGCGGTCCGCAGGCGCGCACGGGCGCGGGACAGCGCCGCGTCGGCCCCGCCCCGGCCGGTGCCGAGCGCGGCGGCCAGCGCGTCCCCCGTCAGGCCCTCCCAGGCGTGCAGCAGCAGCACCTCGCGGTCGCGCGCCGACAGGCCCGCGAGCACGGTCCGCACGGTGTCGTCACGCACGGCCCGCAGCGCGGGGTCGTCGGCGTCCGTCTCCTCGGGGACGTCCGCGACGGGCACGGGCCGGCTCTTGCGCCGGTGGTTGGCCACGACGTAGCCCGCGGTGCGGTAGAGCCACGGCAGCTCGGCGCCCTCCGGCACGTCGTCGCGGCGCCGCCAGGCGACCGTCAGGACGTCGGCCGTCAGGTCCTCGACGTCCGACGGGGCGACCCGCCGCAGGACGTACCGGTGCACGGCGGTGGCGTGCGCGCGCACCAGGTCCTCGAACCACGCCGCACCGCGCCCACCGTCCGCGGCGACGGTGTCGGGGTCCGGCGCACCGGTGGGCACGGCGTCGCCGTGCGCGGTGCCGACCGCGGTCGGGTCGGTGCGGGGGTCGGTGTCGTGCTCAGGGTGCGCGGGCACTGCGGCTCCCGGGTCGGGCGTGCGTCGGACGTCGGTCGGGACGGTGCGGGCACCACCCTCACCCTCCCGGTGTCGCGACGTGTCCCGATCTTGCACGGCCCGGTCGGGACGTCGTCGCGGGGACGGCCCGTCGTGCGCGCCGCACCGGCCGGCAGGGTCGCCGACGCTGCGCGCCGGCGACCCGTCCCGTCACAGGCCGTCGGCCACCACGGCGGTCGCACGGAGCCACGCGTCGCGCGTCGCGGGGCGCAGCGAGGCGTGGTCGATCGGTCCGCCGGACACCAGCGCCTTGTCGTGCGGGACCTCGACCACAGCCCGCGTCAGTGCACCGAAGTGCGAGCGCAGCCGCTGCCGCAGGTCCTTGTCGACCTTGGGCTCGGGGAACGACAGGATCGTCACGGCCTGCCGCACGAGCTCCTCCTGGCCCGTCGCCCGCAGCGCGTCGAGCGCCCACGCGGCGGACTGCGCGGTGTCCTCGCGCAGCGTCGACACCACGACCAGCTGATCGGCCGAGCGCACCGCCGCCTGCCAGTTCGAGGCGCGCATGTTGTTGCCCGTGTCCACGACCAGCACCCGGTAGAACTGCGTCAGCACGTCGTGCAGCGCCCGGTACGACGCCGCGTCGACGCTCTCGATCGACGCCGCGTTCTCGTCCGAGGCCAGGACGTCGAACTGCTCGTCCTGCTGCGTGCGCACGAACTGGTCGAGGTCGCCGATGCGCAGGGTGCCGCGCTGCGTGAGGTCCGGCAGGGAGTGCAGCAGGTCCACCGCGGTGCGCGTGTGGTCCCCGTGCGAGGAGCGCCAGCCCAGCGTGCCGCGGGTCTCGTTGTTGTCCCAGGCCAGGGTGTACCCGCCGCGGGCGAGCCCGAACGTCGAGGCCAGCAGCATCGTGGCGGTGGTCTTGTGCGCGCCGCCCTTGGGGTTGACGACGACGACCGTGCGCGGGCCGTCGAAGGTGCGGCGGATCGCCTCGACCTGGGACCGGCGCGTGCGCTCGGCGGCGCCGGGGCGCGGCTTGACCGCACCGAAGGTGAGGCGGCGGACCGTGCGCTGCCAGCCCTGCTCGGCCGGGCCCTCGTGGCCGGGGTGCCGGGCGGCGAGCAGGTCGTCGAGCGTGGGCAGGGTCGCCGGGTCCGACGCGCGCCGCTCGGCGCGGGTCCCCGACGTCGCCGCGCCGGCGGCCACCGCGGGCACGGGCCCGGACGTCGTGGCGGGCGCGCCCGGTGCCGCGTCGTCCCCGACCACGGGGGTCGCCCCGCTGGGCACGAGCGGCGTCGGCGTCGACACCGGGTCGGGCGTGGACCACGCGGCCGGCTCGACGACGGGCACCGGCGCGCTGAGCGCGAGGTCCCGCTCGTCCGCCTCGTCGACGCGACCGTCGGGGTGGATCAGCAGGGCCCACAGCCCGTCGGGGTCGCGGACCTCGACGGGCAGCGCACGGCCCGCGTCGGCCGCGAGCGCCGCGATGCGCCCGGTCACGGCGGCACCCGCCTGCGCGAGGTCGGCCATCGCGATGGTCTCCCGGACGCCGTCGACGGAGATCTCACCCGTACCGTCCTCGCGGACCTCGGCCGTGATCTGCGGCAGACGCAGGAGCGCGTCGTCGCCGTCCACCGCCGTGACCGAACCGGTCGCCGTCGGGACCGCGCCCGTCGTGGCTCCCGGCTCCGTGGCCACGTTGCCGTTCTTGCCCGTCATGTCTGCTCCCTACGTCCTGCCCGGCACGCGACCCACCGTCACCGGCACCCCGCAGGCGCGAGCACGCCACATCCTGGACGAACGTATCGTCAGACCAGCAGACGCGCACAACGGACGTCGCCCGCAGCGCACCGTGCACCCGTGGCCCAGCGCACACCCCGCCGCCCGTCGCCGGCGGCGGGCGTCAGTCGTCGGTCTCGACCTCGAACCACACGGTCGTGCCGCCGTCGGGCAGCCGGGCCGAGCCCCACGCGGTGGACAGCGCGTCGACCAGGGCCATGCCCCGCCCGTTGGGCTCGGTGGGCTCGGGGTGCCGGACCCGCGGCACGCCGCCCCCGCGGTCGGTGACGGCGACGCGCACGACGCCACCGTCGACGCGCACGGCCACGCGGACCGGCTCGCCGGCCGGCCCGTGGATCACCGCGTTGGACACGAGCTCACCCGCGAGCAGCTCGATGACCTGGTTGGACGCACCTCCGACACCCGCTCCGGCGATGGCCCGCATGACCCAGTGACGTGCGTGCCGAGGGGCGCTGCGCTCGGCGGTCAGGACCACCTCGTCGTCGAGCACGGGCGGGGGGGTGCCGCGGCGGCTGCGAAGGTCACGGACTTCTCCCACAGGCACCAGCGTGCCCGACGAGACGCCGTCCTGCCGCCTGGGACCACGACCCGGACGGGTGACCAGCACGATGCGGTCAGGCCGTCCGGGTCGGCGGCACCCACCCCTGCGGGGGCATGCAGAACCACAGCACCGCGTACACGACGACCGCGCTGCCGGGCAGGATCGTCAGGAGCAGCAGCGCGAGGCGCACCATCCACGCGTCGATCCCGGTGCGTGCCGCGACACCCGCGCACACCCCCGCCAGCCACCGTCCGTTCTGCGGTCGCACCAGCCCTGCCCGGGCGAACGCCCCACGTATGCCGTCCATCGGTCCTCCTCGTCGTCGGTACGACGAGTCTGGACGGCCGTCCGCGTGGACGCCTCCGGGGCGGCCCCGGACCCGACCCTGAGACGACCCCGGCCCGCCCCCGGGGGGCAGCCGCCCGGACGCCCGCGGAGGGCGCGCGTGGGCGCCGACCTCTACGGTGTGACCCATGGCACAGACCTCGGCGGTGGAGCTGGACGTCCGGGGGCGCACGGTGCGGGTCAGCAGCCCGGACCGCGTCGTGTTCCCGGAGCGCGGCCTGACCAAGCTGGACGTGGTGCAGTACTTCCTGGCCGTGGGCGACGGGATCCTCGGCGCGCTGCGTGACCGCCCCACCACCCTGGAGCGCTGGCCGAAGGGCGTCTTCGAGGGCGCCCGCATGGCGACCCGGCAGGACTCCTCGGGTGACGCGTTCTACCAGAAGCGGGTCCCGCAGGGCGCACCGGGGTACGTCGAGACGTCCCGCATCGCCTTCCCCTCGGGGCGCACCGCCGACGAGGTGGCGCCCACCGAGCTGGCGGTCGTGGCGTGGGCCGCGAACCTGGGGACCCTGACCTTCCACCCGTGGCCGGTGGTGCGCGACGACGTCGACCGGCCCGACCAGGTGCGCATCGACCTCGACCCGCAGCCGGGCACCGACTTCGCCGACGCCGCGCGCGTCGCCCCGCACGTGCGCGAGCTGCTCGCGGAGCACGGGATGGAGGGGACCCCCAAGACGTCGGGCGGGCGAGGGCTGCACGTCTTCGTGCCGATCGAGCCGGAGTGGACGTTCACCGACGCCCGACGCGCCACCATCGCGTTCGGCCGCGAGCTGGAGCGCCGCCTGCCCGACCAGGTGACGATGCGGTGGTGGAAGGAGGAGCGCGGCCGCAAGATCTTCGTCGACTACAACCAGATGGCCCGGGACCGCACGATCGCGTCCGCGTACTCGATCCGCTCCAACCCGCGCGCGACGGTGTCGGCGCCGCTGACGTGGGACGAGGTCGGCGACGCGCACCCGGACGACTTCGACGTGTCGACCATGCCCGCCCGGTTCGCGGCCGTCGGTGACCTGTTCGCCCCGCTCGTGGCCGGGGGCACGCCCCGGTACCGCCTGGACTCCCTGCTGGAGCTCGCGGACCGTCAGGAGAGCGACGAGGGGCACGGCGACCTGCCCTACCCGCCGGAGTACCCGAAGATGCCGGGCGAGCCCAAGCGCGTGCAGCCCAGCAAGGACCGCGACCGCCCCCGCTGACGCGCCGGGCCGGGCGTCCGACGCGTCCCGGCCGGCCGGGACGCCGTCACCCCCGGTACTCGTAGTGCCAGTACTCGGGGTTCGAGCCGCCCTGCCGGGCCCACGTGGGCGAGACCCAGCCGTACGCGGGGCCGTGGGCCACCAGCCAGGCGCGCGCCGGGGAGTCCCAGCCGTACTCGCAGGGCAGCTCCGGCACGTCCAGGGCCAGGCCGGTGCCGTGCGAGGACGTGCCGGGCACGGCCGCGACCGACCCGAGCGCCTCGCGCATCGCCACCTGGGTGTCGAGGTCGCGGTACGTGAGGTCCAGCGCGAGGTCGTGCCCGAGCGCGGCACGGAACGCCCGGTTGAGCCGCTCGAGCGCGGCCGCCGCGTCGGCGCGCAGGTAGAAGGGGGTGCCGCGGGAGTCGCGCGTCCAGGACACGGCGGTGAGCGCGGAGGGCGGCAGCCGGCCGTTCGACCCGTCACCCCCCTCCGTGGGCACCGACGTGTAGAACGCGGGGCCGCCGTAGGTCGTCGCGCAGCGGTCGGCACCCCCGCCCGCCGCGGGCGCGGGGGTCCCGGGCCGGGTGGTCGCCCGCGCCGCCCGCGCGGCCTCGGCCGCGGCCCGGGCCGCCTCCTGCTCGGCCACGCGGGCCTGCTCCGCCGCGACCGCCGCGTGCACGGCCTGCTCGGCGGCAGTCAGCTCGGCCGTCAGTCGTCGCGCGACCAGCGGCGACGCGGTGGGTGCCGCCGCGCGGCCCGCCGCGAGGTGCGCGGCCAGCGCGGTGCGTGGCGCCTCGTCGTCACCGACGCGGTCCGCGGACGCCTCCAGCGTCTGCTGCCCGTGCGCGAGCGCCGCCGCGAGCGCGGAGCGGGCGCCGGTCAGCAGGGCGGACGACCCCGCCGCGTCGGACGTCGCCCCCTCGACGGCCCGGGCGGCCACGTCCGCGTGCACCACCGCGAGCGCGTCGTCGACGCGCCCGAGCGCCGCCTCCCGCGCGGCCTGCGCCTCGCGTCGCTCGGCCGCGGTCCAGGTCTGCACGCCCACGCCCACCCCGAGGGCGAGGGAGGCCGCGGTGACGGCGGCGACGGCGACGCGACGGATGAGGACCTCCCCGGGGACCGTCGTCACGGTAGCCGAGCCCGCGCGGAGCGCCACCGGGCGGGACGCCGGTGGCGAGGGGCGCACCCGGGACGCCGGGTGGGCGGGGGCAGGGCCGGGCGCGTCGGGACGGCGCGGTCACCACGACTCACACGTCCGGGTCCTCAAGGCGCGCGCCGGCGACGCCGATGAGCGGGCATGGACACCGTCTCGCCCGCGCCCGCGGCGAGGTCCGCCGCCCCCACGGCACCCTTGCTCGCACGCCCGCTGACTCCCGGGGAGTCCGCCCACCTCGACCGCCTGCGCGCCTGGCTGCAGGAGGACGGCACCGACGCGCGCGACGCCGCGGCGCTCGACGCACGCTGGGCGCGCCTGCTGCAGACGCACCCGGCGGACGCACCCGCACCCGCCGGCGTGTCCGCCGCGCTCGGGATCGCGGTCGGCGACCTCCTGCTCGCGTCGGTCACCGACGCGGTGTGGATGATGTGCCCCGGCCCCGACGGTGCGACCCCCGGCGTGCTGGTGCCGGACCGGCCCCACATGCCCGTCCTGCCCGTGCTCGACGCCCACCAGCGCTGGCGTGTGCGGTCGGCCTCGTGGACGGTCGACTACGTCCAGCGGGCGGCCGCGCACCTGGTGTCCGGCCGGCAGCAGGTCCCCACGCAGCACCCTGCGCCCGCCTCCGAGCAGGCACCCGCCGCGACCGCGCCCGAGCCGGCCCGGGCGCCGGCCGTGGCCCCGGACTCCCCCGCCGACGAGCCCGCCCCGCAGCCCGCCGCGTGGACCCCCACGTTCGTCGAGGACACCGCGCCCGACGAGCCCGCCCCGCAGCCCGCCGCCTGGAGCCCGACGTTCGTCGAGGACACCGGCAGCGACCTGGCCGCGCGCGACGCCGGGCTCGACGACCCCGCCCGGGAGCCTGCCGCGTGGACCCCGACGTTCGTCGAGGACACCGGGACCGACGACGCCGACCTCCCGGTCACCTCCCCGGAGCCCGCCGCCTGGACGCCCACGTTCGTCGAGGACACCGGACCCGACGACGCCGCCGACGAGCCGCCCGCCTGGACCCCGACGTTCGTCGAGGACGCGTCCGAGCCGTTCGCGGCCGACGTGGCCGCGGCGCCCTCGCTCGTCGAGGACCCCGCGCTCGTCGAGGAGCCCTCGCTCGTCGAGGAGCCCGCCGTCGCGCCGCAGTCGACCGTCACGCCCGGTCGCGGCCTGCCGGTCACGGCGCACCAGCACCTCACGCCGGAGGACCTGCCGCACCGCCCCTCGGAGCGGGTGCAGGACCTGGCGCTGCGGGCCCTCGAGCTCGCGCTGGACCGGGCCGTCGCGGACGCCGCGGGGTCCGCCCCGTTCGTGCTGGTGCGCGAGGGGTACGACGTCGAGGTGCTGGACTTCCCGCACTCCGACGCCGGCCTGGCGCAGGCGCGCGACGCGGCCCGGTCCGGCGGGTACACGGCGGCCGCGGTCGCGTGGACCAGCCCGGCCGACGCGACGCGCCCCCACCCCCGGGTCGTCGTCGACGCGTCCGCGGCGGGCCGCCCCGGCATCCGGGTCGCGCACTCGTACACGCACGACGAGCGCGGCGGCCACGAGGTCGGCGGACCGCTCGTCGTCGGGCAGTCGGCACCGGTCCTCTGACCGTCCGGCGGCACCCCGGAGCGGCCGCGCGACCGCCGCGCGACCCGCGGGGTCCCGTCCGACGATCGGCCCGTGGCCGACCGTGACACGCCCGCCCACGCGGCGGCGGAGGAGCGCCTGCACCGGGTGGCGCAGGAGCTCGCCGACGTGCCCGGCGTGGTGCTGCCCGCGGACGGCCGGCGGCACGTCGGCACCGCGACGCTGGGCGTCGAGGGCCGCATCGCCGCCTTCACGCCCGAGGACCGGCTGGTGGTCAAGCTCCCCGCCGACAGGGTGGCCGCACTGGTCGCGTCCGGCGACGGCTGCCCTTCCCGACGGGCCGGCCGCCGATGCGCGAGTGGGTGGCGGTCGCGTCGGACGACCCCGACGTCTGGCGGGTGCTGCTCGGGGAGTCCCTGACGTTCGTCGGCGGCTGACCGCAGGCGTCAGACGACGGGCGCGTCGGTGACGACCGGCTCGGCCTGCTTCTTGCCGTGCCGCACCTCGGCGCCCCCCATGATCGCCACGATGCGGACGTCGAGCACGGGCCCGCCGCCGACGGGCGGCTGGGTCTTGTTCTCCCAGCCGCCGAGCAGCGGCAGCCCCGACGTGCGGACGTCCCAGGTGCGGGGCACCTTGATGTCCACCCCGCCCCAGAACGTGAACACGTCGATGCGTGCGGTGCCCTGGATGTCGGCCTCGCGCAGGTCCAGCTCGACGCCGCCCATGATCGCCGTCAGGCTCGCGGACCGGAAGTGCGGGGACCGGCTGCGCCGCTCCGTGCCCCACCAGAAGGCGAACGCCGTGATGCGGTCGTCCTGCTGCTCGCGCGACGCGGCGCCGAACGTGATGCCCAGGCCGATGAGGATCACCGCGACCGGCCACAGGTAGTCCCACACGTCGACGTCGAGCACGTCGAGCCGGTCCAGCAGCAGCACCACACCGGCGGCCGTGATGACGACCGGGCCGAACCACGCCCGCGGCACGAGCAGCAGCGACGTCAGACCGGCCAGCACCACCAGCAGCGGCCACAGCGTCGAGGCGACCACCCCCAGGTCGATCTCGACGACGCCGGTCCGCTCCAGCAGCAGCACCACCCCCGCGAGCACGACGAGCACACCGAGGAGCACCTGACCGAGCGAGCGACGACCGTCCACGACCCCCACGCTATCGGCTGCCGGCCCCACCGTCACGGACCGAAGCCGCAGGTCAGTGCGTTGCACCCACCGGATGCTCCGGGCACGTCACCGCGGTGCGGACGCACTGCGGGCACGGCTCGCAGCCCTCGGTGCCCTCGACCTTGTCGAACCACGCGAGGGTCCGACCGGCGGGGCAGTCGTCGTCCTCGTGGAAGACGTGCGGGGCGTTGCTGCGAGCGGAGTGGTACGGACGGACGTGCATGTCGGCCTCCTTGCCGATGCGCCCTGCCCTCTCGGGCCGTTCCCGCAGGCTAGAAGGACGCGCGACCCCGGACCCGGGACCTCCGTCCGTGGTGCGACCCGGGCCGTCCCCCGCCGGGGACGACGAAGGCCCCGCACGCACCGTGCGGGGCCTTCGTCCCGGAGCCGCCTAAGGGAATCGAACCCTTGACCTTCTCATTACGAGTGAGACGCTCTGCCGACTGAGCTAAGGCGGCATCGTCGTCCGACCGCGCACGTGCGCGACCGATCGGCGAGCGCGCCCACTGTACCCGGCGCACGCCCGGACACCAAAGTCAGCAGCGGGTCCCGTCGGCCGGCGCCTCACCGGTGAGCAGGTAGGTGTCCACGGCGCCCTTGACGCACTGGTTCGAGCGGCCGTACGCGGTGTGCCCCTCGCCCTCGTAGGTGAGCAGCACGCCGGAGGACATGATCTCCGCGAGCTGCTCCGCCCACGCGTACGGCGTCGCCGGGTCGTTCGTCGTGCCGATCACCAGGACGGGTGCGGCACCGTCCGCGGCGTACGACTCCAGCGCGCCGACGGCGGGCACCGGCCACGCCTCGCACGCCACGCCGCCGTAGGAGAAGAACCGCCCGACCGTGGGGGCGACCGCCGCGACCTCCGCCGCGTCCGCGCGCATGTCGTCCGGGTCGGCCGATGGGCGGTCGTCCAGGCACAGGATCGCGGAGAACGCCTCGTTCTGGTTCGAGGAGTACGTGCCGTCGGGGGCGCGCCCGTAGTAGCTGTCGGCGAGCTGCAGCAGCACCGACCCGTCGCCCTCCTCGATCGCCGCGGTCAGCGCCTGCGTGAGCAGCGGCCAGCTCGCCTGCGCGTACAGCGGCGCGGCGACGCCGCTGAACGCGAGCGCCAGGGTCAGCTCGCGGTCCGTGCCGGTGGGCAGCGGGTTCGCGGCGATCCGGTCGAACATGCGGGTGATCTGCGTCAGCCCGGCGTCGACGTCGCCGTCCAGGGGGCACGCGGCACCGGCCTGGCAGTCGGCCACGTACGCGCGCAGCGCACCCTCGAAGCCGGCGGCCTGCCCGGCGGCCACCTCACCGGAGTCGAGCGTCGGGTCCATCGCACCGTCCAGCACCATGCGCCCGACGCGCTCGGGGAACAGCGCCGCGTAGGTCGCGCCCAGCTCGGTGCCGTAGGAGAACCCCAGGTACGTCAGGGCCTCGTCGCCCAGGGCGGCACGCAGCACGTCCATGTCCCGCGCCGCGCTGACGGTGTCGACGTGCCCGAGCAGCGGACCGGTGCGCTCCAGGCACGCCTGCCCGAACTCCCCGTTGCGCTCGACGGCCTCCGCGATCCCCTCGTCCGTCGAGAGGTCCGGCACCCACGACGTCAGGGCGTCGAGCTCGGCGGGCTCCACGCACGTCACGGGCGACGAGTGCTGCACGCCCCGCGGGTCGAACGCGACCAGGTCGTACGCCGCGAGCACCTCGCGCGAGACGACCTGCCGGAAGAAGCCGAGGGTGTCGATGGCCGAGCGCCCCGGCCCCCCGGGGTTCACGAGCAGCGACCCGACGGGCTCGCCCGACGACGCGGGCACCCGGCGCAGCGCGACCGTGATGGTGTCCCCGTCGGGCTCCGTCCAGTCGAGCGGCACCGTGGCGTCGGCGCACTGCTCGCTGCCGCAGGTCGTCCACTCCAGCACCTGGTCGTAGAAGCGCGCGAGCGCCGGGTCGGACGTCCCGGAGGTCGCGGACGCGGCCGAGGTGGGGGCGGAGGCCTGGTGCTTCGGCGCGACGCAACCGGCGAGGCCGAGGGCGAGGAGGGCGACGAGGGCGCACCGGCGCAGGGTGGGTCGCGTCGGCATGCCCCTACGGTAGCCGCCGGACCGGCGCATCAGGCACCGTCCGCGGGGCCTGTCGTCGCCGGACGGCGCGCGTCAGCCCTGCGGTCGCAGGGCGATCGCCATGGCCTCCACGGCGAGCAGCGGGGCGACGTTTCCCGCCAGGCGCGTGCGGGCCTGCCCGACCGCGTCCATGCGCCGCAGCGTCTGCTCCGGCGTGCTCCCGGCCGCCAGCGCACGGACCTCCGCCTCCTGCTCCACGTTCACCAGGTCCACGCCGGCGCCGAGCTGCACCACGAGCACGTCGCGGTACAGCGAGAGCAGGTCCACCATCGCCCGGTCGAGGACGTCGCGCTGCGCCCGCGTCGCCCGGCGCTTCTGCTCCTCCTCGAGCTGACGCACCTGCGCGCGCAGCGACGGCGGCAGCTGCTGCGCACCGTCCGCGCCCATGCCACGCAGCAGCTCGTTCCGCTCGGCGGCGTCCCGCTCCTCGGTGGCGGCCTTCGCGTCGGCCTGCGCGGTCTCGACGAGCTCCCCCGCCGCGAGCACCGCGTCACCCACCCCGCGCACGCGCGACGCGAGGGACAGCACGGCCGCACGCCGCTCCCGCGCCTGCGGGTCCCGCGCGAGCCGGCGTGCGATGCCGATGTGGCTCTGGGCGGCGCGGGCCGCGACCTGCGCCACCCGGGGGTCGGCGCCGTCGCGCCGCACCAGCAGGTCGGCGACCGCGTCGACCGGCGGCACCCGCAGCGCGACGGAGCGGCTGCGGGAGCGGATCGTCACGAGCACGTCCTCCGGGCTCGGGGCGCACAGCAGCCACACGGTCCGCGCCGGGGGCTCCTCGATCGCCTTGAGCAGCACGTTCGCGCTCTGGTCGTTGAAGCGGTCGGCGTCCTCCACGACGATCACGCGCCACCGGCCCTGCGACGGTGACCGCTGCGCGAGCTCGACGAGCGGGCGCGTCGTGTCCACGCGGATGAACACGCCCTCGGTCGCGACGAACGTGACGTCCGGGTGCGCACCCGCCAGCACGGTGGTGCAGGCGTGACAGGTGCCGCACCCACCCGCCGGGCACTGGAGCGCGGCGGCGAAGGCGCGCGCGGCGTTGGAGCGACCGGACCCCGGGGGGCCGGTGAGCAGCCACGCGTGCGTCATCGCGGACGGGTCGGTCACCGCACGGCGCAGCACCGCGACGGCCGGCTCCTGGCCGACCAGGTCGTCCCAGACGCTCACGCCGCACCCCCGGTCGACGCACCGACGGGTCCCGCGCCGACGGGCGAGGCACCGAGCAGCGGCGCGACCCGGGCACGCACCTGCGCGGCGACGACCTCGGCCGGCTGGGAGGCGTCGAGGACCAGCCAGCGCCCGGGGTCCGCCGCGGCGCGGGCGAGGAACGCCTCACGGGTGCGCCGGTGGAACTCGTCGCCGGCCGCCTCGAGCCGGTCCGGGTCGCCGGTGAGGCGCGCCAGCCCGACCGCCGGGTCCAGGTCGAGCAGCACGGTGACGTGCGGGAGCAGCCCCTGCACGGCCCACAGCGAGAGCTGCTCGACCTCGTCCGCGCCGAGCCCGCGGCCCGTCCCCTGGTAGGCCACGGACGAGTCCAGGTAGCGGTCGGTGAGCACCACGGCACCGCGTGCGAGGGCGGGTCGCACCAGCGAGGCCACGTGGTGCGCGCGGTCGGCGGCGTACAGCAGCGCCTCCGTGCGCGGGTCCAGGTCCTCGCCGTGCAGCACCGCGCGACGCAGCTCCAGGCCCAGCGGCGTGCCGCCGGGCTCCCGGGTCACGACGACCTCGCGCCCGAGCGCCGTCAGGTGGTGCCCCAGCAGGGCGACCTGCGTGGACTTGCCGACCCCGTCGCCGCCCTCGAAGGACACGAGCACCCCGGGCGGCACCGCGTCCCCGGGTGCCGGGTCGGGGCGGGGGGTGCGGTCGGTGCTCACGCCGTCAGGCTAGTCGCCGGTACCCACAGCACCGCACCGCCCCCGGTCCTCCCGGGCACGCGGGAGCGCTGCGCCGTACCGGGAGCGCTGCGGCTGCGCCGGGGGTCAGCCGAGCTGCTCCCCCGGGTACGTCACGCCGATCTGCCGACGCACCTCGTCCATCGTCGTCAGCACGT
>Ga0233375_1000350_pt1 | contig 26299 bp, 22 predicted proteins | sample ElkDunMinimDraft_10_FD_191539 | JGI IMG/M metagenome (GOLD analysis project Ga0233375, IMG submission 191539) | Fecal eukaryotic communites from dung pellets of Tule Elk in California, USA - Elk Dung E16 | ecosystem: Host-associated > Mammals > Digestive system > Large intestine > Fecal | place... | reverse complement strand
GGCAGCGCGATGATGTAGACCTCGGGGTGACCGAAGAACCAGAACAGGTGCTGCCACAGCAGCACACCACCGTTCTGCGGGTCGAAGATGTGCGAGCCGAGCACACGGTCCGACGCCGCTGCGAACAGGGCTGCCGCCAACACCGGGAACGCCAGCAGGATCAGGATGCTGGTGATGAGCGTGTTCCACGTGAAGATCGGCATGCGCCACATGGTCATGCCCGGCGCCCGCATCGTGATGACCGTCGTGACGAAGTTCACCGCGCCGAGGATCGTGCCGAAACCGCTCATGCCGAGGCCCAGCATCCACAGGTTGCCGCCGGCGCCGGGTGTGAAGGTCTCGCTCGCCAGGGGCTGATATGCCGTCCATCCGAACGAAGCCGCCCCCTGCGGGGTGAGGAACCCCGACAGTGCGATGAGCGAGCCGAAGAGGAACAGCCAGAACGAGAACGCGTTGAGTCGGGGGAAGGCGACGTCGGGAGCGCCGATCTGCAGCGGCATGATCGCGTTGGCGAAGCCGGCGAACAGCGGGGTCGCGAACATCAGCAGCATGATCGTGCCGTGCATCGTGAACAGTTGGTTGTACTGTTCCCGCGTGGGCACGACCTGCATGCCGGGCTCGAACAGCTCCGCACGGATGATCAGCGCCATCACGCCGCCGAGCATGAAGAACAGCACCGACGCGATCAGGTACATGTATCCGATGGTCTTGTGGTCGGTGGAGGTCATCCACCGCACCAGAATGTTGCCCTTCTGCTCGACCCGTGTGGCCGCGAGAAGCGCGGCCTGCCGGGGCGGAAGGGTGTCCGGAGGGCGGATGGTCTGAGACAAGACGGCTCCTTCCCGCGCTGACAGGCGGGCCGGCGCTGGAGGCACCGTAAGACCCGCTTGGGGCGCCGCTGAACGGGATTGCGTGGGTCGGGGAGCAGGCGTATAACCTGCCCGGACACGACGAAGGCGGGGGCCGTTCTTCGCGACCCCCGCCCTGCTCGTGCGCGCTCAGCTGCCCGAGACGTTCTCCCGGCTCTGCTGCGCCTGATCCTTGACGTCCGAGGCCGCCGACTGGGTCTCAGCCTTGACGGTGTCGACCGACTCGCTCGCGGCATCCTTCACCGCGGTCGCCGCCTCCTGCGCAGGCTCCTTGAGGTGCTCGCCCACTTCCTTCGCGACGCTGCTCGCCTGGTCCACGAGGGGCTGCGCCTTGTCCTTCACGTCGGACGCGACCTGCTTCTCCCGCGCGGAGGCGGGGATCAGCGATGCCGCGAGCAGCCCGGCGCCGAAGGCGATGAGGCCCACGGCGAGGGGATTGCCCTCCGCCTTCGCGACCACGCGGTCCTTGGCGTCGCCGACGGCCCCCATGGCGTCACCCACGTGGCCCGTGGCGGACGACCCGGCACCCGACATGGCGGAGCCGGCGTCGTCTGCCGCACCCATGATGCGCTCGCGCACCGAGCCGACGGCGCTGCGCACCTTGTCCTTCTGGCGGTCGACGATCTTCGACGGCGTGACCTTGTCGGCCAGCGCGTCGACGTCGCCGCCCAGCTCCTCGCGCGTCCGCTCGATGTCGGCGCGGATCTGGTCCGGGGAATCACTCATCGGTTCTCCTCATTCCTCTTCAGTGTTTCGGGGATCTCCTTGAGGGTCTCCACCGTCTGGGGGGCGCCCTCGACTTCCTTCATCTTGTTTCGACCGATCACGTAGAGGATCGCCGCGATGACGCCCCACAGCACGGCCACGATGACGCCCGACCCGCCGCCGCCGACGAGTGTCCCCAACGCCCACCAGAGGGCGAACGAGAGGAAGAACACCGCCATCAGCGCTGCGTAGCCGGCGCCGCCCAGCAGCCCCGCGCCCTTGGCCGAGCGCGTGGCGGACTCCTTCAGCTCCGCCTTTGCCAGCGCGACCTCCTGGCGCATGAGCGTGGAGATGTCGCGGGTGACTTCGCCCAGCAGGTCGCCGAGGGAGGTGGATGCCGCTTTCTGCTCAGACGGTGTCGCGTCGGACATCCTGCCCACCTTCCCCGGCCAGCCCGGGCGCGTGCGTCGCCGTGGAGCGCTCGTACAGCGGCGTATCCACCGGAGCGGCCACGGGGGCCGGCGGCAGGGGCGTGGCCGTGCCCACGACGGGGGGCGGCGGCGTCGCAGGCACCGCAGGCGCGGTGGCCTGCGCCGCCTTGTCGTCGGAGGCGTTCGCCGCGAGGGCGCGCGTGAGGCGGCCGACGACGACGCCGGCGATCGCCGCCCCGGCGATGAACATGCCGGGCCTGCGCCGTGCGTAGCGCTTCACCTCGTCGAGGACCGAGGCGGGGTCGCGATCACCCAGCCACGACGCCGCCCCCGAGATGCGGCCGGCGGCCTGGCGCACCAGGTCTGCCGCAACGCCCTGCTGGTCGCCGCTGGACGACATCGACTCCAGCTCGGACCCGACCGATCGGAGCCCCGACGCGAGGCGCTGCTGCTGGGTGCTGGCCTGGTCCTTCAGTTCGCGCTGGGTCTGCGCGTACAGCTGCCTGGCCTGCGTCCCCGCCTCACCCAGCACGGAGGACGCCTCGCCCTTGACCGTGCTCGCGACGTCCGTCGCCTTCGAGACCGTCGTGTCCTTCAGGTCGCTGGCCTCTGCCTTCGCGGTGTCGACCTTGCCCGATGCGCCGCTGTCGGCGCCGCTGGTCGTGGTCGGCGTATCCGACCCGTAGCTCTGTGACATGGTTGCCCCTTTCCGGCCGGAAGTACTCCGGCGTGGGCCATGATCACGTCGCGCCGCGGCGCCTGCTAAGGGCCTTGCAAGATCTCGTCATCCGTGCCATAGCACGGGGTTGACACGGCCGTGTGCGGAGGTGACGTCCAGCGCCGATCGGCAGAATGGAGTCATGCCGTCCAACCCCTTCGAATCGCGCCCCTGGCTCGCCGCCTACGCCCCGGGCGTCCCCGCTGACATCGATGAACCGACCCAGACGCTCACGCGGATGATCGAGGCCAGCGTCAAGACGCACCCGCGCCGTCCGGCCCTGGAGTTCTTCGGGGCGGTGACGACATACGGTCAGCTCGGCGAGCAGATCCAGCGCGCCGCCGAAGGGCTGCGGCGCCTGGGGGTGAAGAAGGGCGACCGGGTGGCGCTCGTGCTCCCGAACTGTCCGCAGCACGTCGTGGCGTTCTACGCGGTGCTGCGTCTGGGCGCGATCGTGGTCGAGCACAACCCGCTGTACACCGCTCGCGAGCTGCGCCACCAGTTCGAGGACCACGGCGCGTCGGTCGCCATCGTCTGGGACAAGGTGCTCGACACCGTCGCCGACTTCCCGGAGGACGTGCGTCCCGGGCGCATCGTCAGCGTCGACATGACCACCGCTCTTCCCCTCGCCAAGCGCGTCGCGCTGGCGCTGCCGATCCCGAAGGCGCGCGCCGCGCGCGCCCAGATGACGGCCACCCCCAAGCTCCGTCATCCCTACCGCTGGGATCAGCTGCTGGACCACCGGCGGGTGTCGTCGCGCGTGCCGGGACCCGCGATCGGCGACATCGCGGTGCTGCAGTACACCAGTGGCACGACGGGCACCCCGAAGGGAGCGATCCTCACCCACGCCAATCTGCGCGCGAACGCCATGCAGGGGCGTGCGTGGGTGCCGGGCCTCGTGGACGGCGAGGAGACCTTCTACGCCGTGCTGCCGTTGTTCCACGCCTACGGCATGACTCTCTGCCTCACCTTCGCGATGAGCATGGGTGCCAAGCTCGTGCTCTTCCCGAAGGTCGACATCGGACTCATGACGGATGCCGCGCGCAAGAGTCCGCCGACCTTCCTGCCCGCGGTCCCTCCGATCTACGACCAGCTGTCCCGCGCCGCCGAGCGGGGCACGATCGACCTGTCGACGGTGCGCTTCTCGATCTCGGGGGCGATGAGCCTGCCGGTGGCAACGGTGAGCCGGTGGGAGGAGGCCACCGGCGGTCTGCTGGTGGAGGGCTACGGGATGACCGAATCCTCGCCGGTCGCCCTCGGCAACCCCATGGGGCACAGCAGGCGCCCCGGCACGGTCGGGGTGCCCTTCCCCAGCACCGAGATGCGGGTCGTCGACCCGGACGACCCGACGGTGGACCGGCCGCTCGGCGAGTCGGGCGAGCTGCTCGTGCGCGGTCCCCAGGTCTTCCAGGGCTACTGGGGTCGCCCGGCGGAGACCGCCGCGACCCTGATCGACGGCGGCTGGCTGCGCACCGGTGACATCGCGTCGGTGTCGGCGGACGGATTCGTGACGATCGTCGACCGGCTGAAGGAGCTGATCATCACCGGCGGGTTCAACGTGTCGCCGACCGAGGTGGAGGACACGCTGCAGTCGCATCCCGACATCGACGCCGCGGCCGTCGTGGCGATGCCGCGCGCCCACGGCGGTGAGGACGTCGCCGCAGCCGTCGTGCTGCGCGACGGGGCGACGCTCGACGTCGAGGGCCTGCGCGACTACTGCCGCACGCGGCTCGCGGCGTACAAGGTGCCCAAGCGCATCGTGCAGATGGACGACCTGCCGCGCTCGCTCATCGGCAAGGTGCTGCGGCGCGAGGTGCGCGAGCGGATGCTGGCCGGCTGACCGGGGCGGCGACAGAGTTATGGCCCCGGCGGAAGCCTTCCCGCCGGGGCCTGCAGATGAGGCCGGGAGGCGCTGATGACCCGAACATCAACGCCTCAACCGGGGCTCTCAAACTGACCTGGTCAACGCTACGCGGGCACATGCCACCCCGCTGGGCCTTGACGCACCTCGCTGTGTCTGATAGCGCCGAAACGCGGCCCCTGGGTGGCGTCCGGCGGTATACTAGCTATACCCCAAGGGGGTATCCGTCGAACCACGAGGAGCGAGCATGACGACGAGCGAGTACCAGGTCACAGGCATGACGTGCGGGCACTGCGAGGCCGCCGTACGCGGTGAGGTCGCGAAGATCTCGGGCGTCGACGACGTGCAGGTCAGCGCCAAGACCGGACGACTCGTGATCTCGGCATCGGCGCCCGTGTCCGATGGCGACGTGCTCGCTGCCGTCGACGAGGCCGGGTACGCCGCCTCCCGCGCCTGAGGGAGAAGACGACACGCGATGACGACCCTCGGCGCCGACCAGACCCGCTTCGAGCTCCAGATCGGCGGCATGACCTGTGCGTCGTGCGCCGCCCGCATCGAGAAGAAGCTCAACCGCCTGGAGGGCGTGTCGGCGACGGTGAACTACGCCACCGAGAAGGCGCAGGTCACCGGCCCCGCAGACCTCGCCGCGGACACGGTGATCGCCGAGGTCGAGCGCACCGGCTACACCGCGGTGCTGCCGGCGCCGCCGCGGCAAACGGAGCCCGTCGACGCGGACCCTGATCCCGAGCTCGAGAGCCTGCGCCACCGTCTGGTCGTGTCGACCGCCCTCGCCGTGCCGGTGATCCTCATGTCGATGATCCCGGCACTGCAGTTCACCAATTGGCAGTGGCTGTCGCTGGTTCTCGCCGCGCCCGTGGTGGTGTGGGGGGCATGGCCCTTCCACCGCGCCGCCTGGATCAATCTGCGCCACGGCGCCGCGACGATGGACACGCTCATCAGTCTCGGCACGTCCGCCGCGCTGGCGTGGTCGCTGTACGCGCTGTTCTTCGGCACGGCGGGCATGCCGGGCATGACCCATCCGTTCTCCTTCACGATCGGCACCGCCGATGCCGCCGGCGACATCTACCTCGAAGTGGCAGCCGGGGTGACCATGTTCGTGCTCGCCGGGCGCTACGTCGAGAAGCGCGCCAAGCGCCGGGCCGGTGCGGCGCTGCGGGCGCTGCTGGAACTCGGCGCGAAGGACGTCACGGTCCAGCGTGACGGCGTCGAGGGGCGGGTGCCCATCGGCGAGCTGCGGGTGGGCGACGAATTCGTCGTGCGCCCGGGGGAGAAGATCGCCACCGACGGGATCGTCACCGCGGGATCGTCGGCGGTGGACGAGTCGATGCTCACCGGGGAGTCGCTCCCCGTCGAGGTCGCGGCGGGTGACGCCGTGACGGGCGCGACGGTGAACGCCGGGGGCCGGCTGGTCGTCCGCGCCACGCGCGTGGGCGGAGACACCCGGCTGGCGCAGATGGCGCGGCTGGTCGAGCAGGCGCAGTCCGGCAAGGCCGACGTGCAGCGTCTGGCCGATCGCATCTCGGGCGTCTTCGTCCCGATCGTCATCGTCGTCGCGCTCGCCGCGCTGGCGGGGTGGCTCATCGCGGGGTTCCCCCCGAGCGCCGCGTTCACCGCCGCGGTCGCGGTGCTGATCATCGCGTGCCCGTGCGCGCTGGGTCTCGCGACCCCGACGGCGCTGCTGGTGGGCACCGGCAGGGGTGCGCAGCTCGGCATCCTCATCAAGGGGCCCGAGGTGCTCGAGTCCACACGTCGCGTCGACACGATCGTGCTGGACAAGACCGGCACTGTCACGACCGGGCAGATGAGCGTCGTCGACGTCGTGGTTGCCGCAGGCGAGGACGCCGACGAGGTGCTGCGGATTGCCGGGGCCGTCGAGCACGCCAGTGAGCACCCGATCGCCCAGGCGATCGCCGCCGCCGCGGCGCGCACGGGCGGGCTCGCCGCCGTCGAGGACTTCCGAAGCTCCGCAGGCCGCGGCGTGACGGGAGTGGTCGACGGACACGCCGTGCTCGTGGGACGCGCGGGGCTGCTCGAGGAGTGGTCGCTGCACCCCGATGACGTCGTTCGTGCCGCAGCGGACGCGGCCTTCGGTCGCGGCCAGACCGCCGTCTTCGTCGCCTGGGACGGCCGCGTGCGCGGCGTCGTCATGGTGGCCGACCAGCCCAAGCCCACGAGCGCCGCCGCCGTCGCCCAACTGCGGCGACTGGGGCTGACTCCGGTGCTGCTCACCGGCGACAACATCGCGGTGGCGCGCCACATCGCCGCAGAGGTCGGCATCGACGAGGTCATCGGGGATGTGCTGCCGGAGGACAAGGTCGACACGGTCGCGCGGCTGCAAGCCGAGGGAAAGGTGGTCGCGATGGTGGGCGACGGCGTCAACGACGCCGCAGCGCTCGCGCAGGCCGACCTGGGCATGGCGATGGGTACGGGCACCGATGCCGCGATGGAGGCGGCCGACATCACGCTCGTCCGCGGCGACCTCGTCGCGGCCGCCGACGCTGTGCGGCTGTCGCGCCGCACCCTGCGCGTGATCAAGTCCAACCTGTTCTGGGCTTTCGCCTACAACGTCGCCGCCATCCCGCTGGCCGCGTTCGGGCTGCTCAACCCCATGCTGGCGGGTGCGGCGATGGCGCTGTCGAGCGTCTTCGTCGTGGGCAACAGCCTGCGGCTGCGCAGCTTCCGCCCGCTCTCGCCCGCCGATCCGAAGTGAGGAGAAGGTCATGACCACCGACGGACACGACGCCCATGTGCACGGCTACATCACCGACAAGGAGAGGTATCTCAAGCGGCTGAAGCGCATCGAGGGCCAGGCGCGGGGCGTGCACAAGATGATCGACGACGAGAAGTACTGCATCGACATCCTCACGCAGATCAGCGCCCTGACCAGCGCGCTGAACTCGGTCGCCGTGGGTCTGCTCGACGATCATCTGAAGCACTGCGTGGCCGACGCCGCGCGCCTGGGCGGGGCCGAAGCCGACGCGAAGATCGCCGAGGCGACCGCGGCCATCGCCCGTCTCGTGCGCTCCTGATCGGCGGCTTCAGCGCCGGGGCAGCACGCCCACGCCGTCGCGTCGGTCGAACACCAGGTGCGTCTCGGTGGAGCGGACGCTGGGGTGCACCGTGATGTGCTCGAGCACGAGATCCCGGAGCGCATGGGCGTCGGCGGCCGCCACATGCAGCACGAAGTCGTCCTCACCCGCGACGTGGAACACCTCGATGACACCTGCGATCTCCGTGAGCGCCTGGAAGAGCTCGGTGACGCCGCTCTTGGTGTGACTGCCCAGGCGCACGTTCACGATGGCCCGCAGCGGAAAGCCCAGTGCGGCCGTGTCCACCCTGGCGCGGGTGTCGACGATCAGCCCGCGCTCACGCAGCATACGCACCCGATGGGCGCACGTGGACTCGGCGAGGTGCAGCCGCTGGGCGAGCGCCTTGTTGGTGATATCCGCCCGCGCGCTCAGCTCGGCGAGGATCGCCCGGTCGATGTCGTCGAGTTCGTCGGGGACGGGTTGCGATCTGACCAACGGCGCAAGCCTCCTCTGCAGTTGTGTTGCACGTAATGCGGCAATGGGCCGCTATTGTCGCGTGATCTGCGGCTTAGCAGCAGAGCCCCGGTGATTCCTGCATCATATGGCCATGGACCTCTCTCACCGGCATCCCGACACCGCTGCCGTCCACGCCGGGCGCGCAGACCTCGGCGCCCTGGGCGTGCACGCGCTGCCGCTGGATCTCTCCACGACCAATCCCCTTCCCGACGTCGAGCGGGGCGGTGACGCGTACGAGACCCTCGCCACCGGAGGCAGGCCGAGCGCGGACGACAGCTTCGTCTACGCACGGCTGTGGAACCCGACCGTCGCGCGCTTCGAGGATGCCCTGGCCGAGCTCGAGGGGGCCCAGGCCGCGGTCGCCTTCTCGACCGGCATGGCCGCCGTGACGGCGGCGATCCTCGCGCACACCCAGGCGGTGGGCCGCCCGCACGTCGTCGCCGTGCGCCCCCTCTACGGGGGCACCGACCACCTGCTGGCGAGCGGCCTGCTGGGCACCGAAGTCACCTTCTGCGACGAGGCCGACGTCGCGGCCTCGCTGCGCCCCGAGACGGGACTGGTCATCGTCGAGACCCCGGCGAACCCCACCCTCGACCTCGTCGACATCGCCGCGGTCGTCGCGGCGTCCGGCGGCGTGCCGGTGCTGGTCGACAACACCTTCGCCACCCCGGTGCTGCAGCAGCCGCTCGCGCTGGGGGCGGCGATGAGTCTGCACAGCGGCACGAAGTACCTGGGTGGGCACGGCGACACCATGGCGGGGGTCATCGCCTGCTCCGAGGAATCCGCACAGGCGCTGCGACGGGTGCGGGCGATCACGGGAGCGCTCCTTCATCCCCTCGGCGCGTACCTGCTGCACCGCGGATTGGCGACGCTGCCGCTGCGCGTGCGCGCCCAGCAGGACAGCGCCGCGCGCATTGCGGCGTGGCTGCAGGTTCACCCCGCCGTCGCGCGCGTGCACTATCCCGGGCTGGACGGCGACCCGCGGGCGCTGATGACGCGTCAGCTGCGCGGCGGCGGCGCGATGGTGGCCTTCGAAATGCGCGGCGGCTACCCCGCCGCGGCCGCCGTCGCCGGCAGCGTGGAGCTGTTCACCCACGCGGTGTCGCTCGGGGGAGTGGATTCGCTCATCCAGCATCCGGCGGCGCTCACGCACCGTCCCGTCGCGGCCGAGGCCCGGCCGTCGGCGGCGGTGCTGCGGCTGTCCATCGGACTCGAGCACGTCGATGACCTCGTGGCAGACCTCGACCGGGCGCTGCGCGCTGCCGACGCCGCGGCGCCGGCGGCGGACGCGGAGGTGGCGCTGCAGGTCTGACGTCACGCAGACGCAGAATGCCCCGGACCAGGTCCGGGGCATTCTGCTGCGCAGCGAGCCTGGCGGCTCAGTCCTGGGCGTACCGCATCACGATGCGGCCTTCGATCTTGCCGTCTTCCATGCGCTCGAAGATGTCGTTGATGTCGTCGAGCTTCTCGACGGTCACCGTCGGGTGGATCTCGCCGCGGGCGAAGAAGTCCAGCGCCTCGACCATGTCCTGGCGGGTGCCGACGATCGAGCCGCGGATCGTGATCGCGCGCAGCACCGTGTCGAAGATGTCCGCGGGGAACTGCCCCGGGGGGAGGCCCACGAACACGACCGTGCCGCCGCGGCGGCTCATGCCGGTGCCCTGCGCGAACGCCTGCGGGTGCACTGCGGTGACGAGCACGCCGTGGGCGCCGCCGATGCGCTCCTGGATCTCGGCGATCGGGTCCGTCTTCGCGGCGTTGACCGTGATCTCCGCGCCGTGACGACGCGCGAGGAAGAGCTTGTCGTCGTCGATGTCGACGGCCGCGACACGCATGCCCATCGCGCGGGCGTACTGCACGGCGATGTGGCCGAGGCCGCCGATGCCGGAGATCACGACCCACTCGCCGGGCTTGACCTCGGTCATCTTCAGGCCCTTGTAGACCGTGACGCCGGCGCAGAGGATCGGGGCGACCTCGTCGGTGTTCACACCCTCCGGGATGCGGGCGGCGAACCGCTCGTCGACCAGCATGTACTCGCCGAAGCTGCCGTCGACGGAGTATCCGCCGTTCTGCTGCTGGGGGCACAGCGTCTCCCAGCCGGTCCGGCAGAACTCGCACACCCCGCAGGCGCTCCAGAGCCACGCGTTGCCGACCTTGTCGCCCACCGCGAGGGTGGTCACGCCTTCGCCGAGCGCGACGACCTCGCCGTACCCCTCGTGGCCGGGGATGAGGTCGGACTTGGGGGGAACCGGCCAGTCGCCGCGGGCGGCGTGGAGGTCGGTGTGGCAGACGCCGCTGGTGATGACGCGGACCAGGGCCTGGCCCGGTCCGGGGGTGGGGATCGGCACCTCGGTCACGCTCAGCGGCTGGTCGGGGGCCGTGACGACGGCCGCGCGCATGAGGCCGTCCGGAACGATGCCGCGGTCGACTGCCTCGGCCGCGTTCGTCATCGTCGTCATGACAATCACTTCCTTCGGACGGACGGTCGCCGTCCCTTCGGCGTCGATTGTAGCCCTGTGGTCAGACCACATCAAGCCGCAGGAAGAAAGCGGCGACCCGAATCGGGCCGCCGCTCTCGTCGCGCTCGCTCAGGCCGTCTGGCCGGAGTGCTTGCCCTCGGCGATCTCCTCGACCACCTTGGCGTTGAAGGCGGGGAGATCATCGGGGGTGCGGCTGGAGACCAGTCCGGCATCCACGACGACTTCCTCGTCGACCCACGACGCGCCGGCGTTGCGCAGGTCCGTCTTCAGGCTCGGGTAGCTCGTGATCGTGCGTCCGCCGAGCACGTCGGCGTCGGCGAGGATCCACGCGCCGTGGCAGATCACGCCGACCGGCTTGTGCTGTGCGAAGAAATCGCGGGCGAAGGCCACCGCGGTGTCGTCCATGCGCAGGTTGTCCGCGTTGACGACCCCGCCCGGAAGAACGAGGGCGTCGAAGTCCTCCGCGTTCGCCTGCGACACCGAGAGGTCGACGGTCTGCTCGTGGCCGTTCTTACCCGTCACGGACCCGTCGGCGGGGGAGACCAGGGTCGGCGCGGCGCCGGCGTCGGCCACCGCCTGCCAGGGGGAGGTCAGCTCGCTGTCCTCGAAGCCGTCGGTGAGCAGGAACGCCACGCGCTTGCCGGTGATGTCGTCGGTCATGTCGTCGTCCTTTCGTGTGAGCGCCGGGATGCTCCCGGCCTGCACTCCACGCTAGGCACGACGGGGAGCAGACGTGGCGGGCTTGCGCATGCGCTGCCGGTGGCCTACAGCGGGGCTAGTGTGGAGCTCATGGCCACCACGTCCAACGCACCCCTGACCCAGCCCCTCGCGCCCGTCGCCGAGGAGAAGAACCTGCTGTCGCTCGGCGAGGAGAACTCCTCGTGCTGCGGCGGCAGCTCGTGCTGCGGCGGCTGAGCCGCACGCTGCGGCTCGTCTAGCGGGTGTCGCCCCAGTCCTCGGTCCCCGGGGCGTCGGTGGGCTCCGGCTCCAGTTCGCCCTCATGACCCTTCGTCGGTGACGGGTTCACCAGTTCCTCTTCGGGGATCTTCTTCAGGGCATCGATCTCTTCGCGCAGCTCGTCGAGCCGGGCACGGTCCGCGTCGTCGGGAGTGGTATTCATGCCGACACCCTACCCGCGGGCGGTCGTAGGCTGAACGGATGACCATGGGCATGGGCGGGGGCGGACCCCGCGGCGGATTCCGTGGCGTCGACGAGTCGGCGCAGCGCCGCCTCAACGCCCAGGCGCCCCGCATTCCGGGCCTCGGCCGTCGGGTGGTGTCGCTGTTCCGCCCCTACCGTGCCCGCATCGCGATCACCGGGGTTCTGGTGGTCGTGGGTTCGGGCCTGGCGGTCGTCCCGCCGCTGCTCGTACAGCGGGTGTTCGACGACGCCCTCTTCCCGACCGACGGCACCGGCCCCGATCTCGCGCTGCTTCTGCGGCTGGTCGCCGTCATGATCGGTCTCTTCCTGGCATCGGCGGGCGTCAACGTCGTGCAGACCTGGCTGACCGCCACCGTCGGCAACCGGGTGACCGGCGACCTGCGGGTGAGGCTCTTCGACCACCTGCAGGCGATGGAGCTGGCCTTCTTCACGCGCACCAAGACGGGGGTCATCCAGTCACGCCTGCAGAACGACGTCGGCGGCGTCTCGGGGGTGCTCACCAACACCGTCACCAGCATCCTCGGCAACGCCGTGACGGTGGTGGCGTCGCTCGTGGCGATGATCATCATCGACTGGCGTCTGACGATCATCGCCGTGGTGCTCATGCCCGCGCTCGTGCTCATCCAGCGCAAGGTCGGCCAGGTGCGCGCGCGCATCGCGGGCGAGACGCAGGAGTCGCTGTCGGAGCTGACGGCGATCACGCAGGAGACGCTCAGCGTCTCGGGCATCCTGCTGTCGAAGTCGTTCAACCGCCAGCGCACGGAGTCGGCGCGGTACCGCGCGGAAAACGCGAACCAGGTCGTGCTGCAGGTGCGCCGGGCCATGAGCGGACAGGGGTTCTTCGCCGTCGTCCAGGTGCTCATGGCGAGCGTGCCTGCCGTGATCTACCTCGTCGCCGGCTATCTCATCGTCGGGGGCAGCGCCGGCATCACCGCCGGCACCATCGTCGCCTTCACGACCGTGCAGGCGCGGCTGCTGCAGCCTCTCACCGGTCTCATGCGGGTCGCGCTGGATCTGCAGACCTCGGCGGCCCTGTTCGCCCGCATCTTCGAGTACCTCGACCTCACGCCCGCCATCAGCGACGCCCCCGACGCGATCGACGTCGCCGAGGGCCCGGGACCGGTGGGGCGGGTGGAGTTCCGCGACGTCGTCTTCCGCTACCCGGATGCCGCGGCCGACAGCCGGCCGACCCTCGACGGCGTCTCGTTCGTCGCCGAGCCGGGGCAGCACGTGGCGTTCGTCGGCCCGTCCGGGGCGGGGAAGACCACCGTGCTCTACCTCGCGCCGCGGCTGTACGAGGCCTCGGGCGGCAGCGTGCTCTTCGCGGGGACGGATGTGCGCAGACTCCACCACGAGTCGCTGATCGACCAGGTCGGCATCGTGTCGCAGGAGACCTACCTCTTCCACGCGACGATCCGCGAGAACCTGCGCTACGCCAAACCCGACGCCACCGACGAGGAGCTCGCGGCGGCGTGCACGGCGGCGAACATCCACCACATCATCACCGGGTTCCCCGCCGGCTACGACACGGTCGTGGGCGAGCGCGGCTACCGGCTCTCCGGCGGGGAGAAGCAGCGCATCGCCATCGCCCGCGTGCTGCTGAAGGACCCGCCCGTGCTGCTGCTGGACGAGGCGACGTCCGCCTTGGACACCGTCTCGGAGCGGGTGGTGCAGGACGCCCTGGATGCCGCGGCCCGCGGCCGCACGACGCTCTCGGTCGCCCACCGGCTCTCGACGGTGATCGGCGCCGACGTGATCCACGTCGTCGAGGCGGGGCGCATCGTCGAATCGGGAACGCACACCACGCTGCTGGCGGCCGGTGGGCTCTATGCCCAGCTCGCGGCGGAGCAGGTGGCCGCCTCGCGCGTGCTCGAGACCGAAGAGGCCATCGCCCGCCGCGCGCAGTAGCGCGGCGCCGATCGTCGGCTCAGAAGAGCAGCGCGGCGGCTGCCAGCCGTGCGGTGCGCTCGTCGAGAGGAGCGTGGGCACCGCCGCGCGCCCAGACGTCCCGCACGAAGGCGCCGAGGGCTCGTCGGTAGGCGTCGTCGGGATGGATGCGGGCGATCTCGACGAGCGGGGGGAGATCCATCGAGAGGATGAGCTCGACGCGGGAGCGGACAGCGGCGTCGTGGCCGCTCGCGGCGAGCACCTCGAGCCCCTCGGTCATGGCGGTGAGGTAGTCCCGCAGCACCGGCAGGGCGCTCTTGCCCTGCGTGATCGACGAGCCGTCCGCACGCTCCCGCCAGTGCACGACCACGTCGGGGATGGTGTCGAACCGGCGCGCCCGGCTGTACATCTGCTGCGCGACGATCTGGTCCTCGTAGAGGCGCCCGTCGGGGAAGCGCAGCCCGGCGCGTCGCCAGAAGTCGGTGCGGCTGACCTTGGACCAGGCGACGATGTTGGCCGATGCCGCCGGGTGCGCCTCGATCGTCGTGCCGCGGCGCGCAGGGTCCGTGGCGGCGGCCACCCACGGCTGTACGAGGCCGGGGGCGTACTCGCCCGTGGCATCCGGACGCAGGCGCACGTAGGCGCCGACCGCGAAGTCGCTCCCGGTCTCGTCGAGCACACCCACGAGGCGCTCCAGAGCGGTCGGGGTGAGCACATCGTCGGCGTCGAGGAACCCGAGGTAGGGGGTCTCGACGAGCGCGATGCCGGTGTTGCGGGCGGCGCTGAGCCCCTTCCGCTTCTCGTGGCGCACGAGGCGGAAGCGGGGGTCCTCCGCGGCGGCCGCGGCGAAGATCTCGCCGGTGGCATCGGTGGAGGCGTCGTCGACGAGGATCGCCACCCAGTCGGTCAGGGTCTGTCCGCGGAGGGACTGCAGTGCCTCGGCGGCGTAGTCGGCGACGTCGAACCCGGGCACGATGACGGTGATCGCGGCTGTCACGTGCCCGATCGTACCGCCGCAACCGATGAGGCGATCGCCGCGGCGAGTTCTGCCGGGTCGGGTACGGGGCCGTGCCCGAAGGTGACGCGCACGGCGGTCTGTGCGATGTCGGGCGCGATGCCGAGGGCCAGCAGCACGTGCGACGGCTCATCGCTGCCGGCGGCGCACGCCGACCCGCTGGAGGTCACGATGCCGCGGCGCTCGAGCTGCAGCAGCACCGCTTCACCGCTTGCGCCGGCGAAGGTGAAGCTCGCGCTGCCGGCGAGGCGCTGCCGGGGGTGCCCGGTGAGCCGCGCGTCGGGGACGGCGGCGAGCACCCGCGCCACGAGGTCGTCTCGCGCCACGGCGACGCGCGCCGCCGCATCCGCCCGCTCGGTCTCGGCGATCTCCAGCGCGACGGCGAGGCCGACGGCGCCCGCGACGTTCTCGGTGCCGCTGCGGCGTCCGCGCTCCTGCCCGCCGCCGTGAACGAGCGGCTCCAGGGGGATCCGGCCGCGGACGGCGAGCATGCCCGTTCCCTGCGGTGCCCCGACCTTGTGCCCTGCGACCGAGAGCGCGTCGGCGCCGGTGCCGGCCAGGGGCAGCCAGCCCGCGGCCTGGACGGCGTCGAGGTGCAGCGGCACGCGGTGCGCGGCGCAGACGGCCGCGAGCGCCGCCGCATCCTGCACCGTGCCGACCTCGTTGTTGGCGTAGCCGATCGAGACCAGCGCGGTACCGGGCCCGATGGCCTCGGCGAGACGGTCGGGGTCCACGCGGCCGGTGCCGTCGACGGGGAGCAGCGTGATGTCGGCGTCGTGGCGGCGTCGCAGATAGTCGCAGGACGCCAGGACGGAGTCGTGCTCGATCGCGGTCGTGATGACCTGGCGCCTGGCGGGATCCACGTCGCGGGCACCGAGGGCGATGCCCTTGATCGCCAGGTTGTTGGCCTCGGTCCCGCCCGCGGTGAAGACGATGTCGCCCTGGCGCATGCCGAGCACGCGCGCGACGCGGCGGCGCGCGTCGGCGAGGGCGCCGGCGGCCGCCTCACCCACCGTGTGGTGGCTCGAGGGGTTGCCGTACCGGTGGGTCAGAAAGGGCTCCATCGCCTCGAGCACGGCGGGGCGCACCGGCGTCGTCGCGGCGTGATCGAGATAGAGCAGCGACACGTCAGCCCTCGACGGCGATGTCGAGTCCCAGGTCCAGCGCCCGCGCCGAGTGGGTGAGGGCGCCCACCGAGATCACGTCGACCCCGGTCTCGGCGATGGCCCGCACGGTGTCGAGGGTGACCCCGCCGGATGCCTCCACCGTCGCCCGTCCCGCGATGATCTCCACCCCGGCGCGCAGCATGTCGAGGGTGAAGTTGTCGAGCATGATCGTGTCGACGTCGGCGGCGAGCACCGCCTCGATCTGGTCGATGCTGTCCACTTCGACCTCGACGTGCGTCGTGTGCGGCAGCTGCGCGATCGCGCCCTGCAGGGCGGCGGTGATGGAGACCCCCTTCTGTCGCAGCACGGCGAGGTGGTTGTCCTTGACCATGACGGCATCCGACAGCGAGAAGCGGTGGTTGTGACCACCGCCGTTGCGCACGGCGTGACGTTCGACGGCACGCAGGCCCGGCGTGGTCTTGCGGGTGTCGGCGATGCGGGCGCCGGTGTGGGCGACCTCGGCGACGTAGAGCGCGGTGAGGGTCGCGATGCCGCTCATGCGCTGGACGAAGTTGAGCCCCACCCGTTCCGCGGTGAGAACGGCACGGGCGGGCCCGGTGACGACGGCGAGGGTGTCGCCGGGAGTGAACAGCTCGCCGTCCTCGACGAGCAGCGTCACCTCGCAGCGCGGGTCGGTGAGGCGGAAGGCGGCCTCGAACACGTCGCCCCCCGAGAAGAGGCCCTGTTCGCGGGCGACGAGCGCTGCGCGGGCGCCGGCGGTCTCGACGATGAGGCTCTCGCTGGTGAGGTCGCCCCACGGGGCGTCCTCGTCGAGGGCGGCGCGGACGGTGCGGTCGATGACGGTGCGCGTGAGCATCACACGGCTCCTTCGGTGGCGAGGGCGAGGGCGGGGTCGGGGACGGTGTCCCGCCGGTGGTGGGCTCCGACCGACGAGGTGCGGGTGCGGGCGGCGGCGACGAGGTGCTCGGCAACGAGCAGCAGGTTGCCGTCCTCGTGGTCGGCGACGGTGCGGGGTGGGAGGGCGGTCGCGCGCCACCGCGCGAGCACGGATGCCGCCTCGGCGAGGCCGGCCTCGTCGCGTTCGACGCCCGCGGCATCCCACATCAGCTGCTGCAGCGCGGCGCGCGTGAACGGTGGGACGGCACCCGGCGCAACGGCTGCGGGGCCGGGCGCCGTCGGCGTCGCACCGACGGGCGCCGAGGCGGGCCACGGCCGCCGGGCGTCGCCGGCGATCGCGTCGCCGGCACGCGCGCCGAAGACGGCCCCCTCCAGCAGCGAGTTCGACGCGAGCCGGTTGGCCCCGTGCACCCCGGTGCGGGCGACCTCCCCGACGGCGTACAGGCCCGGCACGCTGGTGCGGCCGTGCAGATCGGTGTCGACGCCGCCCATCAGGTAGTGCGCCGCCGGGGTCACCGGGATCGGTTCGCGGGCCCAGTCCCACCCCCGCGCGCGGACGGCGGCGTCGATCGTGGGGAAGCGTTCGGCGAGGAATGCGGCGGTCGCCGCGGCGGTGGGGCCGATGCCGGTGGCATCCAGGCGCACCGGGCGACCGCTCTGCTCCGCCGCCCGCCGGGCGATGGCCCTGGCGACGACATCCCGAGGGGCGAGCTCGCCGTCGGGGTGCGTGTCGAAGGTGAAGCGGTGGCCGTCGTCGTCGATCAGCGTCGCCCCTTCGCCGCGCACGGCTTCGGAGACGAGGAAGGGCTCGGCGCCCGGCAGCACGGTGGGGTGGAACTGCACGAACTCGAGGCCGCCGACCGCGGCGCCGATGCGCAGGGCCGCGGCGATGCCGTCGCCGGTGGCGATGGGCGGGTTCGTGGTGTGCGCGTAGAGCCGACCGGCGCCGCCCGTGGCGAGCACGACGGCGTCGGCGTGGAGGCGCACGGGTTGGGGCGGGAGGTGCGCTGATGCCGCGCCCCGCTCCGCCGGCGCGTGCCGGAGGACGTCGATGCCGGTGACGCGGCCGGCGGTCCTCACGAGATCGACGAGGAACGCGTGCTCGACGACCTGCACACCCGCGGCCTGTGCCGCGCGCACGAGCGCGTGCTCGATGGCGCGCCCGGTGGAGTCGCCGCCGGCGTGCACGATGCGCGGGTACGAGTGCGCGGCCTCGCGGCCCTTGCGGAACGCCCCCTCGGCGTCGCGGTCGAAGGCGACCCCGAGCGCCACGAGCTCCGCGATGCGCTCCGCGCCCTCGGCGGCGAGAACCCGCACGGCCGCCGGGTCCGACAGGCCCGCCCCCGCGGCGAGCGTGTCGCGCACGTGCGCGTCGATGCTGTCGTCGGCGAAGAGCACCGCGGCGATGCCGCCCTGCGCGAACCGGGTGTTGGTGTGGCCCCGCAGGTCCTTCGTGACGAGCGTCACCGTGCACCCCGCGGCGCGGGCGTGCAGCGCCGCGGCGAGGCCGGCGATGCCGGAGCCCACCACGACGACAGCGGTCACGGCCGGGCCTGTGTCGCGGGCGGCTTCGCGGCGAGCATGCGCTCCAGCGCGACCCTGGCGGGGTCGGCGACGTCGTGCGGCACCGTGATGCGGTTGACGACCGTGCCCGCGACGAGGGACTCGAGCACCCACGCCAGGTAGCCCGGGTGGATGCGGTACATCGTCGAGCACGGGCACACCACGGGGTCGAGGCAGAAGATCTCGTGCTGCGGGTGCTCGGCCGCCAGGCGCCTGACGAGGTTGATCTCGGTGCCGATGGCAAAGGTGGTGGGGCCGGGTGCCGCCTGGATGGCCTTGCGGATGTAGTCGGTGGACCCGGACTCGTCAGCGGCATCCACCACCGGCATGGGGCACTCGGGGTGCACGATCACGCGGACGCCGGGGTGCTCGGCGCGGGCCTTGTCGATCTGCTCGACGGTGAAACGGCGGTGCACCGAGCAGAAGCCGTGCCAGAGGATCACCCGGGCCTCGCGCAGCGTCGCGGCATCCGTGCCGCCCCAAGGCTTGGCCGGATTCCACATCGGCATCTGCTCGAGCGGCACGCCCATCGCCTTGGCGGTGTTGCGGCCGAGGTGCTGGTCGGGGAAGAACAGCACCCGCCGTCCGCGCTCGAACGCCCACTCCAGCACGGTGCGGGCGTTGGAGGACGTGCACACGATGCCCCCGTGCCGGCCGACGAATCCCTTGATCGCCGCGGAGGAGTTCATGTAGGTCACCGGGATCACCGGAACCCGCCCGTCCGCGTCGGGCGCGGCCATGTCGCCGAAGACGTCCTCGAGCTGCTCCCAGCACTCCTCGACCTGGTCGATGTCGGCCATGTCGGCCATCGAGCAGCCGGCGGCGAGGTTCGGCAGGATCACCGCCTGATCGGGCTGCGAGAGCAGGTCGGCGGTCTCGGCCATGAAGTGCACGCCGCAGAACACGATCGCCTCGGCCTCGGGGTGCGCCTTGGCGGCGCCGGCGAGCTGGAACGAGTCGCCCACGTAATCGGCGTGGCGCACCACCTCGTCGCGCTGGTAGAAGTGCCCGAGCACCACGACGCGCTCGCCGAGGGTCTGCTTCGCGGCGCGGATGCGACCGTCCAGCTCCTCGTCGGGGGCGTCGCGATATTCGGCGGGAAGCTCTCCCTGCCGCGGGGCGCCGGTGGGAATGACGTCGCCCATCGACGCACCCGGCCCGTAGCCCGGCCGGGTGTCGAACTCCCACGGTCCGGCGGCGAGGTCGGTGGTGCAGGTGGCGCCGGTCGCGACGCCCGAGACGATCGCCTGGATCTCGCGATCGACGCTGCGGTCGGCGATGGGACCGCCGGCGGCGGGGCGTGGCTGCAGCGTCAGGGGGGTGGTGGTCATGACGGTGTCCTTCAGTGGGGGAGGGGGCCGCGATCGGCCAGCTCGACGTCGTGGTTGTAGCGGTACAGTCGCGCCGGACGGTGACTCCCGGTGCGGAAGTCGTCGGTGGGGATGAGGGTGCCCGAGGTGTCCACCTGACGGCGGAAGTTGGCCGGGTCGAGCCGGCGCCCGAGGATCGCCTCGTAGACCTCGCGCAACTCCGCCAGGGTGAACTCCGCCGGGAGCAGGCCGTGGGCGATGCGGCTGTAGCCGACCTTGTTGCGCAGGCGCCACAGGGCGTAGTCCACGATCTGCGCATGATCGAAGGCGAGGGGAGGGAGGGATGCCGCGTCGAACCAGGCGACGTTGTGCTGCGCTTCGGCCGCCTCGGCCTCATCCGGGCGCACCAGGGCCCAGTACACGATGGAGACGACCCGGCTGGGCGAGCGGTCGACGGCGCCGAACGCGTAGAGCTGCTCGAGATAGCTCGGGGCGAGCCCGGTGGTCTCCGCCAGGGTGCGCGCCGCTGCGGCGTCGAGGTTCTCGGCGACGTCCAGCCAGCCGCCGGGGAGGGCCCAGTCGCCCTCGTGCGGGTCGCGGGTGCGCTTGACCAGCGGCAGCACGACGGCAGGGAGATCATCCCCGGGGGACCGACGCAGGCTGAAGATCACCGTCGAGACGGCGACGCGGATGCCGGATGTTCGTGTCATGTTGACCCTAACTGATTCGGGACGATCTTAGTGTCACGTTGACCTGAACCGCAACGGCGAGCCGCACCGGCGTCGTCACAGGCCCGTCCCCTACGCTGACGGTTTCAGGAGAGGCAGTGATGATCGTCGACATCGTGGTGATCGCGGCGCTCGTGGTCGCCCTCGTCCTGGGGCTGCGGAGCGGACTGCTGGCCGGTATCGGTGCGCTCGTGGGGCTCGTGGTGGGGGCGCTCGCGGCGTACTGGGCGGTGCCGATGGTGCTCCCCGCCCTCAGCGACGTGCTTCCCTCGCCCGGATGGCGCAGCGTCGTCGTCATCGCCGGGATCCTCGGGATCGTGGCGCTCGCCGCGGGCGCGGGCTCGGCCATCGGCTCGATCGGTCGCCGGGGGGTCGACCGCCTGCGGCTCGGGTGGCTCGAACGCGTGCTCGGCGGGGCGCTGAGCGTGGTGGTCGCCGCCCTCGCTGTGACGCTCGTGGCGCAGACCGTGGTGGTCTCAGGCAACCCGCTGCTGTCCACGGCGGTGTCGTCGTCGCGTCTCGTGCGCATGATCGACACACTGACCCCGCCCCCGGTGGACGCGGCGCTCGCCCAGGTGCGGGGCGCGTTCCTCGAGGAGGGACTGCCCCGGCTGGGCGACCTGTTCGGCCCGGGAATCGCCCTCGATCCGGGCGGGCCGGCACCGGTGGTAGAACTGGACGACCCGCAGCTGCAGGCGGCCGCGCAGGCGGTGGCCCGCATCTCGGGAGTGGCATACGCCTGCGGCACCAGCTCCACGGGCACGGGCTTCGTCGCAGCGGAGGACCGCATCGTGACCAATGCGCACGTGGTCGCCGGCGTCACCGACCCGGTGGTGGAGCTGCCGGACGGGACCGTCCGGCAGGGCCGGGTGGTGTACTTCGATGCCGTGGACGACCTCGCCGTGATCGCGGTGTCCGACATCGACGTGGCGCCGCTCGCGATCGCCGCCCCGCTCGCCACCGGAGACGAGGGCGTCGTGCAGGGCTACCCCTTCGGCGGCCCGTTCTCGATGGGGGGTGCCCGCGTGCTGTCGGTCGGTGCGGTGGACGTCCCGGACATCTACTCGACCGCATCGACGCCCCGGGAGATCTACGCGCTGGCCGCAGCCGTGCGTCCTGGCAACTCCGGCGGACCGCTGCTGACCTCCGCAGGTGAGGTGGCGGGGGTCGTCTTCGCCCGCGCCGAGTCGGGCGAGGACATCGGCTACGCCATGACGCCCACCGAGTTCGGCCCCGTCGTCGATCAGGCGCCGTCGCTGACACAGCCGGTGTCGACGGGTTCCTGCGCGCAGTAACGCCGCTATGCTGGCCGGACAAGTCGATATCGGCCCGACGACCCTCGCGGGAGAGCTCCGGACATCACGTGCCGGGCACCGAAGGAGCAAGCCTCCCCGCCAATCTCTCAGGTACGCGTACCGCGCAGGTCTGGGCCACTCTGAAAAGCGATCCGCGTCGTGCGCGGATCCGCCGACGGTGAAAGCGCCCCCCGCCTGCGGGACGGCGTGAAGCTCTCAGGCCCATGACAGAGGGGGAGTTCTTCAGGCGTCGGTCCCCGGCGTCTGCCCGTACGAGATCGGGAGAACTCATGACCGGACCCCGCTACACCCCCCTGCGCGAGCGCCACGAGACGCTCGGCGCCGCCTTCACGGACTTCGGCGGCTGGATGATGCCGGTGCGCTATTCGTCCGACCTCGCCGAGCATCACGCGGTGCGGCAGGCCGCCGGGCTCTTCGACATCTCGCACATGGCGGAGTTCGCCGTCGACGGCGCGGACGCGGCTGCCTTCCTCGACTACGCCCTCGCGGGGCGCCTGTCGACGATGGCGGTGGGCAAGGCCAAGTACTCGCTCGTGCTCGCCGAATCGGGCGGCATCGTCGACGACGTCATCGTGTACCGGCTGGGCGACACCCGCTTCCTCGTCATCGCCAACGCCGGCAACCGCGACTCGGTCGCCCAGGCGCTCGCCGAGCGCGCGGTCGACTTCCGCGGCGCCGACGCCACCCGCGAGGTGAGCGTCGCCGACGTCTCGGATGCCTTCGCGCTCGTCGCCGTGCAGGGACCTGCGGCACGCGGCATCCTCGAGGCCGTCGACGCGATCGCGGACCTCGACCGCCCGCTGTCGGAACTGCCGTACTACGCCGCGGCGCAGGGCCGGTTCGGTCAGTGGCCGCTGCTGGTCGCCCGCACCGGATACACCGGTGAAGACGGCTTCGAGCTGCTCGTGCCCGCGGAGGCGGCCGCCGACCTGTGGGATGCGCTGCTCGCGGCGGGCGAGCCGCAGGGCCTCGTGCCGGCCGGCCTCGCCGCCCGCGACACGCTGCGGCTCGAGGCGGGGATGCCGCTGTACGGGCACGAGCTCTCCCTCGACGTCGTGCCCGCCCAAGCCGGCCTCGGGCGGGTCGTCGCCGCCGACAAGGACGACTTCGTCGGCCGATCCGGGCTCGGCGCGGTGGTCGCGGGGGACGCCCCGGTGCTGGTGGGTCTCATCGGCGAAGGACGGCGCGCGGGACGCGCCGGCTACGCGGTGTTCGACGGCGACGAGCGCGTCGGCGAGATCACCAGCGGTGCCCTCAGCCCCACTCTCGGCCACCCCATCGCGATGGCCTTCGTCACCCCGGCCGCCGCCGAGCCGGGGACCGCCCTGACCATCGACGTGCGCGGCACCCGCCTGCCCGTGACCGTCGCCGCCCTGCCGTTCTACCGACGCGCACACTGATCACCGAAACCCGGGAGCACACCATGGCCGATCTCACCGCCCTCCACTACACCGCCGAGCACGAATGGATCGCCGTCGACGGCGACGTCGCGACCATCGGCATCACCGACTACGCCGCTCAGCAGCTGGGAGACGTCGTCTTCGTCGACCTCCCCGCCGTCGGCTCGACCGTCACCGCCGGCCAGGTCTGCGGCGAGATCGAATCCACCAAGTCGGTCGGCGAACTGTACGCGCCGGCCTCGGGCGAGGTCGTCGAGGTCAACGACGACGTCGTGGCGGACCCTTCGGTGGTCAACACCGATGCGTTCGGCAGCGGCTGGCTGATCAAGCTGCGCCTCGACGGGGCATCGCTCGGCGACACGCTCGATCGCGAGGGATACCTCGCCCTCACCGGCGGCGACGCATGACCGGCGCCTTCGCCGCCCGCCACATCGGCACCGATGCCGCCGCCGCGCGGCAGATGCTCGAGGTCCTCGGCTATGACACCGTCGACGCCCTGCTCCAGCGCGCCGTACCCGCCTCGATCCAGGTGCAGCCGCGTGCGACGAGCGACATCCCGCCGGCCGCCGCCGAGCACGAGGCGCTCGCGGAGCTGCGGGGGCTCGCGGCATCCAACCGGACGGCGAAGGCCATGATCGGCCTCGGCTACTACGACACGCACACCCCTGCGGTCATCCAGCGCAACGTCTTCGAGAACCCGTCCTGGTACACCGCCTACACGCCGTACCAGCCGGAGATCTCGCAGGGGCGGCTCGAGGCGCTCATCAACTTCCAGACGATGGTGACCGACCTCACCGGGCTCGCGACGGCCAACGCGTCGATGCTCGACGAGGCCACCGCCGTCGTCGAGGGGATGCTCGTCGCCCGCCGGGCGAGCAGGGGCGCATCGAACACGTTCCTCGTCGACGCCGACGCGTTCCCGCAGACCAAGGCGCTGCTGCGCCACCGGGCCGAGGCCCTCGGCATCCACCTGGTCGAGACCGACTTCGCCGGCGGCGTGTCGGACGAGGCCTTCGGCGCCTTCATCCAGTACCCCGGTGCGACCGGACGGGTGTGGGATCCGAGCGAGGTCATCGCGCAGGTCCAGAGCGCAGGGGGACTCGTCGTCGTCGCGGCGGACCTGCTCGCGCTGACCCTGCTGCGCTCGCCCGGATCGCTCGGGGCGGACATCGCCGTGGGCACCACGCAGCGCTTCGGCGTGCCGATGGGCTTCGGCGGCCCGCACGCCGGCTACATGGCCGTGCGCGCCGGGCTGGAGCGCCAGCTTCCCGGCCGCCTCGTGGGCGTGTCGCAGGATGCCGCCGGGCACCCGGCCTACCGCCTGGCGCTGCAGACGCGCGAGCAGCACATCCGCCGCGAGAAGGCGACGTCGAACATCTGCACCGCGCAGGTGCTGCTGGCGGTCATGGCGGCGATGTACGCCGTCTACCACGGCCCCGAGGGACTTCGCCGCATCGCGACCGACGTCGCGAAGAAGACCGAGGCGCTGGCTGCCGAGCTGCGCGGGTACGGGCTCACCCTGGCATCCGACGCGGTCTTCGACACGCTGCGCGTGTACGTGCCGGGCGACGCCGAGCGCGTCATCGAGCGCGCGCGGTCCCGCGGCTACCAGCTCTTCTGGGCCGACGGCGCCTCGGTCGGCATCGCCGTGGACGAGACCACGACCGCCGCCGACCTCGCCGCCGTGGCCTGGGCGTTCGGCGCCGCCGAGGCACCCGGCGCGGAACTGTCGTTCGCCGACGCGCAGCCCTTGGCCGCCGTCGCGGAGGTGCTGCACCGCGAGGACGAGTACCTCACCCACCCGGTCTTCACGAGCCACCACTCCGAGACGGCGATGATGCGCTACCTCAAGCAGCTCGCCGACCGCGACTACGCGCTGGATCGCGGGATGATCCCGCTCGGCTCCTGCACGATGAAGCTCAACGCGGCGACCGAGATGGCGGCGGTGTCGTGGCCGGAGTTCGCGAAGGTGCACCCGTTCGCGCCCGCCGACGACGTCGCCGGGTACCTCGCGATGATCGAGCAGCTGGAGTCGTGGCTGGCCGAGGTCACCGGGTACGACGCCGTGTCGCTGCAGCCCAATGCGGGCTCGCAGGGCGAGCTCGCGGGGCTTCTCGCGATCCGCGGCTACCACCGCGCGAACGGCGACCTCGACCGCACCGTGTGCCTCATCCCGTCGTCGGCGCACGGGACGAACGCCGCGTCCGCCGTGCTCGCGGGCATGTCGGTCGTCGTCGTCGCGTGCGACGAGGCCGGCAACGTCGACCTCGACGACCTGCGCGCGAAGATCGCGACGCACGCCGAGCGGCTCGCGGCGCTGATGATCACGTACCCGTCCACCCACGGGGTCTACGAGCACGACGTGCGCGAGATCACCCAGGCGGTGCACGACGCCGGCGGCCAGGTCTACGTCGACGGCGCGAACCTCAACGCCCTGCTCGGCTTCGCCCGCTTCGGCGACCTCGGCGGCGACGTGTCGCACCTGAACCTGCACAAGACGTTCGCGATCCCGCACGGCGGCGGCGGGCCGGGTGTCGGCCCCGTCGCGGCCAAGGCGCACCTCGCGCCGTACCTCCCGTCGCACCCGCTGTCGCAGCGCGCCGACCACGCCGGAGGGTTCGTCTTCGACGGCGGGCCGGTCTCGGCATCCCCCTACGGGTCGGCCTCGATCCTGCCGATCTCGTGGGCGTACGTGCGGATGATGGGCGCGGAGGGACTTCGGGATGCCACCGGCGCCGCCGTGCTGGCCGCGAACTACATCGCGGCGCGGCTGCGCGAGCACTACCCCGTGCTGTACGCGGGGGAGGGCGGCCTCGTCGCCCACGAGTGCATCCTGGACCTGCGGCCGCTCCGCGAGGCCACCGGCGTCACGGTCGACGACGTCGCCAAGCGCCTGATCGACTACGGCTTCCACGCCCCGACGATGTCGTTCCCGGTCGCCGGCACCCTCATGGTGGAGCCGACCGAGTCGGAGGACCTCGGCGAGATCGAGCGGTTCATCGAGGCGATGATCGCGATCCACGCCGAGGCGCACGCCGTCGCGGCCGGGCGCTGGCCGGCATCCGACAATCCGCTCGTGAACGCGCCGCACACCGCGCAGTCGGTCGTGGCGGGGGAGTGGTCGCACCCCTACTCCCGCGAGACCGCGGTGTACCCCGTGCCGGCCCAGGTGCGGATGAAGTACTGGCCGCCGGTGCGGCGGATCGACAACGCGTACGGCGACCGCAACCTCGTGTGCGCCTGCCCGCCCCCGGAGGCGTTCGCG
>Ga0233375_1000349_pt1 | contig 26330 bp, 22 predicted proteins | sample ElkDunMinimDraft_10_FD_191539 | JGI IMG/M metagenome (GOLD analysis project Ga0233375, IMG submission 191539) | Fecal eukaryotic communites from dung pellets of Tule Elk in California, USA - Elk Dung E16 | ecosystem: Host-associated > Mammals > Digestive system > Large intestine > Fecal | place... | reverse complement strand
GGGGCGGTGATCATGCCGGCTCCGGTGGATGCCGCAATTCTAGGAACGGACCCATGCCCATGCAAGTCTGGTCGCCTATTAGTGATGTATGGGACATCATCCGCCGACGGTGTGGCGATCCCGCCCGCCCGCCCGCCCGCCGGCTCCCGGCTCCGGATTCGGCCGCTCACGCGTCCGCCACGAGGCCTGCCGCAAGGTCGGTCCCCAGCCCCCGACCGGACACCGCAATGGCGACGCGCGACATACTCAAGACCCTGCAGGCCGAACACGACCAGCTCCGCAGCCTGTTCGAGGCCATGGAAGCCACCACCGACCGGGCGGGCAAGAAACGGGCGGACCTGCTGGAGAAGATCGAGGCCAATCTCCTTCCGCACGCCAAGTGGGAGGAAACGGTGTTTTATCCCATGTTCGCCGAGCGTGCCGACCGCAACGGGCTCAAGACCCATGCCGAGGCGGTGGAAGAGCATCGCGCGGTCGAGAAGACGGTGTTGCCAGACGTCCATGCCGCCGACATCGGCACGCCGCAGTTCGCCGGCCGGGTGAAGGTATTCGGCGAGATGATCGACCACCACGCCACCGAGGAAGAGACCGCGATGTTCTCGATGGCGCGCAAGCTCTTCACTCCAAAGGAGCGCGCCGAGCTGGACGAGGCCTACGAGGAGTGGAAGAACTCGGCGACCGCCGCGTTCGTGACCACCGCGGCCGAGGTGCAGACCGGACTCAAGGCGGGCGTGCGCAAGGTGACCAGGCGCGCGCAGTAGCCCGAGGCGCGGCGCTCAGCCGCGCGGCGCGGCCGCAGGCGCGGGCGTGGTCGGGTCGCTGTCTCCGGCCAGCGTCCACACCACGTCCTCTCCTTCAGGATCGCGCGTGAGCCGCAACCGCGCCGGGGCGCGTGGCGCCAGCCGCGCGTCTTCCCCCAGCGGATGGACGTACAGGCCCGAGGCGTCGATCACCCGCCGGGCGCGCACATGGCCGAGGTCGCCGATGTCCTCGATGCTGCCCCCGCGCTGGAGCAGCGGCTCGCTGAAACCGACCTGCACGTCCGCGCGGGCGGGCGTGCGACCGGGCAGCACCAGGGTGCCGCCGGCGATCAGCAGGTCCGGCCAGACTTCGCCATTGGTGGGCAACTCGTCGTAGGGCGCGTGCGACAGGTGCAGGTGCGACCCTGTGGCGATGGCGTCCAGGGCCGCGGCCAGGGCCAGGAAGTTGAGCTTGCGCAGCTGCTGCTTCTGCAGGTCGCCCTCGATCCCGCCCGATTCGACCAGCAGCGTGGAGACGCCGGCGGCGGCGGTGAGGTCGCCGAAGGCGCGCGGGTTGTAGGTGTCGTCCCATTTGGCGATATGGCCGCCGATGCGCGGTTCCAGCGCCGCGCGCACGGCGACGGCCAGCTGGATCGCGCGCGCGCGGGCGGGATCGACGTCGCGCGCCTCGTTGGAGGGCGGAGCGAGCAGGGCGATCGCGGTTCCGCGCTCGGAGGGGCCGGCGCGGTAGCCGACCTGCTGGTCGTGCAGGTTGAAGCCGTAGTCGGGCCGGATGCGTTCGCGCAGGCCGTGCAGCACGCGCGCCTCGGGCGAGGCGAGGGCGCGCGCGTCGCGGTTGATGTCGATGCCCTGCGCATTGCGGCGCTGGAAACGCGCCGCACCATCGGGATTGACGATAGGCAGCAGGTGCAGGCGCGTTGTCGCATGCAGGCGCCGCACCAGCGGGTGCTCGGGGTGCCGGGACAGCAGGTGCAGAAGGTCGGCCAGCGCCATCGAGGCGGTGCTCTCGTCGCCGTGCATCTGCGACCACAGCAGCACCTGCGTCGGCCCTTCGCCCCAGGCCAGGTGCCGCAGCGGCCGCCCCTCCGCGCTTCGCCCCACCTCTTCGGCATGCAGTCCCGGCGCATCGGCCAGCAGCGGATCGACCGCGGCCCACCACTGCTCGGGCTGGAAGCGGCGGTCCTCCAGGCCGGGCAGGCGCAGGCGCGCGTCATACAGCGTTTCCAGTTCGTCCAGCCATGCGGGCGGCGCCGGCAGCGTCGCGGCGGCCGTTCCCGGCGCAGCCGACGCCATGCCCGCCAGCGCGGCGCTGGAGGAGAAGGCGAGTGGAATGATCGACGACAGCAGCAGGACAAGGCACTTGCGCATGAGGGATCCAGGAGCTTCGTGGAACCGGCCATGCTCCGGGCGGGCGATGCCGCGTGTCAACGCGGACGCTGCCCGCGGCCCCGGGATCTCGGAGTTGCCGACTGCAGTCGCAGGATGTGCGCTGCGCGGACCCGCACGCCGTTCACCCCCAGTCGTCGGGCCCACGGTCATCGTATGCCGCGATCCAACCAACGCCAGGAGTCCCGATGTCCAGAGCCGCACCGGTTTCCCGCCTCGCCGCGCTGTGCGTGTCGCTCGTCCTCGCGGGCTGCACCACAACGCCCGCCACGCCGGGCGCGGGCGCCAACGTGTCCGTGGAAGGCACGATCGCCAGTATCGACACCCAGCCCTGGACCTATGACGGCCCCGCGCTGATCGGGATCGACACGGCCGACGGCCGCGTGCAGGTGGCCCTGCCGGCGCGCTGGAACCTGTGCCAGGCCGCGCCGGTGGACGTGGAGGCGCTGTCGGTCGGCATGCGCGTGCACGCTACCGGCGCGCGCGATCCGAAGGCGGACCTGGTGGTCTGCGAGGACGCGGCGCATCGCCTGGTGCCGATGCAGTAGCCAGAGCGACAGCCGCCGCCGTCGCGCAGGCACGCAGGCACGCAGGCACGCAGGCACGCAGGCACGCAGCATGTGGCGAGTGCCATCCTGCGACGATCGGGCGAGAATGGGCGATGACTTCGCCGCCTCGCCCCTGGGCCGGCCGCCTGCTGGCCCTGCTGTGCATCCTGTTGTCCGCGTTCAACCTGCGCACGGCCGTGACCTCGCTCACGCCGTTGCTCGACAGCCTGGGCCGGACCTTCGGCTTCGGTTCCACCATGACCGGCGCGTTCGGCATGGTGCCGACCGCGGCGTTCGCCGCCTTCGCGGTGCTGACCCCGGCGATCATGCGCCGTATCGGCCTGGAGCGGACCGGCCTGCTGGCGATGCTGCTGGCCGCGTCCGGGCTGCTCGGTCGCTCGCTGGCCGACACCACCGGCGCGCTGCTGGCCGGGTCGATCGTGGCGCTGGCCGGGATGGGCATCGGCAACGTGGCAGTGCCGCCCCTGGTCAAGCGCTACTTCGCCGACCGGGTGGGTGCGCTCAGTGCGCTGTACATCACCGTGCTGCAGATGGGCACGATGCTGCCGGCGCTGGCCGCGGTGCCGCTGGCCCAGGCGGCCGGCTGGCGGGTCTCGCTCGGCGTGTGGTCGTTGCTGGCCGCGGCGGCCGCGGTGTCCTGGCTGGCGCTGATGCGCCAGCAGCGCAGCCGGTCGCGGACGCAGGCAGCGGCGCTGGGCGAGGGGACTGTCGAAAACCTGCCGGCCAGCCCCATCGTCACCGCCGGCCGCGCGTGGCGCTCGCCGCTGGCCTGGGGCCTCGGGGTGATGTTCGGCATGACCTCGCTGGTGACCTATGCGATGTTCACCTGGCTGCCGAAACTGCTGGCCGACGCCGGCGCCAGCCAGGCCTTCGGCGGCACGATGACCGCGCTGTTCGCCGCGCTTGGGCTCCTGGGCGCGCTGCTGATACCGGGATGGGCGGCGCGCGTGCGCAACCCCTTCGTCCTGGTCGCGGCGTGCGCGCTCGCCAACCTGGTCGCGTTCGCGGGCCTGTGGTGGGCACCGATGCGCTGGCCGCTGCTGTGGGTGGTGCTGCTGGGCGTGGGCGGCAGCACCTTCCCGCTGGCGTTGACCCTGATCAACCTGCGCACGCGCACGCCTGCGGGCTCGGCAGCGCTGTCGGGCTTCACCCAGAGCCTGGGTTACAGCCTCAGCTGCGCAGGACCGCTGTTGTTCGGACTGCTGCATGCCCTGTCGGGCGGCTGGAGCTGGTCGTTCGGGTTCTTCGTGCTGTGCACGGGGGCCTTGCTGGCGGGCGCCTGGCAGGCCTGTCGCCCGCGCATGCTGGAGGACCAGTGGCACTGATCGTGGCGCGGGCCGGGCGGCCTGCCGGCCTGGATCGCCGGCAGCCGTCCGCAGCGGCGACGCTGCGCGCAGGGGCCTGACGGCCCGGGTGGATCAATCCTGCGGCGAGCCCGGCGTTGCGGCCTTGGCCTCGCGCTCGGCGCGCTTCTTGGCGTCTTTTTCGTCCTGCTTCTTCTTCTTGGCCAGTTCGCGCTGGCGCTTTTCAAATGAATAATTGGGCTTGGCCACGAATGCTCCACGGATGATAGGACTGTCAGTGTCGCATGTTGGGCCGGTGCCGTCGCGCCGGCGTGCACGCCACGATCACGTCCGCGTTCATCCTCCACGGGTGAAGGGGGCGGAACACAGCGATTTCCATGCGGGACGCCCGCGCCACCGCCAGCCGTTACCCTGCCATGAGGCATCGGCGTGGAGAGGGCATGGGACTGCTGATCGATGGAAAGTGGCACGACAAGTGGTACGACACCAGCGATGGCGAGTTCAAGCGAGAGCAGGCGCGCTTTCGCGACTGGCTGACCGCCGACGGCGGCGCCGGTCCGGACGGGCAGCGCGGCCACCGGGCCGAGGCCGGGCGCTACCGGCTCTACGTCAGCCATGCCTGCCCCTGGGCGCATCGCACCCTGGTCGTGCGCGCGCTCAAGGGACTCCAGGACCTGGTGCCGGTGTCGGTGGTGCACTGGCGCATGCTGGAGAACGGCTGGACCTTCGAGGACGGGCCGGGCGTGGTTCCCGATCCCGTGATGGGCGCGCGCTACCTGCACGAGCTCTACACCCGTGCCTGTCCGGGCATGACCGGGCGGGTGACGGTGCCGGTGCTCTGGGACGAGGCCACCGACACGATCGTCAGCAACGAATCGTCCGAGATCATGCGCATGTTCAACACCGCCTACGACGCGCTGGGCGCGCGGCCGGGCGACTATTGCCCCGGGCCGCTGCGCGCGCGCATCGACGAGGTCAACACGCGCGTGTACGGCAACGTCAACAACGGGGTCTACCGCGCCGGGTTCGCGACCACCCAGGTCGCCTACGAGAAGGCGGTGCGGCCGCTGTTCGAGACCCTGGACTGGCTGGAGGCGCGCCTGGGCGAGTCGGACTGGCTGGTCGACGGGCGCATGACCGAGGCCGACATCCGCCTGTTCACCACGCTGGTGCGCTTCGATGCGGTGTACCACGGCCACTTCAAGTGCAACCTGCGCCGCATTGCCGACTACCCGGCGTTGAGCGCCTTCCTGGCGCGCATGCTGGCCATGCCGGAGATCGCGGGCACCGTGCACCTGGACCATATCAAGCGCCACTATTACGAGAGCCACCGCAACATCAATCCCACCGGTGTCGTCCCGCTGGGCCCCGAACATCCCTATCCGGGCGCGTAGCGCGCCTGCGCGACGGGGAGAGCTTCCCGCGTCCACGTGTCCCCATTACCCTGTCGGGAGATTCCGACACGGGGACGGTGGACGATGCAAAGGCGTAGCTTCCTGGGGGGCGCGGCGCTGGCCGGGCTGATGTTGTCGCTCCCTGCCGGCGGAGCGCTCGCCTCGCGCGCATCGCGGCCGCCGCCGCGCCTGCTGCCCGCACCCCTGTCCAGGGGCGACACGGTGGCCCTGGTCAGCCCGTCGGCGGCCATCGCCGAGCGCCTGGACCTGCAGCTCGCGCGCGAGACGATGGAGGCGATGGGGTTCAGAGTGAAGACCGCGCCGCACTATGCCGAGCGGCGGGGCCACCTGGCGGGCGCCGACGATGCGCGCGCCGCCGACCTCAATGCCGCCTTCGCCGACGACGAGGTCAAGGCGGTGATCTGCGTGCGCGGCGGCTCGGGCGCGGCACGCCTGCTGCCGCTGCTCGACTACGACGCCATCCGCGCCAACCCCAAGGTGCTGCTGGGCTATTCGGACATCACCGCGCTGCACAGCGCCATCCACGCGCGCACCGGCCTGGTGACCTTCCACGGACCGAATGCGAGCGGCAGCTGGAACCGCTTCAATGCCGACCAGTTCGAACGGCTGTTCCTGCGCCGCGAACTGATGGAGTACCGCAATCCCGTGGACGCCGGCGACGAGCTGGTCCCGCGCCGCAACCGCACGCTGACGATCAACGGCGGCACCGCGCGCGGCGAACTGGTCGGCGGCAACCTCACCGTGCTGACCGCACTGGCCGGTTCGCCCTACCTGCCGGACTTCAAGGGCAAGATCCTGTTCCTGGAGGATGTGTCCGAGGCGCCGTACCGGATCGACCGCATGTTCAGCACCCTGCGCCTGATGGGCGCGCTCGACGGCCTGGCTGGCGTAATCTTCGGGGAGTGCACCGACTGCGACCCGGGCGATGGCTACGGTTCGCTCACGCTCGACCAGATCTTCGACGACTACATCCGGCCGCTGGGCATCCCGGCCTACCGCGGTGCCCTGATCGGCCACATCCGCCAGCAGTTCATCGTGCCGGTCGGCGGCAGGGTGGAGATGGACGCCGACGCCGGCAGCTTCCGCCTGCTCGATCCGGTCTTCAGCAGCTGACGCGCGCGGCGATGGATTGACCGCGCGCAGACGGCGGCGGACCCAACATGGGGCATCGGCCCCGTCCGGGGCCCGCACAGGAGAGGACATGCACGAATTCATCCCGACCGCCGACGACGTGATCGCCGTGGTGGTGCGCGACGCTGTGGCCAGTGCCGACCTGGAGGCGCTGATGGACCGGCTGGAAGCCAAGCTGGCGCGGCACGGGCAGGTGCATGTCTTCGTCGAGACCCGGGCGATCGACGGCATCGCACTGTCGGGGCTGGGTGCGCACCTGGCGCGCGCGATGCCGCTGCTCGGGCAGCTGCGCAAGTTCGGGCGGGTGGCGGTGGTGGCCGACCAGGCCTGGGTGCGCGCAGGCAGCCGGATCGAAAGCGCGCTGCTGCCGGGCGTGGGCTACCGCGTGTTCGAGCCGGCACAGCGCGAGGCCGCCCTGTCCTGGGTCCAGGGCGGCTGAGGGTGATGCATCGCCTATCCGGGCGATGACGCTGTGTCCGGAGACGCGGGGGTACCCGCCTGCGCAGGGCCATCCACCGGCCCGGGCGCGTCCATCGCCGCATCGCGGCTGACCCGCCAGATCGTATTGGACAGATCGTCGGCCACGATCACCGCGCCGGCTGGATCCACCGTCACGCCCACCGGCCGGCCGCGCGCCACGCGCTGGTCGGCATCGAGGAAGCCGGTCAGGAAGTCGACGGGCGGGCCCGCCGGCTGGCCATCGCGGAAGGGCACGAAGACCACCTTGTAGCCCACCGGCTCGGCCCGGTTCCAGCTGCCGTGCATGCCGACGAAGGCGCCGTCGGCGAACTCGGGTCCGATCGCGGGCGTCGAGAAGTCCACGCCCAGCGCGGCCACGTGCGAACCCAGCGCGTAGTCCGGCGCGATGGCCGCCGCCACCCGTTCCGGATCCTGCGGCCGCACGCGATCGTCGACGTTGGAGCCCCAGTAGCTGTACGGCCAGCCGTAGAAACCGCCCTCGCGCACCGAGGTCAGGTAGTCCGGTACGAGGTCGGGGCCGATCTCGTCGCGTTCGTTGACCACCGCCCACAGCTGGCCGCTGCCGGGCTGGATGGCCAGCGCGGTGGGATTGCGCAGGCCGCTGGCATAGGTGCGGTGCATGCGGCGGGCCGGATCGATCTCCCAGACCACCGCCCGGTCCACCTCGGCGGCCATGCCGCGCTCGCCGACGTTGCTGTTGGAGCCGATGCCCACGTACAGCAGGCTGCCGTCGGCGCTGGCGGTCATCGCCTTGGTCCAGTGGTGGTTGATCTGCGAAGGCAGGGCGACGAGCGTTTCCGGCGGTGCGGTCGCGCGCGTCTGCCCGGGCTGGTAGTCGAAGCGCACCACCGCGTCCTGGTTGGCCACGTACAGGTTGTTGCCCGACAGGGCGAGGCCATACGGCGCGTCCAGGCCTTCGGCGAACACCGTCTGAAGTTCATACTCGCCATCGCCGTCGGCATCGCGCAGCAGGGTGAGCCGGTCGCCGCCGGGCACCGAGGTGGTGCCGCGGGACTTGATCACTCCGGCCAGCACGTCCTTGGGCTTGAGTGCGGGCGCATTGCCGCCGCGTCCCTCGGCGACGAGGATGTCGCCGTTGGGCAGCAGCAGGGTCTGCCGGGGAATGCCCAGCCCGGTCGCGATCGCGCGCACGGTGAAGCCCGGCGGGGCCAGCGGCTGCTGGTCGCCCCATTGCACGGGCTTGGCGATGACCATCTCCGGCAACAGCCCGCGCTGCGGCTGCGGCAGTTCCGGCTGCGCGCCGTACTGGCGCTCGATCGGCCGGGGCGCGGCGCCGCAGGCCGACAGCGCCAGCGCCAGTGCCAGCACGCGCAGGACGCGCACGCGCCGGATCACGTCCACGCTCCAACAGCCACCGGGCGATAGGCCAGCCACACGGCGGCCACGGCTAGCACGGTGCCGATCACCGACAGCACCAGCCCCGTCGGCATCATCGCCCAGCCATCGCGCGCATGCATCAGCGCATTGAAGAACTGCGCGATCCACGCCGCGGCGAGCACCGCGGCATAGGCGACGCGCGTCGTCGTGCGGCCCTCGCGCCGGAACAGGCCGCCCAGCGCGAAGACCAGGGCCATCGCCGACAGCAGCAGTCCGCCCACGATCAGCCATGACGCGAAGTTGGCCCACTGGATCTCGTAGGTCCGCGCGTAGGCCACATCGGCCAGCAGGGCGCCAACGAACAGGGGGAGCGCGCCGGCCAGCAGGACGGCGTGCAGGGGATGCAGGGAAGGGGGGCGGCGATGTTCGACGAGGGCTGCCACACGGGCCTCCTGGAGACGATGGGAAGGGGCGGCCGGTCGCAGGCGCGACCTGGATGGCCGGCAGGTGGATGGCAGGCATCCACGGGTGCCGGACCCAGCCTGCCGCGATGCGCGTGCACACCGGGTGCACGCAGGGCATGCGATGGCGCAGCCGCGCGTTCGCAGGATCACCACGGCAGCGCCACTAGCCTCGGCCATCCGCCTTGCCTGGAGAAGCCGATGCGTCCCCAACGCCTGCCGCTGGCCGCGGCGCTCGCACTCGTGCTTGCCTTGCCTCCCGTCGCCGCACAGCAGAACGACGGCACCGACACGTCCGTGCGCCACACCGTGTTCCAGCCCCGGGCGGCCGAAGCGACGCCGCAGCGCCTGGCCCAGGTACGCCTGCCCTCCGGCTTCGCGATCGCGCCCTTCGCCAGCGGGCTGAAGAACCCGCGCATCCTCGCGGTGGATCCAGACGGGCATGTCTACGTGTCGCGGCGCGAGCAGGGGGACGTGCTGCTGCTGCGCGATGCCGATGGCGACGGCCGGGCCGACGGCGCGCCGGTGCCGGTGCTGCATCGTCCGGGTGCGCACGGCCTGGCGGTGCGCGAGGGCCAGCTGTACATCGCCACGGTGAAGGAAGTGCTGCGCGCGCCGATCCTTCCCGACGGCCGCCTGGGCGATGTGGAGCTGCTGGTCGACGACCTTCCCGACGGCGGACAGCATCCCAACCGCACCCTGGCCTTCGGCCCGGACGGCAAGCTCTACGTGAGCGTGGGTTCGACCTGCAACGCCTGCAACGAGACCAATCCCGAACACGCCACCATCCTGCGGATGGAGCCGGACGGGTCCAGCCGGACGATCTTCGCCAGCGGGCTGCGCAACACCATCGGCTTCGGCTGGCATCCGGACAGCGGCGAGCTGTGGGGCATGGACCACAACATCGACAGCCTCGGCGACGACCAGCACGCCGAAGAACTCAACCGCATCGAAGCGGGGAAGAAGTACGGTTGGCCGCACGTGTTCGCCAAGGGCGACCTGCATCCGCAGACCACGCCCCCCGGCGGCATCAGTCACGAGCAGTGGCGCAGGACCAGCGAGCCGATGGTGATCGGCTACACCGCGCACGCGGCCCCGATGCAGATGGCCTTCCATCCCGGCACCGGCCTGCCAGAGGACTACCGTGGCGATGCCTTCGTCGCCATGCGCGGGTCCTGGAACCGCAAGCCCGCGTCCGGCTACGAAGTGGCGCGGATCCGCTTCGACGGCGATCGGCCGGTGGAGATCGAGTCGTTCGCCACCGGCTTCCTGGTCGATGGCGGCCAGACGCACATCGCGCGTCCGGTCGGCCTGGCGGTGATGCCCGACGGCGCGATGCTGGTGAGCGACGACAGCAACGGCGCGATCTACCGCATCGCCTACCAGGGCGGCGAGGCCGGGCAGGCGAGCGCCGTGGCCACGCCGCCGGCCGGTCCCATGCGCGAGCAGGCGGCGAAAGGCCACGGCGTGCCCTTGGCCATCGAGCGCGCCGAAACCAGGCCGGCCGGCAGCGCGCCGCTGGCGCTGCAGTCCCCGGCGTTCGCGAACGCGCAGCCGATCCCGGCACGCTACAGCGACTACGGAGAAGGCGTTTCGCCGCCGGTGTCCTGGCCGCGGGTGGAGGGCGCGGCGTCCTACGTGCTCATCATGGAGGATCCGGACGCCGACCAGCCCAGGCCCTTCGTCCACTGGGTGGCATGGAACATCCCCGGGAACCTGACCGCGCTGCCCGAGGGCCTGCATACGCTGCCGCGGCTCACCCAGCCCGAGGACCTGCGCCAAGGCACCAACAGCCGTGGTTCCACCGGCTACTTCGGCCCCCGCCCACCGGCCGGCACCGGCACCCACCGCTACAACTTCCAGATCTTCGCGCTGGACACCATGCTCGACGTGGAGCCGGGTGCGGACCGCGACACGCTGCTGCAGGCGATGCGCGGGCACGTGCTCGGGGCCGGGCGACTGGTCGGCACCTACGCCGCTCCGGCCAGGTAGCCGACGGGGCTGTCGCTCGCCCGAGGCGCCCTTCGAACGCACACCGCCGAGGCCCGTCCCGCGGCGGAATGGAGCGCCGCCAGGCGGCCATCTTGGCCGCCTGGCGCTGTGCTAATGTCGCAGCCTAGGGTCGCCCCCAGGGGTGCCCGAGGCGCCGGCGGGAAGCCGGATGTGGCGTCGGCCGCGCAAGGCGGTGACGTCGATGGGGATATCGGACGATCGGGGACTGGACATGTCTAACCTGCTTGGACTGATGAGGAGACTCGGCAGCGATGCAGCGCTGGCCGAGGAGTACGCGCGCGACCCGGATGCGGTGCTCCAGGGCGCGGGGCTGACGCCCGAGGAATACAAGGCGATGGCCGAGCGCGATTACGCCGCGGTGCAGCGCCTGACCGGCCTGGCCGACGGCAAGTTCGCCACCAACCACACGATCAAGGCCTACGAATAGGGCCCGCCGCGCGGGCGTCCATCATGGATCGTCGGACTGCCGGGACATGGTTGGTGCTGCTGCTCGCATGGGGGTCGGCCTTCGCACAGGCCGACGCCCTCGATGAACAGGTCCGCCAGATCGAGGAACTGGCCTTCGCGGCGCACTGGCGCGAATCCGAACACGCGATCGAGCGCCTCGCCGCCAGCGAGACCGCGCTCACCACCCCCCAGCGCCAGCGCCTGGACTTCATCCGCCTGCGCAACCGGGCGCTGGCCGGCGACCAGGTCGGCGCGCTGGAAGGACTCGACGCCCTGCTCAAGCAGGATCTGCCGCTGGACCTGCGGTTGCGGGCCTACAACACCGCCATCAGCGTGGCGGCCAACCTCGAGCGCTGGTCCAAGGCCTTCGCCTGGCTGGGCGAGGGCCTGGGCTACGTGCCGCAGGCCCCCGAGCATGCCGCCGGGCTGCTGGGCGGCGCCAGCTACCTGCACACCCTGGTCGGCGAGACGGCCAAGGCCCGGGAACTGGCCATGCGCGCGCTCGAGGCGGTGCAGCCGCTCAACGATCCCAAGGCCCTGTGCCGCGCCCTGAGCGACCTGGCCCTGGCCGAGGACCATTCCGGCCGCTATGCCGAGGCGGAGGCCTGGCGCCGCCGCCAGATCGAGGCCTGCACGCGCGCGGGCGACCCGGTGTTCATCGCCAACGGCAAGTACGGCGTGGGCAAGATGGCGGCCAAGCAGGGACGCCACCGCGAGGCGCTGGACTGGGCGCGGCAGGCGATCGAGGAGTTCGAGGCGGCGGGTTTCACCGCCGGCGTGTGGAGCGCGCGACTGGTGCTGGCCGAGAGCCTGATCGAGCTGGACATGGATCTGGACCGGGTGGACGCGCTGCTCGACGGCACCCTGGAGTACTACCGCGCCCAGGCATCCTACCTGGCCATCGCCGAGACCCAGCAGCTGCGGGCGCGGCTGGCGGAGCGGCGCGGCCACCTGGTCGCGGCCCTGGCCCATTTCCGTGCCGGGGTGGAGGCGGCGGCGATCGCCGACCGCGACGCGCGCGAGCGCCGCCTGACCTACCTGCAGGTGGAGTTCGACACCCGCCTGAAGGAACAGCAGATCGCGCTGCTGGAGGCGGAGAAGGAACTGGCCGCACTGCAGGTGACGGCCACGCAGCGTCGGCAGTGGCTGCTCGGCGCCGGCATGGGCGGCCTGGTGATCATCCTGCTGCTGCTGGGCCTGCTGCTGCGGCATACGGTGCGCGAGCGCCGCAACTACCGCTGGCGTTCCGAGCACGACAGCCTGACCGGCCTGTACAACTACCACCAGACGCGCAGGCTCGGCGAGGCGGCGTTCGCGCGCGCGCGCAGCGACGGCACCCCGTTCACCGCCGTGGTGCTGGACATCGACCGCTTCAAGAGCGTCAACGACCGTCACGGCCATGCGGCCGGCGACGAAGCCCTGCGCGCCCTGGGGCGGTGGATCCGCGAAGAGGTGGGCGAGGACGCCATCGCCGGTCGCAGCGGCGGCGACGAATTCATGATCCTGCTGCCGGCCGATGCCGCCGCGGCGTCGGCCCTGCTGCAGCGGCTGCGCGCGCGGGTGGAACCGGTGCGCGTGTTCGACCAGACGGTGCGCTTCAGCATCAGCTCCGGCGTCTGCCAGGCCACCGGTCACGCCGCCACCCTCGAACAGCTGCTGCACGAGGCCGACCAGGCCCTGTACCGCGCCAAGCACGAGGGTCGCGACCGGGTGGTGCATGCCGCCGCCTGCGGCGATGCCGCGGGCAAGGCCGCGGACTCCAGGGGGGGAGGGCTGGTGGTGGTCGGCAGCGGCATCGATTTCGGACGCCATGCCAGCGAGCGTTGCCTGTCGGAGATCCGCGAGGCGGATGTGGTGATGTGCCTGGTGGATCCGTTCTCGCTCGGCATGATCCGCGATTTCCGCCCGGACGCGATCCATCTGGGCGTGCACTACGCCGACGGCAAGGACCGGCGCGACACCTACCGCGAGATGGACGACGCGATCATGGCCCAGGTGCGCGCCGGCAGGCGCGTATGCGCGGTGTTCTACGGACACCCCGGCGTGTTCGCCGACGTGCCGCATGCGGTGCTGCGCAAGGCGCGCGCCGAAGGCTTCCCGGCGCGCATGGAGCCTGGCATCTCGGCCGAGGCCTGCCTGTATGCCGACCTCGGCATCGATCCGGGCCGCCAGGGCGTGCAGTCGATGGAGGCCACGCAGTTCCTCGCGCACGAGCGCATTCCGGATCCCACCGGCCTGCTGCTGCTGTGGCAGGTTGCGCTGTCCGGCGACCTGGCGTGCTCGCGCTTCCACGCCGAACGCGAAGGCCTGCAGGCGCTGGTCGAGCGCCTGCGTCGCTGGTATCCGGACGATCACGAGGTGGTGTTGTACGAGGCCGCGCGCGTGGCCATCGAACGCCCGCGTTGCGACCGGTTGCGCCTGCGCGACCTGCCGGACGCGGAATATCGCGAGTACACCACGCTGCTCGTGCCGCCCCTCGAACGCGCTCGCCAGGTGCAGCTGATGCGCAGTCAGGAAGAAGCGCGCGCGGCCGGCGCCACGCTGCTGCACTGACGAGTCCGGCGACGCTGCATTCACGGCGCGGCGGCGAGGATCGATGGTTCCCGATGGATGGAGAACCACGATGACCGAAGCCCGCGAACACCTCCTGGACTGGCTGCGCGACGCGCACGCGATGGAACAGCAGGCCGAGCAGATGCTCAAGGCACAGTCCTCGCGCATCGAGAACTATCCCAAGCTCAAGGCACGCATCGAGCAGCACATCCAGGAGACCCTGGGCCAGCAGCAGTTGCTGGAAGGCTGCATCAAGCGCCTGGGCGGCTCGCCTTCCGCCGTCAAGGACACCATGGGCAAGGTGATGGCGATGGGCCAGGCGGTGGGCGGGATGATGGCCTCCGACGAGATCGTGAAGGGTTCGATGGCCAGCTACGTCTTCGAGCACATGGAGATCGCGTCCTATCGCACCCTCATCGCCGCCGCGCAGGCCGTCGGCGACATCGAGACCCAGCGCGTGTGCGAGCAGATCCTCGGGCAGGAGGAAGCCATGGCGAAATGGCTGGAGGAGAACCTGGCCGAGGTGACCCAGCAGTTCCTGGTGCGCGACGAGACCCCGGGCGTCACCGCGCGCAAGTAACAGGACAGGTAGGCGCCCGGCCGGCCCGAGACCCTGGGCCGGCCGGGCGCCGGATGCGGAGGCAGCCGTGGCCCGCGCCAAGACCCTCAAGCTGGCGACGTTCAACGTCAATGGCATCGGCACCCGGCTGCCGCACCTGCTGGAGTGGCTGGAGCGCGAACGACCCGACATTGTCGCCCTGCAGGAACTCAAGGCGCTGGACGCGGCCTTTCCCGTCGCCGAACTCGAGCGCGCGGGTTATGGCGCGCTGTGGCAGGGCGAGCGGTCATGGAACGGGGTCGCCCTGCTGGGCCGCGACACCATGCCGCTGGAGAGCCGCCGCGGCCTGCCGGGCGATCATGGCGATCGCCAGAGCCGCTACCTCGAGGCCGCGATCCACGGCATCGTCGTGGCCTGTCTGTACCTGCCCAATGGCAATCCGCGGCCGGGGCCGAAGTTCGACTACAAACTGAAGTGGATGCAGCGCCTGCACAGGCACGCAGCCGGCCTGGTCGGCCTGCCGCATCCCGTCGCCCTGCTGGGCGATTTCAACGTGGTGCCCACCGACGAGGACATCTACGATCCCAAGGGCTGGCGCCGCGACGCGCTGCTGCAGCCCGAGGTGCGCGAGGAATACGCGCGACTGCTCGGGCAGGGTTGGACGGACAGCCTGCGTGCGACGCATGGCGACGCGCGCATCTACACGTTCTGGGACTACTTCCGCCAGCACGCCGAACGCGACCGCGGCCTGCGCATCGACCACCTGCTGCTGAACCCGGCGCTCGCGCCCGGGCTGCTGCGCGCCGGGGTGGACCGCTGGGTGCGGCTGCAGCCCAAGGCCAGCGACCACGCGCCGACATGGGTGGAGCTGCGCGTGCCAGCGCAGGGCAAGACGACCACGGCCGTGGCTGCCGGGGTGGGCAAACGGCCCCCGACTTCCAAGACCTCGAAGGCAGTGACTGCCACCAGGCCCACCGCACCGGCCAAAGCCGCCAAAGCCGCCGAAGCCGCCAAGACCGCGAACACCGCGAACACTGCCAAGACCACCAAGACCACCAGGACCGCCAAGACCGCCAGGACTGCCAGGACTGCCAGGACCGCCAGGACCGCCAAGACCGCCGGAGCCGCCAAGATGGCGAAGCCGGCCAGTGCACCCACCACCGCCGCCAAGCCGAGAGCGGGCGTGCGATCACGCGCGCGCGACGCCGGCTCGGTTAGCTAGTGCCTTCCCGGGCGGCCCGCGCAGTACCGGCCTGCAGCGCCGAAGGCGCAGGGCGCCCGCATTCGACAGCGGAGCAGCCGTGACCCTGGAGGACTACCGTCGCAAGCGGCGATTCGACCGCACGCGCGAACCCGAGCCGGGCAAGCCCGCACCGCGCGGCCGCCGCCCGATCTTCGTCGTGCAGCTGCACCACGCCAGCCGCCGCCATTACGACTTCCGCCTGCAGGTCGGAGACACCCTGCGCAGCTGGGCCGTGCCGAAGGGGCCCAGCTACGACCCTTCGGTCAAGCGCATGGCGGTGGAAGTGGAGGACCATCCGCTCGATTACGCCGCCTTCGAGGGCGAGATCCCGCGCGGCGAGTACGGCGGCGGGCATGTCGCCCGTTTCGACCAGGGCGTGTGGAGCAGCGATGGCGATGTCGAGGCGCAGTTGCGCAAGGGCCATCTGCGCTTCGAACTGTTCGGACGCAAGCTCAAGGGCGGCTGGCACCTGGTGCGTTCGGGCAAGCCCGCCCGGCAACCGCAGTGGCTGCTGTTCAAGGAGCGCGACGGCTACGCTGGCACGCTGGAGGCGGACGACCTGCTGGCCGACGTGACCATGGCGCCGGCCGACGACGTCCGCCGCGCCGGCGCCGGCAAGACCGAGCGCAAGCGCCTGGCCGAGGTGCCGGTGCGCGCGCGCCGGCGCCGCGACTGGTCGGGCAGGGCGCTCAAGCTCGACGGCGCGCGCAAGGCGCCCGCCCCGGGCGGTCCCTTCGAGCCGCAACTGGCGCGCCTGGGCGATGCGCCGCCCAAGGGCGAGCAGTGGCTGCACGAGATCAAGTGGGATGGCTACCGCATCGTCGCGACGATCGACGGGGAGCAGGTCCGGCTGTGGTCGCGCAATGCGCTGGAATGGACCGACAAGGTCCCCGACATCCGCGATGCGATCCAGGCGCTGGGATTGCGCTCGGCCGCGCTCGATGGCGAACTGCTCGCCGGCAGCGGCACGCGCGAGGACTTCAACCTGCTGCAGTCCACGCTTTCGGGCGAGCGCCAGGGGCGGCTGGCGCTGGCGCTGTTCGACCTGCTGCACCTGGACGGCGTGGACATCACGGCGGCGCCGCTGATCCAGCGCAAGGCGCTGCTGGCACAGCTGCTGGATGGCGCGCCCGCGCAACTGGCCTACAGCTCGCACATCGAGGGCGATGGCGATGCGGCCTACCGGCTGGCCGGTGAGCGCGATTTCGAGGGCATCATCTCCAAGCGTGCGGATCGGCCGTATCACGGCGGCCGCAGCGACGACTGGCGCAAGACCAAGCAGCTGGCCGGCGACGAGTTCGCGGTCGTGGGCTATACCGCCCCCAAGGGCAGTCGCCAGGGCTTCGGCTCGCTGCTGCTGGCCAGGCCCGATCCCGAGCATGGCTGGCGCTACGCTGGCCGCGTGGGCAGCGGCTTCAACGACGCGTTGATGAAGCAGGTCGGGGCCAGGCTGCGTGGCGGCGGCGCCCGCCCCACCGCCTTCGTCGGCACCACCGATACCGACCTGCGCGGCGCGACCTGGTTCGCGCCGCGCTTCGTGGTCGAAGTCAACTACCGCGGCATCGGCCGCCAGGACCTGCTGCGCCAGCCTTCGCTCAAGGCGGTGCGCTGGGACAAGGACATCGCCGACCTGGCCGACAGCGATCGCGGCCCCACGCGTACCGGAGTACCCGACATGGCAGAGGCGACCACTTCCACGCGCGGCCGCAAGGCCGGAGCGGCCGAGCAGGCCCAGGCCACGCCGGCTGTGAGTACGCCCCGCAAGACGGCAGCGAAAGAGAACGCAAAGACGACCGCAAGGACGACCGCAAGGACGACCGCAAGGACGACCGCAAGGACGACTTCCACGACGTCTGTCAGGAGCGCAACGAAACCGCCCGCGAAAGCGCCAGCGAAGAAGGCTCCGGCAGGCCGCGCGCGTGGCGCGCGCAGCGGGGCGCCGACCCTGTCCAGCCCGGACAAGCTGCTGTTCCCTGACGCGGGCATCACCAAGCAGGACGTGTGGGACTACTACACCGCGGTGATGGACCACCTGCTGCCGGAGATCGCCGGACGGCCGCTGTCGGTCATCCGCTGTCCCGGCGGCATCGGCGAGGCCTGCTTCTTCCAGAAGCACCTCACCGCGGGGCTGGAGCGGGTGGGCACCGCACGTCTGAAAGAGGAAAGCGGCCGCAACGCCGACTACCTGGTGGTGGAGGACGAGGCCGGGCTGCTGGAACTGGTGCAGTTCAACAGCCTCGAATTCCATCCCTGGGGCGCGCATGCCAGCACGCCGGACACCGCCGACCGCGTGGTCTTCGACCTCGACCCGGGCGAGGGCGTGCCCTTCGCCGAGATCAAGAAGGCGGCCAACGACATCCGCAAGCTGCTGGAACGGCTTGAACTGCAGTCGTTCCTGCGCGCGTCGGGCGGCAAGGGCCTGCACGTGGTGGTGCCGCTCAACCCCGGCTGCGACTGGGACCTGACCAAGCGCTTCGCGCGCGGCTTCGCCGAGACCCTGTCGCAGCAGCAGCCAGAGCGCTTCCTCGCCACGGCCACCAAGGCCAAGCGCAGCAAGCGGATCTTCGTCGACTACCTGCGCAACGGACGCGGCGCCACGGCCGTGGCGTCGTACTCGCTGCGCGCCCGCCCGGGGGCACCGGTGGCGATGCCGCTGGCCTGGTCGCAGCTCGCGAAGCTGCCTTCGGCCTCGGCCTTCACCATCGCGGACGTGCCGGCCATGCTGCGGCGCCGCCGCAGGAATCCATGGGAGGACATCGACCGCGTCCGCCAGAACCTGGCCCGCTGGGCCGAGCAATGACAACGAGCCGCCGTAAAAAGGAGCAACGCATGTCCCGAAGCCTTCCCGTCGTCCTGTCCGTCCTCGTCCTCTCGGCCTGCGGTGGGGGCGACACCACCTCCGGGGTCGACGCGCCGGGGCGCGAGGAAAGCGCGAAGACCCGCGCCCTGGATGCGGGCGCGGCGGCGATCCAGGACAAGCCGCCGATCGAGGCGATCAACGCGTACCTGGACGGCTTCCACTTCTACAACGGCCGCATGGATGCGCAGATGGAGGCCCATCACTACTGCGCGGTGCTCAACGAGGACCTGATCCAGTGCGTGATCTACGACGGCAGCGTGCGCGACGCCAAGATCATGGGCGTGGAGTACATCGTCAGCGGCCCGCTCTTCGCCACCCTGCCGGAGGACGAGAAGGCGCTCTGGCACAGCCACGCGCATGAGGTGAAGTCGGGCACCCTGGTCGCGCCCGGCCTGCCGCAGGTGGCCGAGCATGCGCTCATGGAGAAGCTTGTCGGTACCTACGGCAAGACCTGGCACACCTGGCATACCGACCAGGACAAGGAGCTGCCCTATGGCGTGCCGCAACTGATGATGGGCTTCACCGCCGACGGGCAGGTCGATCCGGCCATGGTCGCGGCCCGGGACCAGCGCCTGGGCATCGACAGCGCGGCCAAGCGCGCCGAGCGCGCGGACATCCCGGCGCCCACACTCGATCCGGGCGCCGACGCCTGGCAGCGGGGGCATGTCTACCAGGTCCCCGATCCCACCGGGCACGCGCACCAGCCCGACCCGCCACCGTCCAGCCCAGATCCCGGGCGCAACGCCAGCACCAGCGGGGGACAGCGCCTTTCGGAAGGGGAGCCCGCGCCAGCGCCGCAGTCGGGCCACTGAGGGCCGGGTCGCGATCGATTGGCACCTGGTGTACCTTCTGGTAGCGCTAACATGCCGCCTTGCGCGGCCTGTCCAGTCGTCCGGCTGTCTCTGGGAGGAACCGCATGCCGATCACCGTCACCGCGCCTTTGGCGCGGTCGCCCGTCCTGTCGCGTCTCGTTTTCGTCCTGCTGTTCCTGGCGGCGCTGGTGCCGCTGGGCGTGGCCGCACAACCTTCGGGCGGGCCCTATGGCCCGCTGCCGCAGTCGTATCCGGTGCCGACCCAGGGCCGCGTGCTCCATGTCGCGCCCGATGGCGATCCCGCCGCGCCGGGCGATGCGCTGGAGCGGCCCACCACCATCGAAGCGGCGATCGCGCGCGTGGTGACCGGCGACACCATCGTCCTGCGCGGTGGCACCTACCGCACGGGCGGCCTGCAGTTCAACCAGGGCATCACCCTGCAGCCCTACCTCGAGGAGCGTCCGGTGCTCAAGGGCACCCGCGTGGCCGGCGAGTGGGAGGCGCTGCGCGACAACGTCTGGCGCACGAAGTGGGACAGGCTGTTCCCGGCGCAGCCGCTGGCCTGGTGGCGGGTCGAACGCGAAGGCATGCGGACCCCGCTGCACCGCTTCAACAACGACATGGTGTTCGTCGACGGCCGCCCGCTGCTGTCGCAGGGCTGGGCCGGCGGGCTCGGCGAGGACGGTTACTACATCGACTACGACAACGGCTACGTCTACATCGGGGTCGATCCGGCCGGGCACGAGGTCGAGATCACCGCGCACGACATCGCCCTGCATCGTCCATCGCGTGCGGTGCACGGCAAGGAGTCCGACGGCAAGGGTCCGACCATCCGCGGCATCACCTTCACCCAGTACGCCTTCCGTGCCATCGACATCGAGGGCAAGAAGCCCTCGACCGGCCCCAACGAGGAGCCCACCGACGATCCGGTCGGCATCTCGGACCCGGCAGAGCATGGCAAGGAGGTGGTCGGTACCACGCTCGAGCACGTCACCATCAGCCATACCTCGCGCGTGGCGGGCTACTTCCGCGGCGACGGCCTGACCATCCGCAACTCGCTGATCAGCGACACCGGCACCGAGGGCATCTACGTGATCGGGTCGTCCGACGTGCTGCTCGAGCGCAACCTGATCCGCCGCAACAACATCGAGCAGCTTACCGGCTACTACCCGGCGGCGGTGAAGATCTTCAACCAGTCCTACCGGGTGGTCGTGCGCGACAACCTGGTGGTCGAGCATCCGCATTCCAACGGCGTCTGGTACGACGTGGGCAACGTGGATGGCGTGTTCGCCGACAACTACGTCGAAGGCACGCAGATCGGCTTCTTTTTCGAGATCTCCAAGGGCGTGATCGTCGCCGGCAACGTGTTCGTCGACAACGACCAGGGCATCCGCATCCTCAACAGTTCCGGCGCGCGGGTCTACCACAACACCTTCGTCGACTCGCCGGCCATGTTCGACCGCGACGGCCGCAGCGCCCGGGACGACCATTTCGGCTGGCACCCGGCCACCGGGCCGGACGTGGACGAACGCGAGGGCCATGTGTTCGAGGGCAACCTGCTGGTCGGCGGCGAGGGCTTCACCAAGCCGCTGCTGCACTTCGACCAGCCCGACACCCTGTGCGGCACGCTGACGCGCCCGATGGCCACGCGCGTGGACCGCAACGCCTACGTGCGCGGCCCGGGCAGCGAGCCCCTGGTGACCTGGAGCCCCGTTCGCGGCAAGGACTGCCTCGCGCGCTACGACGACATCGAGGCCTTCCGTCGTGCGACCGGGATGGAACGCCACGGCGTGTCGCTGATCCCGTGGCAGGGCACGCTGTTCCGCAGCCTGGAGCTGCGCCACTTCGAACTGGCGCAAAGGCCCGAGGGCATGGAAGTCGCGCCGGTGGCGGACGAGGCCCGCAAGGTGCTCGGCTGGGAGGGCGACGCCCTGCCGGGCGCCTTCCAGCGTGCCTGGGAGGGTCGGGCGCAGTAGCGGCCTGGATCGCGCGCGGTGTCGTGGTCGTGTCATCGGCCGCGCGCCGCGCGCATCGGTGCCGAAGGCGCCCACCATCGGGATCGGGACGAAGGACCATGCATCACGACGGGCCGACGTCGGCTTTGCAAGCATCCTTCTCCAGGCAGTCCTTGGATCCAAGACGTCATGTCCGACCTTCCGCTGAGCGGAGAAGTCTCCAACAGCAAGCTTGCCGCCGTGTTCGACAGTCGTGCCGCCGCCCGCGAGGCGGCGCTGGGGCTGTGCCGGGACCTGGATATCGCACGGCCGCAGGTCAAGCTGGTCAGCCCCGATTCTGCCGACGTCGACATCCAGCTCGAACCCGAGGGCGGGGGGATCTGGCACACCATCCTGCGTGCGCACCTGTGGCTGGGGATGTGGGGCGCGCTGCTGGGTCTGCTCGCTTTCGCACTGCTGTACTGGGGCGGCGTGCCCTTCATCGTGCAGTCGCCGGTCGCAGCGGTGCTGGCGCTGCTGTTCTTCGGCGCCACCGGCGGCCTGCTGCTGGGCGGGCTGGTTTCGCTGCGTCCGGACCACGACCGCTACATCAGCGCCACCCATGAAGCGATGGCGCATGGCCGCACCACGGTGGTGGTGCACGCGCTGGGGCACGAACAGCGCGCGCGCGCGGCCGAGTACCTGTCCGCCCGTGGCGCGGACGTCACGCAGACGCTGTAGGCGGATCGCCGGCGCGTCTTCGCGGCCGCGTTGTCGTGCCTGCGTGCGGCGGGGATGCGCGGCCCTGGTCCTGCTGGCCTGCGCCCTGTTCCTCCTGGCGGCCTGCTCGAGCGTGGACACGGCACCGGTGCCGCCGCTGCGCGTGATGACGCTCAATGTCCGCCTGCCGCTGCAATCGGACGGGCCGAACCGCTGGGCCTTGCGGCGCGACGCGATGGCGCAACTCATCCGCGATGCCTCGCCGGACGTGCTGGGGACGCAGGAGCTGATGCGGGAGCAGGCCGACGAACTGTCGGCGCGACTGCCCGGCTATGCCTGGTTCGGGGTCGGCCGCCGCGGGGGCGCCCAGGACGAGCACATGGGCGTGTTCTACCGCCGCGACCGCCTGCGCCTGCTCGATTCCGGCCATTACTGGCTGTCGGACACGCCCGCCGTTCCCGGCAGCATCAGCTGGGGCCACCCGTATCCGCGCATGGTGAGCTGGGGGCTGTTCGAACGGCGCGTCGACGGCCTGCGCTTCCATCTGGCCAATACCCATCTCCCGTACCGTCCCGAGGACGGCGCGGCGCGGCTGCGCGCTGCGACCCTGGTCCTGCAACGCCTGCCTGCCCCAGGCGGAGTCCCGGTGATCGTGATGGGCGACTTCAACGACGTGCCCGGCAGCCCCGTGCACCGGCTCCTGACCGGCACGCTCGAGGATGCCTGGCAGCATGCGCCGCGACGCGAAGGGCCGGACGGCACCTTCCACGGCTTCGGCGGCGTGGCCGGCAACCGTATCGACTGGGTGCTGGTGCGCGGCCTGCGCGTGCGCGCGGCATCCACGCTGGATGCGCCGGTGCGGGGCAGGGCGGTCTCGGACCATTTCCCTGTGCTGGTCGAACTCGACGCGGTTGCGCGGCCCCCGGCAGGGGGTCAGGCCGAGACGCGGTTGCGGCCGGCTTCCTTGGCGCGATAGAGCGCCGCGTCCGCCGCGCGCAGCCAGGCATCGAGGTTGTGCACGCCAGGCGTGGTCTCGGCGACGCCGATGCTGAGGGTGCTGCGCAGGCCCGGTGCCGACTCGTAGATCTGCTGTTCGAGTTCGGCGCGGATGCGCGATGCGACCTGGGTGGCCTGCGCGGTCCCGGTGTCGGCCAGGAGCATGGCAAACTCGTCGCCGCCATAGCGCGCGGGCAGGTCGCTCTCGCGCGCGTGTTCGCGCAGCAGCGCGGCCACGCGCTTGAGCACCCCGTCGCCGACCTCGTGGCCATGCGCGTCGTTGATCGACTTGAAGCGGTCGACGTCGATCAGCAGCACGGACGCCGGACGGCCCGAACGGTGGAAGCGCGCGAGTTCCAGCGCCCCGAGTTCCTCGAAGTAGCGGCGGTTGGCGATCTGGACCAGCGGGTCGATCCGGTTCAGGCGTTCCAGCTCGCGCTTCTGCTCGGCGATGCGCGCGCCCTGGCCGTGCATCACCATGGCCAGCGTCATCAGGTAGACGAACAGGAACGGGATGGTGAGCAGCAGCGTCCGCATCGAAGCGGTGGGCTGCAGCGGAAAGCCCAGCAGGGCCCAGGTGATCAGGAAGACCCCGATCATGGCCATGGTGCAGCGGCGCATCAGCGGCCAGCCTCCGGCCGCGATCTTGTCCGCGGTTCCGATGCTCACCATCAGCGCGGTTGGCGCGATGCACAGCCCCATCACCGCGACCCAGAAGCCGGTGGCCGCGGAGTCGACCACCAGGCAGCGGAACTGGACGCGCACGGGGTCCTCGGCCCGGTCGCTGGCGACATAGGCCAGCCGCGGCCACACCAGGACGTTGAAGCCCAGCACCAGCCACGTCCACAGCGCCGCGTCGCGTTCGGCCAGCAGCGAGGCGATGGGGAGCGCGCACAGCGCCGTGCCCAGCATTCGCATGCCGTGGATGCGCAACGCGAACCGGCGTCCCCGCGTGCGTTGGCGCTCTGCATGGGGGCGATCGGGCATGGGTCGATGCTCCGCCTGGTCCGCTCAGGGTAGTGTCACCGACGTGAAAGCGCAGGTGGGCCACGCGGTTCGCGGATTGCTTCGCATGGCCGGCGCGGCTAAGGTGGACGCCGATCCCCCTGCACCGTGGGTATTCCGGTGGCCTGCTGGATCGAATCCTCCCCTTTTTCTCGCACCAAGGAGCACTCCATGGAGATCGCGGCTGCGCGTGTCGCCAGCATCCACTACACCCTCACCGACGATTCGGGCCGGGTCATCGACCAGTCCCCGCAATCGCAGCCGCTGCGCTATTTCCATGGCGCCGGCAACATCATTCCGGGCCTGGAGAAGGCACTGGCAGGCAAGCGCGCGGGCGATGCCCTGCAGGTCGACGTACGCCCGGAAGAGGCCTACGGCGTGCGCAACGAGGCCATGGTCCAGGTCGTGCCGCGGCAGGCGTTCCAGGGCGTGGAAACGGTCGAGCCGGGCATGCAGTTCGAGGCCGCCGGCGAGCGCGGCCCGCTGCTGGTGACCGTGGTCGCGGTGGAAGGCGACCAGGTGCGGATCGACGCCAACCACCCGCTGGCCGGACAGACCCTGCACTTCGACGTGAAGGTGGTGGACGTGCGCGAGTCCACCGAGGACGAGCGCCAGAACGGGCGCGTCGGCCCCGACCAGGCCGCCTGATGCGGCGTGCGCAGTCCGGCCCGGCGCGTCCGGGGCGGGCTGCGACCATGCCATTTGGCCCGTGCCATCGGGCTATCGGCCCGCTAACCTGAACGCAGGCGGCGGGGCTTCAAGACCGCCTCTACTTGAAAAATCAATGTATTGGAGATCGATCTTGAAGAGAAATATCCTGTCCGCGGCGACCGTATTGGCCTTGGCGCTATCCGCGCCGCTGTCCGCCCACGAGGGTCACGGCTGCCTGGACGAGGCCTGTACCCTGCAGGCCCTGGTGCCGGTCGAGGCTGGCGGCGGTGCCGGCGTCGGCGCCATCGAGGCCCAGCGCTATGGAAGCTGGGGCTTCGACACGGCCGGCATGGACACCAGCGTCTCGCCGGGCAGCGACTTCTTCGCCTATGCCAGCGGGCAGTGGGCCAAGAACACCCCGATTCCGTCCGACCAGTCGAGCTACGGCAACTTCCGCGTGCTGCGCGACCTCTCCGAGGCGCGCGTGCGCAGCCTGCTCGACAGCTATCCCAAGGCCGATCCGGCCACCGGCGGCGATGCGGCCAAGATCGCCACCCTGTACCAGGACTTCCTCGACGAGGCGGCGATCGAAGCGCGCGGCGACGCGCCGCTGCAGCCGCTGCTGGCGGAACTGCGCGATGCCGCCGACAAGGACGCGCTGGTGCGCGCCAGCGTCTCGCGCGGCTTCGGTGGCGGCCTCTACCGCCTGATGGTCTCCGACGACCAGCGCGATCCCGACCGCTACACGCTCTACCTGTCGCAGTCGGGCCTGGGCCTGGGCGACCGCGAGATGTATCTTCGCGAGAACTTCGCGCCGCAGCGCGAGCGCTACCTGGCCTATCTCACCGAGTTGCTGACCCTGGCCGGCTGGAACGATCCGCAGGGCAGCGCCGGGAAGGTGCTGGCCTTCGAGACCCGCATCGCCGATGCGCACTGGACCCGTGCGCAGAGCCGCGACCGCGACAAGACCTACAACCCGCTGCCGCTGGGCGAGTTCGCCGCCAAGGCGCCGGGCTTCCCCTGGGCGACGTTCTTCGCCGCCTCCGGCGTCGACCACGCCCGGCAGGCGGTGGTGCGCCAGGACACCGCGATCCCGGCGATGGCCAAGATCTTCGCCGAGACCGACCTGGACACGCTCAAGGCCTGGCAGGCCGCGGACCTGATCGATTCGATGGCGCCGCTGCTGCCGGCGCGCTACGTCAACGCGCACTACCAGTTCCGCGAGAAGTTCATGTCCGGCCAGCCGGAGCCGCGTGAGCGCTGGAAGCGTGGCGTGTCCTTCGTCGAAGGCGTGATGGGCGAGGCGATCGGCCGCGACTACGTCGCGCTGTACTTCCCGCCCGATGCCAAGGCCAAGATGGACGACCTGGTCGCCAACGTGAAGGTGGCGATGGGCGCGCGCCTGGATGCACTGGAGTGGATGTCCCCCGAGACCAAGGCCGAGGCCCACGCCAAGCTCGCCGGCTTCGGCCTCAAGATCGGCCACCCGGACGAGTGGCGCGACTACAGCGCGCTGGAGGTCCGCCCCGGCGACGTGTTCGGCAATTCGCTGCGCGCCCGCAGCTTCGAGTGGGACTACCGCCGCGCGCGCATCGGCAAGCAGGTGGACAAGGCCGAGTGGGGCATGACCCCGCAGACCGTGAACGCCTACTACAACTCGGTCAAGAACGAGATCGTGTTTCCGGCGGGCAT